>Ga0070741_10003491_pt1 | contig 38959 bp, 35 predicted proteins | sample Coa_R1_4_FD_66440 | JGI IMG/M metagenome (GOLD analysis project Ga0070741, IMG submission 66440) | Surface soil microbial communities from Centralia Pennsylvania, which are recovering from an underground coalmine fire - Coalmine... | ecosystem: Environmental > Terrestrial > Soil > Unclassified ...
AAGATACGCCGCCGCACAACCCCCTAAGAGTGGAAGCAGGCCGGAAGACTGGAGCGTCGTTTCGAACGCAAAGACGACCGAAGCCAGGAGTGCACGCGAAGCGCCCGCAAACATCGCGGCCATTCCGATCAGGCCGGCCATGCGGGGATCGATATAAATATCCGGGAAGATCCCATGCACCGCAACGGCCATTACGGCCCCTAAGGCACCGCCGATCGTGAACAATGGAGCGAGCGTTCCGCCGGAGGTTCCGCTGCCGAGCGCGATCGCCCAGCTTAAAAATTTGAAGGCACACAAGAAGAGGAGCGCTTCCGTGGTGAAGGAGCCGTTCAGGAACCCCGAAATATTATCGTATCCGACCCCCATCGTGCGAGGAACGAAATATCCGATGACGCCGACGGCCACGCCGCCAATCGCCGGCCACCACATCCAGTGAATATGAAAGCGGTGCTCGAGCTCTTCGAACAGGTCTTCGATCCAATAGACCAATTTCGTGACCCAGACGGAGACGAGTCCCACGGCAGCTCCGATCAGGATATACGTCACGATGGCCCCTTCGCTGGGAACCGGAAGCCCGGGCATGGCAAAGACTGGTTTGAGGCCTTCGAAGGAAACACGGACCGCCGTTGCAGCAACGGCCGCAATGGCAACCGGAATGAACGAGCGCGCTCGAAATTCGAAGAGAAGCAGTTCAATCGCGAGCAGGACCGCAGAAACCGGCGAACCGAAAATCGCCGCCATGCCGGCCGCTGCGCCGGCCGCAAGGAGCGCCTTGCGTTCGTCCGCGGTCGTTTTGAGAATTTGTCCGATGAAGGAACCGAGTGCTCCGCCCGTTGCGATGATCGGCCCTTCGGCCCCGAATGGACCGCCGGTCCCGATCGAGACGGCCGCCGAGAGCGGTTTTAAAATCGTAATGCGCGGTGGGATCCGGCTTTGGTTCAGCAGTACCTGCTCCATCGTCTCCGGGATCCCATGTCCGCGGATCGCTTTGGAACCGTATCGCGCCATAAATCCGACGATGATCCCGCCGACGACAGGAACGGCGACGACCCACCACCCTAAATGGTTACCGGCCGGCGAGGAGAAGTGCGTCGAGGCGATCCCGAAAAACGAGAGGTTCGTCACAAAACCGATCATGGCCGTAACGATCTGGGATATAAATCCCGCGCAGATCCCGATGATCGCCGCAAGCACGGTCATATAAAGCAGCCGGGCATCGGCGCGTCCGGCACTCGCTGGAGCTTTTATCTTCGAAAATTTTTCACTTATTTCCATGGTCGTTCGTCCGCTCGAGAAAGAATTCCGGCAACACGTCCGAAAGGCCGGCATGCGCGAGAATGCCGTGCAGGCTCGACGCCAGCGCCTGCTGTTCGGAATGGGATAACCGATCGATCGCTTTGATGAGCCGGTCCTGGACGGTCTCGGGCGCTCGCTCTAATTTTTTTGCACCGCGCGCCGTGATCGAAAGCATTTGCACCCGGGCGTCGGCCCGAGATCGTTCCCGTGCGACGAGCGCTTTCCTGACCAGTTTCGAGACCACGACCGATACGGTACTTTGCCGGGTATGGGTGGCGGCCGCCAGCTCGTTGACAGACATCGCCCGCACGCCGGCCAGCTTTTCGAGTACGAAAAGCTGTGCCCCGGTAAGGCCGAGCCGCTCTTCGGAAGTCCGCGAACCGGCTTCGAGCGCATGCACCAGTACCCGTAGCGCGTCCAAAATTTCCGAGACTCGGTCCGCCATTATATTGATGTCAATTATATTGGTATCAATATAACTTCAGATAAAGACAGTTGGTGCCGGACGCTTCGATCTTTCTTAGGAATCAGAAATTCAGCCGGGAATGCGGCGTTCGTTCAGGCTTCGGCCAGCGGCTCGGTAATGCGACGGGAAGCATCTTTCAGTTCGACCCATTTTTCCGAGAGATAGGGGATATACTCGGTCGCCGTAACAAAACTCCAGACGTACGCGACGATGGAGTAGAGAGAGCCAATGGTGAATCGGTCAAGATCGATCGATATATAGAGCGTCGAAAGGAACATGACCAGCAGAAAAGCGCGGACCACTCCATAGCTCATCGTCGAGCGCTGAGAATAGCGGATCTCGAGATCAGCGATCTCATTATAATACGATTGGATCTTCGCCGGCTCGCGCGTTGCAAACGTATTGTATTCATCTTCGTACCGGTCGTGCAGTCTCACCTGAATATGTTCGAGCATACGCATGTAATACCTGCTTCCGAAAATTACAAGAATAATCAGAATTCCGCCGACGACGGTAAGCCGCCAATCGAAGAGTCCGAGCGCAATGACAGCGCCTCCGACCGCAATAAGCTGCTCCAAAAATTCGGGTACATTATACTGGAAAAACTCGATGTTATTCCAGGCCATAGAACTTCGGGCCGCAACTTTGGACAAGTCTTCACCCTGTGCGAGCTGTCGGGCGACAACATCGCTCGAAAGATTCGCGAACATGCGCGTATAAATTCGGGTATCGTAAATACGCCGGAACCCTCCTAAGGCGGAATTGATAAGAAACAGTAATACCCATGGAATAAGCGGCGGCAAAAACGGACCGATGTCCTGCGTTACGAAAAAGCCGAGCGTAGGACCTTGCTTGGAAGAAGTTGTGCCGGCCGGTTTTCCCGGACCCGGATTTTTGTGTGCGATGAGCGCACTACGGATCGAGTCCCTCGCCGCTTCGCGGGAAAGATGATGCATCATGTGGCGGCGGCGGCTGCGTATCGAATCCCGCCGCGCCAGCGCGTGGCGGATGCTGTCGATGCGCGAGCGCTCGGGCGAACCTTCCGGAGGCAACGGTACGCGCTCCGAATCCAGGGCTATATTCCTGCTTTTATGCGAAAAAAATGCGAGCGTGACGAACGGTGCCCGATATGCGGCGCGGAGGTCTTGGGGCATCGAGCGGTCGGGCTGAAGATACGATTTGAGCGAATCGCCGCGCTTGAGGGAATCGACAATTCGAAGGGAATCGACCACATGCGCGCGGACAGAATCGGCAATTTGCCGAGCCTGGATCATCGAAAGGCTCGAATCGACCTCTTCTTCGACCCGGTGCGCCTCGCGAAGCCCGTCTATTGCCTTTCCAAATACATACGGCTCAGCTATTTCCGCGAAATTCTCGAAAACGACGAGAGAAAACGCGAAAATGATCTGTAGCCGGTATTGTCGGTAGAGGCGACGTATCATTCCTTCCTCTAAAACGCTCGCAGGTCACCGGCCGTGCCGCTCATTCGGGGCGTGCCCTCATCGCAACCTCATCGGCCGCCAGGGTAGCAATCATGGCGTCATGAAAACAGCCTCGTATTTTTGCAGCGTGAAGTTATACCACAATATTCGCCTTCTTTACACGCCCGTCGGGTTTTCCGCCAAACGTGGAAAGGAAATGGCAGACATCGAGACGGTCCCCAATGCCGCCATTCTTACGACAGAAGATGGCCGCATTCAGGCGGTCGGAAGCTTTAGCGAAGAACGCCCGACCTCTCCGCCAATCCCGAGCGAAAAAAGAATCGAGATCGAAGAGATCGATTGCCGCGGCCTTGTCGCGCTACCAGGATTTGTCGATTCGCATACACACGCAGTATTCTATGGAGAGCGCAGCGAAGAATTTGCGATGCGGGCCGAGGGACGGTCGTACCAGGAAATTGCAGGAATGGGCGGCGGCATCCGCAGTTCGGTCGAAGCAGTCGGACAAGCAACAAAAGAAGAAATTGCAGAATATTCGCGCCCATTTACCCGGCGCGCGCTGGCGCTCGGCACAACGCTCATGGAAATAAAGTCGGGGTACGGGCTTTCCCTGGAAGCCGAGCGAAAACTACTCGAAGCGGCCGACATCGTAAGCCGCGAAACGCCGATGCAAATCGTGAAAACATTCCTCGGTGCTCATGCGGTGCCTCGCGGCAGGACGCAACGGGAGTATGTGGAATCTATTGTATCGGAACAGCTTCCGAGCCTTTATGCGATGGCGGAATTTTGCGATGTCTTCATGGACGAAGGCTATTTTTCGGAAGACGAAACGGTCCGCATCTGCAAACGCGCTAAAGAGTTGGGAATGAAAATAAAACTCCATGCCGACGAACTCGCCGAGACGCACGGCGCCGAAACGGCGGTCACGCTGGGAGCTTTTAGTGCCGATCATCTCCTGAACGTCAGCGATGCCGGTATTCGCGCTCTTTCAGAAAGCGAGCATACGGTCGCAACATTACTTCCGATCACCGCACTAAGCCTTCGCGCGGCGTATGCACCGGCCCGGAAGCTGATCGATGCCGGCTGTGCCGTTGCACTCGCAACGGATTGTAATCCGGGCAGCTCCATGAGTGAAAATATGCAGTTCGCTGTATCGCTCGGTGTGATCGCAATGCAAATGTCGCCGGCCGAAGCGCTCACTGCAGCGACGCTCAACGGAGCGGCTGCGCTCGACCGCGCACGGACACACGGTACGATCGAAGGCGGAAAAATGGCCGACTTCGTACTCTACGATATTCCCCGTCTCGAATACATGCCGTATCACATCGCAGTGAGCGATATCGTTGCGGTCGTCCGGGGTGGCTCGGTGGTCAGCGGCGCATTATAGTTCCGATGCCAGGAGGTGCTTCGGAAAGCGGTATGTGCCTTCCGGGCGTTCGTCTTCGGGCTCTTCTGCCCTCTCTTCCTTCGGTGCCAGCAGTTCATAGACGAGTCCCGCGACCGCTGCATAGACCGCATGGTGCATCACATCGATCGCGATGTCCTGTGGCTCCCATTCCGTGACCGGTTTCGAAGCGTCCGCGGCGGGCAGCATCACGAGCGCCGTTCCCCAGACGGCAGAAAAATGGGCAACGCTTGCAGGAAGTCCGGTAAGGCCCAGATCTTCCGCCAAGGCCAGGAAGAGTCCCCAGGACATCCCATAATCCCAGTGAACGATATTATTGAACCGCTTCTGACCGGCTCGATTGCGCGGCCGGACTCCCAGGACCTTACCACCAACCTTCGACGGCGTTGTGCTTTCGGGCCTGCCGCGCAACCTGGCTTCGATCATCGTCGAAGCCGTGATCGCAATCGTCCCGGCCAGCCCGGCAACGAGGCCGCGACCGATCGTTTCCAATACATTTACATCCTTTTTCATAATCGCTTTATGAATCGTTCCACGCCTGAACTTGTCTGGCTGAAGCGTTATTGAAATAATCGCGCAAAGGCCGGGCCATGCGGAGCGCGAGAGTCACTTTCTGCGTTCAAACTTTCCTTCGGCGTTCGCTCTTTTGTGTTCGCAGAATAACGAATGAAACAAGTCCTTTTTTTACTCATCTTTATTATCTGGGGTGTACTGCAGGCGCGGCGCAAAGCCCTTCGAGAGAAGGCGCGCTTAAAAAACCGCGTGGCGAATACCGATCGCCCCGAACAACTGCGGCAAGCAGCTTCTTCAGAACCGCTCGGGGCTGTTACGGCGGAAGAAAACCGCTCCGATGTCCCTAAGGCAATGACTGCCCGCGAATTTGCTCCTCGCGAGTTTACGGCAAAGGAATTTGCGTCTCGGGAATTTACACCCGAGGGTGCCCCGGAGCAGGTCCGCTCGCTCATCGAATCTCGAAAAAAGACGAAGCGAAGAAAAGAGCGACCACAGGAGCGGCCGCAGGGTAATGAAGAGCGTGTCGAAGAGATCGTTAGCCCGGCGTCCGAATCGGCGTACGAAACGGCGAACGTTGCACCACGCCGTGTTCCGATCGGCACCGAAGCCCTTCGTACATTTATGGTGACCCGTGAAATTCTCGGGCCGCCCCGTTCGAAACGACCCCATCGGCCCGAATTTCGAAACCGCTGACGGACATGCCGATCGAACGCGCACAGATGGAATTCCCCGAGATGCTGGAGCGAAAGAACTTCGACGTCACGACGTTCTTTTCCGTACTCCTGCTCACGGCTGCCGGATTCCTTGCCATCTATAGCGCGACCTATGCGGCGAACATGAATAACCGCTTCGGTCAGCAACTGCTTTTCGCCGCCGGTGGAATCGGTGCGATGATCGTGATGGCGCTGTTGCCCGTGCGGTGGTTCCAGGCCATTGCGTACCCGCTGTATGTGATCAGTCTCGGATTGCTTGCCTTCGTCGCGATCAAAGGCAAGGTCGTCTATGGCCACCGGAGCTGGATCGCCATCGGCGGATTTCAGTTCCAGCCTTCGGAGATCGCAAAGCTTGCGACGATCTTTACCGTCGCGGCATTTTTACACAAAGGGCGCGACCTCAAGCAATTTAAAAACCTGCTCATCATCGTGGTGCTCGTGGTTGTTCCTGTTGCGCTCATCCTGAAGGAGCCCGACCCCGGAACGGCCGTGATTTTCGCCGGGCTGCTCATCGTACTGTTGTTATGGTCCGGAGCCGATTTGTATCTGCTCGCGGCGCTGGTCATTCCAGCGCTCGTTGCGATACTCTCGCTGTTCGGCCAAACGCCGACCGTGATTTCCGTCCTTGCCGGTGGTGCGATCCTCTTCTTTGTATTCCGCCGGAATCTTGCACTGACCATCCTCACGTTCGGCATTGTGATCGCCGTTGCCTTTTCGACGAATTTTATTTACGAGCACCTCCATCAATATCAGCGCAATCGCGTCCAGGTCCTGCTGAACCCGGAGCTCGACCCGTTGGGCGCCGGATATAACGTGATCCAAACGCGGATGGCGATCGGCTCCGGCGGCCTCACTGGAAAAGGTTACCTCAAGGGAACGCAAACGCAACTCCGCTACGTCCCGAAGCAATGGACCGATTTTATTATCAGCGTTCCATCGGAAGAATTCGGATTTATCGGCGCCGTGGTCATTCTGTTGCTCTATCTCTTCGTGATCTTTCGCGGCGTCGCGATCGCCTCCTCGGTGCGGAGCATTTTTTCGAGTGTCGTGGCCATCGGCATCGCCGGGATATGGTTCCTGCACGTTACCGTGAACATTGGCATGGCGCTCGGCCTCATGCCGGTGATCGGCATTCCGCTGCCCTTCATGAGCTACGGCGGTTCGGCGTTGCTTACCAATTTATTGATGGCGGGAATACTGATGAATTTGTACCGGAATAGAAAGGTCCTGTTCTAAAGATCTGAATTGGATTTTATGAATTCGAGGTACGCAGAAACAAATGCGCTGGCCTTTCTTTGCAAAATCCTCGTTTTAGTCCGATCATCCATGAAGTATGAAATCGAATCTATCGGCACCGTGCGAAACGACCGTACGGAGGTGGAAGACGATCACTGGGGAGATGTCCGGTCGATCTTGGAACTCGATGCCGGGAAGTTCGACCGAGATGCGTTAAAAGGCCTGGAGTCTTTTTCCCACCTGGAAGTCCTTTTTCGGATGCACCGGGTCGACCCGATGAACGTAAACACGGGGGCTCGTCACCCCAGGAACAGGCCCGACTGGCCGCTGGTCGGCGTGTTTGCACAACGAGTTAAGTCCAGACCAAACCTGCTTGGCATTAGCAGATGTGAACTGGTCGAAGTAAACGGACTTACAATCGTGGTAACAGGATTAGATGCGATCGATGGAACGCCGATCATCGATATCAAACCGTATTTGAAGGAGTTCGGGCCGAGGGGAGAGGTGCGCCAGCCCATGTGGGCGAGCGAACTGATGAAAGCGTATTATTAGAAGAAGTTCGATCTGCTGCATCGTCCGGGATCCGCTTTCTACAGATACCAAATTTTAATGGATCATCCTTCGATCCATGTCGGCGTGGCGGGATTTGAACCCACGACCCCTACTACCCCAAAGTAGTGCGCTACCAGGCTGCGCCACACGCCGAGTCTCAGTGCTTAGTGTTTTGTGCTTAGTCCTGAGTGCTAAGTACGCCGCTAACAGGGTTTGGCGGCAGGGGCGTTCCTACCCTTCGCTCAGATATGCTACCCCCGTGTCACCATCAAATTCCCCGATTCATACCGGCGGAGGGAATAGCGGAAAAATAAAATCGCCACCGTCACCGCTATAATTGCCGCGAGAACGAGCACACCCAGCGCCGGCCAGGCGAAATGAGCGATCAGGCGATGCGGAATGGTCGCCGTGAAAAATGCCGGAATGACAAAGATCGTTACCGCACGAATACCGCCGGTGAAAATATTCTGCGGATAGAACGAAAACCCAAGCAGCAGTTCGAACAGATCGCGGGAAGCGTCTTCGATATTCGGCGTGTAAAACGCAAGCGACTGAGTGACGACGGTGAACCCGTACATCACTCCCGCTGCTGCGAGCGAGGCAATCAGGAATACCGCGAACGTCACGAACGTGACGGGCGTGAAGAGAAAGAATATGCCGAACGCGAAGAGTGCATCGCCAATGGCATCGATGCGCGATCGGCTGGCGGAGACGTGCCAGAGTACGTCCGCCGGGAACGCCAGATAATAGTCGAGTTCCCCCTGCCGAACGATCACGGCAATATCGCCCGCACCTTTAAAGAAAATGAAGACAAAAGAGAAGCTGAGTGTGGACGTTGCCATCAGGATGGCAGTATCCTGCCATCCCCATCCGTTCACTCCAGGAAAGCTTTGAAAAAAGATATACCACAGCATCGCAACGGCCGCATCATTCACCAACATGCCAATCACCTGCACGATGAAGGACGTGCGGAATTCCATCGCCGCCAGAATATTGGTGCGAGTGAAATAGAGCGAAAGGCGGATTCGCTTCACGGCGTGTTTCCATGGTAGCATACGACGTTCCATACTATCCTCCGTTCATCTCCACGTTCCGTACTCCCCTTCGAAAAAGAAAGACCGCCATGAGTATCGCTACGCTCGTCCAGGCCACCTGCATGAGCAGGAACCATTTAAACAATGCTCCGTCATAGGACACCAGCAGCCGTGCCGGTGAATAAAACATCGCCGGGAACGGAAGCCACTCGGCCACGCGGCGCAACGCATCCGGGAAAAGTGCGAGCGGAAGGACCAGCCCGCCAAAAATGAGCTGGCCTTTGAAATACAGCCACTGAAACGCCGACGTATCTTCGGTCCAGAATGCCAGTAGGCCGATCGCAAACGCACAAAAGAAATCGAGTACGAAGCTCATCGCGAGCAGCACGAGCCCGGCACCCGCCGACGCCAACGAGATGCTCGGCCATCCGACGAAAATAATTCCCGCCAGTGCGGCACTGCCGATATTAATAAGCAGATTCGGTCCCACACGGCCGAAATACGACCAGAAGTGAAACAGCAAATACGAATACGGCCGATTGATCGAGTACGCAAGCGTGCCCGATTTGACTTCGGTCTCGATGATCGCTGCTGTATTCGGCCACCCCGACTGCCGGAAGGACTGCGCGAACACGAGCATCCATACGATGCCGGCCACATCGATCCCGTGGATCGTTGTTGCGTGTATCGTCCGATACGTTGCCGTGTAAAGCGTCGTAAAAATCCAGATGCGGACCATCACGACAAGGGCCCGACCGGCCAAATTGGACGAATGGTGAAGCCTCTCGGTGACATTGATTTTCGCCACCGAGAGATATTTTGAATATCTCATATTGGGTTACGAAATCAATGGGATGGGCTCTGGCGTCGTGTCGACGGAACGATCATTTGTCGTGTGCCATTTCGGGACTTGCGCATACATCCGGCGAATGATCTCTTCCATCGGCGGCTCGAAGATATTGATGTCCCGGACCGTAAAGTGCTCGACGGTATACGACAGGAGCTCTTCGATCGCTTCGGACTTTGCATCGGCCGCAAGTTCGATGGTAATCGAGTGTTTGCTCTTCTGGGTAACGGTTCCCACCCGACACGCGAAGGCATGGGTATCTTCTTCGAGATGAAGTTCGACCGTTTTTGTCGAAATGAACTGCGCGCGGAAGGCTTCGGTCGCGCCATCGAACATGAGCCGCCCGTGGTTTACGACCATCGTCCGCTCCGCGAGCGATTCGATATCGCCCGCATCGTGCGAGGTAAGGAAAATCGTGACGCCTTCGCGTTCGTTCAATTCCCGAATCACTTCGCGAATACCGAGCTTTGCCACGACATCGAGGCCGATCGTCGGCTCATCCAAAAAAAGAATGGAGGGCCGATGGAGCAGCGACGCCACGATCTCGCAACGCATCCGCTCGCCAAGCGAAAGCTTTCGCACGGGCGTGGCAAGGAATGGTGCGATCTCGAAGGCTTCGACGAGATAGCCAAGCCGCTCGCGATATTGGACACGCGGAATCTCATAGATCTTCGCAAAGAGTTCGTACGTATCGACCGCCGGCAGATGATACCAAAGCTGGGATTTTTGGCCAAAGACCGTTCCGATCGAATGCGCGAGTTTCTTTCGCTCCCGCGATGGATCGTACCCGGCACATCGTATGGAACCGCTCGTGGGGGTGAGAATGCCGGTCAGCATTTTGATGGTCGTGGATTTTCCAGCACCATTAGGACCGATAAACGCTATTCGTTCTCCAGGATTTACATCGAACGAAATGCCCGAAACCGCCTCAATCTCGCGGAATTCCGGACGCACGAGCGCTGCGAAGCTGCCACGCAGCCCCGCCTGCTTCTGCTTGGCGCGGAAGCGTTTCCGGAGATCCCGGACCTCTATAATTCGTGCGTTCATCGAAAATTAGCAAGACGAGAAATAACTCGGCTCGCGGGATTTTGTTACACCCTGTTGAATTTTTTTTCTACTCTTTTTCGCGATCTGTGAAAACGCAGAATAATAATAGAATTCGATTAGGAGAGAGCCAGTAGACAACCCCTAATCGCCAGAAGCCCCCTCACTATTTCAAGTCCGGTTCACTACGGCGCGTTTGCCTCATTGGCATTCGAAAGGCGGATCATTCGCTCCTGCTCGGCCATGGTACGACTGAAATAATGGCCGCCCGAGCCATCGCGGCGGGCGACAAAATAGAGATAGTTCGTCTTTGCCGGGTGGAGCACGGCGCGAACGCTCGCTGCGCCGGGATTGCAGATCGGGCCCGGTGGAAGGCCGGCATTTTTATATGTGTTGTACGAATTAGGGACCTCGAGATCGGTGTGCGTGATCGGACGCGTTAAACGCAGACCGTATTGCACCGTGGGGTCGGCATCGAGCGGCATGCCGATCTTGAGACGATTGAGGTACACACTTGCGATCGTATCGCGCTCGGCCGGCAGCTTCGCTTCGGCTTCGACAATGGAGGCAAGGGTCACGATCTCCTGCAGGGAACGTTCCTCGTTCGATTTTTCGTAGATCGAATCGAAAACGATCTTCTTCCATTGCTTTATCATGCGTGTCACGAGGCCTTTGGGATTCGCGCTAAGCAAAAATTCGTAGGTATCGGGAAACAGATAGCCTTCGGCGCTGTGTGCGCTTTTCGGAATTCCCATCGAATGGATGAATGCCGTGTCGGTGGCGAAGCGCATAAAAATTCCGGAGTCGAGGCCGAGTTTTTCTTTTGCGATCGAGGCGGCGCGATATATCGTGATGCCTTCCGGAAACGTAGCCCGAAGGATCAACGCATATTCGCTCCCGGTTAGCCGGCGAATCATTTCGGAGTTCGAAAGTCCCGGAGCAATACGGTAGAGCCCGGCATGGAGCTTCTTTGCCGCTCCCAGGGTGCGCGCGGCTATTTGGAACGCCAGCCTGGAACGCAAAAGATCGTGCGCCGCGAGCGTATCGGTCAACGCGGCAACGCTCGTTCCGGCAGGAATGCCGATGATCTCCTCGGCATGGCCACGCCCCGGATTGTCAAGAAAAAAAACGTAATACACTGCCGCCAGGATCACGGCCAGCACGATAAAGAAAAGAGCCCTCACTCCGCACATCGTTCAAATTTACGGCATTTTTATTTTCTTCCAGTCGAGCGGTAAAAATTATATGAAAAATCTGGAAAACCTCTCCCACGGCTGAGCATGGCAATTTAAAAAGTACCAAGACACAAAAAATGAGGGCGCTCCAACGAGCGCCCTCGAAAAATATATCTCTTTTTATACGCTTATTTTAGAAAGCGAACTTGAGACTTGCACCGCCGGAAAGCGTCGCGACTTTCAGTACGTTGCCCGGAATGCGGGTCGCGCTGTTAAGCTGGTAGGTATAGAACGCTTCGGGTGTTAACCAAATCGTGCTCGAACTGTTGACCGGAATGTCGTATCCGACGCCGCCTTTGAGAGCACCAATGATGTCTTCCTTATCGGGGATCTCGACCGTCGAATGCGTCGCGTCCTCGATGTGACTGGAATGCGCATAGGTCGCGTTGACCGGCGTCGAAATTTCGCCACCTGCCATGACATGGAAGTTGTTAAAGCTGTACTTCGCCATGACATCGCCACCGACGGTCAGTAAGCTGACGACGAGCGGGGTCTGAATTCCGCCTACGGCCTGGTCGAACTGAAGGCTGTAGTCATTGTATTCCGCGCGGACCACGAGCATGGTGTTCTGCAGCATCGGGATCTCAAGACCGAGACTGAAGTTCGGATTCGCAAGACCGTGCGATTGATCGTAGTTGAGTCCATCGACCGAGAAGGTTCCGGACTTCTGCCAGTTGGCATTCGCGCCACCGCCAAGGGTGACCGTCATCGATTGCGGCCAGGTAACTTCGTCATAAAGTTGACCGACGCCGCCTTTTTGTGCATAGGCGTGACTGGAAAGACCGATCGTCGAAAATACGGCCAACGCCGCTGCCGCCATGAGATGCTTCAATGATTTGAGTGACATAAAACGTTTAATTTAAGTTTTGAATTGTTACACCTTCGAAAGCTCTGTTGCTCTTATGCTGGTGCTAAGTTTTAAGCTCAGCGGTTCAGCACTTTTTTTGCATCAGCACTTTTTCCGGTGCGGTGATTTAAATCGATTGAGAATTAACTATGCTAAGACGAACCTCGAACGGCATGCCAGCGGCCGGACCTGATTTCTATAAGAAGGTGAGCAATCTGTCATCGGAAAAGCGTTTCTTGACCTGACGCTTTTAAGTAACGTGCCCGATGCAGCCAAAAGGAGCCATCCGTCCGCGTAACGGGTTTTAAGGCCACGATGTGGCCGAATGTTATTGGCGAAGAGCGCGTCAAGCAGATTTTAAAAAATGCACTCGCTTCGGGGAAGCTTCCCGGAGCGTATCTTTTTTCGGGACCGGAAGGAACCGGGAAAGATGCGATGGCGATCGAGTTTGCAAAAGCGATCAATTGCACGAGTCCTCACGCGAACGGACTCGAAGCCTGCGATGAATGCGCGAGCTGCTCGGCTATTGCGAATTTCGCTTCTCCGGCGGTTATGTTCGTGCATGCGCTGCCGAAATCATCCGACCGAGACGATGCAGAACTAAAAGAAGAGGACGTTGCCATCGTTCGCGAGCAGCGGGCCATGAAAGCAGCGGATCCGTATTTCCATATCGAGATCCCGCGCGCGCAAGCGATTCATGTCGGCCAGATCCGAGAACTGCGTTTATCGCTGGCCCGTAGCATCGCCGGTGCAAAACGCCGCGTGGTGATCTTAGGGGAAGCGCACAGGATGAATACGCAATCCCAGAATGCGTTCCTTAAGACGCTCGAAGAACCGCATGCCGATACGCTCATCATTCTCACAAGTTCAAATCCGAATGCCCTGCTGCCGACGGTCCGGTCGAGAACGCAGGACGTTCGGTTCGACGTCCTTTCGAACGTCGAGATCGCGGAGGCGCTTCGCGAACGGGAATCGTTACCGGAGGACCAGTCGAACTTCCTCGCACGGCTCGCGGCAGGCAATTATTCGCGGGCCCGAGGGATGATCGGCGAAGACGTCCGGGCCATGCGCAGCGAGATCGTGCAGTTCCTTCGTATGGGCCTCTCGAAGAGCCGAAAAAATGCAGCGGTCGAAATCGATAAATTCCTTCCCCGTTCCGGCGGATCGAGATTTTTGGAAAAACGGCAGGCGGTCGAACAGCGACTTCTGTTACTGACGCTTTGGCTGCGCGATGCCCTCGCGCTTTCGACCGGATCGGAAGATGAAATTATCAACCAGGACCAGGTGGAAGACCTCCAAAAATTCGTCTCCAGGTTCGGAGAACCGAAAAGCATTATTGCTGCGATCGGTTGCGTGGACCGCGCTATGCATCGGACGAAATTGCAACTGCAGCTCCGGGGCGTAATGCTGGAACTCGTCGTTGAACTCGAGAGCGCGTTGCTGTGACAAGTAATTTCCTGATCGGCATATCGATAGCAGCCATTTTAGCGATTCCAGCGTGGCGTTTTCAGGCACTGGACGCCACCGGCGCAGTGGGAGCGATCCTGGTTGGAACGATAATTTTTGGCCTTGGTGGGCTCGCGGCGAGCGTGGTGCTCGTAACGTTCTTCGTCAGTGGGTCCCTGCTCTCAGCACTTCCAAAGACGAGAGACGTGATCTCCGAATCGCAAGACCGGGGCAGAAATTGGAAACAGGTAGTCGCAAATGGACTTGTGCCAATGATCAGTGTAATCGTTGCCACGATCTCTCGTTCGCACGAGGCACTTTGGATGCATGTCTATTGCGGTTCGGTAGCCGCAGCGTGTGCCGATTCATGGGCAACCGAAGCCGGTACTCGTTTTGGGCGTGCCGATCTCGATATTCTGACCGGAAATCCGCTCCCGGCCGGCCTTTCCGGTGGGATCAGCCTCTTTGGTACGCTCGCATCCCTTGCCGGCGCCGGCATTATCGTTATTGCCGCAGCAATTCCGCTGGGTGGCCTTCGTTTACCGCCTACCAACAGAAGTTTGTTCGCTATCCTTATTGGCGGATTTTCAGGTTCTACATTCGATAGTATCCTTGGCAGTTCTATTCAGGCGAAATTTCGATGTTCAAGTTGCCATCAAATTTCGGAGACACCGGAGCACTGCAGTAAGCCAGCCACGGTCATAGCTGGCTATAAGCAAATTAGAAACAATACTGTCAATTTTGCTGCCTCCGCCATTGGGGCTGTTTTTACAGCGCTTTTACTTGACTTTTCCTAATTATTTTCGTATATTGCAAATTGTTCTTGTGCTGACTTTAACGCTGTTCTCCTGAGGCTTTTGGTTTGTGGAGTAGCAGCCTTTTGCGATAAGGCCTGTTACTTCGATGGTTGATCGGAAAGCGGTATTTCGCCGCTTTTAGACGTGATTGATATGGACGAAATGTTTGCTCTTTCTAACCCCGAAAGCGAGTCGCATTTAGACCGCGAGTTCACCGCGGAATTTGGGAGTCTGCTCGGACCGATATCAAAAGAAGATATCGACCCGCTCAAGCGGCAATACGCTGCCCTCATTCTTCAACTTGACCGGCTACGACCGAAGCTTGCAGCAGCAAATGTCCTGGCCCGCGAAGCACCGGAACCCTGGTCCATCAAGGAAGTCCTGGGACATATTATCGATACCGATCGAGATATCTGGTGGCCTCGCATCGAAACGATTCGAATGGAAGAACAACCATATTTCGAAGATGTCGATCAACTCCATCTCGCAAGTTCCCATCGCTGGCATGACCTGGCGCTCGAAGATATTGTCTCCCAACTGATGCGCGTGCGGTGGAATTTTGCAATGAAATTAAACGCAATCAGCGAATGCGATTTCGAACGCACGGGTATCCATGCGACCCTGGGTGAAATTTCGATCCTTAAAATTCTACAACTCCTCGTCGCACACGACGCTCATTATGTCGAGCGCATTCGCGTCATGATCGAAACGCCGCTCGCCGGGGCCTGAGTTACTCGCTCAAGAAACGAACGGCGATGGGAGTTTCCATGACGACGCCGTTTTCCATTTTCACCTCGAATGCACGACGGTTGGGCAGCGAACTAACCGCCTGGATAAAATTTCCATTTGTAAAGTGGAGCGCGGCACCATCGTCTGCTGCATACCCGCCTGGAAATCCTTCTCGTATCAATTTTCGGTATTGCGGCTCGCGATTCGGTTCGGTATCGTAATGCGGGCAGTTGCTTCCCTGCAGGAAGCCAAGACCATCGTATAATGGATCGAGATCGAGGCTAAACGAATCTGTCACGCCGCATTCGAACCAGCATAAAGAGCCGGCGCTGGTCCCGCACAGTACAATGCCTGCTTCATGGGCCTCGCGTAAGATACGGTCCACCCCATGTACGCGCCAAATGGCGAGCATATTTGCTGTATTCCCGCCCCCAACATAGATCGCATCGTGAGAAAGTAAAAAGCTACGCAGGTCCTTCACTTCTCGACGAAACAGATTAAGATGGGATGCCTCGCACAAATTGCGCGAATATCGTGAGTAAAAAGAGGATATATAATCGAGGGCGTCACCGCTTGCCGTCGGCAGAAAACAAATCCGCGGCTTCGGCTTGCCCGTCAATTCAAGAATGAATCGCGCAGAGCGTTTATTCTCTGGATCCGATATAAATCCGTCGCCTCCAAAGGCAACAATATGACGAGAAGTCAAGAGCAGTTCGATTTTAATGAGTAGCCGAGAACAAAGGAGTAACGACGAATCCAAAAGGAATGTTACCACCGGTCGCTCGTTTCCAATTAAAATGACAAAAGGTACCATCCTCTGGATCGATGACGAAATCGATCTTCTTCGCCCGCATATTATGCTTCTGGAGGGCCGGGGCTACACCGTTCGAACCGCACTTTCTGGTGAAGATGCCCTTGCGTTGCTCCAGGAAAACACTTCGAGCGCCCGCACACCCGATCTTATTTTTTTGGACGAGAACATGCCCGGCATGGGCGGCTTAGAGACCCTCGAACAATTAAAAGTAGCACGACCGGAAACGCCGGTGGTTATGGTCACAAAGTCCGAAGAAGAAGACCTGATGGAGCAGGCCATCGGCAAAAAAATTTCAGACTATCTCACAAAACCGGTCAATCCGACCCAGGTCCTCCTCGCGGTAAAAAAATTCCTGGAAGGACGGCAGATCAAGTCGGAAGCGGTCTCCCGTGATTACACGCAGGAGTTCGCGCGTATTTCGGTCGACCTTATGAACGCGCGCAGCGCAAAAGATTGGACCGAGCTTTATACGAAGATCGTCGGCTGGGAATTGGAATTCGACGAGCACGCCGGCCTGGGCCTGAAGCAAACGCTGCTCGACCAAAAACGCGAAGCGAATGCCGAGTTCGCAAAGTTTGTGGAACGGAATTATCGCGATTGGGTCAATACGATTTACGTCTCTTCGAATGCGGCCGAGCGGCCCGCGCTTTCGCCGGATGTCATCGAGGAATGGGTGCTTCCGGAAGTGCGATCGGATAAAAAGCAGAACGTCGTTTTTTTTGTGATCGATTGCATGCGGCTCGACCAGTGGCTCCTGATGGAGTCCGAACTACGCTCGCTGTTTCACATCACGCGCGACTATCATTTTGGCATTCTTCCCACGGCCACGCCATATGCCCGCAATGCGATCTTTTCGGGTCTGTTCCCTTCCGAATTCGGGAAATTATTCCCGACGCTCTGGGCGGCGAGAGAAGATGACGAACATTCTCTGAACAAGGACGAAGCCGCGATGCTGCAAAAACTTCTGGAACGAAAGCGTGTCCGCCTTCGGAACGAGATGAAATATATTAAGATCATTGACCGCGACTTCGGCGCACAGATCGCACAGAACATCACGCAGCACGCACGCAACCATTTTACGGCCATCGTCGTGAATTTCGTCGATATGCTCGCGCATACCCGTAGCGACTCGCCTATCCTAAAGGAAATCGCTCCGGACGAAAGCGCGTATCGCTCGCTCACCCGCTCATGGTTCCTGCATTCGAGCCTGTTCGAAATGTTCAAAGCGCTCGCGACGGTGCCGGACCTTAAAATCGTCATTTCGACCGATCACGGCTCCATTCGGAGCCTTCGTGGCGCGAAAGTCCTGGGCGATCGTGAAACGTCGACGAGCCTTCGCTATAAATATGGCCGCAATGTAAAAGCGGAAGAGAAACAAGCGATGATCATCAAACGGCCGGAGGAATACAAACTCCCGGTCCGTGGTGCCGCTTCAAATTATATCATTGCGAAGGAAGATTATTACTTCGTGTACCCGACCGACTACCATAAATACCTGAACTATTATCGCGATTCATTCCAGCATGGCGGCATTTCGATGGAAGAAGTGATCCTTCCCGTCGTTACCATGGAAGCAAAGTGAAGAAATGCAGTACCTCTCCAATTCCCCGGAGGAGACAATCGCACTGGGCGAGGCATTCGGACGCAAATATCTTCATGCCGGTGTTGTCGTAACGGTCGAAGGCGAATTAGGGGCAGGTAAAACACACTTCGTGAAAGGAATTGCCGGCGCACTGGGCATCGACGAACGGGAACTTCGATCGCCGACGTTCGCGCTCGCGAACGAAATCGATTGCGAATTCCAGGGCAAACCGTTTCGCCTCTATCATCTCGATTGTTATCGCTTTGAACGACCGGAAGAATTGCTGGAGTTAGGAGTGGAAGATTATCTTTTTCCAAAGAACGCGGCTACGATCATCGAATGGCCCGAACGGATTGCAGAATTAATTCCAGCACGTGCAAAAAAAGTCGCGCTTCAGTTCCGCTCTGAATTCGAACGCGAAATCACGATCACCGTCGAATGATCCTTCTCCTCGATACTTCGACCGGGCATCTGGCCATCGGCATGGCCGATGAAGAAGGCGCATTGCTCCACGAATTCCATGCGGAAGCCGGGGCCAGCGAGCGCGGGATCCATGATGAGCGGCTCGCGCTCGAGACCCATCATCTCCTTCGGAAATCCGGTATATCCCCCATGGAGCTTTCTCGCATAGGACTTGTCATCGGACCAGGGAGCTTTACCGGCCTTCGAATAGGACTTTCCTTCGCCAAAGGCCTCGCGTTTGCAACCGGCGCGGCCATCTCGACTGTAACGCAGCATGAAGTTCTTGCGGCAGAAATTCCGAACGCAAACGTAAAGGCTATTGTGACGCCCGGATATCGCGAAGACCTGTTTTACATAAGCGGGATTTCCAAACCGCACTCCATCACCTTAACGAACGGGGAATCGTTGGGAACCGGACCGTTCCTCGCACACGAATACTTCTTAACGCATCCTTCGATATTCGTTCCGAATTCCTCGATCTTTGCGAGCCCAGGCCTTGAAACGCTTGCTCGGCTTACGATCCTCCGGGCATCGCCTCTGAAAGGCGACAGTCTCGACGCGCTCGAACCGCTTTATATTACCGAATTCAAGCTAGGGACTGTTCCCAATCTCGTGTGATCACCGGGCAGCTGCCCAGTCATTCCGGCCTTTGATTTTATCGAGTTCGAGGGAGATCGAACCGACTGCGATTTTCATATCGATGCGTACCGGCACGGCAGCATCGTCATCCGAAACATACGCCGTAAATCCTCCATTGGCACCTAAGGGGGCGGAGTTACCCATGTCCATCATTCCTTCAAGAACCCGCGTGCGGACTTCCTTATTATCGAGGGCCGCGACTTCCTGATTTTCGGTCTGATTCGTAAAGGTCACCGTTACCGGACGCTCCCCATCCTTGCCGCGGACATGGAACAAGTATTTATGCCCCACGGCGCCACTCCAGGCGCGCATGTTAAAAAGAATTCCCAATGCATCGTCGTATGGCTCGATGTTCTGGGAAACCTGATTCTTGACTTGATCGTCGGAATAGGTTAACGTTTTTGTCGTGGGATCATACGAAGAAACCTTGTTAAACGTCTGGTCGCCATTTTGCGTGTGTTCCTGGAACGTGCGTAACGTAAGATCCCGAGAATCGAACTGGTCCGTAACGGTCGTTCGTGTATTCAGGAATGGAACATCGGCAGTCCAAAACTGCATGTGCGCGCTCACAAGCCCGTTGCGAGAAACGCTGCCGGTCTGAATAACGACGGTGCCCAGTTTGATAAACCCATATTTAACATTATAGACGAGCTCCTCACCCGGCTGAAATACATTTTTGGGAGTAGGCGTCGTTTGTGCCATATCGCGGAGGACGCAGGACCCGCTCAGCAATATCATTGCAACGACCGTTGCGACCGACCATCGAAAGATCCGTTTCATAGGTTTTCCTAAATATTCTTCTTCATATAGATGCCATCGCTTAGATGCCATCACTCGAACTCATCTATCGTCTTTTTACTAAAAAATGAATGCGAGTGTTTCGTGCCACGACTTTTATCCCAAAATGCGGGCCGTACGGTCTGTAACACGCTTAAATCCCATTCATACGCAACAAGGCACTTAAAAGATCGCCGATCCTAATCGAAAGGTAACGAAAATTTAAATGAAAAAAAACGTGCCCCGGGGATCGCCCGAGGCACGTATAGCTACTTCCTAAATAGGGGTGTTGTTGTTTTGGGAGAGAAAAAAACTTTATTTTGCCGCAAATTCGGCGGCTAATTCATTGGTAAGGTTCGTGATGGTCTGGCCGATGAAATCGTCATCGAAGCTATCGACCGCTTGAGCGAACTCACGACTTGCGGCAGGCCGTACGGCTGAGCCAATGCCTCCGAAATCCGGTACGAGCTCGACCCGAATATTCAAAATTCCTCCGACGGGGCGGGCATCGTAACTGATCTGGACATTAACGGAATGCCGCTCGGTCGCTCCAAGATTATCGTTAATATCGGCGACGAGGTGAATCGACTGGCCTGACCGAAGAATATCCGTAGACCCATTCGCATGTTCTGCGACCATTTTTTCGATCGCGTCCTTAAGACCCGAAATCGTCACTTCTCGTGCAGAGGTACGTTCCGTTGCCTGCTGTTGAGAAGCTGGCTGGGCAACAGCCGGTGTGGCAATGGCTGGCTGGGCAACAGCCGGCACTGCAACGACCGGCTGGGCAATAGCCGGTTGGACCAGCGTGGTCTCCGGCGTGCCGGTCATGACCGCTGAAAGGTCCATTCTATGGTCCTGCTGCGCGTCTGCGACTCCGGCTATGCCGGTCGCAAAGACCATCGCTGCGATGACTGTTTTAAGGGGCTTCATGGCAATTACTAAACTATCGAGACTCTGCTGAAGCTGACGGCCCGAAGGCTCGTGTCAAAATCGGTCAGTTGAATCCCTTCGCATGTATAGACGTATTTCAGGCGTCGTAAATTTCGATTGTTCACGAAAATTTTCGAAAATCGTCAGAATTGAGCATTTTCGTCCGTCTCAAAATCGTACACATGTTGTAATAAAGAGCACGCATATTTTCTACTTTCTCAAAATCGTACATTCAAATTTCATGGTTCTCATTTTCGTACAATGAAAAATCATTTGTATTATTATCAGACAATTGCACTGGCGTCATCACAAATTGAAAAAACTACCCATGATCGATAAAAAGCAGTCCATCGTCCTTAAAGTCACGTCCATTGCGTCGGAATTTTGGTTGCTTCAGGATTTCGGCATGGCCAAAGCTACAGAGGTTGAAAGGACCGAATCGTGATCGAAGGCCTTTATTGATTCCCAAAAGCGCGCTTAGGTGCGTTATAGAAATTGTAGAGCTGAAAGAAACACACCCGATTTCATTGCGTAAGGTAAAGTCCCTACGGCATGCGCAACTCACTCCGAAAAAAATTTCGGGCGTATGCATCACATCTATGGGCCGTCAGAATCGTAAAAGCGCCGTACGTTTCGATAATTTAGGCGTCATTTGGAAAAATGATTTTCGATTGGCGAGGATTTTGATTTAACTCCGGTCATTCGACGGATGGGTTTCGCTTCATGCGGTATTCATCGATGGTGCGGTTCACATCATTGAGCCCGCGCTAACGAATGATTCCTACATCGAAGCATTTCTTGGAATGATTCTTCGAACGACTGCAGCGAATCCGATCCGATCGAATGAGGTCGGCCTTCTGGCACCCGTATCGCTTTTGGACCGCGGTGTGCTGTAAGCCGGCTGCTCACTGCCGCGAATGGCACGCCGTTGTATGGTTGCGTACTCGCGTCAACACGAATGTTTTTGACAATTAACCCTCACCGAGCTTTTCGTCGGAACGCGCTCACCGCGGACGATGGATCATCCTTAGCGGATGGCTCATCATCCTCTTTTCTAACGCGCACCTGATCGGACGCAACGTGAGTTCTTATATTCACGTGCACGATCCCTCATGCGAATGAGAGACGTACACAAAAACCGTAGGACATTGTGTCATGGTACCTAACTTACTGAGAGAGACCCACGCACGCATGACGGGTCTTTTCCTCGCAGGCGCCTTCGCCCTCGCACTCGTTGCGATCGCGTTAACTGCGCCGAACGCGTTCGCCCAAAAAGGCGGCACGGGTCTGATGAACGATGAAGTCACGTGGCCGACAACCTTCACGCTCGGCTTCGGCGCGGCCGCCAACGCAAATTGGCAGGGATCGGGAACATTTGCAACCGCGCCTGGAGCACTCGGAAGCACGTGGGCCGGCGATGCATATGGCAATTATGGCTACGATCAGAGCCATGTGCTGGTGCAACCGGAGTTCCATATCTTAGCGGAAATTCCGATCGCCAGGAACCTTATGTTTGCGCCGCGCATCGCGTATAATGATTATAGCCTTCGTTGGGACCAGCAGGCGTCGCCGGCATCCGTCGCCGGAGTAACGACCGGCCAGGGTTCCACCCAACCGCTTGTCATTTCTCAAGCTGAAATCGGAGCGGACCTGCTCTTCAAGTATGCCTTCAGCAATTTCCACGTCATGGCCGGTGCCAATCTTTCGACACCGATCCATACTCCGTGGTTTGCGCATAGCACGAATATCAGCGATGCTGCCGATCATACGATGGCAAATTCCGGTGCGATCCCGAACTACTCGAAGTTTTTGGCCGGGCTGAAAGGCGGCGTCGGATACGACATTCCCCTCAATGCCCGGAACACGATCTGGCTCACGCCGGAAGCGTTCTTTACCTACAGCGTCACAGACTACATTAGCGACCCGAACCCGCCGAGTAATAATCGGGAACTGTTCCCCATTACGCTCTCCGGCGGAGCGAGCCTGAAGTTCGCGCTTGCCGGTCCGCCGGCCGCGCCGCCACCGACTCCGCTCGCCGCGACGATCACCGCGCATGGCGTCATGCCCGATGGTTCCATGGTTGCCGACCTCGTGTCGCCGCAGCAGGCGTTGCACACGCGCGCTTCGATCCCACTGCTGCCGTATATCTTCTTCGATAACGGTTCTGCGGTCATCAGCACGCGCTACAGCCGTAGCGGAGCCACGGGATACAGCGAACAGACCGCGCTTGCAGGCAAGGACGCGCTCGATGCCAACCATGAAGTAATGGATGTGGTCGGCGAACGCATGAAAAACAATCCGAGTATGACCTGCCGCATCGTCGGAACGAATAGCAATAGCGGTGAGGAACGAAATAATATCGGGCTTTCGAAAGCTCGGGCCGAGGCCGTCGCCGATTACCTCAAGAATACCTGGGGGATCGCACCCGACCGCATCACGATCGACCAGCGAGACCTTCCGGAACTTCCGACCAATCCGGTCACCAAAGCCGGTATGGAAGAAAACCGCCGCGTCGAAATCTCTTCGACCGATCCGGACCTGACGGCGCCAATCAAGATCGAAAACCGTCAAGCAGTCAGCGTCGGTGCAACGACCGTCCGATATGACATGACCGTTACCCCGGACCCATCGGTCCACAATTATACGGGTTGGACGGTCACGCTCGATAAAGACGGCGTGCAGCTTGCGCCTCCGCTCACCGGAACCGGTGCGCCGCCGGCCTCGACCACCGAGGACGTGCCGAATGCCTCGCAGTATGTCGGACAGACCGCGCACTATACGCTGACTGTTACGGACGACCAGGGCCAAACCGCTCATGCCGATGGTTACACACGGATCGAGCCGAAGACCGTCGACCGCAACGATCTCGAGAAATATGCGATGCTCTCCTTCGATTTCGATAAGGCTGACATCAATGCACGCGCACGTCAGATGCTTTCGCTCATCGCCGAGAGCATTAACGCGGGCGCAACGGGAGTAAAGATCGATGGCTTCTGCGATGCCACGGGAACGCCGGAGTACAACCAGACGCTATCTGAAGCTCGCGCGAATGCTGCGGTCACCGCGCTTCGTTCGATGACCTCACTGCCAGCGAACGTAACGGTCCATGGCCATGGGCTCCGCGACCCGCGGTTCACGAACGACCTTCCCGAAGGCCGCCAACTCAACCGCCGCGTCGAGTTCACGATCGAGAAATCGAGCCAGTAATCTTCGATCTCCGATTTTATCGAAAAAGGGCTGCTTACGCAGCCCTTTTTATTTGCAATTTTTTTTTTAAATTGCATCCATTTTTTTGCAAGAATTCGGAAGTGAATGATCCCGGAACGTCGTTCACCATAGTAGATTTCTTGAGCCTCGGCTTCGCGGAACTACCGGCCGGGCTGCGTGCACATCCCGCGATAAAGCTAAAGAAGCGCCGCGAGAGTACGCCGCACAGCCGATAGATCTGCGCCCCGGTGAGGAGAATCTTCGGGGGAACACGTGTCCCGCGCTGGGTTCTCAACCACGTCGAATACGCCGGACTAGATCACATGAACAGACAACCGTAACGATCGGTCGCTTTTGGCAGCGGTGAACGATCGTATCCTGCTGCCGCCCTGCACCAAGTGCTCGGGAGAGCCTTCGGCTGGTGCGCACAACCGTCGTTACACTTTATCAATAGGAGAAACAGCCTATGCTCATTACGTTTGAAGGTATCGATGGGTGCGGAAAGTCCTCACAAGCCAAATTGACGGCGGACCGCCTGCGAGAACAAGGGTTCGAATGCCTGCTCGTCCGCGAGCCAGGCGGTACCGAATTATCGGAACATATACGAACGCTCCTCCTCGATGCCAAGCATCACGCGCCGCTTGCTGCCGAAGCGGAACTTTTGCTTTTTGCCGCGAGCCGTGCGCAACTTGTCCGCGAAACGATCGAACCCGCACTGGCCCGCAATGCCATCGTTATTTGCGATCGCTTTACCGATTCGACCATTGCCTACCAAGGCTATGGCCGTGGACTGCCGCTCGCGTATATTCGTAGCATTAACGATCTGGCCACGGGAGGTTTAGTACCCGATCTGACATTCCTTATTGACGTTCCCCTGGAACTTGCCATTCGGCGCCGCAAAGGAATGGGAGATGACCGAATGGAGTCCGAAGGCAAGCTTTTCTTCAGTCATGTCGTCCAGGGGTATATGGCACTTGGACAAAAGCATCCCGACCGTATCCACGTGATCGACGGAACCGATTCTATGGAAGACATCCATCACACCATCACGCGGCTTGTGGAATACGAACTGGGAAACGACCTACGGCACGCGCATCGTATGCTTGACCAGCCGCGACGTGCCGGATCCGTATCTGGTCTGCCTGCGACCGGCGATTATCACTACGACTTCGAATCGATCGCCGAATCGCTGACCACCTGAACAACAGCATCATCCATTTTAAAAAACGCCCGGTATCGCCGGGCGTTTTTTTATTGTTCCCAACAAAAGCATTTAATGGAAGAGATCTGCGGCATATTATTAGAGTGAGGGCTCTATATTTTCCAGATTGTTCGGCTCTCGGCCGTCCCGACAGCCGGCCGAACTGGCTTCGATCTATGTCCAGCTCGCCGATAACAGCGGCAGTTTTGCGACCGGCAATGTTTATGGTTCCGGAGGCGGCGTCGGACAGCCGTGAGTTATTGGCGCCGATACGTTCCCATGAGCGCTCCCTCCGCAAGGATGTTATGCTCGATCGCGCTCATCAGCGCATCGCGTGTAACCGTGCCGGGAATGTTAATATCGCTATCGAGCGCAAAAAGCTTGAAATAGTAACGATGAGCGTTTCCCGCCGGTGGGCACGGCCCCATATAGCCGACCTGCTTCGCGCTATTCGTTCCCTGGCGAGCGCCATTCGGGAGCGGATCGCGACGGTCGATATTCTCTTGTAACGTGTGTTGCGACCCTGGAATGTTGTAAATCACCCAATGAATGAACGTTCCGCTCGGCGCATCGGGATCTTCGACCACCAGGGCAAAACTTTTCGTCCCTTTCGGTGCGTCGCTCCATGCAAGGGCCGGCGAAATGTTCTCACCCTGGCAAGTATACCGCTGGGGAATTGCCGAATCGTTCTGAAACGCGGTCGAGCGGACCGTCATGGTGGACGCCATCGTAAGCGTATCGCTATTACCATTTGTTTGCTGCGCTTTCATACATCCTCCTGTGAAAAAAATAAGAAAAACGATGAGCTTAGAGATGAAGCTGTGTGAAGGATGCAAAAGCCGAACCCGGTTTTGAGCGCTGATGTCCATGGTGTTCTAAGACTATTCTTTGCCTTTGGCTAATCTCAAAATTGTCTCTACCACTGCCTGTTGTGTATCCCTCGGCGCCGGAATAGCAGATGGCACACGTTTCTTTAATAGCGGAAGCAATTCCTCGGGACGATCGATCCCAACCATTTTTCCTTCACGGATCAGCATCCGGTCGACTGCTCCCATCTCCCCTTTGAAGATCGTCACACAAGGCACGCCAAGTGCGGCCGCTTCGCGGTTCATTGTTCCACCGCCGGAAATAACGAGATCAGAATAGTAAAGCAGGTCCAGTCCATCGATTGCGGCATTCGGAATAATCATATTTTTGATCGAACCGGATGTAGTACCAGCGCGATCAGTTGCTGATTCATCTTTACGCACCGGGTCTATTTTTTCACGCGGCAGCAAAACAATTTGAAGGTCCTCGCGGGCGGCAAGGATCTGCATGATAGAATGATACAGGCGAAAAGATTCTGCGCTTCGGTAATGAGCCGTTTGGGAGGGTGGACGAACGGTAACGATAATCCGCGAAGGATCCAGGTCGAGTTCTTTCAAAACCGCTCCACGGTGCTGAAAGCCTGGAACGTAGACGTCTTCTTTCAGTCCCGGATAGGTCAGGTGTTTCGATTTCGCGAGTCCCAGGATCTCGAGAACGGAGAACGGGATCGCCTCCGGTGTCATGACATACGTGCTGAGCTTGTGGAACAATCGCACGCTGGCACCTTCGTAATCGTAGAGTGTCAGCGTAGGAATTCGGAGCAACCGCGCCGCTAAGAGCAGGCCGCGGGAACCATGCCCCACGGCAAGCGAAATACGGCGGGTCCGCAGGAACGCCGCAAGTCGCAACGCGCGCAGGATAATTCCCAGGGTCTTCATGGCCGCGCTCTTGCCGTACGTCCCTCCCACGATTCGGGCATTCAGTCCGGCCCGCTCCACCAAGGGACGAGTTTGAGCAAAATCGCGGGCCGTCAGAACGACCTCACAGCCGGCCCGTTCGAGTTCCAGCACGATAGGAACAAAAAATGGAACGTGCGGCGAGTTCTCGAGATCGATCCAGATCCTACAGGGCCGTTTCATTTGGGGTAACGATCTCTGCCAGACCGCGAAACATCCAGGCGTTGGACCACCGAAGGTACGGAATTCGGTTTGTAAATAAACGGTGGCGCTGATAATAAAAAAATCCCTCGGGCGAGCGAAGATGTTCGATGCTCCACTCCGCAATTCGCCGAGCGCTCGGTTCGTCTCCGAAAACAGAAAACGTGATCAGCGCCTGCCCGAGCGCATGGCTGTCGATGGGATAACGACGGTCGGGGAAATAACGGACCGCAAAATCCGGCTCGAGGTAGGACCGTCGGTAATATTCAAAACCACGCACCGCCGCTTCGGCTAAGCGCGCATCGCCGATCGCCTCTGCTATCGATTTCATTGCAACGATAATAAACCCCGTGTGGAACGAATCCTCCCACTGCTGCGAAGGTTCCATTCCGTATGACCACCCACCGTCTGGCCGCTGGTGCGCTCGAACGAATTCGGCGGCTCGGCGTGCCCGTTCGATATACTGTTCGTTCGAAAGCACCACACCGGCTCGCCGCAAAAAATGTGCTCCTAAGAGCGAAGCATTGAAAACGATCTGCGGGTCGTTGGCAGCATACCCGAAGGCGACAAATGGAGTGTTTGGAACTTCGAGCGAGGCGATGTATGCGGCGCTTACACGAAGGGCCTCGAACACGGCAGGCGAAGGCATGGCCTCGTAATAGTCCAGAAGTGCCTCCCCGGCAAATGCCGTTGAGACAATATTTGGCGTTTCAACGGGCAAAAAATGGGTTCGAGACTGCCATGGGAACGGATATCCCCATCCGGCAGAGCGCATTGCGCGCATAAGACGCAGAGCTAGCCCCTCGGCATCCCGTTTCCAGTCTGGCGTGACGCTCTCCCCCGCCCGCAAAAGCCCCGAAAGAAAAAGTGCCAGTGCTTTCGAATTTTCCGACCGGGGCACACGCAAGAATGTGTGCAAATTAAGCACGGAACGCCGCCCAAGCTGGAGTGCGATCAATCGGACCATCGGTCGCTTGATCCGCCGAAGTGCCGGCGCTAACAGGAGGTCGTGCGGGTCATGCCCCGCATAATCGGCCTTGCTGGCCCATTCATAAATCCCTTGTAGCGCGTCTTGAATACGGCTCATATAATGAAAACGGTATTCTCGGCAGTTTCGCGCCGCAACATTATGCCTATTGCGGTGTTAGTAGTATAGCGGCGTTGCGCTTAATTTTGTTGGAATGCCAGAACACCGGCGTGGACACTACTTTTACGGTGCGGCTTGTTCCGAGGGGTCGATAAATACATGAGGTTCCGATCGTTCATCCTTTGCGCTATTTTTTTGTCGGCGGTCCTGTTCCCGATGGGTACGACGCACGCGCAGAGTGTTTTGCCTCGTGCGGGAGAATCATTCACATTCGGCATTATTGAAGGTCCCGATAATCTTTTAGGGGACAGTGCACAGGCGCAAACGACTCTTCAACTTACCATTACAAGTCTGTACTCGGGCTGCGGCGTCCTCAGTTCACCTTCTGGCTTTCTTCTCGATTTTAATTTCAATGCCGGTTCGCCGACGGTCATCGAACTGCCGTATAACCTCATGCAACGGTTCGATATCGGGAAGAACAACAAGGGAATTCTCTTGCGCACTTCGGAGCCGGTAAATGTCATGCTCCATGATTTCGTCCTTGCCGCCGGGGAAGCGTCACAAATACTTCCCGACGATGCGCTCGACACCAATTACGTTTCGTTCGGCTGGGGGATATATGATGACATCTTCGATCCCGAACACAATGTCTGCGAATTCCTCGTCACCGCTCCGCAGGATTCGACGATCGTTACCATCACACCGAGTGTAAAGACCACAAACGATCTTCCCGCGGGTATTCCCTATACTGTCCGCCTGGACCGCGGAGAATCTTTTATCGTCAAAGCGGATACCTCAGACCGTCCTTCCGATCCTTCGCTTTCGGGTTCGAAGATCGTTTCGACGAAACCCGTGAGCGTGATGGTTGGGCTTACCTGCGGCTATGTTCCGCTGGGCTACGAGTCCTGCAATGAACTGATGGACGAACTCATCGGGAAAAAGTGGTGGAGTTCCCACTTCCTGGTTACTCCGCTGGTCAATCACGATAGTGCAGTGGTGATGGTCCTAACGAGTGACCGCCCGTTTTTCGCGTCGATCAACAATGGCTTTTCGGGCTCCTCGAATAATCGGCTCGTGGCCGAGTTCACGGGAGCGGCAGAAATCCAGACGTTCGATAATAACGGTCCCGTCCTTGTCGAAGCACAGCAACTGACACGCGGCAGTGACTTGAGTGACGATTTTAGCGGAACTACCGATCCCTCCGTAGTGACCGTCCTCGACACCGGTAATTATACCGATACCATTGTATGGACGACGCCATCGATCGGCGGCTTCGAGAACGGGATCTCCGTCATTTGTCCGACCGTCGATCTGCCGAGGGCGACGCTCGACGGCGTGTCCCTCAATTCGCTGGCTCCGTCCGTCGTGATCAATGGAACGGGTTATAGCGCGATGAACGCACTCATCGATCCGGGCGAACATCTCCTTATTTCTCCCGATCCGGTTTTCGGCATCGCTTCCGGTTTCGCGCAGGCCGACGCCTATTCGTTTATGCCGGGAACATCGGGGCCATTCCTTCCCCACGATACCGTCATTCACACACTCATTCTCCAGGCCGATTCTGCGACCACCTGCTCGGAGTTCGGCATCGACGCTATTCTGAATCCTGCGATCTCGCCCAGCGGGAACGAATCCCTTCTCTCGTTTTCCATCCCGATCACCTACGATCCAACGACCCTGCACCTGATCGCGGTCGAGCCCCATGCCGTACTCCTGGGGTCGTATTATAGTATCGATACGAGTACGCCGGGCCTGATCACCATCACGGCCGACGGCGAGCCGAATCTCGTCGGAAGCGATCTCTTCCGGCTTGTGTTCGAAGGATGGAAATCGATCTCGGCGACCAGCGTCGGTAAGAATACGACGTTTACGGGCTGCGGAACGGCCGTCGAAAATGTGACGGTGTCTTCGGTGACATTCTCCGTGCAACCGCCGCACGACTCCCTCACCCGCACGTTCGCGCTCGCTGCCGATTCTGCAAGCCTTTGTACTCCGCTCTCGGTCGTACTGCTTGCAGACAGCACGTTGGGGCCCGCCGACGATTTCGATCTTTCGGAGATCGATATCTCGTTCGACACGGCCGCACAAACACTTTCTTCCGTGACGCCCTCTTCGTTGTTTTCACAAGTTCCCATTCGACAGACGGGCGCCGTCAGCGGCAATTACCGCCTCCTCGTGACACAACCGATCGCCCTTTCCGGAATAGATACGCTGGTGAGGCTTCAACTGCTTCCGAAATCGCTTACCGCTTCGACAACCATACGAGCAAAAATTTACTACCTTCGTTGTGGAGATACCCTTTCACGGAGCGTCACATTGGTCTACAGTATCCGACCGATCCTTGACTCGACGCATACCACCCTCACCGTGGTCACGTCCCCCGTCTCGTTTGGAAACCAGGCTTTTGCGACCGTGAAAATATCGGGACTTCCAAATACCGCCGATGTTAAGCAATTCGATCTCTACACGACCTATAATCACGATGTGCTGTCGTTCGAACGCACGGACCAGGTCAATACCCTGACCGGAACGTGGCCACCCCCGAGCGTTTCCCTCGGGGTCGCAACCGACACCCTCCATTTTACCTCTCCGGCGTCCCTTGGAACGAACGGTATCCTTGCCGATCTTGCCTTCGAGACCTTCGTTTCCGATTCGATGTTTACTCCCATTGAAGTTTCGAGTTCCCTCCCGGGAACGGAATCCGGCTGTCTCGCTATCTTCTCGACCCCGCCTGCAACGGCGATGTTCGTCGGACAGGACCTCTGCGGAGATTCTCTGATGCGAGCATTTATGCTCGGGGAGCCGATCCTGATCGATGCCGCAGATATACAAAACGGAGACTTGCACCTCGAACTTCGGACGGGTACTTCGGAAACCGTGACATTAACGCTAAGTGATATGCTCGGCCGCACGATTTGGGAAGGGCAAATTGCGGTCGGTTCGACGGGAGGAGCGCCCACCGAGCAAAATGTACCGCTTCCACCGCTCGCCTCGGGCACGTACATTCTCCGGCTCTCGGCCCGGGGAACGGTCGTTTCACGGACGTTGCCCGTGATAAAATAATCAATTCAGGAATCCGCGCTCGGATATCGGCGCTCGGATTTATCGCAATCGCGTTACGATCCCATGAAGAGATAGGGTTCCCAGTCCTTGCTCGTGCGTCCTGCAAACTGACGAAGAAAGGTCACGTGGTTCGGGCGGATCGGCCGCCGCATGAGCTGCATCTGCGCTTCGTCGGGCGTCTGGCTTCCTTTGACATTATTGCAACGCAGGCATGCGCTCACCAGATTTTCCCAGGAATCCTCCCCCCCGCGGCTTTTGGGAACGATATGATCGACCGTGAGCGTCACGCTGGTCGCCCCGCAATACTGGCAGCGGTGGCCATCGCGGCGTAAAATATTTTTTCGCGAAAGGATGACCTTTTTAAACGGGACACGGATGTAGCTGGAAAGACGGACCACGCTCGGGAACGGCATGGTCATCGAGGTCGAGTGTACCGCGCGCCCCGTCATACCGCTGACGAGTTCGGCTTTGGAAAGATAAAGAAGGATGATCGCTTTTTCGACGCTCGTGATGGCAAGCGGCTCGTAATTGCCGTTCAGGATGAGGACTTTGCCGTTTAATTTTGAATGAGCAGGACTTAGATCGTTATCGTCCCGATCGATCTCAGGATCGAAAAGGTCCGTTTCGCTCAGTAGGCGCTCACGTTCAGCGGCCTGGCGAGAAGTGCGCTCCGCCTGGGCCCTCGTCCGACGAGCGCCGCGCGAAGCTGCCGTTTTATGGCTGTGCGGTTCGAATGCGTTACTCCCCTTTCGTTGTTAAGTCCGTCACTGTTAAGTGAGTCACTATTGTAATGTTTCTCGCGCGCTGCACGGTTCCCGCCCGCGAAACGATATTACCATTTCTTCATATTGCACTTCCTATTCGATTTTACTTCATGTTCGATTTTAAAAGAAAAAACGTCCTGATTACCGGCGGTTCGCGCGGAATCGGTCTTTCAACGGCGATAGCGTTTGCCACGGCGGGCGCCAACGTTGCCTTCACCTATCGTTCGAACCACGAAGCTGCGGTCCGGACACAAAGGGAAATCGAATCGAAGGGCGTTCGCTGCTTAAAAGTCGCAGCCGAAGCAAACGACGAGTCCGCCCTGCAGGACATCGTTTCAAAAATCGGTACGCAATGGGGAGCGCTCGACGTTGCCGTTGCAAATGCCGGGATCTGGAAAGAGGCGGCCATCCCCACGATGACCCTGCAGGACTTTCGCGAAACGATGGACATCAACATGACTGGAACCTATCTACTCGCCAGGACCGCGGCACAACCGATGATCGCTCAGCAGTCGGGATCGATGGTGTTCGTCTCTTCGACGGCGGGACAACGAGGGGAACCGTTCCATTCACATTATGCTGCCTCCAAAGGCGCCCAGATCAGTTTTACAAAATCCCTGGCTGTCGAGCTTGCCCCGCACCATATTCGCGTCAATTGCGTGGCGCCGGGTTGGACCGAAACGGATATGACCGAAGCGGCGCTCGCCGATCCGTCGGAAGCCGCACGTATTCAATCGATCGTCCCGTTACGGCGGGCGGCACGGCCGGAGGAAATTGCAAATGCGATCTTGTTCCTGGCAAGCCCACTCGCCAGTTATATTACCGGCGAAGTATTGAACGTCAATGGCGGAATGGTCCTTTGTGGCTAAGTTCCCTTAGCCCTGAGTTACCGGCGTTCGATAGCGTTCTAAAAATTGGCGTGCGATCGGATCGGTCGAGCGGGCGAAGGCCGAAGGTATTCCATCGAAATAGATCCTTCCCTCATGGATGAAAATGACGCGCTCGGCAATACGCTCGACGGTAAAAAGATCGTGCGTAACGATAAGACTCGTGACGTGCAGTTGCCCGGTCAGGTCCTGGATAAGGGCATCGATCTGGTCGCTGGTTACGGGGTCCAGGCCTGTGGTGGGTTCGTCATAAAACATATAGTGCGGCTCGGTCGCAAGCGCTCGGGCCAGCGCGACACGCTTTTTCATGCCGCCCGAAAGTTCCGAAGGCATCGCGTGTTCGATGCCGCGCAGTCCGACTAACGCCAGCTTTTCCTTCGTGATGCGAGTGAGTTTTTCTCGGTCGCGCTCGCCATGCTCACGCAGGCCGAGCGTGATATTCTCGGCAACGGTCATGGAATCGAAGAGTGCGGACCCCTGAAACAAAAACCCGATATTGCGCCGCACGCGTTCGAGCTCCGGCAGGGGGGCCTTCGAGATGGAAACGCCATCGACCACGACGTCGCCGGCATCCGGTTTTAAAAGACCGATAATATGTTTTAACAGCACGCTCTTGCCGCACCCGCTTTGGCCAATGATCGCAACGGTTTCGCCGTCCCGAATTTCGAACGAGACTCCACGCAGCACTTCGCGCGTACCGAACGATTTCTGAAGAGAGCGAACCTGGATCAAAGAAATTTAAACTGGATCAAAAGAATTTAAAAAAGAACGGTCCAGAGCGTATAGTCGAGGATAAGGACCAGCGTACTCGAAAGAACAAAAGCCCGGATCGTCGCATTGCCCACGCCTTCGGCCCCGCCCGTCGTCGCAAAACCGACTTTGACTCCGATGAGCGCCGTGAACGATCCGAAAAAGAGCGCTTTGAACAGACCCCCGAGCACGTCCTTTACGTGAAAAAACCGCTGGACGGAGTCGAAAAACATTTTCGTACTGATCCCCAAGAAAAAGTTACTGACCAGGAACGCTCCCAGGAGCGCGATGGCGTTTGCACAGATCACCAGCACCGGCATCATGAGCGTTGCGCCGAGCAGTCGCGGCACCGCAAGATAGCGGACCGGACTGATCGCAAGGCTTTCGAGCGCATCGATCTGTTCCGTCACTTTCATCGTCCCAAGTTCTGCCGCGATCGAGGCACCGACCCGCCCGGCAATAACGATCGCCGTGAGCACGGGCCCCAGTTCGATAAAGATCGCGCGGCTCACGGCCGCACCTAAAAAACTGTAGGGAATCAATCCCTTGAACTGGTACGCCGCCTGCCAGGCGCTGACCATGCCGGTGAAAAGCCCAATAATAAGCACGAGCGGCAAAGAATCGGTACCGATGTGGGACATCTGATCGAACAAGAGTTGCCGGTCCCGCGGGATAGAACGAACATGGCTCACCGTCTGCCCCGCCAGCGAAGCAAACGCGCCGACATCGGCGAAAAACCGTTGCGTCGAACGACCGAGTCGAGCAATGCCTTTCCCAAGGATGGTCATTGGACTATGTTTTCAAGGAAGGACGAAATGTCGAGAACATGTATCTACAAAATTACGATAGAAATCGAAAATTTCGGTGAGTCCGAATTAACGGACGTGTTCGCTATCTTTGCGTTGCATGCATCGATGCCCATTCGAAAGCAATTTTACTTCCTTCCCGTCGCCGCCATTGTTGCGTTGTTTGCCGTGCAGAGTTCCGCGAAGGCAACGTGGATTTCGCTGGCGAAACACGATGGCATTCCGCTCGTGGGCCGGAAGCGCCATGGCGTTCACACCGGCGTTGCAAAGCGGCCGGGCGTTCAGCTAACGAAGAAACAGGTCGTTTTCGTCTCCCGATTTGGCGAGTATCTCCGCTCCATGGGAGAGTCAGCCGTCGTTACTTCCGGCGCTCGTTCGCCCGAACACCAACTTTCGATCATAAAGACAAGGGTGAAGGAGCTGGGCGTAGCAAGAAAATTCCCGGAACTTCGCCATGCCGTTGCCGGCCGGCCGAGCACCTGGCTCCGCGCATGGGAGTTTCTGCGGGCTCGCCACGTGCCGGTCTATGCCCCGAACTCTGCGGGCGGCGAAGCGTCGGCATCCAACCATATCAAAGGCCTGGCCGTCGATTTTATTTCCGGCTCGCTGGACCATCTCGCGGCACTCGTACGAAGTTTCTCGGCCTCCCGGCTCGCGATGCTTTCGCCGCTCCGCGTCGTGAGTATTGCCCGCGAGCCCGGCTGCGTCCATGTAAATTTGCGAGGATAATTCGAGTTTATGGAACGTGAAAATGTAAAATGATATCACCACTCGCAGTCACTTTCACCACTCCATCGTCTCCCAACGAACATGCTACAGGAGCAGCGCAAAAATCAAAAGAGAATGTCTCATTTCTAATGAGGAAAACTGGCAACGATAACAGTTTTTGGCAAGTCCCACACTTTTACATAGTCGATCAAATGATGCGCGGCATTTTGACCGTGAAACGGCCAGAAGCCGGGGTATCCCGCATGAGTTCTAAAATAATTGACTGACGAAAGCCCGGACCACGAGGACGAAACGACGGGATCGCCATCCATGCTGAACCCGCCGGGAATCAGATAGACAGGGCCTCGTGCCATGGTGCTTGCATAATCGTAAAACGGGCTTCCCTGTGGAATCATCCGATCGGGCCAACGGCGCACTACTACGCTGTCATATAAAATCCGGACTTCATGCGGAAGCCATTCCATTGTGAACGTATGGTATCGATATGGCTCCGCGGTATAGGCGGCGGAATCCCGCCGGTACCCATCCACGGAATCGCCATAGTCGAAGGTCGTATCGGCGCCGGTAAGCATCGCAGGAACTCCATAGCCGGGCCCTCCGGCATAGGCGTCGGGAAGTTCATAGACGAACGACTCCCTGTTTGTCTTTAAATCGGCCGAATCGAGCGGATCGTCCAAATATAAAATTCCCTTATTCGTCGGATTATTTAAAAGATAGATCCAATGGCAATGATATTTCTTTTGTACAGTGTCTCCTTTCACGTTAACCGACGAGCCCAGGGCGAGCATGACTGGTTGATATTGCTTCGTAAAAAAAATAGAATCTCCGCTCCGAATATGATATGGGGCGTGGAAAATTCGGTATTTGCCATCGGTGGCAGTATCGACACGCCATGTTACCGAATCTGTCGGAAGCCAGTTCCAACGGCAATAATAATAGGTGAAGGTGTCGCTCGAAGTTGCGAGCGAAGATGGGAATGAAGTTCCGGGATTAGGGCGGACCGTATGCGGCGGCAAACGCCACGGATAGACTCCGTAACCAATATTATTGATAATGAGATTGTTCATTTGCCCCGTCGGCTCCCATGCGCTTGTACATGCTGTATCGTCGAGACTGATGAACGACGTATCGTTGTAGGGTGCGCCACGTATCTGAAAATATCCATGGCACGGCCCGAACCGATATCCATGTCCCCAATTGGGGTGCATAATTCCCATTTCTCCATTGAAAGTCTCGTCGAGATCGTACTCGAACGTTTGCCCGCCTCCGCCGCCCCAGTTGTTCGTATGGTGGTGCATGCGCGGGATTTTATCGCGGAATTCGTATTTGCCGTACGGGGCATGGGCATAGACGGGCCACGGACAGCTCATCACGCTGCCGCTCGATGTAAGGCTGCGATGGATAAGAGGATTTCCTAAACTGTCCGGAATATTAACATCGGAACAACTATTCAGGAGGATATTGACGCTGTCGCATGAGCAGGTATCGGGATTCAGTCTAAAGACCAGATCGAGGGCATGGCCGTCGTGCGCCTCATAATCGGTGTCGAGAAAAACGCTGCTGTCGTACTGGCATTGCGGGATGCTCCAGCCCGATACACCATTCATGCCGTTAAAGATGTACCATTGCCGGCGGAACTTTGCCGTGTCGTCGAACTCGTCCGAAAAGACGGCGGTATCCCAATGCGGTTCGGTATAGGCGTGGAAAAAAGCTCCCGGCTTCACCTGGAAGCCGCTCTTCAGCTTGATGAGGTGTCTGGCCCGGAAATCGACGTCCTCGTTCTTGCCGATCGTTACCCGATCGCCGGCGCCGCCACCGGCTGTAATCGTATCGCCCTGAAAGAGCCGCTGCCACGGTGTGTATGGGCCGATCGCAGACCCGTGCGGAGCCCAGTTGGCCAGCGTATCGAACTGATGGTGAAGGGAATCGTAAACTAATGGCACATAAGCGCCATCGCCGATGCCGTTCGAGTCCTGATAGAACGCGCTCAAACTCGAAAGCTTCTCTCGGGTATCGAAGGGGCCTGGTGGAGCGAACGGGTTATAATAGACGTCGGTATTCTGTAGAATAATGTTCCCATGCTGCTGGATCAGGTACGGATTGACCGAGTCCTGGGCCAATGCGGCCCAGGGAATGGCAAGAAGAGCCAGCAGAATAATTCGTTTCATCGTTATTCCTTCACAATTTTTCGTAAGACGTTCCCATTTGCGCTCTGGATATGCAAGAAATACGTGCCCGACGGCAGGTTCGAAATATCAACCGTAAGATTGTCCGCGCGGCAATTTGGAATTCCCAGGACCTGCTCGCCAAGGACGTTGAGCACACTCGCGCTCATAATCGACGTGCCGCCAGCAAGTATGGTTACTATTCCGGTCACGGGATTCGGAAAAATCTCGATGCTATCCACTGCAACCGAAGCGATTGATCGAACAGCACTCCGATTAGTATCGAGAACTTCGTTAATCGGCCGGCGATACGTTGCGAAAAAAGGATTCGATCCGCCATAATTATTATTGTTCGTGGAGAGATAGATCGAGGAATCGATAGGAAAAATACCGATCGCTTCGACATTCATGGTGGTCGAGAGGCCATCGTTGACCGCCCGCCAATGCTGACCGGTATCGGTCGAAACATACACACCGTTGCCGAAATGTGCGCCCTGATCGAGGACGCTGCTGGCACAGCCTGCAAACAAGTTTTTTCCATCGGTCGCCAGCGTCATCACAAACTCCGGGATTCCCGCACTATCGACCGGCACCGTATCCCAGTGGATTCCGCTATCGCGGGACAACATAAGCACCCCGGAGGGATAGGGAGGAGGGGTCATGCTCGAATGCACATAGCTCTGATACATGAATAGCAGTGTTCCCATCGTCATCAGCGTTCCCTGAAACGGAGGCTGCGGCGAAACTTTGGCCCACGTGTAGCCACTATCGAGGGACCGCCAAAATCCTGCGGATGAGGTGCTCGCCCAATACTCTGAAGTACACATATAGACAACCGCTCCCGTCCCAACATAGCCGGTACCATCCGGATATGTCAGGTGCTGCCAGGAATTTCCTACATCCGTTGATCGCGCGAGATGATGACCATAGTGTCCGAATACGTATGTTCCATTCGAACCTATCGCCCCACCAATAACTAATTTCCAGGAGGAACCATTATTGGTCGTTATTTCTCCATTTCCATCATCGGTCGAATTATAGCTCCCGGCAAAAAAATTCGGGCCTGCAGACGCAAAGGTCGTAAAGTTTCCTTCTGTAAAATCGAGGCCCGTGTCTTTTGTGCCACCGGGTATTCGATCGATCCGATGGTCCAGACTGACAAAAAAACTGCTATCGTGAAGGCCGAAGCCAACACATTCGATATTCGTGCCGATCCATTTCCATTGCGCGTGGCAGGGAATGGCTAGGACGATACACGCCATAAGATAAATTCCCGAAAGAGTGTGTTTCATGGTTTACCTTTCTCTTGCTTCAAGTCTTCGACTTCCGCTTTAAGCGCTTTCACTTCCTCGTTCAGTTGTCCGATGTAGAGCATCGCTTCTTCGAGCTGCCTGGTGATCGCGGCTTCTGTTTTCGCGATGGGAATCCCGGTCTTCGCAATCTCCCCGGCAGAGGGAAGGTCCGGCAAATGCCGGTTTTTCATCATAAATTTTTCTGCAGTATCGATCGGGAGCAATGGATACCCCGGATCGA
>Ga0070741_10003492_pt1 | contig 38943 bp, 51 predicted proteins | sample Coa_R1_4_FD_66440 | JGI IMG/M metagenome (GOLD analysis project Ga0070741, IMG submission 66440) | Surface soil microbial communities from Centralia Pennsylvania, which are recovering from an underground coalmine fire - Coalmine... | ecosystem: Environmental > Terrestrial > Soil > Unclassified ...
ATCGGCAGCTCGATCGCCAACATCTATGCACGCGATTCCTTCACGGCGCAGCGCGCCGTGATCTCGCTGAATGCGCTCTACGGCAACCGGTTCATTCTCAGCCTCGGCGTCAGCCACATTCCGATGGTGGAGGGCCTGCGTGGCCATCGCTATGAAAAACCGTTGGCGGCGATGAGCGCCTATCTCGATGGCATCAACAAGTCAGCATCATCAGGCGAACTGCCGGTCGTGGTCGCAGCCCTCGGACCGAAGATGCTGGCGCTGAGCGGCGCCAAGTCGCGCGGCGCGGTCCCGTACAACGTGACGCCGGGGCATACGGCTCAGGCCGCAGGGATACTCGGGCCTTCGAAGTGGCTCGCGGTGGAGCAGAAGGTCACGCTCGAGACCGATCCGGCGAAGGCGCGGGCGCTCGGGCGCAAGGAGCTGTCGCGCTACATGGTGCTGCCGAACTATCGCAACAGCTGGCTGCGCCAGGGTTTTAGCGAGGCCGAGATCGCCGACGGCGGCAGCGACCGGTTCATCGATGCGATGGTGCTGTGGGGCGACACCGAGACGGTCAAGCGCGGCCTGCGCGCGCATTTTGCGGCTGGCGCCACCCATGTCTGTCTGCAGCCGGTCCACGCCGACGGCGATTTCGCCGCCCGCGACCGCATGCTGGCCGAGATCGCCGATACCTGAGGCGCGTGTGCGTCAGAGCAGATCGGCGACGGCGTTGCGGTAGCGGCGCATGGCGTTGACATGGTCGCTCATGCTGCGGCCGGCCATGCGCTTGTGATGATAACCGCCAAAAGTGTTGTGCAGCGTCACATGCGTGACGCCTGCCTTTTTCCAGAAGCTGAATTCCTCGCGCCAGTCCTTCTCGCTGCCCGTGCCAGTCGAAGTCCAGACTTCGAGACCAACCGAGGCGGGATCGCGTCCCTCGGCTTCGACCATACGGCGCAGCTTGTCGAATTCCGCGACCGCCTTGGGTCCCGGCGGTTCGGACAACATCATCCAGCCGTCGCCCCACTTTGCGATTCGCTGCAGCGTCACGTCCATGTGACCGCCGAACCACAGCGGAATCTTGCGGCCTCGCGGGCGGGGATTGATGCCGGCATCCGGCAGGCGGTGCCACTTGCCCTCGAACGTCACGTAGGGATCGGCCCATAGCGCTTTCATCACCTGGACCTGTTCCTCGGACCGCTTCCCCCTGTTGTGGAAGTTCTCGTTGAGGCCGATAAACTCGATCTCGTTCCAGCCAACGCCGATGCCGAACCGGAAACGGCCGCCAGAGAGCACGTCGAGACTGGCGGCCTGCTTGGCCACCAGCACCGTCTGGCGCTGCGCGAGAATCAGCACCTGGGTCGAGAGCTCGACCTTCTTGGTGCAGGCGGCGATGAAGCCGAACGCCACGAAGGGATCGTGAAACAGGCCGAGCCCGCCCGCACGGCCACTGGCGGGACTCGCCGGGTTGCCGCCGAGCACGTGATCGGCCAGCGTCAGGCCATCGTAACCTTCGGCCTCGGCAAGCTCGGCGAATTCGCGCACGACCGGGCCGTCACCACCGATGTCGCCGAAGGGCAGGGCAAGTCCGAGATGCATGGCCGTTTCCTCGCTGTGGCTGGTTGCTCGTTTCCCGCTAGTCTATAGATTTCCGCTGGCGGTACCATGGCATCGGCATCGACCGGCGCCGGCGAGGAGACGTGCATTGATCAAGCTCGGATACAAGGCTTCCGCAGAGCAGTTCGCGCCGGGCAAGTTGCTGGGCTTCTCGTGCCTTGCCGAGGACGTCGGTTTCGACTCCGTCTTCATCAGTGACCACTTTCAGCCGTGGAAGCATGTCGATGGCCATGCGCCCTTTTCGTTGACGTGGTTAGGTGCGCTGGGCGCCAAAACGTCCCGCGTGGTGATGGGCACCAGCGTGCTGACGCCGACATTCCGCTACCATCCTTCCATCGTCGCTCAGGCGTTCGGCACGATGGGTGCAATGTTCCCGGGACGGGTCGTGCTCGGCATCGGCACCGGCGAAGGCCTGAACGAAGTGCCGTCGACCGGTCAGCCTTGGCCGGAATTCAAGGAGCGCTTCGCCCGCCTGCGCGAGGCGGTCACGCTGATCCGGGCACTCTGGACGCAGGAGCGGGTCAGCTTCGACGGCCAATACTACAAGACCGACAAGGCGACGATCTACGACCGCCCCGATACGCCGGTGCCGATCTATGTCGCAGCCGCAGGCGCGCTGGTGGCGCGCTACGCCGGGCGCGCCGCGGAAGGATTTATCTGCACCAGCGGCAAGAACACTGAGCTCTACACCGAGACGCTGTTGCCGAAGGTCGCCGAGGGACTGGCGGCGTCGGAAAATCCGTCGCGGCCCTACGATCGCATGATCGAGGTCAAGGTATCCTTTGACACCGACAAGTCGCGTGCGCTGGAAGACACGCGGCACTGGGCGGCGCTGGCGCTCACGCCTGAGGAAAAGGTGTCGGTCGAGGACCCCGTCGAGATGCAGCGCCTTGCCGACGCGCTACCGCTGGAGCGGGCCGCCAGCCGATGGATCGTATCCTCTGACGCCGATGAGCACGTCGAGCGGATCGGTTACTACGTCGGCCTCGGCTTCCGGCATCTGGTGTTCCATGCGCCGGGACCGGACCAGGCGCGCTTCCTCAAACTCTACGGCGAGCACGTGCTGCCGCGGCTGCGCAAGCGTTTCGGCTGAATGCGCGAGACCGGCCGATGACATCAAGCAGCGCCGTCGAGATCCTCGCCGTCCCCGGCATTCCGCGGGTAGGCAAGGACGACGATCTCGTCGCATTGATCGGCGAGGGGCTGGCGCGCGGCAACATCGTGCCGCGTGGCGGCGATGTCTTCGTGCTGACGCAGAAGATCGTGTCCAAGGCCGAAGGGCGCATGGTCGATCTCGCGACCGTGAAACCCTCGGCGGAGGCAATCGAGCTCGCCGCCAAGATCCAGAAAGATCCGCGCCTGGTCGAGCTGATCCTGTCGGAATCGGTGCGCGTGGTGCGGGCGAGGCCGGGCATTCTCATCGTCGAGCACCGGCTGGGATTCGTGATGGCCAATGCGGGCATCGACCAGTCCAACGTGGGCTCGCCCGATGAGCCCCAGCGCGCGCTGCTGCTGCCGCTCGATCCCGACGCCAGCGCGGCGACATTGAGGAAGCGCCTGTTGGAAAAGCTCGGCGTGCCAGTGGCGGTCATCATCAGCGACAGTTTTGGCCGCGCCTGGCGGCGCGGCACCTGCGGCGTCGCGATTGGGGCCGCCGGCCTGCCGTCGCTGATGGATCTGCGTGGCTCGCCCGACCTGTTCGGCCGCGAGCTTCAGGTCAGCATCACCGGCCATGCGGATGAGATCGCCGCTGCAGCCTCGCTGGTGATGGGGCAGGGCGCCGAAGGCCAGCCCGTCGTGATCGTGCGCGGTCTGGCATGGCGCGGTCCCGACAATGCCGCGTCCGAGCTGGTGCGCCCGGCCGCCGAGGACCTGTTCCGATGAGCAAGCGACTGGTCGTGGCGCTGTCCGGCGGCGTCGGCGGCGCCAAACTTGCGCTCGGTCTGAGCCGCGTCTTGCCGGTCGACGAGCTGCTCGTGGTCGCCAACACCGGCGACGATTTCGAGCATCTGGGCTTGTGCATCTCGCCCGACATCGACACGCTGACCTATGTTCTCGCCGGTCTCGACAATCCCGTCACCGGCTGGGGCCGGCGTGACGAGACCTGGTCGTTCATGGACTCAATCGGCGCGCTCGGCGGCGAGGACTGGTTTAAGCTCGGCGATCGCGATCTCGCGGTTCATGTCGAGCGCACCCGTCGCCTGCGCTCAGGCGCAACGCTGTCCGAGGTGACATCGGACATTTGCCGGCGCCTCGGCGTCGGTGTCCGCGTGGTGCCGATGAGCGACGACCGCGTGAGGACCCGCGTGCGCAGCGATGCGGGCTGGATCGACTTCCAGGACTATTTCGTGCGCCAGCAGTGTCGGCCGGTTGTCCATGAGTTGGCTTTCGAGGGTGCTGATCTCGCGCGGCCGCAGGCCGGCATCGTGGCGGCGCTGCGTTCCGGCGACGTGCGCGCCGTGATCGTCTGTCCGTCAAATCCATTCATCAGCATCGAGCCGATCCTGGCGATCCCGGGCATGCGCGACGCCATCAAGGCGAGCGGCGCACCTGTCGTCGCGGTATCGCCCATCATCGGCGGGCAGGCGGTCAAGGGTCCTACCGCGAAGATGATGCGCGAGCTCGGGCTGGAGGCCAGCTCCGCCGGCGTTGCCGCTCGTTACGGCGATCTGCTCGATGGCTATATCGTCGACCGCGCCGATGCCGATAGGGTCGACAATATCAACGCGCGTGTCACGATCGCGAAAACCCTGATGAAAAGCCTGGAAGATCGGGAGATGCTGGCGCGCGTGACACTCGACGCGGCGGACGCGCTGGCCCACTGATATGAGCGACATCTGGGCGATCATTCCGGTCAAGGAGTTCGACGGCGCCAAGCATCGGCTGTCGGACCTGCTGTCGCCGCATGAACGCCTTGTTCTCGCCGCGACCATGCTGGCGGACGTGCTCGACGCCGTCGCCGGTTGCCGGCATCTCGCCGGCGTGATGATCGTCACGATCGATCCCAACGCGACGGTGCTCGGCCAAAATATCGGTGCGCGAATCCTGACCGAAGGCGCGCGGGACGGGCACACCGGCAGCGTGAACGCCGGCCGCCGCCTTCTCGCGCGCGAAGGGCGCGGCGGTATGATCACGATTCCCGGAGATATCCCGGCCGTCCGCGCCGGCGAGATAGATGCGGTGTTATCGGCGCATCTCGCCGCGCCCTCGTTCACCATCTCGCCGGCGCATGACGATCAGGGATCCAACGCCGTCGTCTGCTCGCCGCCGGAATCTGTGCCGCTTCGCTTCGGCGATGACAGCTTTTTTCCGCATCTCGACGCCGCGCGTCGTCGGGGTATCGAGCCGACGGTGACCCGTCAGCCTGGGATTGCCATGGACATCGATCATCCGGTCGATCTGGCGCTGTTCCTGCGGCTGCCGCAATCAATGGGCACGCGGACCCGCGCGCTGCTCGATGAGCTCGGCGTGCCCGCGCGGTTGGCCGCACAAGGGATCGTCTAGCCGACCGCCGCCTTCCTGCGCGGCGGCGTCAGCACGATCGGCGCGAGATCGGCTGCGATCATGGATGTCGCGCGACGATCTTCTGCGACGTGCCGGTAGAGCGTGTCGCGCTGCATCGGTTCGCGGCCAATCGATCGGATCAGCGTTTCCATGTCGTGAGGTGGAAACTCCTGGCCGTGCTGCGTGCCGGCGGCGCGCGAGATGCTCTCGTTCATCAGCGTGCCGCCGAGGTCGTTAGCGCCGGACTTCAGGCAGACCGCCGCGCCCGCCGGCCCCATCTTCACCCAGGAGGTCTGGATGTTCGGGATCAGCGGATGCAGCGCCAGCCTTCCGACGGAATGCATCAGCACGGCCTCGCGGAATGTCGGACCGGGGCGCGCCATGCCGAGGCGGTACATCGGGGCCTCCATGTGCACGAAGGGAAGCGGCACGAACTCGGTGAAGCCGCCAGTCTCGGCCTGCAAGTCGCGCAGCGCGAGAAGATGTTTCGCCCACGAGCTCGATGTTTCGACGTGCCCGTACATGATGGTCGAGGTCGTGCGCAGGCCTTCCCGGTGGGCGGCGCGTTGCACGTCGAGCCATTGCGCTGACGTGATCTTGTCGGGGCAGATGATAGCGCGGACGTCATCGTCGAGGATTTCGGCCGCCGTTCCCGGCAAGGTGCCGAGACCCGCCGCTTTCAGCCGCGCGAGGAATTCGGGGATCGATAGCCCAAGCGTGGCCGCGCCTTGCGTCACCTCCAGCGCCGAGAACGCATGGATGTGCATCTTGGGGACGACTGCCTTGATCGCCCGGCAGATCGTTTCATACGTGGCGCCGGTGTAATCGGGATGGATGCCGCCTTGCAGGCACACTTCCGTCGCCCCGCGATCCCATGCCTCGATCGCGCGACGCTGAATTTCCTCGATGTCGAGATCGTAAGGCGAGCCGCGGAGATCCTCGTGCGTGCGCCCTTTCGAGAAGGCGCAGAACTTGCACCGGAAATAGCAAATGTTGGTGTAATTGATGTTGCGGTTCACGACGTAGCGCACGACGTCGCCGCTCACCGCGCGCCGCAGTGCGTCGGCGGCCTGCGTGACGTAGCGATAGTCGGCGTCGCGTGCCGCGAACAGGCGCACGATGTCGTCAGAGGCGAGCCGTTCGCCTGACGTCGCACGCTCGACAATTCCGGCGACGCGCGCGTCAACACTGCGGGCGAGCACCAGCAGCGCCGGCGGCGGCTTGGTGTTGCCGGGCGCCCAGTCGTCGTCGCGCGCAAAACCTTCGGCGTCGCTCATGCGCCGCGCGCGCCTGGCGATATCAGGGGCCAGCCATATATCGGCGGCGCGCACATAAGCCGGATAAACCGGCAGGCGGTTCACCAGCAGCTTGCCGGCCTCCGCGCTTCTGCGGGCGAGTTCGGCAATCGCCGGCCACGGCGCTTCGGGGTTCACGTGATCCGGCGTGACCGGCGAGACGCCGCCCCAGTCGTTGAGGCCAGCGTCGATCAGCTTTTGATAGACTCCAGGCGACAGATTTGGCGGCGCCTGGATATTCATCTCGGGCCCGAGGATCACACGCGCCGCAGCGATGGTCCACAAGAGATCGTCCAGATCGGGCTCCTCGGAATCGGCAAGCTTGGTGTCGGGCTTGGCCCGAAAATTCTGGACGATGACTTCCTGGATATGACCATGTTCGGCGTGCAGGTCGGCAATCGCCTCCAGCGCGTCGATCCGCTCCTCGCGTGTCTCGCCGATGCCGATCAGGATGCCGGTCGTGAACGGCACCTTCAGTTCGCCGGCGAGACGCAGCGTCTCCAGCCTGACCGCTGGATGCTTGTCGGGAGAACCGTAGTGGACACCGCCCGGCCTGCAGAGCCGCTCGCTGGTGGACTCCAGCATGATGCCCTGGCTCGCCGTCACCTTGCGTAAGTCTGCAATTTCCTCGCGCGTCATCACGCCAGGATTGGCATGCGGCAGCAAGCCGGTCTCGCGCAGCACGAGCGCGCACATCGCAGTCAGATAGGAAATTGTCGTGTCGTGCCCGAGCGCCTTCAGTGCGTCGCGCGCGGCCTGGTATCGCAGCTCGGGCTTGTCGCCCAGCGTGAACAGCGCTTCGGTGCAGCCCGCGGCCGCGCCTGATCGCGCGATGGCGAGCACCTCGTCGGGCGAGAGGTAGACGGGTTTGCCCGCGCGCGGCGTTTTCGCGAAGGTGCAGTAGTGACAGACGTCGCGGCAGAGGTGGGTGAGAGGGATAAAGACCTTGCGCGAATAGGAGAGCAGCCTGCCGTGCGCGGAATCGCGCAAGGCCGCGGCTTCTGCTATCAGTTCGGCCAGCGGCGCCTCGAACCGCCGCCTTGTCTGTCTATCCGTCGTCACGGTCCGTCGTCTCCGCCACTCGCGGCCCGCATGGTGTCCCATCGACGCAGATGATGCAATGCAAGGAAGGATGCAAAAAATGCAGATCGGTTTCAACGCACCGACCGCCGGACCGCTGGCGACCGCGGACAACCTCGCGAAGATCGTGGTGGGCGGCGAGGCCTTGGGCTTCGACTACGCGACATTCAGCGACCACGTCGTGATTCCGAGGTCGATCGCGGCCGAATATCCCTACAGCGCCTCCGGCGAGTTCCCGAGCGGCACCCGCGGCGAGCGGCACGAACAGCTGACGGAGGTCGCCTGGATCGCCGCGAAAACCACCCGCCTGCGTCTCGTCACCTCCGTCATGGTGGTGCCGCATCGGCCGGCGGTGCTGACCGCCAAGATTCTCTCGACCATCGACGTCCTCTCGGGTGGCCGGCTGACGATCGGTATCGGCGCAGGCTGGATGCGCGAGGAGTTCGAAGCGATCGGTGCGCCGGATTTCGATGCGCGTGGAACGGTGACCGACGAATATCTGCGCGCCTTCATCGAGCTCTGGACCAAGGATACCCCGAAATTCGACGGCAAGCATGTCCGGTTTGCCAATATCGGTTTCGATCCGAAGCCGGTGCAAAAACCGCATCCGCCGATCTGGGTCGGCGGCGAGAGCGGTCCTGCGCTGCGACGGGCTGCCCGCATCGGCGATGCCTGGTATCCGATCGGGACCAACCCGCAGAATCTGATCGACAGTCTGACGCGGTTCAAGACCCAGGCCGCGCGCCTGCGCAAGATGACCGTTGAGGCGGGGCGCGATCCCAAGTCGGTGGCCTTGAGCTTGCGCGTCACGGTGTTCGGCGAGGCCGCCCCACCGCAGGCCAGCGACGGCGAGCATCGCCTGTTCGCCGGTCCGCCGGCGCAGCTCGCTGCCGACATCCGCGCGCTGCGCGACATGGGCGTCGGTTGCATCGATTTCGGGTTCGGCGGGTCGACCGTCGACGAGGTTCTTGGGGCGATGCAGAAATTCAGGGCCGAGGTGTTGCCGCTGGTGTAGGACGAATCCGATCGCCACAAATTCAGCGCACCTCGCCCCGCCTGCGGGGAGAGGTCGGATCGCATCGACAGATGCGATCCGGGTGAGGGGGTACAGGTCTCGATGCTCGCACCGATCGTGCGTCTGCCCCTCACCCCAACCCTCTCCCCGTAAAGAACGGGGAGAGGGGGCGCGCCTCCGATGCCGCTCGTATACCCGGCTTAGCTGCCGAGCTGGCGGATCAAATTCGTCCAGCGGTCGAGCACCGGCAGGATCGTGTCGGACTTGGCGGAATCCAGGGCGACCACGACGCGCGAGATGCCGTTGTCGCGGTCGCGCTCGAGCATGTCGAGATCCTCCCTGGCGCCCCAGAGTGTGATCGGCACCGACGCCAGATCGCGGCCCGCCTCGGCCGCCATCTCGCGGAATTTCGGCAGCAGCGCCTGCACGTCCGCGTATTGCGTCCGCGTGCGGTGAGGCACCCAGCCGTTGCCATAAGCGAGCGCCCGCCGCGCGCCGTAGGGGAAGGCGCCGCCGACCAAAATCGGCGGATGCGGCTTCTGGACCGGCTTCGGCCAGGTCATCATCGGATCGAAGTTCACGAACTCGCCGTGATACTCGGCCTTCGACTGGGTCCAGATCACCTTCATGGCCTCGATACGCTCGCGCGCCAGCTTGTGGCGAGTTGCGAAGACAGTGCCGTGGTTGGCCATCTCGTCCTCGTTCCAACCGTTGCCGACGCCGAACAGGAAACGGCCGCCCGAGACCTGGTCGATCGAGGCGACGCATTTGGCGGTCTGTATCGGATCTCGCTGAGCTATGAGACAAATGCCGGTGCCAAGCAGCAGCGTTTTGGTCACCGCCGCGGCCGCGCCGAGCACCACGAACGGGTCCATCACGTCGTAATATTTCTTCGGCACATCGCCGCCGCTGGGGAAGGGCGACTTGCGCGACATCGGAATGTGAGAGTGTTCGGGCACCCAGAGCGAGTCGAAGCCGCGCTCCTCCAGCGCCGGCCCAAGTTCGGTCGGCGACATCGAATAATCAGTGAAAAACATTTGCCCGCCGATGCGCATTGGTCTCTCCCTCATCTTGTTATTTGTAGGTCGTCGTGACCTTCGCACGTTTCGGCCACCGCGCTTCCACGCGCGGCAACACCTGCTCGATCAGTAAACGGGTCTGGGCCAGAATGGCGTCGTCATCGCCGCCGAGTGGCCGCAAGATGAACTTCGAGATACCCGCATCGACATAGTCGGCGAGGCGCGCGAGGATCGTCTGGGTGTCGCCGATCGCGAACGCACCCGTCGCGTCGCGTCCGGTGCGTTTGGCATAGGCCTCCATCGCCTTGCTGACGACGGACGCGTCGGGGCTGCCGAAGTGGAATGCGAAGCCGGCGCCGTAATGATCGTCGTCGATCGATCGGCCTGCCTCAGTGGCGGCGGCCTTGATCGCAGCCACGACGCGGCCCGCCTCGGCCGGCGGATCGCCGCCGGACTGCCAGCCGGTGCCAAAGCGCGCGGTGCGCCGGATCGCGGCCTCGGTCGAGCCGCCGATCCACATGGGCAGGTCGGCCTGCACCGGCTTCGGCAGGATGGTGGCGGCCTTCAGCTTGTAGAAGGCGCCGTCGAAATCGACAGCCTCCTCTCGCCACAGGCGGCGGATGATCTCGAGACACTCGTCGGTCTTGCGGCCGCGCGTCTTCGTATCCACCCCGAGCGCCTCCCATTCGGGACCGAGCGGACTGCCGATGCCGAAGGCCGGCAGCAGGCGGCCCTCCGACAGCACGTCGATGGTGGCGCACTGCTTGGCCAGCAGCACGGGGTCGCGGAACGCCAGCGACACGACGTTCATGCCGAACTTCATGCGCCGCGTGCGTCCTGCCAAGGCCGCCATCGTGGTCATCGATTCCAGGAAGGGCTGGCGGCTCACGATCCGGTCGGTCTGCCATATCGAATCCACGCCGCCGGCCTCGCACATGTCGGCCCAGCGCCAGTACGCCGACGCGCCGGAAAACGGAAACTCCGCGCAACCCAATCCGATCCCGACTCCCATGCGCGGTTCGTCCTTCCCTAGGCTGCCGCTGCTGCGGCTTTGACGCGCGGCGCCACGTCGCGCACGAAGCGTTCGAGACTGCCGTTCATCTGCTCCGGACGCATGCCCGGCGGCACCGCCCAGGTGACGAGGTCGGTGATGCCGTATTCGCGCACGAAGGATGTCAGCTCCTTCACGCAGTGCTCGACATTGCCGACCACCCAGGTCTGCGGGATGCTGGCCTCGCGCGTGTTGCCCGACACGCCGCCGGCGGCGCTGTCGTCCTTGTTGAAGCTGCGATAGATTTTTCCACGATAGCGCTCGGCGGCGCGCACCGCCGGCCAGTCGCGTTCAGCGTCGTCGGTCACGAGGCAGGAGCGGATGATGCCGATGCGATAGGTGTCGGGGTTGCGGCTAGAGGCCTTCAGCGTCGCGCGCCAGGGATCGAGCACGGCTGATCGCGCGCCCTGCGGCAGGAAATTGCTGTCATAGCGGGCCGCGCGCTGCGCGCCTGCCTCCGACATCGCGGCGATCCAGAGCGGCGGGCCGCCCGGCTGCACATAGCGCGGCCTGATCACCACATCGTCGAAATCGTAACGCTTGCCATGGAAGGAGAATTTTTCGCCGGTGAAGCAATGGCGCAGCACCTCGATGCCTTCGTCGGTGAGCGAGACCCGACGCGAAACCGGCAGACCGAAACCGCGGAACTCGTGCGGCGCGTAGCCCATGCCGACGCCGACCTCGATGCGGCCGTTGCTGATATTGTCGAGCACGGCGAGGTCCTCGGCCAGCCGCAGGGGATGGTTGAACGGCAAGAGGCAGACATCGCTCGATAGCCGCACGCGTTTGGTGCGCGCGGCGATCGCGCCCGCCATCGGCACCCACGAGGGCAGGTAGCCGTCATCGAGGAAGTGGTGCTCGGTGAACCAAACGAGATCGAGGCCGAGACGATCGAGCATGACCACCTGGTCCATGATCGCGGCGTACAGGCTCGGCATGTCCATGCCGGATTCCGGCGTGTTGCGGAAATCGTAGACGGTGCCGACGCGAAGGGGCGGGCGCATGACGTGGTTCTCCCGTCATTTCAGGCGCGCGGCCTGGGCCATCACCTCGATGGCCTCCGGCTGGCGCGATCGCACGCTGAGCGAATGCGCGCCTGAGTCCTCCCAGGCGCGGTAGCGTTCGCGAATGCGCGCCGGCGGGCCGACCAGCGATTTCAGATCGACCCACTCGTCCGGCACGGCGGCGATGGCTTCATCCTTGTGGCCCGCGAGGTACAGTTCCTGGATGCGAATTGCGGCGTCGCCGAAACCGCGCCGGACCATGATGTCGTTGTGGAAATTCTTGGTGCGGTGACCCATGCCGCCGACATAGAGCGCCACCTCCGGCTTGGGGCGCGCCAGCGCCCCTTTCACGTCGTTATCGACCTCGACATGGACGGAGGCCTGGACGGTAAAATTCTTGAAGCTCTTGCCGTTGCCGGCGCGGCGAAAACCTTCCTCCAGCCACGGGCCGTATTCTTCCATGGCGCCAGGCACGAAGCCCATCGGCAGCCAACCGTCCGCGATCTCGGCCGTCAGCTTGACCATCGCTTCGCCGCCGGTGGCGAGATAGATCGGGATATCAGGGTTCATGTGCAGGATCGACTTCAGCGGCTTGGCGAGGCCGGCGGAGCCTTCGCCCTGGTAGGGCAGGCTGATCTCGCGGCCTTCATGCGTGACGGGACCTTCGCGCTTGAAGATTTTGCGCATGATCGCGACGTAGTCCTTCACGCGATAATACGGCCTGCCCCAGGGCTGGCCATACCAGCCCTCGACGATCTGCGGTCCGGAGACGCCGAGGCCGGCGATGAAGCGGCCGCCGCCCGCCATCGCGTCGATGCTGGCGGCGGACATCGCGGCGTTCGCCGGCGTCCGCGCCGCGAGCTGCATGATACCGGTGCCGAGCTTGATGCGGCTTGTCTTGGCGGCGAGGTAGGCGAGCGGCGTGATCGCATCCGAGCCATAGGCTTCGGCCGACCAGACCGAGTCGTAACCGAGCTCTTCCGCGCGCTGCACGAGAGCGACCGGCAGATCCAGATGCGCGCCGGAATAGCCGATTGAAAGACCAAGCTTCATCGTGTGTCCTCCCTAGTACCGCCGATCTGAAGTCCCTGACTCACTCGTGGCGAAATCGGGTTCAGGGACTTCAGATCGGCGGCACTAGCCCAGAGGATACGAAGCGCCGGCTCGCTTGAACAGGTGCAGGCGCGCACAGCGAGCCTTCCATGAACGCGGCTCGCCGATATCCTTGCGGCGTGCCATGATGGCGTTCGAAGGCGCCGATCGAACGCGCCGCTCAATCGGGGAAGGGACCGCCGCCATGAAATTCGCCCTGCACTTCGGCAACAACACGTTCTACCAGCCCGACGCCGCGCGCCGTCTGGCGCGCGTGGCGGAGGCGGCCGGTTTCGACTCTGTGTTTGCCGTCGAGCACGTCGTGTTTCCCGACAACTACACCAGCGTCTATCCCTATGCGCCGGGCGGCCGCTTGCCGGGCAAGCCATCGACGAAACTGCCCGACCCGCTGATCTGGCTGACCTGGGTTGCCGCCGCCACCACGCGGCTGCGCTTCATGACGGCGGTGATGATCCTGCCGCAACGCAATCCGCTGGTGTTGGCCAAGGAGGTTGCCACGCTCGACTATCTCAGCGGCGGCCGGATCGAGCTCGGCATCGGGGTTGGCTGGCTCAAGGAGGAATTCGAGGCGCTCGGCATTCCCTTCGAGCGTCGCGGCAAGCGCGCCGATGAGTATGTCGCGGCGATGCGCGCGTTGTGGGCCGGCGATGGCGCCAGCTTCTCGGGCGAGTTCGTGAAATTCGATAAGGTCAGCTCAAATCCGAAGCCGGTCGCGAAATCGGTGCCCATCATCGTCGGCGGCCACTCGGAAGCGGCCGCCCGCCGCGCCGGCCGCCTCGGCGACGGCTTCTTCCCCTCGATCGGCGCGCAGATCGATACCATGCCGCTGCTCGACATCGTGCGCCGTTCGGCCGAGCAGGCCGGCCGCGATCCGGCGAAGGTGGAATTGATCCTGGGCTGTCCCGGCGCGTTGCCGAATTCCGGCTCCGACCCACGCGCGGCCGTCGAGGAACGGATCGCGCGGGGCGTGGGCCGCCTTGCGCTGCCGGTGACGGCGTTCCTGCCCGATATCGAAACGACGCTGGGGCGCTTCGGCGAGGAGATCATCAAGCCCTACGCGAACGCGTGAGTTCCGAAGAATGGCAGATGATCTGAAATTCACAGTTCAACGCCCGCCGGCTTATGGCGAATTGACGGACGTGCTGCCCGGACTGTTCTGGGTGCGATTGCCTGTTCCGTTGACGCTAAATCACGTCAATTGCTGGTTGCTCGACGACGGTCCCGGCTGGACGCTGGTCGACTGCGGCATGAATACCGACGAAATTTTCGAGATCTGGGACAGACTGTGGCGAGGCCTGCTGCGCAGTCGTCCATTGCAGAATCTGACCTTGACGCACGCACATATCGACCACTCCGGCTTTGCCGGATATCTGGTGAAAGAATCGAAATGTGCAGTGCGCCTGCCGCTTGCCGAATGGCTCAACGGGTGGCTGATGTGGCATGAGCGCGAGGAGGGCCTCAACGAGCAGTTTATCTCCTTTGTGAAGTGCAATGGCGCCTCAGACGAGGAGGCCGCGGCAATCGTGGGAGCGCAGCGCAAGCAAAATTATCTGGGCTTGCGACCGCCGCGAGAATTCACGCGTATACGTGATGGCGCGGTCGTCACAATGGGGCAGCGTGAGTGGTGGGTGATCACGGCAGGAGGACATTCGCCCGAGCATGCGTCGTTCTATTGCGAGAACGACAGGATTTTGATCGCGGGCGATCAGATCTTGTCGCACATCACGCCGTCGGTGATCGTGCCGATGACGCAGCCGGATGCCAATCCGATGAAGGAGTATCTGGATTCGCTTGATCGGTTCGAGTCGCTGCCGTCCGATACGCTGGTGCTCCCGTCGCACGGTGTGCCGTTTCGCGGATTGCATACGCGGCTCGCACAGCTGCGAGAACACCATCAAGCGCGGCTCGACGATGTCTCATCCATCGTCGCCGGCAAGACCAGCGCATTTGCGATCGCGCAGGAAGTGTTTCCGCGCGCGTTGTACGACAATCCTCGCCAGGCGTTCGGCGAGTCGCTCGCCCATCTCAACATGCTTGCGTCGATGGGCAGGCTGACGCGTGATGTCACTGCCGCCGGCGCGATCACCTTCGCGCCGTCGTAGCTTCCGTCTCGCCCACCTAGATCACGCCCTCATCGCGCAGTTGGCAGAGGTCAGCGTCCTCCAGGCCCAGCAGATCGCGGAATATTTCGTCGTTCCGGGCGCCGATGCCCTCGCCAAGCCAGCGCACTTCGCCCGGTGTCGCCGAGAGGCGCGGCACCACGTCGGGAACGGCAATGGCGCCGGCACGCGATTCCGTCATCCTGATGTTGCCGCGGGCGCGGTATTGCGGATCCTCGAAAATATCCGCGATGCTGTAGATCAGGCTCGCCGGCACGCCGCCCTTCGCGCAGCGCTTTAGCGCGGTTTCGAGATCGAGCGTGGCGACCCATCTTGCCACGATGAGGTTCACTTCATCGCGGGCGGCAAGCCGCAGAGCCTGCGGGCCATAACGGTTGGCGGCGGCCAATTCCGGCTGCTCCATGACCTCCGCCAGCCGCGCGAACATCGCATCGCTGGTGCAGGCGATCGCGATCCACTTGCCGTCCTTCGTTTGATAGTGGCTGTGCGGACAGACATTGACGGCATCCGCGCCCATGCGTTCGCGGACAAAACCGAATTTCTGGAACGCCGGCGCGATCTCGTCGAGCACGCGAAACACCGATTCATAAAGCGCGAGATCGATGCACTGGCCTTCGCCCGTGGTGTGGCGGGCCTGCAGCGCCACCAGCGCGCCGATCGCGCCATACATGCCCGACATGTAGTCGGCGAGCGATGTCGATCCGGGAACGACCGGCATGCCGCCGGGGAGCCCCGCAAGATAAGACAGGCCGGAGAAGGCGTGCGCGATACGGGCAAAGCCGGGCTGGGCGCGCATCGGTCCGTCCTGGCCATAGGCCGAGATGCGCACCAGGATCGCGCCGCGATTGAGCTTCTTCAGCTCGTCATAGCCGAGGCCCCATTTCTCCAGCGTGCCGGGCCGGAAATTCTCGACGATGATGTCGCACTTCGCGGCGAGCTGCCGGAGCAGCTCGCGTCCGCGCTCGGTCGCGAGGTCGAGCGTGATGCATTTCTTGTTGCGCGCTTCCGACAGCCACACCAGCGTATCGCCGCACTCGGTGTTGGTGCCGAGCCGCCGCAGCGAGTCGCCTGTCTTCGGCTCGACCTTGATCACTTCGGCGCCGAATTCGCCGAGGATGGTGGCGCAATGCGGTCCCGCGATGAAGGTGCCGAGATCGAGGACGCGAATTCCGTTCAACGCGGGCATATCCCGGCTCCGAGAGAGGCGGCCCGTTCGAGGACCAGGCAGGGCCACGACCGACGATGACGAGCACTATGTCTACGCCATGGCCCTATGAGCCGCGATGCTGCCGCGGCTCGAACGCCAGGCCTAATTGAGCGGCCACGCCGCGCAGCCGCTTGTTGTTTGTCCAAAGCTCTGCTCCCGCGGTCAGTTGCACTGTGGCGATCAGGTGGGCGTCGATATATCCGATCCCGCGCCCGAACAACGCGTGGCGCTCGATGAAGTGAAGAACTTCCGCGTCTGTCGCGACACTAGCATGGGGTAAGTCTGCCAGCGCGTTCAGTACGGTTTCGCGCGCGCGCAAATTGCCTAAAGCAAGTTCGCCGATGACAAAAGGGTGCGCCAGAACCATTCCCGTGTCGAGCAGCGCAGCGAGTGCGTTGTCGCCTACCCGCTTGATGGTCTACCCAGACGGACGTATCGGCAAGGATCACGTCGCGCTCGACCGTCGCCGCGGCGGTGCCTTCAGACCGGGCTGGCTACCGCCCAGGCGTGCCAATCGCCGCGCGCTCTCGCGTTCGATGAGGGCCTTGAGCGCCTCGCGAACCAGGCTGGACTTCTCCTTCAAGCCGGTGAACGCCTGGGCCTTGGCAACAAGCTCATCATCCAGGGCAAGTGTCGTACGCATCCTGCGGATCTCCGTTTTGAGGCACGATATTGTCACCACCTGATGTCATTTCAATGCCATCTCATGCCGATGCCTGTCAGCACCGGACCCCGGTCCAGCTGGCCGGAATGGCAGAGGATAGCGAGGCGCGCTCGGGGGTGGCCCACGCCGTCACCGTGGCGAGCACGGCGTCCCCATTACGCTGCCCGGGTTGGCGGAAGGGGTGGGATTCGAACCCACGGTGCCCTTGCAGGCACGCCGGTTTTCAAGACCGGTGCCTTAAACCACTCGGCCACCCTTCCGTTGTGAGCGGTATCAATCACTTACGGGGAGGGCGGTCAAGAACACGACGCGAACATTTTGGTTTTTGGGCACGTCTTGGGCACTTTCAAATCAACCCTTGAGCAGAAGCGTTCCCAACGCGTTCACGGCGTCGGTCATCTTCTCGTTCGTCTTCTTGGTCAGCATGGCATAGGTCCGGAGCAACGTCGCCGGGTCGTCGCCGATCCGGGCGGCAACGCGGTGCACCGGGACACCGGCATCAAGCAGGATCGTCGAATGCGAGTGCCGCAGGTTATGAAAGCGCATCCGTGCAAACCCGAGCTTGCGGGCGACTCGCCGGAAGTTCTTGCTCAAGTCGCGCGGCTCCCGCGTCTTGGTGAGCGTCGGGTTTTCGACATCGAGGTCGGCAGGGAAGATTAAGGCATCCGGGGGGAGCTTGATCAGCGACAGATCGATGTCGGCACCATCGGGAATGCCCGCCACAATCTGCTGATGCTTGCGGCGCTCGGCGACCAGCATGGCGACAGTGCCGGGGTCGAGATCAACGGTGCGGGTGCCACGCGCCGTCTTCGGTGCCTTCAGCCTGATGATCTTCTTTTTGGTGGCGGCATTCTTGGTCACCTCAAGCGCGCGCTCGATCCTGATCGTACCCTTCTCGGCGTTGAAATCCGTCCAGCGCAGGGCAAGCAGCTCGTTGCGGCGCGCACCGGTCGCGGCGGCAAGCGCCACGATGCTGTGGAACCGCGTCGCTCTGAAGCCTGCAACCAGCGTGGCCAGTTCGTCCGTTTCAAGTGCGATGCCGTGGTCCACCTCGCCTTTCTTCGGCTTGGTCTGGGTCTTCTGCATCGGGTTGAAGGCAATCGCGCCACTGCGCTCGGCGGTCGCCAAGGACGCGCCGAACACGACGGCGACATGGCGTTGCGTCGTCTTGGAGAGGGGCCGCCCTGTCCAAGGCGAGATTTTCGCCGCCATCTCGGCATAGAGCGCGTCGATTTCGGTCGGCTGCAATTGCTGCAACGGCCGATCACCCAGCGTTGGCCGGACGTGTTCGGCGAGCAATTGTGTGTAGCGTTCCAGCGTCCTCAGGCCGACCGGCTCCTTGCGCTTGCCGGGCGCGCCGATGGAAAGCCACTGGTCGAGCCATTGGTTGACCGTCATGTTGCTGGGCGCGACGTGCTGCCCGTTGTCGGCGGCCCCGAGGCGCTTGCGCAGCTCCTTGCCCGCGTCGGTCTTGCTGGTCCCGGCCTTCAGCGTCTTGGTGAACTTCCGGCCGTCAACCGACCAGCGCAGCCGAAACGTGCCGTTGCGCTCCTCGATGGAGCCGGTGCGGTAAGTGCGTTTAGCCATTTTGGTTGTCCTTCTGCTCTTGGGCTTTCTTGATGATGTCGGGAAGATTTTCGGGCAGGTTCTGCACCCACTCGTTCGTCAGGATTGTCGGGAGGTTATGGACAAACTCGCTCATCATCGTCTTCGCGGTGGCGCTCACCACAAGACTGAGGGCCTGATTAGAAAACGATTCTTCTAGCCGCCTGATCGTCTCGGCAGTGACCGTCACGCCGGACTTGTTCGCCGCCTGCGTAAGTCTTTTCATCAGCGACTCGCTGATGCGGATGTTGAATTGGGTCTTTGGTTTCTTCGCCATCGTCACCTCTTGCCGAACCAGACGGCATGCAATAGCACAAAGGATGACGTAAATCAAATGCTATACGTGTATAGCAAATCCTATTGACGTCCGGCCGAATCCTCCTTATCTGGCATGAGCATCGCCAGTTCGGAGTAGTCCAATGCGTGATGCAGAACCCAAAACCCTGAGTGTCGTCGAGGCCGGGAAGCGCTATTTCGGCTTGGGCCGGTGCAGCAGCTATGCCGCCGCCCAGCGCGGCGACCTGCCGATCATTCGAATCGGGAAGTTGATCCGGGTGCCCGTCGCCGCCATGGAGCGGATGATGACGGATGCGGGGACGAAGCCGGTTACGGTCGAGCCCGAGAAGACCGCGAAGAAGGCCGCGAAGGCGGCGCTGACGGGCACGCCGAAATGAAAAACGCCACCGCCCGGTGCCTGCCGGGGGGTGGCGCTTCGACCTCAAGCAAGAATGCTCGCGACCGCGATCTCGACATTGTAGCTTCGAACACCGCTTTCCCGCAACACCATCTTAATCTGGCCGACATCAGCGCTCTTGTCGGCGGCCGTCTCGGTCGGCACGACGTCGCCTGTCCCATCTGCGGGCCACATGCTCGCGCACCCGTCAACCGAGGTCGCCGCGTCCTGCGCGTTTGGCTCGTCGCGCCGACCTTCGCGTCGTTCTACTGCGCCCGCTGCGGCGTCAGCGGTTATGCGGCCGATCATCGGGCGCAACGGCGCGATCCCGCCGCCGTCGAGCAGGCGAGGGCGGCGGCCATGGCGCAACGCCGCCGCGATGAGGCAGAGAGCCGCAGCAAGGCGCAGTGGTTCTGGCGTTCGCGGCAACCTATCACCGGCTCGATTGCCGAAACCTATCTTCGCGAGTGTCGCGGCTACAGCGGCAGGATGCCGGGCACGCTCGGCTTCCTTCCGGCGCGCGGCATCCATCCCCCGGCGATGATTGCCGCGTTCGGCACCGCCATCGAGACGTTGCCGGGCGAGATCATCATCCATGACACCGCCGTGCGCGGCGTGCACCTGACCAAGCTGAAGCCGGACGGCTCGGGCAAGGCGGGCACCGAGGCGGACAAGATCATGATCGGCATCGGCAACATCGCGCCGATCATGCTGGCCCCGCCGAACGATGGACTCGGCCTTTGCATCGCCGAGGGAATCGAAGACGCGCTCACATTTCACGCCGTCACCGGCCTCGGCGCATGGGCGGCAGGCAGCGCAAGCCGGTTGCCCGCGCTCGCCGATGCGGTGCCGGACTACATCGAAAGCGTGACGATCTTGGTGGACGCCGACATCCCCGGCATGAAGAACGCGGTCGAGCTGGCGGAGCGACTCGATGTTCGCCGAATCGAGACCCGCCTCGCATGGGGGCTCACAACATGAAACCGGCCGACGCCAATGCGATCCTGTTGAACGGCGGCGCAGAGGCGGTGCGCGCGATGTCGGACCAGGCGGAGACGATCAAGCCGCGCGGGCGCAAGCCGAACGCCGGTGCCAATGGTAGGGGACCACGCTTCGCCCTGACGGCATTTACGCAGATCAACAGCGCGTCGACCGCCGAGTATTTGGTCAAGGACATGGTGCCAATGAGCGGCCTTGTCCTGACCTACGGCGCGCCGAAGTGCGGCAAATCGTTCTGGACCTTCGATCTCGCCATGCACGTTGCGCGCGGCGTCAACTATCGCGCCAAGCGCGTTCGCGGCGGCCCCGTCGTTTATCTCGCGGCCGAGGGCGGGCACGGCTTCACGAAGCGCGTCGAGGCATATCGTCGAGAGCACGACTGCGACCATGCCGATTTTTACCTCTGCATCGTCCGGCCCGATCTCGCCGCCGATGCGCCCGCCATCATCGCCGACGTTCGAACGCAGCTCGGGGACAAGACGCCGGTCATGATCGTCGTCGACACCGTCAACCGGACCTTGGTTGGCAGCGAGAACAAGCCCGATGACATGGCGCGATACCTTCGCGCGGCCGCCACACTTCAGGATGCGTTCAATTGCTGCGTCGTCCTCGTCCACCATTGCGGCGTGGAACAGGGGCGGCCGCGCGGACACACAAGCCTGACCGCCGCCGCCGACGTGCAGATCGCAATCGAGCGCGACGTCGCCGACAACATCGTCGCCACCGTCGAGCTGATGAAGGATGGCCTCTCGGGCGAGCAGATCGTCAGCAAGCTCAAGCCGGTCGTGGTCGGCACCGACCCGGACGGCGATGAGATCACGAGCTGCGTCATCGAGCCGGTCAATGATGCGCCGGTGAAGAAGACGCGGCAATGGTCGACCCAGATCGAGCTTGCCCGGCGCGCGCTGGCTCACGTCATCGCCGAGCAGGGCGAGCAGAACCCGATAATCCCGGCCGGGCTGCGCGGCGTCCCTGTCGGTGACTGGCGTCATGAATGCTACCGGCGCGGCATCGGTGGCGAGGAGAAGGACGCGAAGCGCAAGGCCTTTGGCCGCGCCAAGGAGAAGCTCGCGGTGTGCGGCGTCATCGGCGAGCGGGATGACATCGTTTGGATTGCTAAGATCAACTGAAAGGAGTTCGTAATGACCTACAAGACCATCAACATTATCGCCGCGCTCCGCGCGATGGCGGAGGGTGACCGACCGGACATGGGCGAGATGCAACGTCGCCTACGCGAGCGGTTTCCCGAGATAAGCCACGATCAGATCAGCCACGCCCTTAAAGTGCTGTCAGACGAACTACGGGAGCAGGTTCGCGAGTCCGATGCTCGAAATCGCGAAGGCCAACGGGCATGCGGGGAGGCCATCCATATCATCGATGGCTTGGGTGAAGCCATTACACTTGACGAGGCCATTGAGATCAAGGCCGCGCTGGGTGATCTGGTTGCGCTTCGCTGGCGGGCCGCCATGAACACGAAGCAATATCGTTTGTTGGATGCGCTCGGCGAGGCCGCGCATAAGGCACATCCGCATTTCAAGCAAACGCCGGACAAGATTTGGCATTGGAACGGCAACGGCGACATGCCGTCTGAAGATGCGATGATCGACTGGTTTCAGATGACACACCCGACCGAGGCGCGCCGGATCGAGGCCGAGATCGACGCCTTTTAGGTCATCACGCTATGGGACGGGCGGGACAGGACAGGACACCCCTTCGGGGTGTTGTCCTGTCTGTCCCGCTCTTTCCGTCCCCGTCGAATGCGTGACATTTCGTGACATGTCACGGCTTGTCCCGTTTGTCCTGATTGTCCCGAGTAGCAAACCCGGCGTACATCTGCGACATGAGCAACACCGAAGCGAATGCTGCATCAACAGCAGTGCAACAGCCCCGCCGATCTTTTGGCCGACCGTTCCCGAAGGGCGTCTCCGGCAACCCGGCCGGGCGCAAGCCGGGATCGCGCAACAAGCTCGCCGAGGCCTTCGTCACCGACCTGCGCGATTGCTGGGAGAAGCATGGCGTTGCTGCGCTTGAGCGTGTCGCAACCGAACAGCCCGAGGTGTTGCTCAAGGTGATCGCATCGTTGATGCCGAAAGACCTGAGCTTGACCATCGGTCTCGACCCGACGCAGTTCGCGGCTAACTTCCGGCAGGCGGTCGAGCTGCTCGGCAATGAGCCGACGCGCGCTGTCCGGTCCATGCGGGTGATCAATGCCCGTTAGCGCCGCCGAAGTTGCGGAACTGCGCCGCCTGCACGATGAAAGACAGTCCGAAGTCCTGCCGCTCTACACCTTCGCGGAAATCTTCGGATACGTGACCGCAATTGCGCGCGCCGAGGGCTACGATGAAGCCGATTGCGTCGAGCTGGTGGCGCGCGCCATCGAGCTGGAATCGCATCACCTGCGCCAAGCGGAGCGCGTCCTGCGCGCTCTCGGCTATCGCCTGGTCGCCGACCGACTCCGCAAGCTGGCGCGGCGCAAGCGCTGCTGTTGATCGCCATCCCGGTCTAATAGATCGGAGGCAAGTTAGCCTTAGCCCGTTGATCGCGCATCACATTTGCATTGCGCTCGCAAACCTTGGGCACGTTTGAGGGCACGTCATCATCTTCGGCGAGGCCGATGCGCCTCTGCCGACCGCGACCGACCGACGCCCGACGCGCGCCGGAGATCGCGGTCGCGCCCGGCTCGCCCGAGACGATGCGTCAGCGCGGGAGGGGAGCCGTACTCCCCCGGTGGGGGCCGCTAATAGGCCGGGTCCTTCGCTGAAGTAGGTTACCCCGCCCGCTCTCAATGAAGCTTCATTTTTGCGTCGGTTCGATTTCGGGGGTGTCAATTTTTTTTTAAGCCTCATTTTTCCAAACGGCTATAACACCGACCGCATGCAAGTGCTGGGGACCACCTTGTCGTGTTCGAGATTTCTCGAACACGCGCGCGCCCAAGACGCGGGAGCGCGATGAGCGGATGAAGCATGCTTTCTCCGAGTTCTCAGATTTTTTTTGGAGTCCCATTTTTTCCGGGATGAGCCTCGTTTTGCCGTCCATAAGTCCCCGTGTGCGGATTGCATTTCGGTCTCCGGCTCGAATAGGGCCGGGTTCATGCCGACGATCAAGATCAACCGCCGCGACATGCCGAATGCGAGGACGCCGATCCTCACCTATTGCCGCGCGCTGATCGCGGAAGGGCATGACCCCGCGACGCGGCTTGAGGTCTTCCGCGAGCGCGCCGAGCCGGACCTGATCGTTCGCAGCATCGGCGAGGCGGCGCAGTTGACGGTTCTTGAGGACGACAAGGGTCCACCGCGTTTCGTTCCGTACAGGCGACCAATCTTCAAGGAAGTGCCCTCAGAGGTCTGACATCGGGGCTCGCCTATGCGTTCGCCGAGCAGGGGTGGGGAAAGATGGCCCCGACACGTCCGCTCCGGCTGTAGCGGCCCATATGGCGCGCCAGTCGTTCTGATCGGACTCGCCAAGAAGCTCGCGCGTGGTCTTGGGCTCGTCTTCCTTGGTGAGGCTTTCTGCCTCACTATCCGAGGCACTTTGCCCCACATCGCGGCCGATGGTTCTTTTGTCGAGCGTGTCGAGCACGGCGAGGACCACGGGAATCCCGTTGCCCCGCGAGATTTACGTTGCGGCGGGCGTGATCTTTGAGATCACCCCGGCCGCTTCAAGCTCGATGCGGCGGGGGTGACGGAATCCGTCAGCCCTTCCGCGATTGGATATGTCGCGGCGCGAGCGGGCAGTTGTAGACCTTTCTTCCGCAAAGCCGGGCAAACCGGCCGCTCCCTCGGGGATGCGATGTGATGCTGGGAGCGGCCGGGTCGGTGTGCCGAGGGCTGGATCGACACCGGCATTGATCAGATCGCGGGCGGCGGCGGGAGGCAAGCGGTTTCCGGGCGGGGTGGTATCGGATACCACCCCGCCGCGTCGGGAGGGCGCGCCCCTGGAAAGGAAAGTTATGGACACCCGTCGCGGTCTCGATGGCGGAAGTCAATAGGTCGTCCTTGAGCTATTGTCGGGAAAATCTAACTTATGGACGCGCATATTTGCGTCCCGGTCTCTTTCGATCTGCGCCGGGCCGAGCTACGCTCCATCCAGGTTGATCGAGCGGTTTCTCGCACCACCCGAGCCCAAGCGACCAGAGCCAAAGCGACCAGCGCCGAGATATCGGCCAGTGTCCCGAGCGCCAGTGTCCAAGCGGCCAGCGAAAGCGAGCGTCAACCTCCTGCGCAGCAGGTGCATGGTAAGGCATGGCATGGGGCCGTACGGCCATGGAGGCTGACCGGAGCAATCCGGTCGGCCTCTATGTGTGGAGGTGTACCATGTCGAAAGCGAAGAACGAACTGAAGGACGAACAGGCCGACGAGCTGCCGCCGTTGGAGCTGACCAGCGAAGTGACGCGGGCCATCGAAAGAATCAAGGAAGCTCTTGAACCTTTCGAGATAGAAAAGCGTATGCAGATGCTGCACGAGGCCGTGCGCGGCACCGACCTTTGGGTCGTGCGCATCGCGGCGATCCCGCGTCGGCACCGCCATCTCTTTGCGGATGACGGCGAGCTGGCTCCGCCCCGCAAGAGTAATCGGGTCAAGCGCTGAGCAGCATCCCGAAACGAACTTCTCGCCCGACAACAGGAGCAACCCGCCGCAGGTCGACATCGAAAAAGAGCCGGTGGTTGGTCCGGCCGACATAGTTGGGCGAGAAGGGCGCGAGCATCTCGGCGGCCTCGGCGGGGACCTCGACGCACATCAGGTCGCCGTCGCGGCCGTGCACTCTGCCGCCGACTCCGGCGACGATGACGCGGACGCGGTGGACGCGGGGATCAAGATGATTGGTCATCGTCAGGTTTGTCCGCAATCACGACAGGCCTCACGCGAGTTTGGAGCGGGTCGGTTTGCAGTTGCAGTACCGCGCGATTGAGGTCGGCCATCGGCGCGACCAGCGCGATCTTCTGGTCCATTGTCGATGTGAACCAGATTATCGCCTGCCGCGTCTCAGGCTTGTAGGCAACGTGGCTGATATGGGCCACCTCGACGGCCTGGTAGTCATCGGGCGTCGGCTCGTAGTTGTCGTTCGGCATCGGGGAAGGTCCCTTACGCAACGCTGATCGGACGATCCTGCCGCGCTTCACGACCGCGCGCCAGTGCTCAGGCCAAAATTGACCGTCCATAACTATCCCGCCCGAAGGAGGGTCAAGCCTGAGACATAGCTCGGGGGCAAGAAGGCATTCCCGGTGCCAGCAGCCGCCGTCGAGGGGTTGATGGTGATGCCGATGGTCGCATTCCCCGTATTGGTCGAGATCGTATTCAGTTGCGGGCCACCCACACCAGCCGGAACGACGCTGCCGCCACCGGGGAAACTGGCTTGGTTGTAAAGATGGACGTGCCCGGTGTCCTTGTACGGGATGCTGGCAGGCAGATTGCTCGATCCGATGGTCTGCGAGCCGCCCATCGTTCCCACGCTGCTCAGCCCGGTTGCCGACGAAATGTTGCCAGCGCCCTGATCGAGCGTAAGACGATAGCGTCCCTTGCTGTTCGGCAACGTCGTCGAGCCGAGCATCACGGCGAGCTGCGGATAGGTAGTCGCGCTGAACGTCGAGCCGTCGCACGGCAGATAGGGCGGCACCGTGCAGCCCGTGTTCCACGCCGGGTTGGACGATCCGGCATAGTCCCAATAGCTGCCGATGGGGCCGCCAAGGTTTTTGAAGCGCAGATTTGTCCCGTCATTGATGACGTCGACCGTCTGTCCGGGCGGGCAGCAGATGACCTGCCCGCCCGCTGCCGTCGTCTGCAGCGTGATCGTGTACGCGCTCGACCCGGTGCAGGTGTTGAAGACTTCGTAGCTCTTGGTGAACGAGGTTGGGAACGTGAGGGTGATACTCGCCAGCAAGGTGGAATTGATGGTGATGCCTTTGGCGCGAAACTGCGCCGAGCCCAAGACAACGCTACCCGCCGCGCCGCTGATGGTCACCGAGCCGCCCGCGATCAGGTCGAGCAAGGTCATGTTGTTGTTGACCGGCGTATCCCAGGTGCCGACGTCGTCGCCGCGTGCGGGCTCTTCGAGCTGAATGTTCGGGGTAAACGTCGAGGCCATCCGAATCTCCTATGCGAACGCGGCGGTCTGCGCGGGCGTCGGTCGCGCCGACTCGTCGGGCAGCAGAGCGAGCAAGTCGCCCTCATTGCGGATCGCGGCCTGCAGAGCGAGCCGCGCCAGTGCGAGCAGGTCGGTACTGCGCGACTCCAGCATTGCCTTGTGCGCGCGCCGCAGCGCGTCCTGAGGCCAGAAGATCGGCTTGCCGCGTCGCGCCATCTCGGCAGCGCTGACGGCCCGCCGCGCTATGACCGGCGCGATTTGGGATGGCCGCGCAGGCTTGATTGATCGTTTCCAGTGCGCCCAAACGGCGTTTGGATGGTTGAGACGACGCCGATCCAAATCGGTCAGGTTCTCCCGCCACCGCTCGATGGCTTCGCAATTGTCGACGCAGCGCAGGGCGCGATACCGTTCCTGCGCGGTGACATCGGCGAGGCCGTTGTCGCGAAGCCATGCGCCGAAAAGCCGATTGTACTTTGATCCGAGCGGCCGGTTTGCCTTCGCCTGCTTCATCGCCTCGGCGCGGCCGATGGCGAGCGCGCGGGCAACGGCAAGCCAGTCGGCCCAGCTTGTCCGCTCGCGGCTCTTGAGCCTATTCCAGGCGTCGCGGCCTGCTTCAACGGTTGGGGGCACGTCGGTCATCAGTCGCGCAAAAATGCGAGGAGGGGTGCAAGCCTGCCGTCCAGCTCGGCGCGCGCCTGCTTGGCGGCCGTGATTGCCATCTCAAGCTCTTCGGCCTTGGCTCGGTTTTCGGCGATCAGCACATCGGCCCGCGCCTGCGTCTGATCTGCGACGGCCTGTGCGCGCTTCGCCTCGGCAAGCAGAGCCTGTGCCAGCGCCGCGCTCTCGCGCGCCGTCGCGGCGCGCTCATCGAACAGCTTGAGCCGCGCCATGAAGGCGTCACCGCCCGAAAGGATGGCCTGAAGGTCGACATTGCCGCCGCTCATAGCCGAGACGCCGCCGCTGCCTGAAACGCTCATTCAGATTCCTCCTGCTTGTAGGGCGGTCATGGTGACGGTGCCGGTGCTCGATCCCGCCGTGACGTTGAGCCGGATCGCCGAGACCGGGAAGGCGTAGTTGCCGGTCAGATTGCTTGACGCCGCCGAGATGGTCGAGTTCTGAAACCATGTCGCGTTCGACGAGATGAAGGCGGACGATCCGCCCGCATCGAACGAGTGCTCAACGTTATAAGCCGTGATCGCGCTGGTGCTGTTGCAGACGCAGCCGATGCCGATGTTGAACGGGGTGAGCATCAGGTCCGGGAAGAACACGAGCGAGGAGCCGAGCCCGAACGTGCTCGACAATCCCGTCACCGTGTTCGACCAGCGAAGACCTGCCGCCATCTTGCATCTGCACTCGATTGAAGCGACGGCGCGAAATACATCCGCGTGTACGCTGCAAAACTCTAATAGCCCTTCCTGTTGTACTCGTTTTCTGATAAAAAGGATAGCACGCAATTCTTTTAACCGGAAGGAAACTGCGATGACTCAGGACCTCGTGCGCTGCGCACAGGATGTCGAAGCCGCAAGGCAGCAAGTCGCCGATGCGACGCTCGCATATCATCGCGGCGGATCGCTCGATGCGGTCAACGCCGCAAATCGCAAGCTCGCCGACGCTCACGCCGTTTACCGCGAGGTGAGCGGCGGTCGCATCCCGGATCGCAGGTAACGTCATCGCGTGCGATGCACATGCAATCGCGCATGATCGGATCAGAGGCTCGGAAGGCACGGATAGATGTCACGGCAACGCCGATTTGAGTGCAAGCTGCAGTGTTTTGTCCCCGTCGAGCACGCCGAGGCAATCGAGGCGATGGCGCAGGCACATTTGCTCGATGTCAGCGCGGTTCTGCGGATGGCCATTGTCGCTTATTTGCACCAGCATGGCTTCGCACCGAAGGCACCTCGACCGAACGGCCACGCGCCGGTGACCGAGAGCGCGCGTCATGGGTGACTGGGACGTGACCAGCACGAAACCCTTGGACGACTGGGATGTCGTTTCCCGTGTCCCTCAAGCGCGTAATGCCTTCGATCAGTTCGACGCCAAGCCCTCGAAGCGTCCGGTATTTGCTCCCGACGCAAAGGTCGAGCCGCTCAAGCCGGTGTTCGCTCCCGATGCGCCGATTGAGCCGCTCCCGTCGTCGCCGCGCAACAATGAGGACATCACTTGGCATAGCCCCAAGGAGGACATCACTTGGGACTCGAAACCGGCGAACGCGTTCGATGAGTTCGACTCGAAGCCGGGAAAGTCGTGGTCGGATGTCGGCAGCGAGGCATTGCAGAATATCCCGGCCTCGGCCGGTCGCTTCGCCTCGGACATGGCCCAGCCGTTCCTGCATCCCATCGATACCGCAAGCAATCTCGGCAATGTCGGCCTTGGCCTCATGAACAAGGCAGGCCTCGGCTCCGGCCATGAGCAATACGCCGACGCGGTCGGCCGTTTCTTTGCCGATAGGTACGGCGGCATCGAGAACTTCAAGAAGACCTTGGCGGAGGACCCGGTCGGCGTGGCCGGTGATCTCTCGATGCTGTTCACGGGCGGCGAGTCCGCATTGGCGCGCGCGCCCGGCATCGCCGGTCGCGTCGGCGAGATCGCGGGCACCACGGCCCGCGCCATCGATCCGCTGACCAACGCCGGACGCCTTGCCAAGGGCGCGGGTTGGGTCGGCGAACAGACGCTTGGCGGCATGACCGGCGCAGGTCCCGCCGCGATCCGGGAGGCGGCGACATCGGGTTACGAGGGCGGCGAGGCAGGGCGGGCGTTCCGCGAGAACATGCGCGGCACCGCACCGGTCGAGGATGCCGTCATCGATGCGCGCAACGCCGTGCAGCAGATGCGGAAAGAGCGCGGCACTGCCTATACCGACGCGATGACGAAGATCGGCGCGGACAAGACGATCCTCTCATGGAACGATGTCGATACCGCGCTCGCCGACATGGACAAGGTCGCGACCTTCAAGGGGCAGTCGCTCAGCCCGAGCACCGAGGCGATGCGCAACAAGATCAGGACCACGGTCGACGACTGGAAGAACTTGCAGGCGAGCGAGTTTTGGACGCCGGAAGGATTCGACGCGCTCAAGAAGCGGGTCGGCGATCTCAGGGACGCGACGCAATACGGTACGCCGGAGCGCGTTGTCGCCGATCAGGCCTATCACGCGATCAGGAAGACCATCGTCGACCAGGCTCCGGACTATGCGCGCGCCATGAAGGGTTACGAGCAGGCGTCGGCGCTCATCAAGGAAATGGAAACGACGCTCTCGGCGAATCGCAATGCGCCGGTGGCGCGGACGCTCGGCAAGCTGCAGAAGGTCCTCCGGGACAACGTCACGACGCAATACGGGCGGCAGAAGGTCCTTGCGGATTACCTTGTCGCCAACGGCGCGACGAATCTCATGGAGAAGCTCGCAGGGCAGGCGCTCGGCTCATGGGCACCGAGGGGATGGCCCAAGCTGGTCGCGACTGAGGCGGGAGCGGCAGCGGCCGGGCTTGCCGGTGCTGGCCTTCATGGTGCCGGTCTCGGTGCGCTTGCGCCTCTCCCGTTCATGTCGCCGCGTCTTGTCGGCGAGGTCACCCATGGCGCGGCGCGGGCGGCTCGCGCGGTGACGCCGCTCTCGGTTTTGGCGCGACCAGCATGGCAGGTCGGCCGCATCTCTAACGCAACGGAGTAAACATGGTCGACATCGGAAAAGTTCATCAGCGGTCAGTGCAGGGCTTTCAGGCCGCGTTTCAGGAAGCGCAGGCCGAGTTCCAGCAGGCGAATATCGCCGACGACGTCGAGGGCGCGGCCTTCGCCGCGCAGAAAATGGCGGCGTTGAGGGCGAGCATGAAAGAGTTGAACGGCATGGCGACCGAGTATGTCGCGTCACGGCAGGCTGCGCAGCCGTCGAATAGGTACGGTCTCTCGCCCGAGGAGGTCGAGGTCGCCAAGAACTTCACGGCCGACCCGCGCATGAGCGAAGACCAGAAGCTCGCGACATACGCCGAGCAGAAGGCCAAGTACCAGCATCAGCGGGCGACGGGCCAATATCGCGACGATCAGGGCACGGTGAGGCGCTAATGTTTGGAAGAACAACGGACCAGTTGGCAGCGACCCTAATGGCATTTCAGGATCAGGCCCGCATCGAGTGTCGGCATGATCAATACAAGATGCCGCGCAAGATGGCGGAATACATGGCGCAGGATCGGCGGTTCGACAGCATCGCCGACAAGGAACAGCTTGCCCGCGAAGCCATAGATGCGCGCCTGCACGGTCGGGAGCTTGACCTGACCAAGCGCATCGGCAGCAACGCGAACACCACATCCGGCTACATCGTTCGGAATGTTTGAGGAGACCACCATGTCACGCATCAAGCGCCTTGAGGAATACGCAAAGCCGCTGCGCCCCGGCAACTGGCAGGGCGCATCCCGCGACGAGAAGAACATCGCGAGATGGTCCGAGCGCGCGTCAAAGGAGAGCAAGATCGCGCCGCGTGCCAAGGATGGCCCGATTGATCTGCCGCCGACCGGGCGGCGCATCGAAACCCGCGAGACCGCCATGGCTCCGAAGGTATCGCGCAGGGTCGACTCCGTGATGAAGGCGGCGAAGTCCGACATCAACGATGTCGGCAGCAGCTACATGAAGGGCGTCCGGCGTTCCGAGAGCTAATCATGGTCAGCCGCAGGAAATACAAAGTCAGAGGGTACCGTGACGGCGGAGCGGTGAAGCCGTCTGTGGAGGCGAGCGCGGACGTACCGCCGCCACCGGCAGACGCATTGCCGCCACCTGCGCCCGACGACACGATGCAGCGCATCGTTGCGGCGACGCGCCACGCCGAGGAACTGCAGCGGCAGGCGCGACAAGCGCCACCGCCGACCATCGAGTCGTATGTCGATTCGTTGCCGGGTCTGAGCGATCACAAGCGCGCGTTTCTGAAGGCGCATCCGGAGCTGCTGGAACGGGACAACGCGAGGACTGCGGCGCTTCAGTATCAGGCCGCGCTCGCCGAAGGTATCCCGGACGACACCGAAGAGATGAATCAGCGTTTGCTCTCCGCCGTTCGCGGTGAGGCGCAGCTTCGCCGCCAGCGCGATGTTGCCAGCGCGAACGCCGCCATCGGGGTCATGACTCATTTGCCGCAGATCGACCGGCGCGATGATGATCAAGCTGCCGACCGGCTCGACCGCGAGGCGAGCGCGATCCGCGCCACGATGCAGGCCGAGTCGGCGACGCCGGTGGCGATGGCGGAGAACCTGCCAGCTCCGGCTCCATCGCCGCGCGGGCGCAGCCTGCCGGTCGCCGCGCCGGTGAGCAGGGAGGTGCCAAGTGCGTCCGGGCAGCGCACCGCCGACTTCCGCAACATTACGCTCTCGCCAGCGGAGCGGGAGATCGCGCGCAATTCGTTCAGTGATCCGAACATGACCGACGCCCAACGCGAGAGATTGTATGCCAAAAATAAGGCCATCATGCTCGCGATGCGCGCCAACGGCACGCTCAACGAATGACCGCGATGTTGTGGCCGCGCTTCTCACCCTACCATCACGTCAATGACGCGGTGATGTCCGAAGCGTCGTTCATGGGCGCAAACCCGTATGACTGGCGCAAGGTGAAGGCCGGGAGCATGACCGTTGCCGACCTGATCGAGAAAATCCGCTTTCGGTTTGGTGACCGTGCGGCAAACTCAGTCAAGATCGTCGTGCACTGATGGCGATCCCGACCGCGCTCGACTCCAAGCTGGCCACAATCGACGATCTCGCGGCGGCGGTCTCGACGGCGCTCCGGACGCTGCGCCATTGCCCGCCACATGACCCCAAGCCGGTGCGGCAGCGGTTGCAGGCCTACGCCGACGCGGTCATCGAGGCGGCAAATGAAATCATTGCCTCAGTCTGAGAAGTACATCCCCGGCCGCATCGATGACCTCAAGGAGAGGTTCGGCAAACTGGTGACCTTCATCACCGAGCGCGGCGGATTCGTGACCTCGATTCCGGGAGCCGAGAGGGTCGTTTTCGAATGTGTGCCCGGCTCGACGTTGCCGGACGCTCTGACGCGCGCCGGGTACGACGTAGGCCCCGCCGATCCTCCCGAGGGGGAACGCATTTTGCCGACCGCGATCATCGAACACTTCACCAGGAACGGCGCTGGCGACTTGGTCGCGTTGTCGGCCGGGTCGACGCTCCCGGTCGCCGAGACGCGGCGGCATGCGGGCATCGTCAAGGTGATGCGCTATGCGTTCAGCCTGTAGACCACCTAGCCGGTTCATCGGCGACACAGGTTACGCCAGCTTGTCCTGCTCGGCGCGGGCGAAGGCCTTGGCGTCGCGCTCGGCGGTCGCGCTGTCGACCAGATCGGGCCGGAGTCGGCGACCGGGGATGTCGTCCCAGTAGAAGAACCTCGACGGCCGCCCGTCCGGGAAGCGGACTTCGTAGCTGCCGGTCTTGGGCACGGCCTCGTGTCGGATGAGCCTGATCTTCATCGGCTCGATCATCGCGCCGGGCGGGCGGCGAGGGAAGCTGGTTTTTGGGCACGTCTTGGGCACGTTCGGGGACGGACTGCCCGATACGAGACCGAACGAGATATTACGAGGCGATCTCGCGCTCCCGGCCAAACCATTGTAGCGCAGACGAAAATGGGGCGAGATGGCACGAAACCATACTCGCTCCTCTCGCATTTCAAGACCGGTGCCTTAAACCACTCGGCCACCCTTCCGTTGCAGGCGACTTCAATCACCTGCCGAAGGGAATATCAAGAAACTTGCAAGAAACGTGAATGGCGGCGCTCAGGGCCGCGATGACCGCTCGGCTGCAAATAGACCCGTTGTTACTTCGCCGGCAGCTTCACCGGCACGTGCGGCGATGAAGAGACGACGCGCGGGGCGCCGTCGGAATGGGTCTGCTGCGACTTGATCAGCGCTTCCAGATATAGAAAGAATTTTTCGGCCAGCATGGCGAGGCCCTTTCCATAAAAAATCAGGCAATGCCGAGGAAGCGCTGCTTGCGCATCTCCACCAGGCGGGCCCAGCAATAATACCGGTAAGCCATACTGAGGATCGTCCACATGATCGACTCCGTTGTTGATCAATGGGGCGAGCCTGCGCCGGCTTTGTTTCCTCCTGTCTTCGCCGCGAAGACAAAATGGCTTCTTCGGAAAGCTCAAAAACTTCGTTGGAACAGCGACCCGCGAAACCACTTCACGGACGCGCGAGCGCGCTCAACTCTGTCAGAATGAGTGACACTTGGCCGGCGATCAAAGCCGGCGGTCGGGGTCGGAGCTGGCGCGGAAGCCGGGGCTGGACCGCCTCCCGCGCGAAAAGGCTCAGACGAAGGCGAAAGCCAGAAGGCTGGAGCAGAGCAGGGCGACCCCACCGGCAGTCAGGGCAAGGAAGCCGTCGGAAACGAGATCTCGATTTCGCATGACACACCCTCCGACTCTCATGCTGTTCCGAATTGATTAAAGCTTTCGGAACGAGCCACTTTGAACGAAGCGATACACGCACCCCGCCGCGGTCACGCCCGCGAGCGGATACCCTCGAACGCATGGGCGAGGAAGATTCCGGCACCGACCAGTCCCATCATCGCAGTCATTGTCTCGAACATTGCAAACTTCCCTTGCGCCCCGAGCGCACGTGCAGAAAACGGCGACGGGCTTGCACAGTCAAAAAGATTTCGGGACGCATCCGCACAATGCGGGAAGACCGAGGATTCTCGGCAACAGGTGTGTCAAAAGGGGCCAGCGAAACCGCTGGTTTCGCCCGCAAATTCACGGGAATCGCGCGTAACCATTGGTTCACCACGGAAACCCTCTCCCCATTTCCGCCGCGTTCCGGTTGCGATATCTTCACTTGTCGATGCGGAGGTGGGCCGTATCGCACGCGAATGCCGGTGAATGCCCGGATTGGGCTGGCCACCGGTGCAATGGTAATTGGGGCGAATGGGGATTCGGCGCGCAGATTCGGCGGCTCGGGCAGCGCGTTGCGCGGCTGCCCTGAGCTTGTGCCTCGCGCTCGCCAACTGCGCCTCCTCAGGCAAGTTCGCCAGCCGGGTCGATCCCAAATACGGGGTATCTTCGAGCCCTCGCGTCGTTGCCTACGGGGATCCCGTGCCGAAAGGCGGCGGAACCTACCGGGTCGGCAAGCCCTACATGGTCGGCGGCCGGGTCTATGTTCCCGAGGAGGACACCAGCTATCGCGCGGAGGGCCTGGCGTCGTGGTATGGCGATGATTTCCACGGCCGGCTGACCGCCAATGGCGAGGTGTTCGACATGGGCGCGCTGACCGCGGCCCATCCGACCTTGCCGATGCCGTGCTACGCGCGGGTGACCAACCTCTCCAACGGCAAGTCGCTGATCGTGCGGGTCAATGACCGCGGGCCCTACCACGGCAATCGCCTCATCGATGTCTCGAACAAAGCCGCCGAACTGCTTGAATTCAAAGGAAACGGAGTCGCCAGGGTCCGCGTCGAATATGTCGGGCGGGCGCCGCTGGAAGGCTCCGACGACCGCCAGTTGATCGCAACGCTGCGCACCGGCACGCCGGCGCCGGCGCCCTCGCTGGTCCGTATCGCCTCGGCCCATCCGTTCGTGCCGCAGGGCGGACGGCCGATCCGGGGCGACATCCCGATGCCGGAAGGGCGACCCTATAGCCTCGGCAACACCTCGGCCGACTACGCCTCGCTCAATGCGACTTCGGAAATGTCGGCCTCGAGCCGGTCCCGTTCGGCCGGGCGCACGCTGGATAATCCCCGCGAAGTCTCCTACGAGAACGACGATCGCTACGTGTCGGCCTACCGTCCGGCATCGGCCTACGCACCGGTCGATCCGCGCGGGCCGAGCGAGATCCTCAGCGCCCGCGGGCTATATTAGCTCGCAACGTTCTTCTTCAGGAATTCGATCAGCGCCGCATTGACCTCGTCAGGGCGCTCCTGCTGCACCCAATGTCCGGCGCCGTCGATAATCAATCGGCCCTTCAGGTTCGGCAGCACCACCTCGAGCTCGTTGACGCGCTTGGCGCCGATCAGTCCTCTGATCACCGCGTCGTTCGATCCCGCGATGAACAGCGAGGGCTGGTGGATCTGCGCGCCCTGCCATGGCGCGGTCAGCTCCCAGTTGCGATCGATGTTGCGGTACCAGTTCAGCCCGCCGCGGAAGCCGGACTTCTTGTAGGCCTCGACGAATACGGCGATGTCGGCCTCGGTCAGCCATGACGGCAGCGAGCGATCGCCGTTGTCGTCGCCCAGAAATCCCTTGCCGGGCTTGATGAAGGTTGCCTCCGCCGGATCGGAGAAACCGCGTGGACCTAGCAGCGTGCGGAAGGTGCGCGTGAGATCGCTTTCGAACTCGGCTTCGGCGACCCCAGGTGTCTGGAAATACTGCCAGTAGAAATTGCTGATGCCGCCGGCCTTGAGCATATCGAGCGGCCGGCCGCGGCCACGGAACGGTGGCGGCACGCTCAGGCCCGCCACGGCGGTGAACATGTCCGGGCGGAACAGCGCGGCATGCCAGGCAACCGGCGCGCCCCAATCATGGCCGATGATCGCGGCCTTGCTCTCGCCGAGCGTCTGCACGAGGCCGACCATGTCGCCGACCGTGTCGAAGATGCTGTAGGCGGCGATGTCGGCCGGCGCGCTGGTGCCGCCATAGCCGCGCATGTCGGGCGCAACCACATGGAAGCCGGCAGCCGCCAGCGCCGGAAGTTGATGCCGCCATGAGTAGGACAGTTCCGGCCAGCCGTGGCAGAGCACGACCAGTGGTCCCCGGCCTTCCTCGCGCACGAAAAGCTCGATGCCGTTGGCTGCAATCATGCGCGTGGATGACATCGTCTTTCCGCCCCGTTTTCCCAATAGCTGGCGGCGGAGGATAGGGGTCTTCGCAAAGCCCCGCAATGTGGCGGCATGCGCGCAAAACCTGTGTTGTTTGCGCCACTTGCAGCTGTTAGAACCCAGCCCTCTCAAGGTTTGTGCATGGTCGGCGTCACCTCAGATTTCCGCTGGAAACTGGCCCTCCGGGGCCTGATCGCGGTTGCGGTCGTCACAGCGGTCGGCTGGAGCGGCGTGCTCTATGCCGCCAACCAGAGCGTCCAGGGCGCCAAGAAGCCGGAAGAGCTCGCCTTTGACGGCGACGCGCCGACCGCAATCCTGATCGAAGCCACCAGCGGCAGCGTGCTGTTTGAGAAGAACGCCGACGAGTTGCGCGCGCCTTCCAGCATGATGAAGCTGATGACCGCCGAGGTCGTCTTTCATGCGCTGGAGGAGGGCAAGATCAAGCCGACCGACGAGTTCCGGATCAGCGAGTATGCCTGGCGCCACGGCGGCGCGCCTTCGGGCACCTCGACCATGTTCGCGGCGATCAACAGCAAGGTCGCGGTCGACGACCTCCTGCACGGCGCCATCATCCAGAGCGGCAATGACGCCTGCATCGCGCTCGCCGAGGGAATGGCCGGCAACGAACGCGTCTTCGCCAATGACTACATGACCAAGCGGGCGCGCGAGCTCGGTCTCACCAAATCGACCTTCGGCAATTCCAACGGCTTGCCCGATCCCGCCAACAAGATGACGGTGCGCGAGCTGGCGATGCTGGCGCGCCACATCATCCTCGACTATCCCGAGTACTACAAACTGTTCGGCGAGAAGGAATTCACCTGGAACAAGATCAGACAGCCGAACCGCAATCCCTTGCTCAATTCGATGGAAGGCGCCGACGGGCTGAAGACCGGCTACACCAAGGAAGGCGGCTACGGCATGGTCGGCTCGGCCGTGCGCAACGGCACGCGGCTGATCGTCGTGATCAATGGGCTCGAGGATCCCGAGGATCGCGCCAGCGAAGCCAAGAAAATGCTGGAGTGGGGCTATCGCAATTTCGACACCAGGACGCTGTTCGCGGCCGGCGCGCCGCTCGGCTATGTCCGGGTGTTCGGCGGCGAGACCCGCTCGGTCAAGGTGACGAGCCCGGACCCGGTCAAGGTGATGGTGTCCAAGCAGGGCAATGACAAGCTGATCGCGCGCCTCGTCTACACCGGCCCGATCCGCGCCCCGGTTGCCGCGGGTCAGAAGGTCGGCGTCGTCAGGGTGTGGCGCGGCGGCAATGTCGCGATGGAAAGCCCGGTCTATGCCGCTGATAATGTCGGCACCGGCTCGACTATGCGGCGCGCGGTGGATGGCGCGAGCGAGCTTGTGATCGGCATGTTCCGCGCCGGCGCCGAGAAGCTCTGACCATGGGTGACGCGGCGGCGAAACGCGCTCCCGGACGCGGGCGCTTCATCTCCTTCGAGGGCGGCGAGGGAAGCGGAAAATCGACCCAAATCAGGAAATTGGCGGAACGTCTGGAAGCGGCGAAGCTGCGCGCGATCCTGACCCGCGAACCCGGCGGCTCGCCCGGAGCGGAAATCATCCGGCATCTGTTGCTCTCGGGCATGGGCAAGCTGCTCGGCGCGGAGGCCGAGACGCTGCTGTTTGCCGCCGCGCGCGACGATCACGTCCGCACCGTGATCCAGCCGGCGCTCGCGCAGGGCACCTGGGTACTCTGCGATCGCTTCTCGGATTCGACCCGCGCCTATCAGGGCAAGGTCGGCCATGTGCAGCCGGGCATTCTCAACGCGATGGAGCGCGTCACCATCGGCGACCTCAAGCCCGATCTGACCATCATCCTCGACGTTCCCGTCGAGGTCGGGTTGAAGCGCGCGGCCGCGCGGCGCGGCGGCGCCGCGCCCGACCGCTTCGAGGCCGAAGACATCAAGTTTCACCAGGACCTGCGCGACGCCTATCGCGAAATCGCCGGCGCCGAGCCGGCGCGTTGCGTGCTGATCGATGCCAGCGGCGACGCCAACACGGTCGCCGCGAGCGTGTGGACCGCGCTACGCGACCGCTTCTTTTCCACGGCAGCGACCAGCCCGGCATGAGCGCGCGCAAGGTCGAAACCGAGATCAGCGTTCCGCATCCGCGCGAGACGTCGGCGCTGTTCGGACACCGCGAGGCCGAGACGGCCTTGCTTGCAGCCTATAAGAGCGGTCGCATTCCGCATGCCTGGCTGATCGGAGGCGGGCAGGGCATCGGCAAGGCGACGCTGGCCTATCGCATGGCGCGCTTCGTGCTGACCCATCGCGATCCGCTGTCGGCAAGCGTGCAACACGCCGACACGCTTGCCGTCGAGCCTGATGGAGCCGTGGCGCGGCATGTTGCATCCGGCTCGCATGGCGGCCTGCTGACCTTGGAGCGCACGCTCAACGAGAAAGGCGTGATGCGCACCGTGATCTCGGTCGACCAGACCCGCGAGACCATCTCGTTCTTCGGCTCGACCGCGGCAGCCGAGGGCTGGCGGGTCTGTATCGTCGACACCGTCGACGAGCTCAATCCGAACGCTGCAAATGCGTTGCTGAAAGTGCTGGAGGAGCCGCCGCAGCAATCGCTGTTTCTCCTGATCAGCCACGCGCCGGCGCGGGTGCTGCCGACTATCCTGTCACGCTGCCGCAAGCTCACGCTGCGGCCGTTATCGGCTGAAGAGGTCGTTCGCGCAGCCGCGCAGGCGGCCGGCATTGCCGCCGACGATCCCGCGCTCGGCGAGGCTGCGGCTGCGTCCGAAGGCAGCGTGGCGCGCGCGCTGACCTTGATGGGCGGCGATACGCTGAAACTGCAGCAGCGCACCGCCGCGCTGCTCGCGAGCCTGCCGCAGGTCGATCCGCGCGAGCTGCATGCGCTGGGCGATGCGCTCGGCACCAGCGACCGGGTGGCGCTGTCGGCCTTTGTCGACAGCGTCGACCGTTTCGTCGCCGAACGGCTGCGCGGGCCCCATGCCAATGCGAACCTGCCCCGCCTTGCACGGCTGGCGGAGGTATGGGAAAAGATCGCCCGCGCCGCGCGCGACACCCAGGATTACAATCTGGAACGAAAACCGCTGGTTTTCTCGGTGTTCTCGATGCTTGCGGACGCGACGCGGTAGAGCATGATCCGGAAAAGTGG
>Ga0070741_10003493_pt1 | contig 38916 bp, 31 predicted proteins | sample Coa_R1_4_FD_66440 | JGI IMG/M metagenome (GOLD analysis project Ga0070741, IMG submission 66440) | Surface soil microbial communities from Centralia Pennsylvania, which are recovering from an underground coalmine fire - Coalmine... | ecosystem: Environmental > Terrestrial > Soil > Unclassified ...
TGGCGCGCTGATAGACCACGGCGCGGATGTCGCGGGAGAACGGCATGCCGTCCTTCTCGCTCTCGAAGAAATACTGCCGCATCTCGGGCCGGATCTCCTCGAGCAGGAATCGCATGTGCGCCGAGATCGGGTAGTTGCGCAACACCGCGTGGCTCTTCTGCATGAGATCGCGGATGCCGAGCAGCGTGAGCCCGCCGAAGATCAAGAGCGGGACCAGAACGACGTCGAAGGCCTTGGGATTGTGATCGAACAGGCCGATGCCGAGCAGCAGCGCCGTCACCACAGCGCAGATCGTGAGCACGATGAAGCGTGGCGAGAACGGAAGCATCAAGGTTTCCATGGAATACCCCTCGGCCCTGTCCGGGCTGGTTCTTGTTGTCAAATCCACGCAATCGCCACGCAGCCTAAACGGCGGCGCGCTCAAGCATATGACAACACTTCGGTTTGAAGAAGCTAGCCGTTACGGCAGGGGGGGAACAATGGAACGGTGCGAAGAGCGGATTTTGCGATGCAGCGCGGGAGGCGTGAGAATTTGAGCGATATTTCCCGCCGTCATCCCGGCGAAGGCCGGGATCCATACCGCGGCATCTGTCGATGGACTGTCGGGGCGAATAGCCTTCGCAACAACGAAGGCCGGTGGTTATGGGTCCCGGCCTCCGCCGGGACGACCTGGTGTTGCGCGCGCGGCCGAGCGCGCTCAGCGTTCCACGAACGCCTTCTCGATCACGAAGTGGCCGGGCTCGGTGTGGTTGCCTTCGGCGAAATCGCGGGCCTCGAGCATCTGCTTCAGCTCTTCCAGCATGGCCGGGCTGCCGCACATCATGATGCGGTCGCCTTCGCGGTTGAGCGGCTTCTGGCCGATGTCGTTGAAGAGCTGCTCGGAGGTGATGAGATCGGTGATGCGGCCGCGGTTGCGGAAGGGCTCGCGGGTCACGGTCGGATAGTAGGACAGCTTGTCGGCAAGCAGCGGGCCGAACAGTTCGTCCTCCATCAGGTTCGCCACCAGCTGCTCGCCGAACGCGAGCTCGTTGACCTGGCGGCAGCCGTGCACCAGCACGATCTTCTCAAAGCGTTCGTAGACGTCCGGGTCCTTGATCAGGCTCGCGAACGGCGCGAGGCCGGTGCCGGTCGACAGCAACAGGAGCCGCTCGCCCGGAAGCAGATTGTCGGTGATCAGCGTGCCGGTTGCCTTGCGGCCGACCAGGATGGTGTCGCCTTCCTTGATCTTCTGCAGGCGCGACGTCAGCGGACCGTCGGGCACCTTGATGGAGAAGAACTCCAGCTCCTCCTCGTGATTGGCGCTCGCCATGCTGTAGGCGCGCAGCAACGGACGGCCCTCGACCTCGAGGCCGATCATGGCGAACTGGCCGTTCTGGAAACGGAAGCCAGAGTCGCGAGTGGCCCTGAAGCTGAACAGCGTATCCGTCCAGTGCTGGACAGAAAGAACTTTCTCTCGATAGAAGGCGCTCATAGCTGAAGATTCTTCCGACTTTGGCTACGTTAGAACAAACGGATCGCGCGGCCCAAAAGGGCAGAAAACCCCTGAATTTGCGGGAGATTTTCGCGTTTCACTTACTGCATTGCGGGAGATAATCAAGTGCGCATGACGCGTAATTGAGGTCTATCAAATGCATGTCGCGCGATGTCGTAAATCGGTTCAATGCATGCCTCAACCAGCCACAAGCACGGCCGCAATTTACTTGCCGAGGCGCACGCGGATCGAGCAATTAATTTCGCGAAGCAAGCAGCGAGGCAATTAGTTAACCAGTTAAGAAGCGATCAGGCGCCGCTCGACCGCGGGCGCCGCGGCGAGGGTCGCGCGTCAAAACGCGTACTCGTCATAGGCCGGCTCGACCGAGCCTTGCCAGGGGCCGTCGAACTTCTCCAGCATCTCCTCGGCGGGCGTGCGGCCGCAATCGATGATGCGGTCGAGCGGCTCGAGGTGACGGGACTCGTCGCGGCCGAGATGATCGAGATGACCGCGCCGGCGCAAGCCCGCATGTGCGAGCGCCAGGCACTCCTTGGCGATCTCGAACAAATAGCGATCCCTGATGCGCGCCTTGAAGCCCAATCGCGGCACGTCATCGCGCAGCGCCTGGCGCTCATGCGCATGCCAGTGCTTGGCGATGTCCCAGGCCGCATCGAGGCTCGCATCGTCATAGAGCAGGCCGACCCAGAACGCCGGCAGTGCCGGCAGCCGGCCCCACGGCGCGCCGTCGGCGCCGCGCATTTCGAGATAACGCTTCAGTCGCACCTCCGGGAAAATCGTCGAGAGGTGATTGGCCCAATCCGACAGCGTCGGCCGCTCGCCCGGCATCGCCGGATTCTTGCCGGCGAAGAAATCGCGGAACGAGGTGCCGGAGACGTCGATATAGTCCTCGCCGCGCTTGACGAAATACATCGGCACGTCGAGCGCGTAGTCGACATAGCGCTCGAAGCCCATGCCGTTCTCGAACGCCCATGGCAGCATGCCCGAACGCGCGCCGTCGGTGTGGCGCCAGATCTCGGAGCGGAACGACAGGAAGCCGTTCGGCCTGCCTTCCGTGAACGGCGAGTTGGCGAACAGCGCGGTCGCGACCGGCTGCAGCGCGAGCGAGACGCGCAGCTTCTTGACCATGTCGGCTTCGGAGGAGAAGTCGAGATTGGTCTGCACCGTGCAGGTCCGGTACATCATGTCGATGCCGTACTGACCGACGCGCGGCATATAGCCGGTCATGATCTTGTAGCGGCCCTTCGGCATCACTGGAATCTCCGAGCGCGCCCAGGACGGCGTCATGCCGAGCCCAAGGAAACCGATGCCGAGCGGCGTCGCGATCTCGCGCACCTGCGCGAGGTGCGCCATCAGTTCGGACTGGGTCTGATGCACGGTCTCGACCGGAGCGCCCGACAATTCGAACTGCCCGCCCGGCTCCAGCGAGATGGCGCCGCCGCCGGTGACGTCATAGAGGCCGATGATGTTGCCGCGCTCCATGATCGGCTCCCAGCCGAGCAGGAGCTGCATCCCCTCCAGCAGCATGCCGATGCCGTGCGCCCCCTCGTACGGCACGGGCTTGTGGCCTTCGAGCGTGAAGGGCGTCTTCTCATGCTCGGTGCCGATGCGGAATTCGGACGGAGCTCTTACGCCGGCCTCGAGCCACGCAACGAGTTCGTCGCGTGTTTGCAGCGGCGTCATGTCGATCTGGTCTCGCGCCATACTATATCCGGATCCAGGGCGCTTCGATCGATGCGCGCGTTGTCAGGGATGTCCGCGAAGCTTGCCTTGCGCGAACGCGATAAATCAAAACGGGGCTCATCGGGCGGACGCAGCCTCGCTGGTCGCGGGCGGCGCCATCTCGCCGCAGGAACAGCCCAGCCGGTCGAGCAGCCCGCAGAGCTTTGCGGCATCCGCATCCGACAGCTTCGAACCGACATATTTCTCGATTGCGGCCGAATAAGCGCCCCACATGCGTTTCTGCAGCTCGCGCCCGGCCTCGGTGATCTCGACGAACTGGCCGCGCTTGTCGACCTTGCATTCGCGCCGCGCCGCCAGCCCCTCCTCGACCAGGCGGTCGATCAGGCGCGAGGTGGAATATTGCGGGATCAGCATCTGCCGCTCCAATTCCACCGGGCGCAGCTCGCCCGTCGGCGCGCGCGAGAGCTCGAGCAGCGCGTCGTACCAGGCGAGCGGCGGGAAGCCGGCCTTCTTCAGATCCTGCTCGACGGCGTCCAGCACACGGCTCTGCACCCGCATCAGGCGGATCCAGGCGGCGGTCGCCTCGGTGGATGGTCTGCGCTTCATGGTCCCGGTCTTATATGTCGAGGTCTCGTCGTATCCTGCGCGGCGATTGTACCGCACTCGATGCATCTGCATCAATCTTGACTATTCCATGCAGATGCATTTAGTCATTCCGTCGTCCTACCCCAAGGACCAACAGGAGGAAAAGCCATGAAGCTTTACTACGCCCCCGGCGCCTGCTCGCTGTCGCCCCATATCGCACTCCTGGAAGCAGGTCTGCCCTACGATCTGGTAAAAGTCGACCTCCGGGCCAAGAAGCTGGAAAATGGCGACGACTATTTACAGGTGAATCCGAAGGGCCAGGTGCCGGCGCTCGGGCTCGACAATGGCGAGCTCGTGACCGAAGGCCCCGTCATCATCCAGATGATCGCGGATCAGGCCAGGGACAAGCAGCTGGCGCCCGCGCGCGATAGCGCCGAGCGCTACCGGCTGCAGGAATGGCTCAATTTCATCACCGCCGAGCTGCACAAGAATTTCAGCCCGCTGTTCCAGCCAGCCATTCCGGACGAGGTGAAGGCCTTCTTCCGCGACCGGCTCGCGTCCAAGTTCAAATATATCGACGGCCAGCTCGCCGGCCGCGATTACCTGATGGGCAAGCAGTTCACGGTGGCCGACGGCTACCTGTTCGTGATGCTGGCCTGGGCCGACCGGCTGAGCCTCGATGTGTCCGGCCTGTCCAACCTGACGGCCTACAAGGCCCGCGTCGCCGCGCGGCCGAAGGTGAAGGAAGCGCTGACCAAGGAAGGGCTGCTCAAGGCGGCGTGAGCGTATGACGGATACGAATGGCCGGACCCAGTGTCCGGCCTTTTTGTTTTGCGAAGATTTTTCCCGCGAGTCGTCCCGGCGAAAGCCGGGACCCATAACCCCAGGAACCTGTTGGGCGAAGACTACGTCCACTTGTCGTGGCCGGGCTTGTCCAGGCTTGTCCCGGGCATGACGTGTGGAGAGAGACGCGCCCGACAACTACTCCCTGAGGTTATGGGCCCCGGCCTTCGCCGGGGCGACAGCTATCTCTCATGCGTCAAGCCGCCGCCGGCTGCTTCTTCGGCGGGAAGCGGCCGTAGAAGGTCTCGCCTTTGGCGGCCATGTCCTCGAGCAGTTTGGGCGGGGTGAAGCGGGCGCCGTATTTGGCCTCCAACTTGTGGCAGAGCTCGACGAATTTCTTCGTCCCCATGAAGTCGATATAGGACAGCGTGCCGCCGGTGAACGGCGCAAAGCCGAAGCCCAGGATCGAGCCGACATCGGCCTCGCGCGGATCGGTGATGACGTGATCCTCGACGGTGCGGGCCGCTTCAACCGCCTGCACCACCAGGAAGCGCTGCTTCAATTCCTCGACGTCGAGCGTGTCGGGGTCGAGATGCTTCGGCTGCAGATCGGCAAGCCCCGGCCACAGGCTCTTCTGGCCCTTGCCCTTCTCGGGATAGTCGTAGAAGCCCTTTGCATTCTTGCGACCGAAGCGGCCCTGCTTCTCGACCAAGTCGACCATCAGCTTCTTGTGGTCCTGGTTGATGGCGTTGGGGCCGAGATCATGCTCGGTCGCCTTCATGATCTTGAGGCCGAGATCGAGCGCCACTTCATCGGACAGCGACAGCGGGCCGACCGGCATGCCCGCCATCTTGGCGGCGTTCTCGATCATCGCCGGCGGAATGCCCTCGAGGAACATCTCGTTGCCTTCGGAGATATAGCGCAGTACGCAGCGGTTGGCGAAGAAGCCGCGGGAATCATTCACCACAATGGGCGTCTTCTTGATCTGCAGCACATAGTCGAGCGCGGCCGCGACCGCTGCATCGCCGGTGTTCTTGCCGACGATGATCTCGGTCAGCATCATCTTCTCGACCGGCGAGAAGAAGTGGATGCCGACAAAGCGCGCCTGGTCCTTGAACTCCTCGGCGAGCGAAGAGATCGGCAGGGTCGAGGTATTGGAGGCGAAGATCACGCCGGGCTTGAGATATTGCTGCGCCTTGGCAAAGGTCTCGTTCTTGACCTTGCGGTCCTCGAATACGGCCTCGATGACGAGGTCGCAATCGCCGAGCGCCGCGTAATCGGCGGTGGCCGTGATGCGGCCGAGCAGCGCGTCGCGGTCGGCGTCCTTGGCGCGGCCCTTGGCGATCAGGCCATCGATGACAGATTTCGCATGCGCCTTGCCCTTGTCGGCACTCTCCTGGTCGCGGTCGATCAGGACCACATCGATGCCGGCCTGCGCGGAGACATAGCCGATGCTGGCGCCCATGAAGCCGGCGCCGATCACGGCGAGCTTCTTGACCTTGTTCTTCGGCACGCCCTCCGGGCGGCGCGCACCCTTGTTCAATTCCTGCATCGACAGGAACAGGCTGCGGATCATCGCCTGCGCCTCCTTGGAGCGCAAAACTTGCGTGAAGTAGCGCGACTCCACGCGCAAACCCGCATCGATCGGCAGCTGCAGGCCCTCATAGACGCAGCTCATGACAGCACGCGCCGCCGGATAATTGTCGAAGGTCTCGCGGCGGTAGATGGCGTTGCCAGCCGGGAACATCATCACGCCGGCCTTGGAGAAGACGGGACCGCCGGGAAGCTTGAAACCCTTCTCGTCCCAGGGCGCGACGGCCTTGCCACCACCCTTGATCCAGTCCTTGGCGGTCTTGATCATGTCGGCGGCCGGCACGACGGCGTCGACGAGCTTGAGCTGCTTGGCCTTGGCGAGATTCATCGCCTCGCCCTTGAGCAGGATCTGCATCGCATCCTGCGGCGCGACCATGCGCGGAATGCGCTGGGTGCCGCCAGCGCCGGGGAACAGGCCGACCTTGATCTCGGGCAGGCCGACACGGGTCTTCGGATTGTCGGCGGCGACGCGGTAGTGGCAGGACAGCGTCAGCTCGAAACCACCGCCGAGCGCGAGCCCGTTGATCGCGGCGACCCAGGGCTTGCCCGAGGTCTCGATAGAGCGGAACACCTGCGAGAAGCGGCGGCTCTGGTCGAACAGCATCTGGTTCGCCGCGATCTCGCCTTTCTCCTTCAGCACCTGGCCGTAGGCGCGACTCATGCCTTCCAGCATCGAGAGGTCCGCGCCGGCCGACAGCGCCTCCTTGGCGGAGGTGATGACGACGCCCTTCACGGCAGCGTCTGCCGAGGTCTGCTTCACGATCTCCTCGAGCTCGGTGATCGAGGTTTCGTCCAGCACGTTCATCGAACGTCCCGGAATGTCCCAGGTGACGAGCGCAATGCCGTCGGAATCGGTTTCGACTTTGAAATTCTTGAAGGCCATATGGTGCTCCCTCGATGCCGGCAGCCGGAGACGGCGCGGCGGATGACTTCGGTTTCGCAGATTTGGTGGGTGGGCTAAGGCGCGCTGGCGCCGTGCCCACCAACTTCTCGTTCGGACGGGGTGGTGGGCACGCTTCGCTTTGCCCACCCTACGGCATCTCAGCCGTTACACCCGTTCGATGATCGTCGCGGTGCCCATGCCGCCGCCGATGCACAGCGTCACCAGCGCGGTCGCCTTGTTGGTGCGTTCGAGTTCGTCGAGCACCGTGCCCAAAATCATCGCACCGGTGGCGCCGAGCGGATGGCCGAGCGCGATGGCGCCGCCATTGACGTTGATCTTGTCATTGTCGATCTCGAACGCCTGCATGTAGCGCAGCACCACCGAGGCGAAGGCCTCGTTGAGCTCGAACAAGTCGATGTCCGACTTCGTCATGCCCGAACGCGCGAACAGCTTTTCGGTGACGTCGACCGGGCCGGTCAGCATCATCGCAGGCTCCGAGCCGATATTGGTAAAGGCGCGGATTTTCGCGCGCGCTTTCAGGCCGTATTTCGCGCCCGCCTCCTTGCTGCCGAGCAGCACCGCACCGGCGCCGTCGACGATGCCGGAGGAGTTGCCGGCATGGTGCACGTAGTTGACGCGCTCGATCTCGGGGTGCGATTGCACCGCGACCGCATCAAAGCCCGCCATCTGCGCCATCTCGACAAAGGACGGCTTGAGCTGTGCCAGCGACTGCATGGTCGTGGTGGGCCGCATATGCTCATCCTTGGCCAGGATGGTGAGGCCGTTGATGTCCTTCACCGGCACCACGGACTTGTTGAACCGGCCCTCGTCCCAGGCCTTCGCCGCACGCTGCTGGCTCTGCACCGCATAGGCGTCGACGTCGTCGCGGGAGAAGCCGTATTTGGTGGCGATCAAATCGGCCGAGACGCCCTGCGGCATGAAATAGGCGGGCACCGCGATCGACGGATCCATCGGCCAAGCGCCGCCGGAAGCGCCGATGCCGACCCGGCTCATGGATTCGGCACCGCCGCCGATCACGAGCTCATGCTGGCCGCTCATGATCTGGGCGGCGGCAAAATTCACTGCATCGAGGCCGGAAGCGCAGAAGCGGCTGATCTGCACGCCGGGCACGGCTTCGCCAAGGCCGGCCTTCAGCGCGGCGAAGCGTGCGATGTCGGAGCCGGCTTCGCCGACGGGATCGACCACGCCGAGGATGACGTCATCGACGGCATCTTCCGGCAGATGGTTGCGCTCCTTCAGCGCCTCCAATGGCACGGTGGCGAGCCGCAAGGCGGTGACCTCGTGCAGGGCGCCATCGGACTTGCCGCGGCCGCGCGGCGTGCGAACGTGATCGTAGATATATGCCTCAGGCATGACGCCCTCCCGGAATGATGATCATCATATGTTAGCCGATTGAACCTGGCAGCGAAATCCCTTCGCCGCTCAGAACGCTTCGGCCGGCAGTTCCATTGTCGTGGCGCATCCGGCCTGGATGCGCGCGAGGTGCAGCGCCGTTTCGGGGAGCATGCGCTCCATGAAGAAACGGCCGGTGACGAGCTTGGTCGACAGATAGGGCGAGCTGCCTGTGGCCGCAATCTTGTCCAGCGCGACCTTGGCCATCCTCGCCCACATGTAGCCGAGCACGGTATAGCCGAACAGGTGCATGTAGTCGGTGGCGGCGGCACCGGCATTGTCGGGCTTGGCCATCGCATTCTGCATCAGCCACATGGTGGCCTGCTGCAGATGGCCGAGCGCGGTCGACACCGGCGTGATGAACGGCTTCATCGCCTCGTCCCCGCCGTGCTCCTTGGCAAACGCATTGACCTCGGCGAAGAACGCCATCACCGCGCGGCCGCCGTCGCGCGGCAGCTTGCGTCCGACCAGGTCCAGCGCCTGGATGCCGTTGGCGCCCTCATAGATCATGGCGATGCGCGCATCGCGCACGAACTGCTCCATGCCCTGCTCGGCAATATAGCCGTGGCCGCCATACATCTGCTGCGCCTGCACGGCGTTGGCGAAGCCGATCTCGGTGAGGAAGCCTTTGAGCACCGGCGTCAGCAGGCCCATGTGATCGTCGGCGGCCTGGCGATCCTTGGCGTCATCCGAGCGATGCGCGACGTCGCTCTTGAGCGCCGTCCACACCACCATGGCCCGCGCGGCCTCGTTGAAGGCGCGGATGGTGAGCAACGTGCGGCGCACGTCGGGATGCACGATGATGGGATCGGCCGGTTTGTCCGGTGCCTTGGCGCCGGTCAGCGCGCGGCCCTGGATGCGCTCGCGCGCGTAAGCCGCCGCATTCTGATAGGCGACCTCGGACTGCGCGAGGCCCTGCACGGCGACGCCGAGCCGGGCCTCGTTCATCATCACGAACATGCCCTGCATGCCCTTGTTCTCTTCGCCGATCAGCCAGCCGGTGGCGTTGTCGTAGTTCATCACGCAGGTGGAATTGCCGTGGATGCCCATCTTGTGCTCGATCGAGCCGCAGCTCACGCCGTTGCGCGCGCCGACGGAGCCATCGGCATTGACCAGGAATTTCGGCACCACGAACAGCGATACGCCCTTGATGCCACTGGGTGCGCCCTCGATGCGGGCCAGCACGAGATGGATGATGTTCTCGGTCAGGTCATGCTCGCCGGCCGAGATGAAGATCTTGGTGCCGGTAATCTTGAAGCTGCCGTCGGCCTGGCGCACCGCCTTGGTGCGCAAGAGACCGAGATCGGTGCCGCAATGCGGCTCGGTCAGGTTCATGGTACCGGTCCACTCACCGGCGACCATCTTCGGCACGTAGGTCTTTTTCTGCTCCGCCGAGCCGTGCACCAGAAGCGCCGCAGTCGCGCCCATGGTCAGCCCGGCATACATCGAGAAGGCCATGTTGGCGGAGATCTGGAATTCGTTGACGGCCTGCGACAGCGTCACCGGCAGGCCCTGCCCGCCATATTCCGTCGGCGCCGACAGCCCGAGCCAGCCGCCCTCGGCGACCTGCTTGAAGGCTTCCTTGAAACCTTTCGGCGTGGTGACGCTGCCGTCGTCATGGCGCTTGCAGCCTTCGAGATCGCCGACACGGTTGAGCGGCTGCAGCACCTCCTCGGCAAGCTTGGCCGCCTCGCCCAAAATCGCCTCGCGTACATCGGCGGATGCGTCGGAAAAGCCGGGCAGATTGTCGTAGCGGTCGATCTGGAACACGTCGTTGAACAGGAAGTTCACGTCTTCGACGGGGGCTTTGTAGATAGGCATTTCGTATCTCCCGGCAGGCCTGGGGCCGCTAGCAAAGAAGGACTTATAGTGCAGCGACGATTCCCGACACGCGCGCGACCTTAGCTCTTTCCAGGACTCGCAGACAGCACAAGACTGCGACCGCGCCGGTCAAATCGTCAGGCTTTCAGCAACTGCTCCCCCATCAGGCGGTGCAGCAGGTTGATCGCCTTCAATGGACGCACCATCACCTTGAAATGGATGATGCGCCCGTCGTCGGAAAATTTGATGATGTCGACGCCATTGAGCTTGATGCCGTCGATCTCGTTTTCGAATTCGAGCACGGCGCCGTTGTCATTGCGCCATTCACCGACATAAGCGAAGCCCGGGCCGCCGAGGACCTCCAGTGCGCTCGCAAGATATTTGAAGGTGATGTCGCGGCCGCGCTGCGGCGTATGGACGACGGGGCTTTCGAACACCACGTCGGGATGCAACAGCTCCCAGAGCGCCTTGCGGTCATGGGACTTCGCGTATGCGTACCAGTTGTCGAGTGCGGTCATCGCCACCGGACGTCTCCTTGACCCGCGCTTGGGGCGCTTACCCTGCGTTGGCGCGCGCGCCGGCAACGGACCGCGCGCCCGGATTCCCCATATGCACATTGACGCATATGCAACCCTGTGCATAAAGTCAACAGGATTGCGCTAGGCGAAAGAACGGAACCATGGCCCTCGGCGATGCGATCCTGGTTTGTCTCACCGAACGTCCGATGACGGGCTATGAGCTCGCCAAGACGTTCGACTCCTCCATCGGCTTCTTCTGGAAGGCCGATCACCAGCAGATCTATCGGGAGCTGACACGCTTGCGCGAGCGCGGCCATGTTCAGGCCCGCGAGGTGGTGCAGACCGGCAAGCCCAACAAGCTGGTCTATACGCTGACCGCCGACGGCAAGGCCGCGCTGCGGCACTGGGGCGGGCGCCCCTCCAGCCCGCCCTCGATCAAGGACGATATGCTGGTGCGGCTGTGCGCGCTGGAGGCGGTCGAGGTCGAGCCGATGCGGGCCGACCTGATGGCGCGGCTGGAGCATCACCGCGACCGGCTGTCCCGCTATGAGCGGGTGCTGAAAAAGCGGTTTCCCAACGGCGCGGAGTCGCTCGACGACACCGGCAAGCTGCTCGCGCTGCATCTCGGTCTCCGCCACGAGCGGATGGTGGTGGAGTGGTGCGAGGAGGCGCTACAGACGCTGCAGCCGCCGGCCGAAGGTGCCAACGTGACGGCGATCGGCAGCGAGCGGCGGGGCCGCCAGGAGAAAGGTCAAGCCAAGGCTCACGAGAAGGCTCAGGACAAACGTCAGGAGTAGCGCCGGGAACAGAGCCAAGCGCATGGCCCGAAAGGGCAATTTAAAGTCCGGAAACCGCATTCCTTAACTCGGTATTTACCGTAACGGGAAAAAGTCGACGACTGAGGCAGACGACCTGCGCCGAATTCGATTGTCTTTGAATCGGGACGTGCGGGGAGGCTGCGGGCGCCGGGTGGGAGCGCCTTAAGTCGGGACCGGACGGTATCATGAATTCGCGCGTGTGGAGTGTTGACGGCATCGATCCATCCGTTCGCGAGAGGGCCGAAGCTGCGGCGCGCCGCGCCGGCATGTCTCTCAGCGACTGGCTCGCATCGACGCTTGGCGGCGAAACCACGCCGCCGAACTTCCGCAATCCCGCGCCAGCCGCCGAGCCGCGGCCGCAATTCTCGCGCGACGTCGCCGATATCCATCAGCGGCTGGATTCGATCACCCGCCAGATCGATCAGATGTCGCAAAGCCCGCGCCGGAATGAAGCTGGCCGCAACGAGCCCGGCCGCAGCGAGCCGGCGCGCGAACAGGGCGTCGCCCGCCAACTGAACGATGCGATCTCGCGGCTGGATGCGCGGCTCGCCCAGATCACCACCCCGCAAGACCCGAAGCCGGCGGCGCAGCAGCGCGAACGGCAGAACGAGGCCGTGGAGCGCGCAGCCACACAGGTCTATCGCACCTCGCCGCCGCTGTCGCCGTTCGATTCCGCGGTCGCCGAGATCGCCGCACGTCAAAGCGAACTCGACGGCCCGCCTCGCAACGTGCCGCCGCGGGCCGCGCCCCCGATCGCGCCGCAGCCGCCGATTCAGCGCGAGCTGAGAGATCCCCGTGAGCCGCGTGAATACCGCGCCCCTGCGCCCGCCCCGCGCGAACCCGCTGGCCCGGACTTCTCCGCGCTCGAGCGCCACCTGTTGAAGATCACGAGCCAGATCGAGGCGCTGCAGCGCCCGAACGGGCTCGAGCAGTCGATCGCGGCATTCCGCGGCGAGCTCGGCGAAATCCGCAGTGCCATCCTTGAGGCGATGCCGCGCCGGGCGATCGAGTCGATCGAGGGCGAGGTTCGCTCGCTGGCCCGCCGCATCGACGACAGCCGCCAGAACACCCAGGACACGCAGGCGCTGTCCAATATCGAGCGCGCGCTCGGCGAAATCCGCGAAGTGCTGCGCAGCCTGATGCCGGCCGAGCAGCTGCACGGCTATGACGAGGCGATCCGCAATCTCGGTGCCAAGCTCGACACCATCCTGCGGAGCGGCGACGATCACGCCACGGTGCAGCAGCTGGAAAGCGCGATCGCAGCGCTCCGCGGCATCGTTTCCAACGTCGCCTCCAATGACGCGCTGGAGCGGCTGGCCGAGGACGTGCGGCTGTTATCGGCCAAGGTCGACCAGATCACCCGCGGCGCGAACAACAGCGATTCATTTGCCGTGCTCGAACAGCGCATCGCAGCGCTGACCTCGGCGATCGAGAGCCGGGACCGCGACCGCCCCGCCTTCGAAGACCGCTCCGCCCAGGTCGAGGAGGCGCTGCGCGCGCTGTCGGACCGCATCGACCACCTGCAGGTCGGCAATGACAGCGCCGCTACCTTCGCGCATCTCGAGCAGCGCGTGTCGTATCTTCTGGAGCGGGTCGAGGCGTCGAACGAACAGCGCAGCGGCGGCAATCAGAACCTGTCGCGCGTGGAGGACGCGCTCACGGATATTCTCGGTCATCTCGAGCGCCAGCACGTGGCCTTCATGCGGATTGCCGAAAACAGCCAGCGTGCGCCCGAGCCGCCGGATTCAGGAATCGCCGATATCGTCAAGCGCGAGATCTCCGACCTCCGCTCGCGCCAGAACGAGACCGACCGCCAGACCCAGGATTCCCTCGAGGCGGTCAACAACACGCTCGGCCATGTGGTCGATCGGCTCGCCATGATCGAGGGCGACCTGCGTGCGGTGCGTACCGCGGCGCCGCCAGTTGCTCCGCCGCCCGCGCCCGCCTTCATGGATGCCGAGCCCGTGGCGCGCGCGCCCATCGCGCCGGAGCCGAGGCAAGAGCTGCACGATCTGCAAATGCGGGAGCCGCACAAGCCCGAGCTGCCCAATCCGGCCGCGGCGCAGCCGCACTTTGTCGCAGCTCCGCGCGAGTTCCATGCCGCGACGGCAGCGCCAATGCCGCCGCTTGCGATCAGCGAAATCCTGGCGCCGCATTCGCAGGGCGTGCAGCCGCGCACCGCTCTCGCGCCGGACCTGCCGCCGGATCATCCGCTCGAGCCCGGCACCCGCCCGGGCGTCCGCCCGGCTTCGTCATCGGAACGCATCGCGGCATCGGAGGATGCCATCAGCGAGATTCCGGCCGCAGCGGCCAAACCGCCGGTCTCCTCCTCCAGTTTCATCGCCGCCGCCCGTCGCGCCGCCCAGGCCGCGGCTGCCGCGCAAGCGGCGCCCGAAAAGGGCCGCGCCAGCAAGAGCGCGAGCAGCGACAAGGACAGGAAGGACTCCTCCGGCGTCACCTCGAAGATCCGCTCGGTGCTGGTGGCGGCGAGTGTGGTCGTGATCGTGCTCGGCACCTTCAAGCTGGCGATGTCGCTGCTCGAAGGATCGAGCGGCCTGGGCCCGGCGCCTGCCCCCGCTGTCGAAAGCGCGAGCGAGCCGCAGACACCGATTCAGGCTCCTGCCGCGAACAGCGCCGCGCCTGCGCCGACCGAGCAGGTCACGCCGCAAATGACCTCGCCAACGCCACTCGGCAAGCAGTCGTTCAACACCAGCGGCGCCCCCGAGGTGACCGCTTCCGCCGTGATCCCGCAACCGAACGGCGAGATCACCGGCACGATCCCTGCGATTCAGCAGATCTCGGGCGGCCGCAAGCTCTCGATGATCGCGGTCCCGCCGACCGAGAAGCTTCCCGATGGGATCGCAGGCCCGGTGCTGCGCACCGCCGTCATGAAGGGCGATCCGACCGCGGCCTACGAGATCGCGGTGCGCTTCGCCGAAGGCAAGGGCGTCGCCATCAATTACGAGGAAGCCGTCAAATGGTATGACCGCGCGGCGCAGGCGGGCCTGATCCCGGCGACGTTCCGGCTCGGCACGCTCTATGAAAAGGGCCTCGGGGTGAAGAAGGACGCCGACATCGCGCGGCGCTATTATCTGCAGGCGGCCGAGCGCGGCAACGCCAAGGCAATGCACAATCTCGCGGTGCTGTACGCCGATGGCGGCGGCAGCCCGGACTACAAGAGCGCGGCGCAGTGGTTCCGCAAGGCCGCCGATCACGGCGTTGCCGACAGCCAGTTCAACCTCGGCATCCTCTATGCCCGCGGCATCGGCGTCGACCAGAACCTCGCCGAATCCTTCAAATGGTTCAGCCTCGCGGCCGCACAGGGCGACGCGGATTCCGGCCACAAGCGCGATGATATCGCCAAGCGCCTGGACGCCCAGTCGCTGGCCGCCGCAAAGCTTGCGGTGCAGACCTTCATCGCCGAGCCGCAGCCCGACGACGCCGTCATTGTCGCAACACCGCCCGGCGGCTGGGACGCAGCCCCACCGCCATCGGCAGCAAAGCCCGCGACCAAGCCGGCGACCAAGCGTGCGGCGGCGCTGGCAGCGGCGGCACGGTAGGCCTCGAGGTAATTATTTCGCATTGAAGCGGACGCCGCTCTTGCTCCGTCATCCTGAGGTGCTCGCGCAAGCGAGCCTCGAAGGATGAACGGCCCGGCTGCACACACGGGGCCGTCGCCCTTCGAGGCCCGCCGCTTCGCGACGGGCGCCTCAGGGTGAGGGATAGAGAAGAGCCGGCTTTCACCAAACACAATCCAGTGCGGTCGAACGGCGTCATTTCCGGCGGCGACAAAGCCGTGTAGATAGAGCCTCGCGCGGCAAGCCTGATCGCTGGAGGAATGCACGTTGTCCGTCGATGATCGCGAAAATGGCAGCGGGTTCCGCCGCTCGCCGACCGGCCCCTGGGTCGCGCCGCCGCCTGCGCAAAATCGCGACTTCCAGCCTCCTCCGCCGCAGCCGCGCTTGCGCCAACCGATACGCCGGTACTGGCTGTGGCGCTACTCGGTCTTCTTCCTGATCCTGCTCGGCGTCATGATCCGCGCCTACCGCGACATGTCGCGCCCGGAGGCATGGGCCTATTGGAGGGATCAGTATCTGTCGCCGAACCTGTCGGCGACCAGGATCACGGGCGTCGACATCGACGGCTCCGGAAAGACCAGGACGGCGCTGCTGGTCTCCGGCCAGATCGGCGCCGCGGCCGCCAGCTGGCTGCGCCAGAAGCTCGACGATGCCGGGCTTGGAGCAGGCGACATCGTGCTGTTGTCCTCGCCGGGTGGCGATCTGAACCAGGCCATCATCATGGGCGAGATCATTCGCGCCCGCGGCCTTGCCACCGCGGTCGGCGTTGCCGACGCCACGGGCGAGGTCCGCGCCGCCTATTGCGCCAGCGCCTGTGTGCTGGTGTTTGCCGGCGGCAAGCCGCGCTATGGCGTGAAAGGCTCGATGCTCGGCGTGCACCGCTTCGTCACCACCACGCCGGTGCATGATCCCGTCGCGGAGGCGCAGCGCGTCGCTGGCGAGGTGCTGGGCTACATGACCAAGATGGGCGTCTCCTCGAGCGTGGTGGAGGCGATGTCGCAGACCCGCGACGTGCGCTGGCTGGGCAGCCAGGAGGCACTCGCGATGAACCTTGTCACCGATCCGGTCCGCGCGCGCTAAGACTGCAGCCACGCCACGTTAATCTGAATCCTTCACCATGCCGCAAGCCGCTTTTGCCGCATGCGGCAAAAAAGCCGGTACGGCGGCGTTTGCCCGGTCCCGCGCAGCAGTGATTTCGGCTATGCAAGAGCGAACCCGATTTCACGTGAAGATGTGCGATGCAGCTTTATCTTCCGATCGCCGACCTGCCGGTCAATGTCTTCCTCATCCTGGCGATGGGCGCGGCCGTTGGCTTTGTCTCCGGCATGTTCGGAATCGGCGGCGGCTTCCTGATGACGCCGCTCTTGATCTTCATCGGCATCACGCCCGCGGTCGCGGTGGCTTCGGTGGCAAGCCACATCGCCGCGTCCTCCTTCTCGGGCGCAATCGCCTATTGGCGCCGCCGCGCCATTGATCCGACGCTGGCGCTGGTGCTTTTGATCGGCGGCACCATCGGCACCGCGCTCGGGGTCTCCACCTTCACCTTGCTGCGCACGCTCGGCCAGCTCGATCTGACCATCGCGCTGTCCTATGTCGTGCTGCTCACGGCCGTCGGCTCGCTGATGTTCTGGGAGGGTTTGCGCGCGGTGATGCGTCTGCGGCGGGGCGTGCCGGCGCCGCGCCGCACCCATGGCTGGATCCATGCGCTGCCGCTGAAGATGCGCTTCAAGCGCTCCAAGATCTACCTCTCGGTGATCCCGGTGGTGGTGATCGGCATCATCATCGGCTTTCTCGGCGCCGTCATGGGCATCGGCGGCGGCTTCATCCTGGTGCCGGTCATGATCTATCTGTTGCGCGTGCCGACCACGACCGTGATCGGCACCTCCATGGTGCTGACCCTTTTCACGATGCTGTTTGCGACCATGCTGCACGCGGTCACCAACCACCTGGTCGACGCGGTGCTGGCGTTGATGCTGATGGTCGGCGGCGTCACCGGCGCGCAATTCGGGGCGCGCGCAGGACAAAAGATTCGCAGCGAGCAATTGCGGCTGCTGCTCGGCCTGTTGATCCTCGCCGTCGGCATGCGCTTTGCGGTCGAGCTGGTGATCCGGCCGGCCGAGCTGTTTACCATCCGCCAGGCGGGAGTGACGGAATGAGCGGGCGCCGTGGCATCGCCGTCTGCGTCGCGCTGCTCGCGGCGTTCCTCGCCAGCCGCGAAGGCCACGCGGAGCGGCTGATCGTCTCGGTCTCCAACCATCGCGTCACCGTCACGCCGAATTACTCCGGCGAGGAGCTCGTGCTGTTCGGCGCGGTCGAGAAGGATGCGGCGTCGCCGAGCACCGCGAGGACCTATGATCTCGTCGTCACCGTCCTGGGGCCGCGCGCGGACATGGTGACGCGCCGCAAGGAGCGCAAATTCGGCATCTGGGTGAACACGGATTACCGGCAATTCCTGAACGTGCCGAGCTATCTCGCGCTGTTCGCCAACCGCCCCTTCGAGGATATCGCCTCCAGCGACGTCGAACGGCGCCAGCAGCTCGGTCTCGACAATGTGTTGCTGACCCAGCGCATCGGCCCTGACTACGCGGACGTCGTGCCCAACGACGCGTTCCGCAGCGCCTTCGTGCGGCTGCAGCAGCAGCGCGGGCTCTACCGCGAGGACACCTCCGCCGTCACCTTCGTCACGCCGACGCTGTTCCGCACCGGCATTCCCCTTCCCGCGCAGGTGCCGATCGGCACCTACGATGTCGAGATCAAGCTGTTCTCGGACGGCGCGCTGGTGGCGCACACCGACACCGCGTTCGAGATCGTCAAGGTCGGCTTCGAGCAGTTCGTCGCCACCACTGCGCGGCAGAATGGGTTGATCTACGGGCTCGTCACCGCCGCGATGGCGCTGATGACGGGATGGATTGCGTCATTGGTGTTCGCGAAGGATTGAGTGTCTCCGTCATTGCGAGCGAAGGAATCCAGGGTCACGCACACGACTCTGGATTGCTTCGTCGCTTTGCTCCTCGCAATGACGGCGCAGGACTACGCCTCAATCACCGTGCGCACGCCCGGCTCCAGCAGCTTCAGCCGCTTGCCGAACCCCAGTGCATCGAAGCTCATGCGCAGATCCGCGGCGTTCTGGCGGAAATGGGCCCAGCCGTCGGTGTGCACCGGCACGATCAGCGCATCGGCAAAGGCGCGCGCGGTCTCGATCGTGTCGTTGGTGTCCATGGTGAGATGGAACGGGCCGCGGGTCTGTGCGGCGCCGGCAAAGGGCAGCACCACGCCGGCATTGAAGCGCCGTGCCACCTCCGCGACGCCGTCGAACCAGGTGGTGTCGCCGCTGATATAGATCGGCCGGCCATTCCTGCGGCTGACGACAAAGCCGATCACGTCGCCCGATAGCGGCTCGATGCCGGCGGGGCCGTGACGCGCCGGCGTTGCCGTTACGTTGAGCGTGACGCCGTTGCTGCCCGCAAGCTCCGTGCTTGCCCAGGGCGCAAGCCCCTCCGCGCGCGCGCCGAGACGTTTTGCGCCGGCTTCGGTGGTGAGAACGCGGGCAGCCTTGGCCAGAAAATCCTTCCCCGAATGATCGAGATTGTCCGAGTGCTGATCATGGCTGAGCAGCACCGCGTCCACGCTGCCGACCCTCTCTGCGCTTAGCGCGGGTCCGGCAAGCTTCTCCAGCGTCACATGCGGCAACCGATAGGCACCCGGCTGATCGAAGGTTGGATCCGTGACAATCGTGACGCCGTCGATTTCAAGCAACGCGGTCGGACCGCCGATCAATGTAATCGCAGCGCTCATGATCAACTCCTGTTTCACGTCTTCTTGGGCTGGACGGCCACGGCCGCAGCCGGACGCGTGACGAGATAGATACCGAGCGCAACCGGCACAATGCCGAGGAGATCGCGGAACGCGACATTTTCGCCGAGCACGAGATAGGCGAACAGCATGCCGAGCGGCGGCATCAGGAAGTGATACGCGCTCGCAGCCGTTGCGCCGCAGACTTTCAACATATGGAACCACAGCGCATAGGCGACGATGGAGCCGCCGAGCACCAGGAAAGCAAACGCTCCCGCAAGGCGCAGGCTCGGCACGATGTCATGGACATCGGCGAAAGAGAACGCGATCGGCGCGAGCACGATGCCGGCGGCGAGATTCTGGATGCCGTTGCCGATCCACAAGCTGCCCTTGGGCGCGAACAGCTTGAACAGGATGGTGCCGGCGACGATCGAGGCGAGCGAGGCAAGGGTGAAGAGCACGCCATGCAGGCTGTCGGTGCCGACCGAGATGCGATGCCAGACAATGAAGGCAACGCCGGCGATGCCCAGCAGGAGCCCTGCGACCTTGCGCCAGGTCAGGGCTTCGCCGAGCAGGAGCGCAGCCAGCGCGGCGGTGAACACCGGATTGGCCGAGACGATCAGGCCACCGAGCCCGGCGGAGACATATTTCAGCCCGGTATAGCCGAGCCCGAGATAGAGCGCGTTGTTGGCGATGCCGAGAATTGCGAACATGCCAACTTCGCGCCAGCCAATCTGCCGCCAGGCCTCGCGACGGAACGCGAAGAAGCCGAGGATCAGGACGCCCGCAAGCGAGAACCGCGCGGCAAGCAGGATCAGCGGCGGGCAATCGGTGACGCCGATCTTGCCGGCGACGAAGGCAAAGCTCCAGAGCAGGCAGAACAGTGCGATCGCGAACGGCAGGGTGTTGAAACGAGTGGCGGAAGCCGAGACTGGGCCCGCTATTGCGGGTGCGGCGGACGTGGACATGGGAAGTCTCCTTTGCCGCCATGATTTAGGGTCTCCCTTGCTATTTGGAAATTAAATGATTAACTGGCTTCCAGTGGATTTCTGAATGGGGTCCAAGATGCTCGACCTGGAATTGCTGCGCAGCTTTGTCTCGGTGGTGGAAGCCGGCGGCTTCACCCGCGCCGGCGAACGGGTTCACCGCACGCAATCGACCGTCAGCCAGCAGATCAGGCGGCTGGAGGACGACATCGGCCAGCCGCTGCTCATCCGCAACGGCAAGGACGTGACGCCGACCGAAGCCGGCGAGAAACTGCTGTCCTACGCACGGCGCCTGCTCTCGCTCGCCGAGGAAGCGCGCGATGTGGTGGCGCGACCGGCGCAGGAGGGCGCGGTGCGGCTCGGCATCCCAGAGGATTTTGGCGCCTATCGGCTGGCAAAATTGCTGGCGACATTTTCGCGCGCGCATCCGACCTTGCGGCTCGACATCCGCGCCGACCAGAGCCTCAACCTCAAGCGCGACCTCGAACGCGGCGAGCTTGATCTCGCGCTGTTCAAGCGCGCGGTCGGCGAGAAGGGCGGCATCGCGGTATGGCCGGAACGCGTGCACTGGGTCACCAGCAAGCAGCATCCGCGCAACATCGATATGGGCTCGGTGCCGCTGATCGGCTTTCCCCCCGGCTGCCTTTATCGCGCCCGTGCCATCCATGCGCTGGAAAGCGCCGGCCGCTCCTGGCACATGGCTTACACCTCCTCCAGCCTCGCCGGCATTCAGGCCGCGGTTGCGGCCGGCATGGGGCTGAGCATCCTGTCGGAGATGGCGATCCAGGCCGACCATCGTGTGCTGACGGCGAAGGACGGTTTCAAGCCGATCGACAAGACCGAGGTGGCGCTGATGGCCTCACCTGACGCGAGCCCGGCGACGTTGCGGCTGGCCGAACGGCTGGCGGAGTTCTGCGACGGCGTGCAGGCGAAGGCGGCGTGAGCGCGAGCCACGATGTGACGGACTAAGCTGATCTCACAGAAGCTTCGCGCGCGAGAATCCAGCCGGAAAGCCCATAGGATGACCAGATAACGAAACCCTGCACAGCTCTGCTGGCCAGCAAGTCGCCAGCAGAAGCAAGATCAGCGGCCCACGGGCCCGGCGCTCCTGCCACCCGATAAGCTTCGGCTATTTGAAGACCGTATGTGGAGAGTAGCTCCTCGACGGGAACGTTCCTCAATTCATTGATAATGTTACCGAAGGCATCGTGCTCAAAGCAGTAGCCTTCAACGCCTCTGAAGGCGACGCATTGAACTGTCTGATCTGATGTGCGCCGGATGTTCAGTTCGATTTCGCGAGCAACGCAGTTAACCGAGTACGAAATGAGCAGGGCATCGTGAAACGATGGGAGCATATTTTGTTCTGCCTCAATAACACCGCGCAGCGGCGATGCTGTGCACGCGGCGATCGCCGAGCAGATGCGCGATGAAACCGGTCGTCGGGAAAACCTTCGCAAAGGCCCGGTCGCGAATGCTCAAGCCGCCTGCGTAAGCCCCGAACGCCGGCATGACCGCCCGCTCACCGTCGCAGGCGAAGCAGCGGCGCTCCATGGAGCGGCCGCGGGCGGAGACCCGCGCCTTGGGATGCAGATGGCCGGCGATTTCGCCGGCAGCACCGGTCGGCTCGTGGCGGAAGACGAGCGGGCCGATTGCGACCTCGCTGGCGACGACGCCGCCAACATCGGAAGGTAGTGCGGGATCGTGGTTGCCCGCAATCCAGATCCAGTCGCGCCGCGCCTGCAGGGCGCCGATGGCATCGCGATCGGTGTCGGACAGCCGATCATGCGCGGCGCGGTCGTGGAAACTGTCGCCGAGCGCAATCACCGTCCGCGGATCATGGCGGGAGATGACAGCAGCGAGCCTGCTCAGCGTCGCCGCTGTATCGTAAGGCGGCAGCAGCACGCCGCGGGTCGCAAAGCTCGAGCCTTTTTCCAGATGCAGGTCGGAGACGACGAGCAGGCGCTCGTCTTCCCAGAACAGCGCGCCGGAGATATCCGCGAGCAGCGTGACGCCGGCGATGTCGAGCGTTCGATGCAGGTTGACCGACAGCGACACATGCTCCGTCATGGCCGGGCTCGCCAGCCATATACATTGGCTTGCACCGTCATTCCGGGATGGTCCGAAGGACCAGACCCGGAATCTCGAGATTCTCCGGTGCGCAATTGCGCACCGTAGTTCGGTGCTGCGCACCGCCCCGGAATGACGGAGTCAATCGTGGAAATCATTTCGCCCCTACGACATCGCTTCCCTGACGAGATCGTCGGCGGCTTCCGCCAAGAGCTCGTCGGCTGCTTCGCCATAAACTGACTCGCGGCCGATTTCCAGCATCACGGGGACGGCGAGCGGGGAGACGTGGTCGAGTTCCCGGTGGGTGATGTGGCCGCGGATGCGCGCGAGCATGTCGGACAGGCGGCGCAGGTCGAGGAGGCCGGTGGCGGCATCGGCACGCGCGGCGCGGAGCAGGACGTGGTCGGCCTGGTGCTTTCGCAGCACGTCGTAGACGAGATCGGTCGAGAACAGCACCTGGCGGCGGTTCTTCTCCTCCGAGGTCGAGCGGCGCGCGATCAGGCCGGAGATCAGCGCACAATTGCGGAAGGTGCGCTTCATCAGCGCGGATTCGGCAAGCCACGCCTCAAGATCATCGCCCAGCATGTCGGGATCGAACAGCGCGTTGAGATCGATCATGCCCTGCCGCACCATGAAGGCGAGATCGCCGAGGCCCCAGATCGCGACCGCATATTCATTGGCGACAAATCCGAGCGGACGGGCGCGGGCACGTTCGAGCCTGCGCGTCAGCAGCATGCCGAGCGTCTGGTGCGCAAGCCGGCCCTCGAAGGGATAGCAGATGAGATAGTGCTTGTCGGCGCGCGGAAAGGTCTCGACCAGGAGTTCGCGCCTTGCCGGCACGCGGGAAACATCCTGCTGCAGCGAGAGCCAGTCGCGCACCTGCTCCGGCAAGCCGCCCCAGGACCGCCGATCATCCAACAGCCCGCGCACGCGCTCGGCCAGATAGGTCGAGAGCGGAAACTTGCCGCCCATGTAGGACGGCACCTTTGCATCCTTGTCGTTGGCGCGGGAGACATAGACCTCGTCTTCGACCAGCGCCTCATAGCGCACGATCTCGCCGCCAAAGACAAAGGTGTCGCCGACCACGAGCCCCTCGATGAAATATTCCTCGATCTGCCCGAGCATGCGCCCACCGCGGCCGATCATGCCGGTCGAGCCGGATCCACTGCCGCGCGAGCGGACCAGCTTCACCTTCAGCATCGTCTCCTCGACAATGGTGCCGACATTGAGCCGATAGCTCTGCCGCACCGCCGGATTGGCGACGCGCCAGCGCCCCTCTTTGTCCTGCTTGATGCGGGCGAAGCGCTCATAGGTCTTCAGCGCATAGCCGCCGGTGGCGACGAAATCGACGACATCATCGAAATCGCTGCGCGACAGCTGCGCATAAGGTGCGGCCGTGCGCACCTCCTCGTAGAGCTCGTCGGCGAGAAACGGCTCGCCGCAGGCGCAGCCCAGCACATGCTGCGCCAGCACGTCGAGCGCGCCGGTGCGCAGCGGCGGCGTATCCTGCGCGTTCTCGGCGATGGCATCGATGGCGACCCGGCATTCCAGCACCTCGAAGCGGTTCGCCGGCACCAGCACAGCGCGCGAGGCCTCGTCGAAACGGTGATTGGCGCGGCCGATCCGTTGCATCAGGCGCGAACAGCCTTTGGGCGCGCCGATATTGACGACGAGGTCGACATCGCCCCAGTCGACGCCGAGATCGAGCGAGGAGGTGCAGACCACGGCTTGCAGCCTGCCCGCCGCCATGGCGTCCTCGACCTTGCGGCGCTGCGCGACATCGAGCGAGCCGTGATGCAGGGCGATGGCGAGCCCATCGTCGTTCATGCGCCAGAGTTCCTGGAACAGCATCTCTGCCTGGCTGCGGGTGTTGACAAAGACCAGCGTGGTCTTGTTGGCCTTGATCAGCTGATAGACTTCCCCGAGCGCATGGCGCGCGGAGTGGCCGGCCCAGGGCAGCCGCTCTTGCGTATCGAGCATCTCGACGATGGGCGGCGTGGCACCGCCGGCCACGACGATGTCAGCCGCGGCGTAGGCGCCATCCGGCTGTGGCACCAGGAACCGCGCCAGCTCTTCCGGCTCGGCAACCGTGGCCGAGAGACCGATGGCGCGAACGTCGGGCGCGAGCATCCATAGCCGCGACAGCCCAAGCGACAGCAGGTCGCCACGCTTGGAGGTGACGAGCGCATGGAGCTCGTCAAGCACGATGCGCTTGAGCGAGGAGAACAGATAGGGCGCGTCGTCGGACGATAGCAGCAGCGCCAGCTGCTCGGGCGTCGTCAGCAGGACGTCAGGCGGATAACGCCGCTGACGCTGCCGCCGCGACACCGGCGTGTCGCCGGTACGCGTCTCCACCTTCACCGGCAGTCCCATCTCCGCAATCGGCGCCTCGAGGTTGCGCGCGATGTCGACGGCGAGTGCTTTCAGGGGCGAGATGTAGAGCGTGTGGAGACCGCCTGTGCGTTTCACGCCGCGGCCGGTGGAGATGACCTGCGGCACGGGCGTGCTCAATTCGACCAGCGTCGGCAGGAAGCCGGCCAGCGTCTTGCCGGCGCCGGTCGGGGCGATCAGCAGTGCCGAGCGGTCGTCGCGCGCCTTTTCCAATAACGCCAGCTGGTGCGCACGGGGCGACCAGCCGCGGGAAGCGAACCATTGTTCGAAACGGTTCGGCAACAGCGCGGCCGCTGGCTCGCGGAGAACTGGTGAGAGACGGGGCGGCACCAAGAGAACGTATGGTGTCCGCCCGGGTTCGTCGAGGGTGGTTTGCTCCGGTAGTGCTGCGAACTCCCGCCTCGCCCCGCCCTTCGCGGGGAGAGGCCGACGCGCGGAACGCGCGGCGGGTGAGGGGCTGTCTCCACGATTTCGACTCGTGGAGAGGGCCCCTCACCCTACCCTCTCCCCGTGAAGGACGGGGAGAGGGAGGAGACAGCGCGCACCGGGAGAGAACCTCACTCCGTCACAGGTCTATCCGAAATGTCCCAATCCTTGCCATTGAAGATCGAGATGTAGAGCGTCTTCATCGGGGTGTAGTCGTCGGGTGTGTAGTTATACACGACGCCATCGAGGAAGAACGGCGAGTGGAAACCGTTCAAATTCGCGGCCTGCCGCAGCACGCTTTCGCGGGTCAATTCGTTGCCGCAACGGCGGAGGATCTCGCCCATGGTCACGGCCTGGCCGTAGCCGGCATAGGCGATGGTGTTGTCGGGGGTGACGGTGGGCAGATATTTCTGCCGCAGCTCCTCGAAGCCCATCACCTCCGGATCCTTGTCCCAGCGCGGCACGCCGGCATCCTTGGAATAGCGGATCGCAACAATGCCCGCGGCATTGTCAAGGCCGGCGGCCTCGAGAATCGAGCGGCCGGTCGAGCCCGCCGACAGCAGCTGCAGCGGCCTCCAGCCGAGCTCGGCGACTTTTCGGATCGACTGCGAGGAGGCCTTGCCGGTGGAGATGTTGTAGAAGACATCGGCGCCGGATTTCGACAGATTGATCAGCTGCGAATCCACGGTGGGATCGGAGAGGTCATAGGTCTGCTCCATGATCACCTTGGCGGTGCCGCCGGCATCTTCCAGCGTCTTCTTGAACGGTCCCAAGAAGTCGCGACCGAAATCATCGTTCTGATAGAGGATGCCGACCTTGGCGTTCGGCTTCACGGCGATGACATGCCTGGCCAGGATGCGCGCTTCCGTCGGATAGAGCGGCAGTCCCGCCATGGTCCATTTATAGTTCTTCGGATCGTTCCATTTGGACGCGCCGGTGTTGAGCAGGAGCTGCGGCACGCCCTTGGAATTGAGATATTTGTGTACGGCGGTCTGCGGCGCGGTGCCGAGCGAGCCATAGAGCGCCAGCACCTCGTCCTGCTCGACCAGGCGGCGTGTCGCCTCGACGCATTTCGGCGCGCTGTAGGCATCATCCATGGTGAGGAAGGTGACCTTGCGTCCGTTGATCCCGCCCTTGTCGTTGAGCATCTGGAAATAGGCCTCGCCAACGCGGCCCAGAACGCCATAGAGCGAACCCGGACCGGAATGCGGCACGGTCTGTCCGATCTTGATCTCGGTGTCGCTGGCGCCGAAATCGTATTTCTTCTCGGCAGCGTATGCGGTGGTCGAGGATGCAAAAATGGTTGCGGCGGCGCCGGCGCAGAACTCGCGCCGTGTTTGACGGATTCTCATTTTGTTTTCTCCCTGGATGCCGCGCATTGTGCTGGCATTGCGGGAGCATGGGCAAGAGCGAAGTGACCTGCACGGTCGGAAGAAGCGCCAATGCGGCTCACTCATAGCGCCTAGACTCAAGTTTTGCCGGCGACCACCACGAGGCCCCGCACCGGCTCATTGTCCTCGGTGCGCGGGCTCGCCTGTTCGAGATGCGTGAGCTTCAGACCGACCGTGGCAATGGCCTTGCGCAGATATTCCGCCGCGTGGGCATAGCGTAGGCCCTCGCCGATCACGACGCCCTCGCCGTCATGGGTCTCGACGGTGAAGGCGATGAGACCGCCCGGCGCGAGCACGCGCGTGACCTCGGTGAGCACCGGGCCGAGTTCCGGCACATAGCAGAACGCGTCCGCCGCGAGCACCAGATCGGCGCTGGCCTCCGCTTTGCTGACGAGACCCGCCACCATGTCTTCGACCTCGAGCTGTTCATAGAGACCCGTGGCGCGCGCCTGCTCGATCATGCCCGGCGACAGATCGATGCCAATGAAATGGTCGACCTCCTTGGCAAACGCCGCCGCACCAAGGCCGGTGCCGCAGCCGAGATCGATGGCGCGTTTGAAGAAGGCCGGCTTTCTTTGCGCAACGCGTACGGCGATCACGGCCTTGAACAAAAGTTGCGGTGCGCGATAGTCGAGATCGCCGAGCAGCGCGTCCTCGAAGCGCGGCGCATATTGATCGAACAGCGTCTGCACATAGCTGCGCGGCATCAGCGCGAGCTCCTCCGCGCCCAGCCGCATCAGCCGGACCGATGCACCATGGCGATCCTGCGGATCCGCCTCGCGCGCCCTGCGAAAGGCGGCGACCGCCTTGTCGTTGTCGCCAAGCTCCTCGCGGATTTCGCCGAGGGTGAACCAGGCGGTGGCGAAATTCGGCGCGAGCTCGATCGCCTGCTCCAATAGCTCGGCCGCCGCCGGCAGGTCGCCGCCCAATTGCAGGTCGCGCGCGAACTCGAAGCGGCGGTCGGCAATGAGATCGCCGGAGGACAGGAAGAGGCGTGCAGGCATGGGAACCGGTTGGAGGCTCGTGAAATCTGCAGCGCAACCTATATGACAAATATGCGTCCGCAAGACCTCCTGCTGCCAGCTCCCGCCGGCCTGTGCTGCAAGCCGGGCGGCTTCCACATCGATCCGGTCCGCCCCGTGGACCGGGCGTTGATTACCCATGGCCATTCCGACCACGCCCGCGCCGGCCATGGCGCGGTGCTGGCGACGCAGGAAACGCTCGACATGATGCGGCTGCGCTATGGCGAGAATTTTGCCGGCTCCACGCAGGCGATCAGCTATGGCGAGGAAATCCGGCTCGGCGAGGTCCGCGTCAAATTCCATCCGGCCGGTCATGTTCTCGGCTCGGCGCAGATTGCCGTGACCTGCAACGGCCTCTGCATCGTCGCGTCGGGCGACTACAAGGACGCGCCCGATCCGACCTGTACGCCGTTCGAGCTCGTGCCCTGCGACGTCTTCATCACCGAGGCGACGTTTGGGCTGCCAGTGTTCCGGCATGGCAACGCGGCCGATGAGGTCAGGAAGCTGCTCGCCTCCGTCGCGCTGTTCCCCGAGCGCGCGCATCTGGTCGGCGCCTATTCGCTCGGCAAGGCGCAGCGCGTGATCGCGCTTCTGCGCGAGGCTGGCTACGACGCGCCGATCTATTTGCATGGCGCAATGGAGTCGATCACCTCTTATTATCAAAGCCGCGGCATCGCCCTTGGCGAGCTGCGCCCGGCCCGCGGCATGAAGAAAGCCGATCTTGCCGGCACCATCACGCTCGCGCCGCCGTCGGCCATTGCCGATATCTGGACCCGGCGCTTTCCTGATCCCGTGACCGTCTTTGCCTCGGGTTGGATGCGCGTGCGCGCCCGCGCCCGCCAGGGCGGCATCGAGCTGCCGCTGGTGATTTCCGATCATGCTGATTGGGACGGGCTCACCGCCACCATTGCCGCGACCGGCGCCGGCGAGATCTGGGTGACCCATGGCCAGGAGGATGCGCTGGTGCATTGGTGCAAGTCCAAGGGCCTCGCCGCGCGGCCGCTCGATCTCGTCGGCTATGGTGATGAGGATGAGGGCGAGCCTCAGCCCGAGCCTGGGTCCAACCCTGGGTCAAAGCCTGAGCAAAGCGCGGAAGGACGCGAAGCATGAACCGCTTCGCCGCGTTGCTCGACCGCCTCGCCTATGAGCCCGGCCGCAACAACAAGCTGCGGCTCTTGACCGCCTATTTCCGCGAGGTCGGTGATCCCGATCGCGGCTATGCGCTGGCGGCGCTGACAGGCGCGCTGTCGTTCAAGCATGCAAAGCCGGGCCTGATCCGCGACTTGATCAGCGAGCGCACCGACCCTGTGCTGTTCGGCCTCTCCTACGACTATGTCGGCGACCTCTCCGAGACGGTTGCGCTGATGTGGCCAAAGATCGGCCCGTCCTCCGCACACGCCGGCCATAACAATCCTCCACCGCCGACGCTAACCGAAGTCGTCACCACCTTGCGCACGCTCGGCAAGACCGAGCTGCCGGCGCAGCTGGCGCGCTGGCTCGACGAGCTCGATGAAACCGGACGCTGGGCCCTGCTCAAGCTCGTCACCGGCGCGATGCGGATCGGAATCTCGGCGCGGCTCGCAAAGACCGCGGCCGCCGCGCTCGGCGACAAGGACCCGCATGAGATCGAGCTGATCTGGCCGGGACTTGCTCCACCCTATCTCGACCTGTTCGCCTGGCTCGAGGGCCGCGCCGAAAAGCCCCTCAACCGCGATCCCGCGCCGTTCCGCCCGGTGATGCTGGCCCATGCCGTCGAGAACGACGATTTCGCCGGCATGGAGCCTTCCGACTACATCGCGGAATGGAAATGGGACGGCATCCGCGTGCAGGCCGTCTCCGGCCGCGATGCCCGCGGCCACATGGTGGCGCGGCTCTATTCGCGCACCGGCGAGGACATCACCGGCAGCTTTCCTGATCTTGTGCCGTCGCTGCATCTGCCCGGCGCGATCGACGGCGAGCTCCTGGTGATGCGCGATGGCCGCGTGCAGAGCTTCAATGTGCTGCAGCAGCGGCTGAACCGCAAAGTTGTCTCGCCCAAACTAATCAAGGAATATCCGATCCATCTGCGCGCCTATGACCTGCTCGGCGACGACGAGAACGATCTGCGTGAACTGCCCTTCGCCGAGCGCCGCGCGCATCTCGAAGCCTTTGTCAAACGGCTGAATGATCCTCGGATCGACCTGTCGCCGACCATCGCGTTCGACAGCTGGCACGGCCTGCGCCTCGCCCGCGCCCATCCGGTATCGGCGGGCGCCGGCGAGGACGCCGACGCCGTCGAAGGCGTCATGCTCAAGCGCCGCGATGCGCCCTATCTGCCCGGCCGCCCGAAGGGCCAATGGTGGAAATGGAAGCGCGACCCGCACATCATCGATGCCGTCCTGATGTATGCGCAGCGCGGCCATGGCAAGCGCTCGTCCTATTATTCGGACTACACGTTCGGCGTCTGGACCTCAGGCGAGACTGGCGAGGAACTGGTGCCGGTCGGCAAGGCCTATTTCGGCTTCACCGACGAGGAGTTGTTGCAGATTGACCGCTTTGTCCGGCGCAACACGATCGAAAAGTTCGGACCCGTGCGCGAGGTCTTTCATGAAGCTGACAAGGGGCTGGTGCTGGAGGTCGCCTTCGAAGGCCTGCAGCGCTCCACGCGGCATAAATCCGGCGTCGCCATGCGCTTTCCCCGCATCAGCCGGCTGCGCTGGGACAAGCCGCCGCGCGAGGCCGACCGGCTGGAAACGCTGGAGACAATGCTGAAGGCGGAAGCTGCAGATAAAGTTTTGGTAACATCGGAATCCCGTTGACGCCGGGTTTGTGGTTCCCCATCTGCCTCTCGCTATTGTACACTTGCGCGATGTTGGTTCAGATCGAATCGGGACATCTCTCCCGTCACCCTGAGGAGGCTGCGAACCGCGGCCGTCTCGAAGGGCGACGGCCCGGCTCTCGCAGCGGGGCCGTTCATCCTTCGAGGCTCGCTGACGCGAGCGCCTCCAGCGACAAACGGCAAGGGCCGTTTGCGCAGGGATGACGGTTCGAGATGGCCGCTCAGATTGGGACAAACCGATTTCGCCCAGTGCGCGAATCCGCGGGAGAACGACGATGTCACACGACACCAGGGAATTGCCGGCAGGTCCTGACGGCCTCACCCGCTTTCTCGGCGGCTCGCCGCTGGCGGTGGCGTTTCGGCTGATCCTGCTGTCGATCCTGGTCGGCGTGGTGCTGGCCGCGATCGGCTTCGATCCCTGGAACATCATCGAGAGCGTCCGCCTCTTGTTCCGGCGGCTCTGGGACCTCGGCTTTGATGCCGTCAACTGGCTGTGGCGCTACTTCCTGCTTGGCGCCGTGATCGTGATCCCGATCTGGCTATTGTCGCGGATCTTCGGCAGCACCCACCGCCGCTACTGATCTCTGCGACCACGCACGTTGCTAGTCCCTCGCACCAGGGTCACCACTGCGCGGGTCTTCGCCATCGCGGGACCCGCGATGCTTGCAAACCTGACGACGCCTTTGATCGGCATCGTCTCGACCACGGCGATCGGCCGGCTCGGCGATCCTGCGCTGCTTGGCGGGGTCGCGATGGCCTCCGTCATCTTCGACTGCCTGTTCTGGCTGTTCGGCTTCCTGCGCTTCTCCGCGACAGCGTTCACCGCGCAGTCGCTCGGCGCCGGCGAAGCCGACGAGGTGCCGGCGCATTTCGCCCGCGGCCTCATCCTCGCAGGCGTGAGCGGCGCGGCGCTGATCGCGCTGCAGCTGCCGCTCGCGGCCTTGCTGTTGAAGGCCATGGGCGGCAGCGGCGACGTCACGGCCGCGGCAAAGGTCTATTTCAACATCCGGATCTGGTCCGCGCCATTCGCGCTCGGCAACTATGTGGTGCTGGGCTGGCTGGTCGGACTGGCGCGCGCGAGACTTGCGCTCGCCGTGCAGGTCGCCATCAATCTGATCAGCATGGCGAGCACGGCGCTGCTCGTGCTGGTGCTCGACTTCGGTATTGCGGGCGCTGCACTGGCTGCAGTGATCGCGGAAGGCTGCGGGCTCGTGCTCGGAATCCTGATCGCGCAGCGGCTCTTGCACAAGCGCCTGGTGGTGCCGGCGGAGAAGCTGTTCGACCGCACGAGGCTCGCGCGCATTTTCGCGGTCAATCGCGACATCCTGATCCGCACGGCGGCGCTGATCGCTGCACTGCTGTTCTTCACGGCGCAAGGCGCACGCGCCGGCGATGTTACGCTTGCGGCGAATTCGGTGTTGAACAATTTCCTGCTGGCGAGCGCCTTCTTCCTGGACGGGCTGGCCAACGCCGCCCAGCAGCTCTGCGGCCAGGCCTTTGGCGCGCGTGACCGGATCGGCTTTGCCACGGCAACACGGCTGGTCGTCTTATGGGGACTGGTTTTTGCCATCGCCGTGATGGCAGCTGTCGCGCTGTTCGGCCCTCAACTGATAAATATGATGAGCGCGAGCCCCGAGGTGCGCCGCACCGCGGGCGACTTCCTCATCTTCGTGATCGCCTCGCCCGTGCTTGCAGTCTTCGCCTTCGCGTTCGACGGCGTCTATATCGGCGCGACCTGGGCGCGCGACATGCGCAACCTGATGTTGGCTTCGCTCGCGATCTTCCTTGCGGCCTGGCTCGCGCTACGCGGCTTCGGCAATGCCGGCCTCTGGGGCGCCCTGCTCGCCTTCTACGCCGCCCGCGGCGGGCTGGAGGCGGCGCGCTATCCCGCGCTGCTGCGGGCATCGTTTGAGAGGTAGTTGCGGCGTGCTCCGCTACACCTCGCCCCGCTTGCGGGGAGAGGTCGGATTGCATCGAAGATGCAATCCGGGTGAGGGGGAGTCTCCACACGCTCCTCGCCAGCCGAATGTGCGGAAGCAGCCCCTCACCCCGACCCTCTCCCCGCGAAGAGCGGGGCGAGGGAGAACTCACACCGGCCAATCCTCGGCCGTGATCGTCGCGGCATCCGCGCCGACGATTTCCGACAGCTGCTCGCGCCCGGTGCGCAACAGCGTCGCGGCGAGATCCGCCTTGATCTCGTCGACCAGGCCGAGCCCCTTGTAGACCAGCGCCGAATAGAGCTGCACCAGGCTCGCGCCGGCGCGAATCTTGGTCAGCGCGGCGCCGCCGGAATCGATGCCGCCGACACCGATAAGCGGAAAGGCGCCCTCGGCGCGCACATAGGTCTCGGCGACCATCCGCGTCGACAGACGAAACAGCGGCCGGCCCGACAGGCCGCCCGTCTCCTCGGCCCTGCCCTTGTCGCGCAGGCTGCGCGGCCGCCCCACCGTGGTGTTGGCGACGATCATGCCGTCGACGCGGCGCGAGCGTGCGACCTGCACGACCTCGTCGAGCTGGGCGAGGCTCAGATCGGGCGCGATCTTCAAAAGCACCGGCGTGTCGCCCGCCTTTTCGCGCACCCGCTCGCGCGCATCGATCACCCGCGCCAGGAGATCGTCGAGGATCGCCGCCTGCTGCAGGTTACGAAGGCCCGGTGTATTGGGCGAGGAGACGTTGACGGTGAAATAGCTCGCAACCGGGGCAAAGGTTTCGATCAGCTGCACATAGTCGGCGACGCGGTCGGGCGAATCCTTGTTGGCCCCGACATTGACGCCGACGATGCCGCCGTGGTTGGCGCGCGCTGCGAGGCGCCGCAGCACCACCTCCGCGCCGTCATTGTTGAAGCCCATGCGGTTGATCACGGCTTCGTCCCGCTCCAGCCGCAACAGCCGCGGCCGCGGATTGCCCACTTGCGGCTTCGGCGTCACAGTGCCGACCTCGACAAAGCCGAAGCCGAGCCGCAGCAGCGCGTCCGGCACTTCGGCATTTTTGTCGAAGCCTGCGGCCATGCCGATCGGGTTCGGGAAATTGAGGCCGAACGCCCGCACCGCAAGCTTGGAATCGTCCGCGCGCGGCTTGATCGGCGGCAACAGCTTGAGGCCGCCGATGGCCAGGCGATGCGCGTCCTCCGGATCGAGCCAGCGCAATAGCGGCAGCGACAGGGCGTCGAAGGCGCGGATCACGGCTTCAGCTCCGGGATCTCGTGATAGCCGTCGGAGCGCGCCGGCAGGTCGTAGACGCCGTGCACGGCACCGAGATCGAGCTCGCCATAGAGATGCGGAAACAGCTCGTCGTTGCGCGAGCGCTCCCAGCGCAGGTGATCGCCCAGCGCGTCGGCATCGACCTCGACCAGGAACAGCGCGCGCTGGCCGAAGAAGTGCTTGCGCGCGGTCTCCGCGAGCTGCGAGGCGGTCGAGAAATGGATGAAGCCGTCGCGCGCGTCGTCAGCGCTGCCCCGGTACACGCCGCTCCTCTCGGCCTCGCGCCAGGCGGAGGCGGAACAAATCTTGTAAATCTTGACCACGAGCTCTGCCGGAGCCTCTTACCTTGAATCTGCTCGGGAATTTCTGCCAGGCGCCGACCGTATCGGCCGGATCAGCACAACTCAAGGGCTGGTTGTGGAGAGCTCGGCCTATCACGCAAGAGGCTGATTATGCGAGGGATTATTTCCCAAAATAGCGGGCCGGCTCGACGAGAACGCGCTGGCCGACGGGCCAACCGGCGCATGTCGCGTAATCGGGCTCCCTGCGGTCGAGCATGCGCTTGAGCGCAGCAAAGTGCCGCTGGGCGGGTCGCGGATTGTAGAAGCCCTCGCCGCCCATATCCCGCTTGGTCAGCAGCGCACCACAACTCTGACTGGGTTACGGGTCCCGGCTCAAGGCCGGGACGAGAGCGGAGCAATTGGCCTTCGCCGGGGCGTCACGCCGACCGCGCCAGTGCCCCGTCGATCATGTTCACGGCATTGCCGATGCCGTACACCGCAACGAACGAGCCGAAGCGCGGGCCTTTCTCCTGGCCGAGCAGCACCTGGTAGAGCATGTTGAACCAGTCGAGCGACACGCCGGGGCGGCCGTCCTTGCCCTTCTTGGTGGCATCGAGGAACGGCTCGCGACGGCCGATCTCGTAGACCACATTCTGGATCTCCTCCGCCGTTGACGTCGGCGGCAGGTTCGACAGCGCATCGCGCAGATCCTGCAGGGCCGCGCGCTCGCCCTCGGTCGGCTCGCGGAACTGCTTGGTCGGCGCCACGAAGTCGCGGTAGTAGTTGATGGCATAGCCGACCATGGCGTCGAGCTTCGGATGCGTCTGCGGCGTCACGCCCGGACGATAGCGGCCGATGAAGCCCCACAGCGTCTCGGCATTCTCGGCATTCGACGACGACACCAGCGTCAGCAGGAGCTGGAAGGTGACGGGCATGTCCGCCTTCGGCGGATGCCCGGCATGGAAATGCCAGACCGGATTGCCGAGCTTTTGCCGCAAGTCCTGCTTCGGATAGCCTTCGAGAAACTGATAGTACTCGTCGACATTGCGCGGGATGACATCGAAATACAGCCGCTTCGCCGCCTTGGGCTCGCGATACATGAACAGCGACAGCGATTCCGGCGGCGCATAGCGCAGCCATTCCTCGATGGTGAGCCCGTTGCCCTTGGACTTCGAGATCTTCTGGCCCTTCTCGTCCAGGAAGAGCTCGTAGTTGAAGCCTTCGGGCGGGGTGCCGCCGAGCGCCGCGCAGATCTTGCCGGACAGCTTCACCGAGTCGATGAGGTCCTTGCCGGCCATCTCATAGTCGACGGAGAGCGCATACCAGCGCATCGCCCAGTCCGGCTTCCATTGCAGCTTGCAGTGGCCGCCGGTCACCGGCACGGTAACAGGCTCCCTGGTCTCGGGGTCCTCGTAGGAAATCGTGCCGGCCTTGGCGTCATGCGCCGTGACGGGCACGTAGAGCACCATGCCGGTGCGCGGGCAAATGGGGAGGAACGGCGAATAGCTTGCCGCGCGCTCCTCGCGCAAGCTCGGCAGCATGATCGCCATCACCTTCTCGATGCGCTCCAGCATGCGGAGCAATGCCGCATCGAAGCGGCCCGACGTGTAATAGTCGGTCGAGCTTGCGAACTCATAGTCGAACCCGAATTGGTCGAGAAAGGCCCGCAGTCGCGCATTGTTGTGGGCGCCGAAACTGTCATGCGTGCCGAAGGGATCGGGCACACGCGTCAGCGGCTTGCCGAGATTCTTCTCCAGCAGCTCCTTGTTCGGCACATTGTCCGGCACCTTGCGCAGGCCGTCCATGTCGTCGGAGAAGGCGAGTAGGCGGGTCTTGATCTTGTCCTCGGTCAGCACGCGGAAGGCGTGGCGCACCATGGTGGTGCGCGCGACCTCGCCGAACGTGCCGATATGCGGCAGGCCCGAGGGACCGTAGCCGGTCTCGAACAGCACCTCGTCCTTCGGCTGTTTCTTCAGCCGCGCCACAATCGCCTTCGCCTGCTCGAATGGCCAGGCATTGGATTGTTCGGCAACCGCGCGCAATTCGCTCGGCGAGGGGACGGCAGGGTCGGTGGCGGACATTTCTGGTCAGATTCTCCAAAGGCCGCGGAAATTAGCGGTTTCGAGGCGAAATGCAAAACGACGGCTCCGCCGTCATTCCGGGGCACGCGAAGCGTGAACCCGGAATGACGGAGGGTGGGGCTAGCACCGCTCCGGAATGACGGAGCAAGTTGCAGATTTGTAGGGTGGGCTAAGGCGCGTCAGCGCAGTGCCCACCACCGCAGATCATGGTGGGCACGCTTCGCTTTGCCCACCCTACGAGATAGGCGTCAGAACGGGCTCACCGAGAAATAGCGCAGCCACAGATCGGTGTAGCGGCCTTTTTCCCAGACCCGGAACAGCGCCCAGTTCAGCGCCTGGCGCAACAGGTCGTTGCCCTTGCGCACGGCAATGCCGATGCCCTCGCCGAAATAGCGGCTTTCGACAAAGGGGCCGCCGGAGAACGCGCAGCAATCGCCGGAGTCCGTGCCATTGATCCAGAAAGCGAGCGAGATCGCGTCGCCGAAGATGAAGTCGACCTCGCCCCGGCGCAGCGCCGTGCGCAGCGCATCGTCATTCGGATAGGAGTGCAGCTCGGCGTCGGTGAACATCGCCTTGAGATAGGCCTCATGCGCGGTGCCGGCGACCACGCCCACTTTCTTGCCCTCGAGATATTCGGGGCGGATTTCGGCCAGCACCTGATCCTTGCGCGAGACGAAGCGTGCCGGCGCGCGGTAATAGGGGTCAGTGAAATCGACCCGTGCCCGCAACTGCGGCGTCACCGCCATGGAGGCAATGATGGCGTCGCCCTTGTTGCTGGAGAGCGCGTCCAGCAGCGTCTCGAAGCGGCGCATCTGGATGGTGCAGGTGACTTTGATCTCCTCACAGAGCGACCGCGCGAGGTCGATATTGAAGCCGGCCGGGTTGCCGTCCGCGCCGGTGAAGTTGAAGGGCGGATAGTCGGTCTCGGTCAGGAAGCGGATCACCGTGATGCGCGACAGGTCCGGCCTTTCAGGGCGGCGGCGCGGATCCCAGAACCCCGGCACGGCCTGCGGCGCGGCGCCGACGCCGGGTTTCGGCGCGGCCTGGCCCGGCTTGGATGGAGTCGGGCTCGCCTGGGCCGGCGCGGCTGGAGTTGGGGCCGCCTGAACCGGGGCAGTTTGGGCGGGCGGGGTTTCGGCCCGCGCCGGCGCGCCCGACATGGTCACCGCCAGAGCGGCAAGCGCCGTCGTTCCACCGAGCCGACGGATTGCGGCGGCAAGCAACGACAACGGGGAGTGAGCGGCGTTCTGCACCGGCATGAGCCAAGGGAAAAAGCGATCGGGAACGGCCTTATAGACCATCCGTCCGGCAATTCGAGCGCCAATTACGGCAAAAGCGGCCCGAAAAGCAGGAATCAAAGGTAATGCTTGAGATCGGCCGCAGCTTCCTCCGGGGTCCGCTTCAGGTTGAAGGGCGCAACGAACTTGCCGTCGCGGTCCATCAGGTAGACCAGCGCCGTATGGTCCATGGTGTAGTCACCGTCCTTGAGCGGAACCTTCTTGGCGTAAACGCGGTACTCCGAGATGACCTTGGCGACCGCGGCGGGGTCACCGGTGAGCCCTTTCAAATGCGGGTCGAAACTGGAGAGATAGTCCTTCATCGCCTGCTCATTGTCGCGTTCGGGATCGACCGAAATGAAATAGGCGTTGACGCGGTCAGCGTCGGTGCCCATGGCGCGCAGCACCTCGGATATTTCGAACAGCGAGGTCGGGCAGACGTCGGGGCAATGGGTGAAGCCGAAGAAGATCAGGGTCGGACGGCCCTGCAGGCTCTTTTCGGTGACGGTCGCCCCGCTTTGGTCCATCAGCTGGAACGGACCACCGATGGCCACCGGCGTAGCCACGCCTTTGACCCCGCCCAGCGCCCAGAACATCAGGAGCAGCCCAACCACAAGACTGCCGCCGAAGGCCGACGCAATCACCAGCGGGCGCGTTGCACGATCCATTTGCAGAATTCCTCATTGCGAGCGGGGAGGCGCGCCCCCTAGAAGCAGCCGGCCACCCCGGCCGCGATGGTCTCGAAAAACACCGTGGTGCCGTAATGGACCCACAGCGACAGCGCCGCGATCAGGATGACGGCCCCGAATAGCGAAAGCCCGGCCACGAGCACCGGCCTCCCCAGCCGCGCGGGCGGGGCTGCAGGCAGTTCAGTGGAGCTCGAAAGCGGCAGGGCCATGGCGAGGAGATAGGCCGGCCGGCGCCTTCAAACAAGCGGCGGCAATGCAGTGCCGCCATCAACTTAGGTCAGGCAGGATATGACCTTAGCGGGCCGACGCGGCGGAGCCGGATGCGGACGCCGGAACGACGACCGCCGGAGGCGGAGCCTTGCTGCCCGGGCCATTGGCCGAAGCCTGGGCGTCGAGATAGCAGGGCCTGTACATGCTCTGCAGTTCCCTGCCGCGCAGGAAGATCATGCGCGGTGTCAGCCCGCCACGATGGACGATCCAGCGCCGGATCGGCGTCGGATACATCGAGAACAAGAGCTGGGTGGCTTCGGGATTGGTGATGGCGCGGCCGTTGGCGCCGAAGTCCCAGGCGGCATGGAAACCCAGCGTCGCGTGCGACGTGACGCAGATCTTGTCGTGAGGAATGGTACCGAGGACGATGGTGCACGCCGAAGCGCACAACCCATCGATGATCACGCTTTCGCCTGAGGAGCGGAGGTCCTGAAATCTGTCGACATAGGTTCCGATCCGCCCGCCGCGGTCGTCGGCAATGCGGACCGCCGCATGACTTGCCGCCACCCCCGCCAGCAGGAGAACCGCCGCGAGCAACCCCGTCACGAATTTCATGTCCCAGCCCCAGTCAAGCGATCAGGTTGAATCCGAATCTGTCGTCGTCAGTGATGCAAGAGTGGGGCTAGCGTCCTAGGACTTCGCGGTTTTGTCTAGGCAAAGCGCGCCGACCAGAAAAATTTCGAATGAGGTGTTGCCTGCGCGTCGCACCTGCGCCGGTCACAACGTCGCCGGAACCCCCATCGTGTTAACGGTTCCCTAAGCCGCGGGGCGCCGCTCACCGGGAAATTACGGGGACGGCAAAGGCGGCTCCGGTCGGTCCATCGGTGGAAGCACCGTCAGGTTGTGCCGCCGCTTCGCAGCCGCGGCCGACATCGCCCGTGCCTGCGCGGCACCCTGCTCAAGGCTTGGCCACGATGATGCACACCGCTGAGGCCTGGGCGTCATTCCTTCCAGCGCATCAATCAGGCGATCCGATGGAAATGCATGACTTCGCAGGTAATCGATTTGACCGCGCCGTATCGCGATAGTCGGCCGCGACGTTCAATCGGCGTCAGCAAAAA
>Ga0070741_10003494_pt1 | contig 38908 bp, 35 predicted proteins | sample Coa_R1_4_FD_66440 | JGI IMG/M metagenome (GOLD analysis project Ga0070741, IMG submission 66440) | Surface soil microbial communities from Centralia Pennsylvania, which are recovering from an underground coalmine fire - Coalmine... | ecosystem: Environmental > Terrestrial > Soil > Unclassified ...
GGTCAGCGTGACGCTGTCGCGCCTGGCGCGCGGCGAAAAGCCGCCGGCGATCGCGACCGCGCTCTCGACGCTCATGTTCGGCACGTAAGGATATTGGCCGGGCGCTGCGACCTCGCCGAGGATGAAGAACGGCCGGTAGGTTTCGACTTCGACAGCCACGGAAGGCTCGCGGATATAGCCATTGCGAAGCCGGGCGGCGATGTCGGCGGCAAGGCCCGCCGGCGTCTTGCCGCGCGCGGCGACGGCGCCAATCAAAGGCATGGTGATCGCGCCCCCTGCATCGATCGCATACGTATTGGTGAGACCTTCCTGACCGTAGACGACGACGCGCAGCTTGTCGCCGGCGTCGAGGTGATAGGGTGCATCATGCGCGGGTGCGGCCGGTGCGGCCGCATAGGCGGCGTAAGTGGCAGGCGGTGCCTCGGCATAGGTGGTGTGCGGCGAGTTCGCGAGGCTCGTGCGAAGCGCCGCGATGGCGCCGCCGCCGGAATCGGCCGACGCTGTTTGATAAGACGACGCCGGATAGGACGAATAAGCCGGCGAGGGCTGGCCGTAGGCCATGGCGTCGAGGTCGCTGCGCGGCGCTGACGCCACCGGATAGGAGGTCGTCTGGCACCCCGCGAGGGCAAGCGCGGCCATGGCAGCCGTGACCGGCAATAAAAGCGCGCGCGTGACCCGCAACTGAGCCGTCCTACATAAGAGACAGTCTCAGTCTTGCACCAGTTATGGTTAACAAATCGTTTTTTCTTCTGATCAGGCGGTGACGCCGGTCGGAAGCGGGCACGACACGCCGGTCCCACCCAGTCCGCAATAGCCGGCCGGATTCTTGGCGAGATATTGCTGGTGATAGTCCTCGGCAAAATAAAACGGACCTGCGGGAGCGACCTCGGTCGTGATGGTACCGAGGCCTTTGGCGGCCAGCGCCTTCTGGTAGTTGGCTTTCGAAGCGGCCGCCGCCGCGGCTTGCGCATCGTTCGACGTGTAGATCGCCGAGCGATATTGCGTGCCGACGTCGTTGCCCTGACGCATGCCCTGTGTCGGGTTGTGGCTTTCCCAGAACGTCTTGAGCAGCCGCTCATAGGAGATCTTCGCCGGATCAAACACGACAAGCACCACTTCGGTGTGACCGGTGCGACCCGAGCAGACCTCTTCATAGGTCGGGTTTTCAGTGTGGCCCCCGGCATAGCCCGCGGCGGTGACATAGATGCCATCGCCGAGTTCCCAGAACTTGCGCTCTGCGCCCCAGAAACAGCCGAGCCCGAACACGGCCTGCTCGAGGCCTGCGGGATAAGGCGGCTTCAGCGGATTGCCGTTGACGAAGTGCCGCGTCGCGGTCGGGATTGGCTCGGCCCGGCCGGGCAGCGCCTCGGTGGCGTTCGGCAATGTGGTGGTCTTGCGCATGAAGAGCATGGGTCAGCCTCCTCGACCGTGGTGACAGTCCGTCACTCTATATAGGGCGTTACGCAAAATCCGGCAGCCCTGTTACGCCGCCGCCGCTGCGCCCGTCTTTAATCCCGGGAGTAGCCGATCAGCGGCTTCCTCGGCCGGAACAGCAGCATCAGCAGGATGCCGAGCACGGCCATCACGGCAAAAACCGGCTGGTCGAGAATGACGCGCACCACGTTGTTCCATAGCCAGGGTGAGAGTTTTTCGACCCAGGCGTGGAAGGCCTGCTGGCTCGATTGATTGACGTCGTTCCAGAACTGGCCGAACCGGGTGAAGCGCAGGGTATTGTCGGCGACATACCTCGCTCCGTCATAGACCATGAAGACAAATCCGCCGGCGAGCAGCAGTAATCCTATCAGACGGAAAAAGCCGCGGATCATGCTTCACCCACTCTCTTCTCTGGACCCGATCCTCGTCAGGGATTAACGGCGGGGCGCAGGAAATTCAACCACTTCAGCGCCTTATAAGGCGATCCGGCCCACTTTGGGCAGGGATCGGTCCCCCCTAAGGCGTTGACGCTGCACCGGGCGGCCTCTATAAGACGCCTCAATTGGCGGCGGGCGCAATCCTGCCGCCGCTGTTCTTTTGAGCGTTGCTGCCGGAGCCAGGGTTTCCGGTGTGGCACTCTCGATGGGGCACCCGAAACCAATCAGCGTTCGATCAGGCAAACCGTGGGCAATTGTTCGCCCAGGTCGCGATCGGTCACTGCCGAAGGACATTTGAGAACATGGCCAATACGACTTCCGCCAAGAAGGCGACGCGTAAGATTGCCCGCCGCACCGTCATCAACAAATCGCGCCGGACCGAGATGCGCACGTCGGTGCGCTCGGTCGAAGAGGCGATCAAGCGCGGCGACCGCGCCGCGGCGCTCAAGGCAATGGCGACCGCCGAGCCGGAACTGATGCGGGCAGCGCAGCGCAACATCATTCACAAGAACAACGCGAGCCGGAAAGTCTCGCGGCTTGCGCACCAGATCGCCAAGCTGGCCAAGTAAGGCCTAGTGGTCCAATTCTAACATTCGCATCCCTTCTCAGCGGCGGCTCTTGCGAATGTTAGAATTAGAAGGACCACTAGCAAATATCAGTTTCTAGTGGAGTTTTGGATTTGACATTCGCTTGACGAACTCGCGGCTAGGTGGGGAGCGAATGTCAAATCCACTCCACTGCCGACAGCACGACCAAAGAAAGCCCGGCACTGCCGGGCTTTTGTTTTTTGCGCGACACTTTCTTCCGGGCGAAAATTCTGCCGGACGAAAACGCCGTTCGTGCATTTTCAGATTGTGACAGTTGCGAAGCCAGTGAATTTACGGAGAATGAAAGCGCCGCTTGCAGGTTGCAGATGCACTTTCAAAAAGATTGCGGCGTCATCACCGCGGAGCGGCCTCGAAGGTTACCCTTCTCGGACGAGCACAAAAAAACGCGTTTGCGTAGTCACTTATCGGCATAGTGACAGCGGGTTGTTTGAAAATTCGTTTCCGCTCCGATCAAAGATGACCAACTTATGAATTAATTTTGCGGTGTGGCCGGAATTGTGACAGCGCCAGAGCATTTCGAATCTGTGCACAGATTCAAAATCTTGCGGCTTTGCACGAAATCGCGTGCGGTTTGAGCGAACGGCCAAGTGGTTTTTGTGCGCCATCGAGCTGAATCATTTTCGTTGCGGGAAACGAAGCTTGATGTACAAAAAAGAACGTTCGCAGCGCCCATGACCTTGAGACCAGCGCGGATTAAGGATTAGGGGCGGACGTGCAAATCGGCGGCGGTGTGCGCGTTAGCGACGCTCTCCAAGCGATCGTTAGGTTCAAACCCATAGCAATATGGGGACGGGAGATCTGTGTCGAAACTTCTCAAGGCGCTCTTTTCGCCATCTGAAAAAAGAGAGAAGTACGGGACAATCGACCACTTGACGGCAACGGAAAGTGGAGTGCGCGAGCGGGGGTTAGAGGCGGGCGGAACGAGCGGCGTAGCTGGACAGTTTGAGTTTCAGGTTCGCCGGTCGGTTTGAAATGATTTGGAGTGCACTTGCTGCGCCTGTTTGCGGCGAGAGGGGGAGGTAGCATGACCTACAAATTCATTGGAATTCTTGATCTCAATTTGGATTTGAACGACAGCGTCACGGCCGCATCGAGCAATGACGCAAAGCGGGCCTCTACACGGCCCCTCGCGCGAGCTCCGGACACCCCGTCGAGTACGCGCTAGCCTCGCGAAGCTTTCCTTAGAGCCAAAACGTGCCGAACGGCATTTCGCCGAACGGCGAAGCTTTGGCCGAAACAGGCTTCGTGCGAGGCGGCCCCGTGCGGCGCACGGCGGACCAACCATCGAAAGAATTCCACCAAGGCTAAGAGAAGTTATTCGGCAATGACAAATATCCAACCAGCTACGACAAATATCGAACAGGATCGTTGGTCACGTGTGAAGGGAAGGTTGCGTACGAGTGTAGGCGAAGACGTCTATACGAGCTGGTTTGCGCGCATGGATCTGGAGAGCGTGCACGACGAAGCCGTCCATCTCTCGGTGCCGACGCGCTTCCTCAAGAGCTGGATCCAGGCGCATTACGCCGAGCGGGTTCTGTCCTGCTGGCAGGCCGAGTTGCCCCAGGTGCATCGGATCGATCTTTCGGTGCGCACGGCGATGCGTAACGCTGCGCCGGTGAAGGATGCGTCAGTCCCGCAGATCGACACGCGGCGTCTCGAGCGCACCGATAGCCGCCCAGTGGCCGAGTTGCGTGCGGTCGCAACCGCGCCGGTCTCGGCCAGTCACGATGCACTCGGCGGTTCTCCGCTCGATCCGCGCCTGACCTTTGCGAGCTTTGTCATTGGCCGTTCGAATACGCTGGCGCACGCGGCTGCGCGTCAGGTGGCCGAAGGCCGCCGCGGCGATCCCGTGATGTTCAACCCGCTCTATATCCATGCCGGCGTTGGCCTCGGCAAAACCCATCTGTTGCAGGCCGTGACCTGGGCAGGCAATTCCGGCAGCGAACGCAAGGTGCTGTATCTGACGGCGGAAAAATTCATGTACGGCTTCGTCGCGGCGCTGAAGACGCAGACGGCGCTTGCCTTCAAGGAAGCCTTGCGCGGCATCGATGTGCTTGTGATCGACGACCTGCAATTCCTGCAAGGCAAGTCCACCCAGGCCGAGTTCTGCCACACGCTGAATGCGCTGATCGATGCCGGCCGTCAGGTCGTGATCGCGGCCGACCGTCCGCCGTCCGACCTGGAAAGCCTCGACGATCGCGTGCGCTCGCGGCTTGCCGGCGGCCTCGTCGTCGAAATGGGATCGCTCGGCGAAGAGTTGCGGCTTGGCATTCTCAAGTCGCGCGTGGCGGCGGCGCGGGCGCATCATGCGAGCTTCGACGTGCCCGAGCAGGTGCTGGAATATCTCTCCCGCACCATCACGCATAACGGCCGGGATCTCGAAGGCGCCGTCAATCGGTTGCTCGCGCACTCCAAGCTGAACAACCAGCCGGTGACGCTGGAGATGGCCGAGCGCGAGGTGCGCGATTTGATCCGTCCGCAGGAACCGAAGCGGATCAAGATCGAGGACATCCAGCGCGTGGTGGCGCGGCAATACAATGTGAGCCGGTCCGACCTGCTGTCGTCGCGGCGCACCGCCAACGTGGTTCGTCCGCGGCAGGTGGCGATGTATCTGGCCAAGACGCTTACTTTGCGGTCTTTGCCTGAAATTGGCCGCCGGTTCGGCGGGCGCGATCACACGACCGTGCTGCATGCCGTGCGCAAGATCGAGGCACTGGTGGCCAAGGATGTGTCGCTGTCGGAAGAGGTCGAGTCCCTCAAGCGGCAATTGCAGAGCGAGCCTTAAGAAGATGCCCTGAAGCCCTCCCCGAGCGGGGAGGGTTTCACCCCCTGTGCAATCACCGCGGCGGGCCGAAAAAACCCCAAAAGTGGTGGGGAACGGCGGCGCGCCTCCCTTGCGCTAGAGCGCCATCCGCGCCACTTTACGGCCCCCCGAGCGGGCCGGTCGAATCCAGCTTTGATCGCGCTCCTTTGATCGCTCCTCGGGTTCAAGCGCCGCGGCGCGCGCATCGCGTGTCGTCTGGCTTTCATCTTCGATCAGGCGGGTTAAGGCAATGAAGGTTACCGTCGAACGCGCGCAACTCCTGAAATCGCTGGGCCACGTCCATCGCGTGGTCGAGCGCCGCAACACCATTCCCATTCTCGGCAACGTGCTGGTCCGGGCCGAGAACGCGCAATTGTCGCTGAAGGCCACCGACCTCGATCTCGAAGTCACCGAAACGTTGCCGGCCGAAACGGCGACCTCCGGTTCCACCACCGTTCCGGCGCATATGTTCTACGATATCGTGCGCAAGCTGCCCGACGGCGCGCAGATCGTGCTGGAAGGCGACGGCGATCGCTCGGTGCTGGCGATCCGAGCCGGCCGTTCGCGCTTCACGCTGCAAACGCTGCCCGAGAACGATTTCCCGGATCTCGCCGCCGGCGAGATGACCCATTCGTTCACGCTTGCCGCCTCCGACGTCAAGCGGCTGATCGATCGCACGCAGTTTGCGATCTCGACCGAAGAGACTCGCTATTATCTCAACGGCATCTATCTGCACTCGGCAGGCACGCCCAAGGCCGCGACGTTGCGCGCGGTCGCAACCGACGGCCATCGTCTGGCGCAGATCGATCTGGTGCAGCCGAAGGGCGCTGCCGGCATGCCGGGCGTGATCGTGCCGCGCAAGACGGTCGGAGAAGTCCAGCGCCTGATCGAGGACAACGAGGCCGAAGTCAAGATCGAGCTGTCGCAGGGCAAGATCCGCTTCACCATCAACAACGTAGTTCTCACCTCGAAGCTGATCGACGGAACTTTTCCGGACTACGGCCGCGTCATTCCGCAGAACAACGACAAGGAACTCGTCGTCGACAAGAAGGATTTCGAGGCCGCGGTCGATCGCGTCTCGACGATCTCGAGCGAACGTGGCCGCGCCGTGAAGCTGGCATTGTCGGCAGGACGGCTGGTGCTGTCAGTCACCAATCCCGACTCCGGCAGTGCGACGGAAGAACTCGAGGTCGAATACGCTTCCGACCCGCTCGATATCGGCTTCAACTCGCGCTACCTGCTCGATATCGCCGCCCAGATCGAGGGCGAAGTCGCAGTGCTCAGACTGGCCGATCCCGGTTCGCCGACGCTGGTGCAGGACAAGGATTCCAAGGGCGCGCTCTATGTGCTGATGCCGATGCGGGTGTAGCTCGGTGTAGTCCGACATGGACCGCGGCTGCCTTCTTCCTTCTCCCCTTGTGGGAGAGGGTGGCGCCGCAGGCGCCGGGTGAGGGGTTTGATGCCGCAAACGCCGCACCATCGACCAACTGCAAAGCGCGTGCGCAATTTTGCGAGGAGAATGCGGCCTTTTCAAAGTTTTATTCTCGATCTTGTGTGTTTCGATAAGCGTTTGGTGATCGAAATCGATGGCAGCCAGCATCTATCGTCAGAGCGCGACGCAGCCGGAGATGCTGCTCTAAAGGCCGAAGAATTCCGTGTCGCTCGCTACTGGAACAACGACGTCTTGCGACGACCTGCTGCGGTGCTGGAGGATATCGTCGCCAAGCTTGCGGAGCCGTGACAACCCCTCACCCGTCGCCTCACTTCGTGAGGCGCCACCCTCTCCCACAAGGGGAGAGGGTAAAGAAGATGCGCTCAGTTTTGCATGACCCCATCCCGCATTCATCGCCTCACGCTGACGCATTTCCGCAACTACCGCGCGGCGAGCCTCAGGACACAGCGCGACATGGTCGTGCTGGCGGGGCCGAATGGCGCCGGCAAGACCAATTGCATCGAGGCGATTTCGTTTCTGTCGCCAGGTCGCGGTCTGCGCCGTGCCAATCTTGAAGACGTTGCCGACAATCAGGGCGATGGCTCGTGGGCGGTCTCCGCCGAAGTCGAGGGCGCGCTGGGGCTCGCGACGCTCGGCACCGGCATCGATCCGCCGATGCCGGATGCCTCTGTCAGCCGGCGCGCCCGCATCGACCGTGAGCCGGTGGCCTCAGCCACCGCGTTCGGCGATCACCTGCGCATGGTGTGGCTGACGCCAACGATGGATGGACTGTTTCTCGGGCCGGCGTCGGAGCGGCGACGCTTCTTCGACCGCCTCGTGCTTGCGATCGACAGCGAGCATTCGGCGCGGGTCTCCGCGCTTGATCGTTCGCTACGTTCGCGCAACCGCCTGCTCGAGGTGCGCAACTACGACGACCATTGGTGCGACGCGATCGAGCGCGAAACGGCGGAGCTTGCCGTCGCGGTTGCCGCGATGCGCGGACAGACCGCCGCGAGGCTGGCTGCGATGTTGCGCGTACGCGGTCAAGCCTCGGCTTTTCCATCTGCCGAGATCGCGCTCGATGGCTGGATGGAAAATGCGCTGATGTCGGAATCGGCCACTGCCGTGGAGGACCGCTACCGGCAGATCCTGCGCGACAATCGCCCGCGCGATGCCATCGCCGGTCGCACGCTGGATGGTCCTCACCTCACGGACCTCGGGGTGGTCTACGCGCCGAAGAACATGCCGGCGCGCGATGCTTCGACCGGAGAGCAGAAGGCGCTGTTGATCGGCCTCGTGCTGGCGCATGCAGAGCTCGTCGCGGAAATGACCGGCATCACGCCGCTGCTTCTGCTCGATGAGGTGGTGGCGCATCTCGATCCGGCTCGTCGTGTCGCGCTATTTGATGAACTTTCAAAACTCGGCGCACAGGTCTGGATGACCGGCGCCGATCCTGCCGCGTTCGCCGACATCGGCGCGTCCGGCGAAATTTTTGGCGTCGATTCCGGCGAGATTTCGCGCCGCGGTTGACGTCCGCGCCGCCGGCCGGCATGCGATCGACCGGCCCGAAAAGCGGGGTAAAACCCTTAGCTTTTGACTTGCGGAACAGGCCTTCGAATCGCGCTTTTTCAGGGTCCCGGAAGGGGCCCCTGGCGGACTTGAAAAATCCTTAAAAATTCCTATCTTTTCAGCACGTTGCAACCCAAGACTTTGGGCTAGGCGCAGCCCCCCTTTCATGGCAGAAATAGCGTCAAATCAGCGCCCCTTGCACAGCTGATTCGTGGAGTAGATCTGACCTTCGCTACGCCTCTGTCCGCGAGTCCGTAAGGCGCCACCTAAAGACATTCCAAAGGCCCCACATGACAGAACCTGCGCGGCAGCCGATTGCCGACAATGAGCCCCCCGTGACTGCTGAATACGATGCGGAGTCGATCCGGGTTCTCAAAGGACTAGACGCCGTTCGCAAGCGGCCGGGCATGTATATCGGCGACACTGACGATGGCAGCGGCCTGCACCACATGGTGTACGAGGTCGTCGACAATGCGATCGACGAGGCACTGGCTGGCCACGCGACCGTGGTCCAGGTCACGCTTAATGCCGATGGCTCTGTGACCGTGTATGACGACGGCCGCGGCATTCCCGTCGACATCCACAAGGGCGAAGGCATTTCTGCTGCTGAAGTCATCATGACGCAGCTGCATGCGGGCGGAAAATTCGACCAGAATTCCTACAAGGTGTCGGGCGGCCTGCACGGTGTCGGCGTGTCGGTCGTCAACGCGCTGTCGAGCAAGCTGCAACTCAGAATCTGGCGCGACGACAAGGAACACTACATCGAGTTCGCCAATGGCGATGCCGTTGCGCCCTTGAAAGTGGTGGGCGACGCGCCGGGCAAGCGCGGCACCGAGGTGACGTTCTTTGCCTCGACCGAAACCTTCAAGAACATCGACTACGATTTTGCGACGCTCGAGCATCGCCTGCGCGAGCTCGCCTTCCTCAATTCCGGCGTCAACATTGTGCTGTCGGATGCGCGCCACGCCGTCGAGAAGCGCGAGGAGATGCACTACCAGGGCGGTGTCGAGGCTTTCGTCAAGTTTCTCGACCGCAACAAGAAGGCGATGGTACCCACCCCGATCATGGTCAATTCGGAGGCGAACGGCATCACCGTCGAGGCCGCGTTGTGGTGGAACGACAGCTACCATGAGAACGTGCTCTGCTTCACCAACAACATACCGCAGCGTGACGGCGGCACGCACTTGGCCGGTTTCCGCGGCGCGCTGACGCGCCAGGTCAATGGCTATGCGGAAGCCAACGCCAAAAAGGAAAAGATCCAGCTCACCGGTGACGATTGCCGCGAGGGCCTCACCGCCGTGCTGTCTGTGAAGGTGCCGGATCCGAAGTTTTCGTCGCAAACCAAGGACAAGCTGGTGTCCTCGGAAGTGCGTCCTGTTGTCGAGAACGTCATCAACGAGGCCTTGCAGGCCTGGTTCGAGGAGCACCCGTCCGAGGCCAAGGCCATCGTCGGCAAGGTGATCCAGGCGGCGGCGGCGCGCGAGGCCGCGCGCAAGGCACGCGAGCTGACGCGGAAAAATCCCTTGAGCGTTTCCTCGCTGCCGGGAAAACTCGCCGACTGCCAGGAGAAGGATCCCGCCAAGTCCGAACTCTTCATCGTCGAGGGCGACTCGGCCGGCGGCAGCGCCAAGCAGGGCCGCAATCGCGAATTTCAGGCCGTGCTGCCGCTTCGCGGCAAGATTCTCAATGTCGAGCGCGTCCGCACCGACAAGATGCTGTCCAGCGAGCAGATCGGCACGCTGATCACGGCGCTCGGCACCGGCATCAGCGATGACTTCTCCATCGAGAAGCTGCGCTATCACAAGATCATCGTGATGACCGACGCCGACGTCGACGGCGCCCATATCCGCACGCTGCTGCTCACCTTCTTCTACCGGCAGATGCGCGACATCATCGACAACGGCTATCTCTATATCGCGCAGCCGCCGCTCTACAAGGTCACGCGCGGCAAGTCCGAGCAATACCTGAAGGACGAGCGGGCGCTGGAAGATTACCTGATCGAGGCCGGTCTCGACGAATGCGTGTACAAGCCGGCGTCCGGCGAAGACCGCTCGGGCCGCGACCTGCGCAGCCTCGTCGAGGAAGCTCGCGTCATTCGCTCGACGCTCAATCACCTGCACAGCCGCTACAATCGCAAGGTGGTCGAGCAGGCGGCAATCGCCGGCGTGCTGCGCCATCAGGTTTTCGGCGATCTGCCGAAGGCGATGGCGGCCGCGGAATACATCGCAAAGCGTCTCGATGCGCTTGCTGACGAGGTCGAGCGCGGCTGGGTCGGCCGCTTTGCCGAAGGTGAAGGCTTCACCTTCGAGCGCACCGTGCGCGGCGTCAAGGATGTCGCAATCATCGACGACGCGTTGCTCCGCTCGGCGGATGCGCGCAAGCTCGACGAGTATGCCGCGAGATTGCAGGATGCCTATCCGCGGACCGGAACGTTGCGGCGAAAGGACAGCGAGACGGCGATCCACGGCCCCGTCAGCCTGTTCGAGGCGGTGACCGACGCCGGCCGCAAGGGCCTCAACCTGCAGCGCTACAAAGGTCTCGGCGAGATGAATCCCGGACAGCTCTGGGAAACCACACTGGACACCGAGGCGCGTTCGCTGTTGCAGGTGAAGGTCAAGGAGGTCGACGAGGCCGACGACATCTTCACCAAGCTGATGGGCGATCTGGTCGAGCCGCGCCGCGAGTTCATCCAGGATAACTCACTTAGCGCGAACGTCGACGTGTGATGCCCCCCTCATCGAGCGAATCGTCGTTCGAGTCGCTCGATGACATAGCTCGCCACGAAGGTAACGACAGCGCAGCCGCAAGCGCCCCATCATTCAAGGCAGGCGCCCGCGAACGCAATGGCGGCATCGACGCGCTTCGCGCGGCCGTCACCTTGCTTGTCGTCTTTCACCACACTGCGCTCACCTACGGCGCGATCGGCGGCTGGTACTACCGCGAGATTGCACCGTCGAATTCGCCATCCAGCCTGCTGCTGATCCTTTTCACCGCTTTCAACCAGGCCTGGTTCATGGGCCTGTTCTTCCTGCTTGCCGGTTATTACACGCCGCCGGCGCATCGCCGCCACGGCACGGCGGGCTTTGTCAAAGAGAGGCTGCTGCGGCTCGGCGTTCCACTTCTCTTCTATGTCCTGATCCTCAGCCCTCTCACCATTGCGTTGGCGCAGACGGCCAAGGGCCATCCATTCCTCGGCGTCTTCACTTACGTTTGGATCCACGGCAGGCTCGAGCCGGGCCCGCTGTGGTTTGCCGAGGCGCTATTGATCTTCACGGCGGTCTGGTTGCTGTGGCGCGCAATGCGCAAGGGCGATGCGACGGTCAAGGCGCCGTTTCCGTCCAACATGGTTCTGTTCGCCGCCGCTGTTGTCACCGGCATCGCCGCCTTTCTTCTGCGGCTTGTCTGGCCGGTCGGGGTGAACGTCGCGTTCCTGCAACTCGGCTATTTCGCGTCCTACATCGTGTTGTTCGCGGCAGGCTGTGCTGCCGCCGAGCAAAAATGGCTTGAGCGGATTCCCGAAAGCCAAAAAAAGCGATGGCTGCGGATCGCGTGGCTGGCTTTCGCCGTCCTTCCCATTGCTGTCGTGCTCGCGCGCCGGGTGCCATGGCTTCACGGCCGGGCCGAGGGCGGCCTCAATCTTCAGGCGCTCACTTACGCGTTCTGGGAGCCCTTCGTCGCCTGGGGCGTCATTCTCGGACTGCTGACGCTTTTTCAGCGAAGATTCGCCAGCCTGACCGGCGTCTGGGCGAGACTCGCCCGCCGCGCTTATCCGATCTACATCATCCACCCGCCGGTTCTTGTCGGCGTGGCGCTGGTCTGGCGTGACGTGGCCGCGCCCGCGCTTCTCAAATTTCTGGTCACGGGATCGCTCGCCTGCGCGCTGTGTTATGTCATCGCAGGACTTGCCTTGCGCATTCCGGTCGTGGCGCGGATCGTTTGACGGCTGGATTGATTGCCGCAAATTGTCCGTGAACGGCCCTTAACACGCGTCCAACTGACTGGGGGATGCCCGATGCAGCAAATGCATATCAATCTTTTCATCCAGAGCCGCGGGCATCATGAGGCGGCCTGGCGGCATCCGAAATCCTCGCCCCTGCCGCTGACCGATATCCGCTACACGGTCGAGCTGGCGCAAAAGGCGGAAGCGGGATGTTTCGACTCGATCTTCCTCGCCGACGTCCTTGGGCTCTGGAACGACGTCGAGAGCACGCCCTTCAACTGGCTGGAGCCGATCACCTCGCTTGCTGCGGTCGCGATGGCGACGAAGCGCATCGGATTGATCGCGACCTGCTCGACCACCTATACCGAGGCCTACAATCTCGCCCGCCAGTTTGCCTCGCTCGACCACATCAGCCGCGGCCGCGCGGCCTGGAACATCGTCACGACCTGGTCGCCGCAGGCCGGTGCCAATTTCGGTCACATCGGACAAATCGGTCACGCCGATCGCTACGAGCGCGCCGAGGAGTTCATGTCCGTCGTCAAAGGTCTCTGGGACAGCTGGGCCGATGACGCCGTGCTCGACGATCGCGCCGGCGGGCGATATGCCGACCGAACACGCGTCAGGACGATCGATCACAAGGGGCCGCATTATCCGGTGGTCGGTCCCCTGAACATGCCGCGCTCCCCGCAGGGCCGTCCGGTCTTCGTCCAGGCGGGCTCGTCGGATACCGGCAAGAAATTTGCCGCGCGCCATGCGGAGGCGGTGTTCACTGCGCATCTCGAGAAGGGAGCCGCGCAGGCGTTCTACGCCGACCTCAAGCAACTCGTTGCAGCCGAGGGCCGCGATCCCAGCCATGTTGTGATCCTGCCGGGAATCAACCCGGTCATCGGCGCGACGGAAGCCGAGGCCGAACGCTACGCGGCCGAGCTCGATGCGCTGTCCGATCCAGAGGTCGGACGCCATCGCCTGTCGCAGCGCTTTGGCGGCCATGATTTTTCGCATCTCGCGCTGGATGAACCTCTGTCGGTGGAAGATTTTCCCGACCCCAGCAAAAACGAGGCATCCCGCAGCCGGATGGAAGGCGTCGTGGCGCTGGTCAGGAAAGAGCGGCCGACGCTGCGGCAGCTTCTCGCCAAGCTTGCCGGCGCGCGCGGGCATTTCACCGTCGCCGGGCCGCCGGAAAAGATCGCCGATGTCATGCAGGACTGGTTCGAAACCAAGGCCGCCGACGGCTTCAACCTGATGCCGCCGGTGCTGCCGCATCAGCTCGATCTCTTCATCGCCGAGGTGGTCCCACTCCTGCGCAAGCGCGGCCTGTTTCGCGAAGCTTACGAGGGCGAAACCCTGCGCTCGCATTTCGGCCTGTCGCGGCCAGATGTGCGGTTTGGTTAGAACATATCGAGATTAAGTTCGAATGGTGCGGCGACGGCGGTGTGCTCCCTCTCCCTGAGGGAGAGGGTTGGGGTGAGGGGTTACGGTTTCTCCGTAGTCCAAACCCCTCACCCGGCGCTTCGCGCCGACCTCTCCCCATGGCAGAGGTGAACCGCTTTGTGGCCGCATCTATTATTCAACCAAGCTTCGCGCTTTAGACGTGATCCGTTGATTTTCCCGCTGAAAACGGAGTAGCTGGAGCCAGCCGATTTCGTGGAGGACGCCAGTGCCGCCGATCCAGTACATCGTCGAGGGAGGCCATAGGCTCTCCGGCACGATCGAGCCATCCGGCAACAAGAACGCCGCGCTTCCGATCATTGCCGCGGCGCTTCTGACCGACCAGCCGGTCACGCTCACAAATGTGCCGCGCATCCGCGACACCGAAACGCTGGTCGAATTGATCCGCTCGGTCGGCGCGTCGGCCGAATGGCAGAAGCCCAACACGCTTCTCATTCACGCCAAGACGATCCGCGCCGCCGATCTCGATCCTGAGTTGTGCGCGCGCATTCGCGCCTCGATCCTGCTCGCGGGTCCGCTCTTAGCGCGCTGCGGCGAAGTGGTCTTGCCGCCGCCCGGCGGCGACGTGATCGGCCGTCGCCGGTTAGACACGCATTTCCTCGCCTTCGAGCAGTTAGGGGCGACCGTCACGGCTTCCGCGCGGCTGGAGTTGCGCTGCCCGCGCCTGAAGGGCGCGGACGTCTTTCTCGACGAACCGAGCGTCACCGCGACCGAGAACGCGCTGATCGCGGCGGTCGCGGCGCACGGCACCACCTATTTGCGCAACGCGGCGTCCGAGCCGCATGTGCAGGACCTCGCGCATTTCCTGGTCGCGCTCGGCGCGCGCATCGAAGGCATCGGCACCAACACCATGATCGTGCATGGACCGGCGACACTCGGCTCGGTCGCTTATGCCATCGGTCCAGATCATATCGAGGTCGGCTCTCTCATCGGGCTTGCCGCGGTGACGCGCTCAAAACTTCGCATCGCGCGTGCCGGCGTCGACCATCTGCGCTCGATCCGCATGGGCTTTGAGCGGCTCGGCATTTCCTGCCAGATCGAGGGCGACGACCTCATCGTGTCGGATTTCCAGACGCTGAAGATCCAGGACGATTTCGGCGGTCATGTGCCGAAACTGGAGGACCAACCCTGGCCGGCCTTTCCCGCCGACCTGATGTCGATTGCGATCGTGACCGCGACGCAATGCGCCGGCGTCATCCTGATGTTCGAGAAGATGTTCGAATCCCGGATGTTCTTTGTCGACAAGCTGATCGCGATGGGCGGTCGCATCGTGCTGTGCGACCCGCACCGCGCCATCGTTGCAGGTCCCTGCCGCCTGAAAGGCGCGCTGATGACCTCGCCCGACATTCGCGCCGGGATGGCGATGCTGTTGGCTTCGGCCTGCGCCGAAGGCGTCTCCACCATCAACAACGCCGATCAGATCGAGCGCGGCTATGAGCGGATCGACCAGCGGCTCAATGCGTTAGGCGCCAAAATCACCCGCGTGCCGGCGCGCGATGGTTAGAAGTGGAGTTGACTTTCGCCGCCCATATCTAGCCGCGAGGAGCGGTCGTCTCGTCACCAGTCTTGCGGCCGACGGCGTGACCGCGTTCGAGAGCTGGTTGGTGAACCCTGATAGAAACTTGCCTTGAAACGTGATCTAAGGAGGTGCGCGGGGCCGAATGTTCAGATGGAGGAACGCCGCATGAAAGCGCTCAGCCTTGGATTGCTATTCGTCGTCGCCACGCTATCAAGCGCCCACGCGCAACGTTCGCCTGAAACGCTTCCGCTCGTGACGGTCGATTGCTACCAATCGTTTGCCGCAAAGGTGCCACTGCCGGAAAAGTCCTCGAAGGAAATTGCAATCGATGGCGGCAATCTCGATACGCCGATGATCCGCTACAGGCTTCAAGTCGCCGATAAACGAACTCTGAAAATAATCAGAGACCCTGACCGGCCTGCCTTTCGGACAGAGCACGGCAAGAGTGTTTGGGAGATCAAGCGCGACTTCACCAGCGCGCATCAGGTCGTGGGTTGGCGAGAGGAGTTACCGGGCGGAATAGTCCGGCTTTTCACATTCGACTTCGAAGACCTCTTGCTGAGTACGGTTGACATCTCGCCGGCGTCGGCGATTGGTGCCGGGGTAGAACTTCACACGATGAGATGCAACAAGCCGATCCAATCTTCGGCGGATAGTCGTCAGTAGACATTTGACGGCCCCAAGGCGCGCTGGCGGACCATCGGCGGCGCGCCAGTTTATTCCCGCAAATCCGACATTTTATCCGCGCACATGTCTCTTGCGTTCTTGCCGCGGCGTGCAAGACTTCGCGTGCCATGATGATCCGAGAAATCAGACCCGACGTCGATCGTGACAGCCTGCTGGCCGGCGCGCAATTCGCGGACGCCTTTCGGGTTACGGTCTCTGATGCGAGGCTCGATGCGCGAGCCGCTGCGATGCGGATGTTTTCCGAGAGCCCGCGCTGGGTTCAGGCGCTGCTCGATCTGCGCAACAGGATCGTCGCGCCGTTTGGCCTGAAAACCTCCGGCGAGCGCGAAGCGACGTCCAGGGGCATGATCGGGTTGTTTCCGGTTCTCAGCGAGACGCCGCAGCGGCTGGTCGCTGGCTTCAACGATCACCACCTGGATTTTCGCGTCATCGTGGATGTAGTGCCCTCAGGCGGGGCTAAGGACGTGACAGCTACTACGCTCGTTCTCACCCATAACTGGTTCGGCCGCGCCTACCTCACCGCGATTATGCCGTTCCATCGCATGATTGCCAAAACCCTGCTCAAGCAGGTCTCGGTCCCGGCCTCGCAATAGCGATGCCGCCACGCGGCCATGCGATGGCGGCCATTGAAGAAGCCGCACGAGGGACTTAGGCTCAAGGCAAATCGCCAAGCCAAAGGACCAACAATGGCCGAGGAAACCGCCAAACTTGCCGCCTATGTCGCGGGGCTGAAATTCGACGATATCCCGCCGGAGGTGCGCGAGCGTGCCAAGGCCTTGACGCTCGATTTCCTCGGCAGCGCCATCCGGGCGCGGCGCGATGCGGAATCAACGCCGACGCTATTCAAGACCCTCGAGGCGCTGGCGCTCGACACGAAGGGCTATTCCACGGTGTTCGGCGACAACAGAACCTGGACGCCGGCGATGGCGGCGCTGCTCAATGGCGCGCTCGGCCATTCGCTTGATTTCGACGATACGCATGCCGATTCCTCGCTGCATCCGAGCGCACCGGTGGTGCCGGCCGCATTTGCCGTCGGCGAACTCGTAGGCAGCTCGGGCCGCGAGGTGCTGACCGCCATCGTCGCCGGTTACGAAGTCTGCTGCCGGCTCGGCAATGCACTCGATCCGACCTCGCATTACGCGCGCGGCTTCCACCCCACAGCGACGGCCGGCACATATGGCGCGGCTGCCGCAGCGGCAAAGCTCTTCGGATTGTCGAAGCAGCAGATCATCGCGGCGTTCGGCGTTGCCGGCAGCCAGGCGGCGGGCTCGCTGCAATTCCTGGTCAATGGCGGCTGGAACAAACGCTATCAGGTCGGCGCGTCCGCAATGAACGGCGTGATTGCGGCAACGCTCGCGCGCAACGATTTCGTCGGCGCGACCGAGTCGGTCGAGGGCAAGCACGGGCTGCTTGTCGGCTACAGCGACAACGCGCATCCGGAAAAAGCGGTGGCCGATCTCGGCAAGGTCTATGAGACCATGAAGATCGGCGTGAAGCCCTATCCGAGCTGCCGCTACACCCATGCCGCGCTCGATGCGTTGATCGCGATGCGCCGGGAGCACAATCTGACGCCGGAACAGATCAAGCGCGTCGAGATCGGGCTGCATCGCAATGGCATCACGCTCACGGGCGATGAGGCCACCAAGCGGCATCCGACCTCCATCGTCGGCGGACAGTTCTCGATGTTCTTTACCGGCGCGGTGGCGCTCGACCAGGGCAGCTTCGGCTGGGACGACTACCACCGGCTTGGCGATGCGGCGGTCGATGCACTGGCCGACAAGTTCGACGTCGTGCGGGACGATCGTCTCGAGATCGGCCGCAAGCATCCGTTCGGCGCCCGCGTTTCCATCACCACGGATGACGGTGTGCACGAGCGAATCTACGCCGATCCGTCCGGTGAGCCGGACTCGTTTCCGGATGCGCAGGCCATGGCGCAGAAATTCCTCACTTTGGCGCGCCCCGTGCTCAACGGCCGCGCCGATCAGCTGGCGGATGCGATCCTGTCGCTGGAGCGATTCGACCGCATCGAGCAGGCGACCCATCTGGGACGGCAGTAAAGATCTTTTGAGACTTGTGGCGTCTCCGGCGGAGCCGTCAACTTAAGGTTCCATCGCAACCACCGGCCGTGTCAGGCGTTATATCGCCGCCGAACGGAGCTCGAAGATGGATCAAGAAACCAGACACGAAATTGTGGTGCTGTCGCTGAGTACGCTCGCAGCCCTTCCGGTTGTAACGGCCCTTGGCCTTGCGGTGGTGACCGGGATCATGACCTGGTAGGGCGCTTCATTGCATTTGATCAGAACGGCCCGCATGGTTCGCCCAGCGGGCCTGTTGCTGTTCTCACGGCAAGTCGTCGCGAAACTCCCGGTTCGCAAGGCTTGCTTCTTCCAGATCGAGATCGCGTTCGATGTGCCGCCGCGCTTCGTCGGTGATTTTCCCGTCGCGCAGCAGGATGTGAATGAATTTCCGTTCGGACGCGATCAGCTCCCGTGTCAGATCGGTTCCAGCCGCCGAGACCAACCGTCCATCCGGATCAAGCGATGTCGGCAACTGACTGGTGCGAGTCTCGTGCCGCGCGCGCAGCAGCCGGACCACGCCCTCCGACAGGTCACGATCCTCGGTGATGGCCTCGAGCGATTTGAGCGCGGCGTCGAGCGCCTCGCGCCGTGCGGCTATCTCGGATTCGAGCTCGGCTGCTCGCTCGCTGCGGCCGGCCTGCGCGATACCGAGCCAGCGCACCACCGGCGCGAGACTCAATCCAAATCCGACCAGCGTGATGAAGATGACGCCGAAGGTGACGAACAGGATCAGGTCGCGGTCGGGGAAAGGTCTGCCATCCGGCAGCGCCAGGGGCAGTGCCAGTGCGGCGGCCAGAGACACCGCGCCGCGGACACCGGTGAACGAAAGCACGAACGGCCACTGCCATGGCGGCGCCGGATCGCGCTGCCGCACGCGCTTGATCATCCGCGGCAGGTAGGTCGCAGGAAACGTCCAAGCGAAGCGTGCGACGACGATCATCACCGTGACGAGCGCGGTTGCGATCAGGATATCGTCGAGCGGAAATGTCTTCGAGCGTTCATACAACAGATGCATCTGGAATCCCGTCAGCAAGAACAGCGTCCCTTCGATCAGGTAGATGACCAAATTCCAGAAGAAGATGCCCTGCAGCCGTGTCGCCGCCGAAATCAACAGCGGTCCGTTCCAGCTCATATAAAGGCCGCAGGCGATGGTCGCGATCACGCCGGAGCCGCCGAGATGTTCCGGCAGCCAATAGGCCACGTAGGGCGTGATCAACGACAGTGTGATCTCGATCTGCGGATCGCGCGCCCAATGCCGCGCCCGCAACGAGAGCCATCCAACCGCGATGCCGAACAGTGTCTCGCCGGCGACGATGGCGGAAAATTCGCCGATCGCCATCGGCAACGAGAACAGGCCGGTCGAGATGGCCATCACCGCGAAACGATAGAGGATCAGTGCGGTGGCGTCGTTCGCGAGCCCCTCGCCCTCGAGCACGACCATGATACGGCGTGGAATGCAGAGTTTGCTGGCCACCGCCAAGGGAGCCACGACATCCGGCGGCGCGACGATCGCGCCGAGCAGGAAGCCGACACTCCAGGGCAGGCCGATCAGGTAATGCGTGGCGGCAGCGACCGCGAAGGCGGTAAAGATCACGCACCCGACCGCCAGCAAAATGATCGGGCGCAGATTGAATTTGAATTCGCGCCAGCTCATGGCGACCGCCGCCGAATAGATCAGCGGCGGAAGCACCACCAAGAGGACCAGTTCGGGCGGCAATTCCACCGCGGGCATGCCCGGCACGAAGGCGAGCGCGATGCCGGCGACGAGCAGCAGGATCGCGGGCGCGACCTCGATCCGCCGCGCCAGCAGCGCGGTTCCAGCGAGCAGCGCGAGCAGGATCAGAAATAGCTGAAAATTCGCTTCCACGGTCGCCTCGCTCGCTCACCTCTCCCCGGCGGGGAGAGGTCGGATCGCTCCTGGCGATGCGTCAGCGTCGTCCAGTGCGATCCGGGTGAGGGGGCGCTGCTCTAACGTGAGACCGTAACCCCTCACCCCAGCCCTCTCCCAAAGGGAGAGGGGGCAGATCTTCAATGCGGCGCTAGTCGAAACCCATCCCATCAGGCAAAGCTGCGCCGGCTGCGCCGCTCATTCCCTCATGTCGTAGCGATACGACTTGGAGACGATCTGCCAGCCGTCGGGCAGTTTCATCGCCACCAGATAGTCGGTGAAATAGCGCGGCGGCCACTGGCAGCGTACCTTGACGAAAGCTGTGTTCTCGTCGGAACGGTCGATCGTGACGATGAAATCCTCACGCGCCTTGCCTTCGGACTTGGCGGACGGAAGCTTCTTGAGACGCTCCAGCCAATGGGGAACGCTGATCACCTTGAGCTCGCCTTTTTCCAGCCAGCGCAGATCGGCGGAGGGATGAAACATCGCTCCTAACTTTTCGGTGTCGCATTCATACAGGCCGTCGAAATAGTTCTGTACGACCGCCTCGACGCTGGAACGATCATGGCTCATGGTCTTGCTCCCTGATGGTTTGTCATTTTGCGCATGATCTAGTCGGAAAACCGCTGCACACTTTTCCGGATCATGCGCTATATCGCGCTGGCGGCGATGTTGACCATCAGCGCCAGCAGCGCAGTATTGAACACGAAAGAGACGATTCCATGTACCGTCGCGATCCGGCGGATCGTCTTGTCGGTAATGCCGACGTCGGAGACCTGCGCGGTCATGCCGATCACGAACGAGAAATAGACGAAGTCCCAGTAGTCGGCGTGATCGTCCTTGTCGCCGCTCGGAAACTGAAGGCCGCCCGGCGTGCGGCCGCGGTAATATTCGTGAGCGTAGTGCAAGGCGAAGGCGGTATGCACCGCCGCCCAGGACAGCGCGACTGTTGACGTCGCAAAGATCAGCTCGGCCGGCTTGTGCTGCCCCTGACCGAGCTCGAATACGATCGCGGCGAGGCTTGCGAAGGCGCCGAGCGCCGTCAGCAGCGGGATCAGGAAGCGGCCGTCGTCCTGCAGCGCCGCCATGCGCCGGATGGTTGCGAGCGAGCTTCGCAGCATCATGGCGTAGACGAGCACGATATACATCGCCACGAACGTATCCCAGCCGATCAACAGCCGTGTGACCAGCCGATGCGATGTCGGCAGCAGGAAGAACACGACGATCCCGCACACGATTGAGAAAGTTGTGCGTGGGCGCGCATAGACGAGGCGAACGGCCTTCGGCAGCTTCCGGAAGCGAAGAAGGCGTTCCTCGAACTCCTCGCCGCTCATGGGACCTTTGGCTTTCTCTAGTTCTTCCGTTCGGCAACAAAGCGCGCCGCGGCGCGCAAAACGTCGCCGCGCGGGCCGAAGATCGACAGCGCCTGATCGGCTCGCGCCAAAAGGTCGCGAACGCGCTGCTTGGCGCCGTCGATGCCGAGCTGGGTGACGAAGGTGGTCTTGCCGAGCGCGGCGTCAGCACCCGCGGGCTTGCCCAGCGCGGCCGCATCGCCCTCGACGTCGAGCAGGTCGTCGGCGATCTGGAAGGCTTCCCCAAGCGCGCGCCCGTAATCGTCGAGCGCCTGATATTCCTTTTGCGAGGCCTGCCCGAGGATGGCGCCGGCGATGCAACCGAAGCGCAGCAGCGCGCCGGTCTTCATCTGCTGCAACCGGGCGACGTCGACCGGTTCCCGGTCGCCGAAGCGGCCTTCGCCGGCGAGATCCAGCATTTGCCCGCCGACCATGCCGCCGATGCCGGAGCAGCGCGCCAGCGCGCGCGTCAGCAGAAGCCGCACGGTCGCGTCCTTGTGGATCTCATCGCGGGTGACGATGTCGAAGGCGAGCGTCAAGAGGCCGTCGCCGGCCAGGATCGCGGTCGCGTCGTCGGTCTTCTTGTGCAGGGTGGGGCGGCCGCGGCGGAGGTCGCTGTTGTCCATCGCCGGCAGATCGTCGTGGATCAGCGAATAGCAGTGAATGCACTCCAGCGCCGCGCCGGCGAGCAAAGCGGCTTCGCGGGAGACGCCAAAGATCGCGGAACTCTCCACCACCAGGAACGGGCGCAGCCGCTTGCCGCCGCCGAGCGTCGAATAGCGCATGGCGTCCATCAGCCGCTTCGGCCGCGCGATCTCGTCCGCGAGCAGCGTGTCGGCGAGAAGCTTTGCGAGCAACGCTTCGGTGTCCTCGGCTGTCTGGTCCAACCGCTTCGCAAAGTCCTGATGTGACGTCGTCATTAACCAAAAGCTCCCAATCGAATTGGGCCGGACAATCGTTGATGAGAGCGCCCGCGTCAATTGCGCCCAGACCATAGCGGGGCGCCTTAAAACCGTTGAAAAAATAATGGATTATCAGCCAGATATCGGCCGAGCCGACATTCAAGTCTGCCTATTCAGCCAGAAACCGTCAATTTTGCGCATTGCCCGAATCCTGTTCCTGATCCTTTTGGCCGTGCTTTTGCTGCCCTATCTGGTGGCGCCGCTTTATCGCAGCGGCCACCCGGCCTCCGCTCTGATGGCGTGGCGCTACGTGACCGGCGCGCCCGTCACGCGGCAGTGGGTCGACCTTTCCGCCATGGCGGCGCCGCTGCCGCGCTCGGTGATCGCCTCCGAAGACGCGAAATTCTGCAGCCATCGCGGCGTCGATTGGGGCGCGCTCCGCGAGGCGATCGACGATGCCGAGGATGGCGAGCCTTCGCGGGGCGGCTCGACCATCACCCAGCAGGTGGCGAAAAACTTGTTCCTGTGGCCGGGCCGCAGCGTGGTCCGCAAGGCGCTGGAACTGCCGCTGGCGCTGTGGATCGATTTTGTGCTGCCGAAACCGAGAATTCTGGAAATCTATCTCAATATCGCCGAGCTCGGTCCGGCCGGTCAGTTCGGCGTCCAGACCGGCAGCCTTTATGCTTTCGGCCACGGCGCCTCGAATGTGACGCCGCGGGAGGCGGCGTTGCTGGCCGCCATCCTGCCCAATCCGCATACCCGCAGCGCCCGCAATCCGGGTCCTGGTCTGCGGCGTCTCGCCGGGATTTACGTGGTGCGGGCGCAGGCTGCGGAACTGGCGCGCTGCTGGGGTGAAAATCGCGCCTTTTGAGCGGTTTTTACCTATTTTGCAGCTAGCGTAAGCGGGCTCCATCCTCTATAAGCGCGGCCTCATCGGCATTTCCAGCTTGCGCCTTTGGCGCTTTAGCCGCCCGTTTCGGGACGATGCCACTTTCGGAATCAGGATTTTAAAAGGACACCGATATGGCTGTTCCCAGAAGGAAAACCTCGCCGTCGCGCCGTGGCATGCGCCGCTCGGCTGACGCCTTGAAGAAGCCGACCTATGCCGAGGACAAGGATTCCGGCGAACTGCGCCGTCCGCACCACCTCGATCTGAAGACCGGCATGTACAAGGGCCGGCAGGTGCTGAAGAAGAAAGAATCCTGATCCGGTTTTGTTGACCGGATGCGGCCTACAGGCGGGTAGGAACGGCCGGATGTGGCGAAGCGTTGGAGCGCTTTGCCCTTAGGATGATTTAGAAGGCCTTGCCGATGTCGATGGTCGGTTTCCCGCTGCTTCTGATCCCACTCGCGATCTACAACATCATCGTCTTCATGATGCCCAGCGTCTCGCTCACCGAGGCGCTGGTGAGCGTGCCGCTGCCGTCGGGGGCCGAGTGGTCCGTGACGCTGAGCGATATCCTGGTTGCGATTGGCATCCTGATGGTGCTGCTCGAGGTGATCAAAGGCGCGCGGCCCGGCGCGAAATTCCTGACCGATCACCTGCTGTCGCTGATCGTCTTCGGCGCGGCCCTGGCCGAATTTTTGCTGTGGCCGCGCTTTGCCAACTCGACCTATCTCCTGCTCGTGCTTTTGGCGCTGACGGATTTTCTCACCAGCGTGGCGCTCCGCGTCAGGCGGACGCCGGCCCCAGCAGGCGTTGCGCGCCGCGTGCGGCGTGACCCCGTCGAGGACAGGCGCGAGCCCGCTCATGCCGATGAGGGCGCCTGGTCGCCGCGGCACGAGCCGGCAAGCCACACGCCGGTCGAGCCGAAATTTACCCATGCTGAGCCGTCCGCTGCTGAGACGCCGGCGCCCGCGCCCGCGCCAGAACATGACGCGGCATCAAGGCCCGCCAGCGGCGAATCACAGCCGCCCGAGACGGCTCACTAATTTCCGTTAAACCACCCGCCGCGTCCGGCTGGCGATGTCCTCTGTCGGGGACGGGTGCGGCCGGTAGGCCGCCTGTGCGTCCGCCATGCTCGTCCGCCGAATGCGGCGAGCCTGCGGGACGTACTGGGCCTCCGCAATCAGATGCGTCACGAAGATCGGGTCGGCCGACCAGCGGTACCAGCGCCGGCGCGCACGCCGTTCAATGAAGGTGGCCAGCGGCACCAAAGCGCGGCTCGCGGGTTTTCCGTCAGAAGGCGCGGCCTGGTCAGTCGAATCTGTGGGCATCGGGAGTACAGTTTCCCTGCTGGACTGTCACATTTTGGGACAGTCGAGTCCTCTGTTACAGTCGCCCTCGCAAAGACCATGCCGATCCGCGCCGCTTGTTCCTATTTCGCCAAAGCGGCCGCGATTTTCGGAATATTTATGAACTTTGCATAAGTTCGGCGTCGAACTGGCCCAGGTTTTTCGTGCCAGAGAGTCAGCCGGCCGCAAAACAAAAATCGAATCCTGTCCTGAAACGAGGCGACCTTGACCGACAGTCTCCCCCCAGCCGACCAGATTCTCGCCTCCCTCGGCCAGGCCGCCTTTGTCTGGGATATTGCGACCGACAAACTGGTCTGGAGCGCGCACGTCGCCGCGGTCTTTCCCGACATCCCGCTCGAGCGGCTGGCAACGGCCACGGAATTCTCCAACCTGATCGAGCCCAAGCGCTCGGTTCGCTCCGAAGCGCTGGTCGCTTCGCCTGCCGCCTCGAGCGGCGAGGGCGCGCCCTACCGGATCGAATATGGCGTGCGGGCCACGACCTCGGCGCAAGTGCAATGGATCGAGGAAACCGGCTGCTGGTTTGCTGGAAGCGACGGCAAGCCGGTGCGCGCCCAAGGCATTGTCCGGGTCAACAACGAACTTCACGCCCGCGACGAACAACTGGTGCGGCTGTCGCGCAACGATCCCCTGACCGGCGAGCTCAACCGCACGCATCTGGTCGCCTCGCTGGCCGAGATCATCGAGGAGGCCGTTCGCTTCCGCACCAACTGCGCCTTCATGCTGATCGGCATCGACCATCTGGCGCGCATCAACGACGCCTTCGGCTTTGATGTGGCGGACGCCGTGATCTCGGAAGTGGCAGCTCGCATTCGCCCCAAGCTGCGCGGCGGCGACGTGCTCGGCCGTTTTTCCGGCAACAAATTCGGCCTGGTGCTGAAGAACTGCACCGTTGACGACATGAGCATCGCGGCCGAGCGGTTTCTTGCCGCCATCCGCGACGAGGTGGTGCCGACCAAATCAGGTCCGGTCTCGGTGACGGCCTCGATCGGCGGCGTCGCGGTGCCGCGCTATGCGCGCAGCGCCGATGAGGCGATCAACCGCGCCCAGGAAACGCTCGAATCCTGCAAGAGCCGCCGCGCCGGCTCGTTCGCGCTGTGGCGCCCGAATGTCGAGCGCGACGCCCAGCGCCGGGTGAACATTCGCGTCACCGACGAAATCGTCACCGCGCTCAACGACCGCCGCATCACCATGGCCTTCGAGCCGGTGGTGGACGCCCGCGCGCGCGATGCGGCTTTCTACGAATGCCTGGTCCGCATGGAACAGCACGACGGGCAGGTGCTGCTCGCCCCCGACATCGTGCCGGTGGCCGAACGGCTCGGCCTCATTCGTCTGGTCGATCACCGCGTGCTTGAGCTCGTGGTCGCCGAACTCGCGGCTTCGCCCGCAATAGAGCTCAGCCTCAACATCTCGCCGGACACGACCATGGATCCGGACTGGTGGACCTCGATCGAATCGCTGATGCGCGCCCATCCCACCGTCGGCGAACGGCTGATCGTCGAGATCACCGAGACGGTCGCGATCCAGGATGTCGACGATGTCCGCGGTTTCGTCACGCGCTTGAAGAATTTCGGCAGCCGCATCGCCATCGACGATTTCGGCGCCGGCTACACCTCGTTCCGCAACCTGCGCAAGCTTGGCGTGGACATCGTCAAGATCGACGGCGCCTTCGTGCAGAACATCGCGCGCTCGGCGGATGACCGCGCCTTCGTGCAGACGCTGATCGATCTGGCGCGTCGGCTCGACATCAAGACCGTCGCCGAATGGGTGCAGGACGAAGAGGCTGCCTTGATGCTGCGCGACTGGGGCTGCGATTATATCCAGGGCCGGCTGATCGGGCTCGCGTCCTCGCAACGGCCCTGGCAGCAGCCGGCCGATGCGGTTTTGCCGGCGGCGAGCTGAACGACCCGCGCCTTGCTATGATTTGCCGGGACGCAGGTCGACGCGCAGGCGCTGCTCCAGGCGCCGCACGAGGAGGCTCGTTCCGTAGCACAGCACCAGGAAGGTCGCCGCAAGCAGCGCATAATAATGGACCGGCGCCTGCTCGCGCGCGTTGATGATGGTTGCTTCTTGCAGCATCTCAGGCACCCCGATGATGCTAGAGATGGTGGAATCCTGAAAAGCGATCAACGATTGCGTCAGCAGCGCCGGCAGCATGCGTCGCAAGGCCTGTGGGATCACGACGTAACGCGCCGCCTGAAATCGCGACAATCCTGTCGCGACCGCAGCGGCATACTGATTGGACGGGATGGACTGCACGCCGGCGCGCACGATCTCGGTGAAGTAAGCGACTTCGAAGCAAGTCAAGGCGATCAAGGCCGACCAATAAGCGGAGAGCGAGCGGCCGCCGATCATCGGGACGATCATGTAGATCCAGAACATGACCATCACCAGCGGCATGCTCCGCAGCGTGTTGACATAGATACGCATGGCAAGCGCGATCCAGCCGATGCGCGAGAGCCTTGCAAAGGCGCCGGCACAGGCGATCGGCAGCGCAAGCGCGACTGCGAGCAGTGTCAGCGTCACGTTGTAGCGGAGCAGGGCCGAGAGCATCGACAGGTATTCGTGCATTTCCTACCCGCCGATCCGTCCGGGAACAGCGATGCGCTTCTCGACCAGCAGCATTGCGGCGGCGATGATCCATGCGCAGAGCAGGTAGACGGCACTTGCGTAGACATTAACCGGCAACCACTGAAAGGTCTCCGTCCCGAGTTGTCGCGTCACATAAGTGGTCTCGGCGACGCCGACCGCCATCGCCAACGAAGAACCCTTGAAGATCGTGACGAATTCAGATGCGAGCCCCGGCGTGATGGTCCGCAACAGCAGGTTCAGGAAAATATGGCGCTGCGATTGCCACCAGGTGAGGCCGCTGGAGGCCGCCGCCATGTGCAGGCCTGGGCCGATGGTGTTGAAACCGGATTTGACGAGTTCGGCGATTTTGGCTGAAGAATACAGCGACAGCGTGATGATCGAGGCGGCAACCTCCCAGCCGTAATTGAACAACACCTGCCTTGCGAAGACAGGCAGGATGCGCGGGAAAATGAAATAGACGAAGAAGAGCTGCACCAGCAGCGGGATGTTGCGGAATATCTCGACATAGACCGTGCCGATGAAGCGCAGCACCGCGATGGGTGCAGCTCTCATCAGGCCGATACCGATGCCGAGCGCCATCGACATGACCCAGGAGATGGCGGCTATCTGAAAGGTCAGAAGCAGCGCTTCAAGCAAATTCCTGCCATTCGGCGGTTGCCATAGAACGGACCAGTCAATCATTGCCGATACGCATCTCTCGTCAGCATTTTCGATCCGGCGCGAACGTGCCGAACACGGCGGTCAGGCGGGCCAGGAATTCATCTGCACCAGAAATTTTCCGGCTTCCGGCAGCGGCATCTTGAAACCACCCTCGCCGAAATAGCGCTGATAAAGCTTTTCCCATTCGCCGGAGCTGCAGAGTTGCGCAATTGTCTGATCCGCGATGCGCTTGAATTTCGAGCTTCCGGGGCGGATCAGCAGCGTCTGGGTCGCGGCGTTCATCTTCATCGGCACGACGCGGAATTGCGACCGGTCACGGCCGATGTCGTAAAGGATCGGTTCGTCCGAACTGTAGACGTCGACCGTGCCGGTCTGCAGCGCGGTGATGCCCTGGCTATGGTCCGGAAAGCCGATCGTCTTCACCGCAGTGGCGAAGGTGCCGGATTCGTTCGCGGATCGAAACAGGGCGGCCTCGAGCCCGCCTTGCGGAATGCCGATGCGCTTGCCCGCAAGATCGGCAACGTCCTTGATCGGGCTAGCGGCGAGGACAAGCGCGCTCGTGCTGGTGACGAAATGCGGAATGCTGAAATCGACGACCTTGGAGCGGCCAATGGTCATGACGGTCGCGCCCGCCTCGAGATCGATGGCGCCGTTTTGCAAAAGTGGAATGCGGGTCTGGCTCGTCACGGCGACGTAATTCAACTTGATCGCGCCGCCCAGTTCCTTGTTGACCGCATCATGGATCGCTTTGCCGATGTCGGTGGCGAAGCCGAGATATTGTCCATTGGCGTCCTTGAAGCCGTAAGGCGGAGCCGCTTCGCGTATGCCGAGATTGAACACGCCGCTGCTCTTGATCCTGTCGAGCGTGTCTTCGGATGTATCTGCCCTCGCCGCCGACGCCGCAAGAAGCGTGGCGAGGCTTGCGGCGCCCGCGGATAAAAAGCCGCGACGATCGGCGGAGTGGGTCTCGCTGGTCGCTTCTCTCATGCCCGTTTCCTTCTCTCTAATGCGTCAGGATGCGATTGAGGAATCGCGCCGCCCGTTCGCTCGTGGGCTTGGCGAAGAACTGCGCGGTCGGCGTATCCTCGACGATCGCGCCGTCCTCCATGAAGACGATCCGATCGGCGACGTTGCGCGCAAAACCCATTTCGTGGGTGACGATGATCAGTGTCATGTTCGACTGCGCCAGCAACCTGATCACGTCGAGGACCTCGTTGATCATTTCCGGATCGAGCGCCGATGTCGGTTCGTCGAACAGGACGACAAGGGGGTCTGTCGCCAGCGCCCGCGCGATAGCCACGCGCTGCTGCTGTCCGCCGGAAAGGCTCGCGGGCCAGCGCTCGGCGTAGGCGGCCATGCCGACTTGCGCGAGCAGCGCGTTTGCCTTTTCGATGGCTTTGGCCTTGTCGTGCCGCAGCGCCACCACCGGCGCGAGCGTGATGTTGTCGATCACCTTCATGTGCGGATAGAGCTCGAAGCTCTGAAAGACCATCGAGACCTTGCGGCGAAGGCGCAGCAGCGCCGCGGACGACTGGACCACCTTCTCGCCGTCGACATGGATGGAGCCGCCTTGAATCGGCTCCAGCCCGTTGATGCACTTGATGAGCGTGCTTTTTCCCGATCCGGACGGGCCGCAGATGACGACCGTCTCGCCGCTTTCGATCGTGAGGGTGCAGTTGCGAAGAACCTGGTGGTCCCCGAACCATTTACTGACCGACTCGACGGAAATCATCGGCCGTCCTTCTTCCTGAAGACGTGGCCACCTTTACGAGGAATGATATGACAGCATATCAGGTCGGATAATCCAACCCTTTATAACGGATGCTTGCGCGGCCATCCCTGGGGTAGAAGACAAGCGTGCCGCGGCTCTCGCCTTTCGAAGTTCAGGAGAACATCAAGTGACTTTCCCATCCCGTGAAAATCTGGTGGTCTGTTTCGGGCATCCCGCGTATCGGGTGAAAGCGGCGTTCGACCAGCTCGACACAGGCGTCAAAGGTTTCGAGGTCAAGACGTTCGAGGAGTTCGAGCGCCGGATCGCGGACGCGGACGTCGTGGTGGTGTCAGGCTTCTGGAAAAATCATCTGCTTGAGAAGGCGCCGCGCCTGAAGTTCATTCAATCGATCAGCGCGGGCATCAATCAATACGATCTGAACGTGCTGAAGGCCGGCGGCGTGCGACTGGCGAGCGCGCAAGGCGTCAACATGAACGCGGTATCGGATCACGCGATGAGCCTGATCCTCGCAATGTCGCGGCGACTGCCGGAAGCGCGGGACAACCAGGCGAAAAAATTCTATCGCCCGATGCAAAGCGATCACGCCCTTCGCGAGGACGAACTGGCGGGCAAGACGCTCGCAATCTTCGGCATGGGGCGCATCGGCGGCCGCCTCGCCAAACTGGCAAGGGCCTTCGACATGAACGTCATCGGCTTTCGCCGCAGCAATCTGTCCGACAAGGGTTATGCCGACGAGGTTCATGCCTCATCGCAGTTTCACGAATTCCTGCCGCGCGCCGACTTCGTCGCGCTCACCTGCGCGCTCACCGATGAGACGCGCAACATCATTGGCGAGGCGGCATTGTCGCGGTTCAAGGCCACCTCCTATCTGATCAACCTGGCGCGCGGCGCTTGCGTCGACGAAGGCGCGCTCGTCAAGGCGCTGCGAAACGGAGCGATCAAGGGCGCAGCGCTGGATTGTACGGTCGAGGAGCCGCTTCCTGAAGCATCGCCGCTATGGACGATGCCGAATGTCTTCATCACCCCGCATACCGGAGGCGAGACCTGCTCTTACGAAGCGGGCATCGCGAAGCTGTTGCAGGCTAACCTGAACAAGATCTGGGCCGGTGACGACGATCTCGTCAACAAGGTGGTTTGAGCAGGCGGCGCCGTGGCGATGAAAAGGAAACAAGTGGCCGTTATCGGAGCCGGCATGGTCGGCGCCTGCGTCGCGCGCTATCTGCAGCGCGACGGCCACGACGTCGTGATGATCGATCCGCTCGATCCCGGAGAGGGGGCGTCTTTCGGCAATGCCGGATGTTTCAATCCGTCGTCGCTGGTGCCGATCGCAGGACCCGATACCTTCCGGCAGGTCCCGAAATATCTGATGGACCCGCTCGGGCCGCTGTCGATCCGCTGGTCCTATCTGCCGCAGCTTGCCCCATGGCTGATCCGCTACGGGCTGGCCGGCACGCCGGAGAAAATCAAGCTTCAGGCGACGGCCCTTAAAGCTTTGATCGCTCCCTGCTTCGACGTGCTCATGCCGCTCGTCGATGACGCCGGCGCGCAGGATCTGGTCAAGCGCGAGGGCATCCTGATCGTATACCGCTCGGCCGAAAGCGTGGCGGCGGATGCGCGCGGCTGGGCGTTGCGGCGCGAGAACGGCATCGTCTGGGAAGAGTTCGACCAGGCGCAGCTGCGCGCCTTCGATCCGAATCTCACGCCGGATGCAAAATTCGGCAAATACGTTCCGAACAACGGCCACACGGTCAACCCGAGCGAACTGGTCAAGACGATCGTCGACAACGTCGTCAAGTCGGGAGGTCGTCTGGTCAAGGCGGAAGCCAGGGGTTTCGCGTTCGATGGCGACCGGCTCGTTGCGATCGAGACGTCGGCCGGCCGGATCGAGACCGATACGGCCGTGCTGGCTGCCGGCGCGCACTCGAAGGTGCTTGCGGCGCAAGCCGGCGACAAGGTCCCGCTGGAAACCGAGCGCGGCTACCACGTGATGATCCGCACCCCCGCGATCAAGCCGCGCGTGCCGACGACGGATTCGGAGAACAAGTTCGTCGCCACGCCGATGCAGCTCGGCGTTCGCCTCGCAGGCACGGTTGAACTCGCGGGCTTGCGGGCCGCGCCGAACTGGAAGCGGGCCGAGATCCTGCTCAAGCGGATCGGTTCGCTTTATCCGGCGCTGGGCAAGGACTATTCGCCGAACGAGATCACCTGCTGGATGGGGCATCGCCCGAGCTTGCCGGATTCTCTGCCCGTGCTGGGCCGCTCGAAACGCTCGGCCGGTGTCGTCTACGCATTCGGACACCAGCATGTCGGCATGACCGCCGCGCCCTATACCGGCGTCGTGATCTCCGATCTTGTTTCCGGCCGGCCGTCGCCGATCGATCTCACCCCGTTTCGCGCTGATCGCTTCTGACGCTCCATCTGACCATTCGCTCCAGTCTTTGCCTCCGCTTGCTGTTGGAAATGTGCAAATGAAGAGAGCTATCGCCATCGTGACGCTATTTGCCTGCTGGGCCGTCGCTTTTGCGCAAGAACGCACGATTACCGTTGCGTCGACCACGTCCACCGAGCAGTCCGGCCTTTTCGGCTACCTGCTGCCTGCGTTTTCGAAATACTCGGGCATTACCGTCAAGGTCGTCGCGGTCGGGACCGGTCAGGCTCTGGATATCGGGCGCCGGGGCGACGCGGATGTCGTCTTCGTCCATGACCGTCCGGCGGAGGACAAATTCATGGCCGAAGGTCAGGGCGTCAAGCGCTTTGACGTCATGTACAACGACTTCGTCATCGTCGGGCCGAAGACCGATCCCGCGCACATTGCCGGTAGCAAGGACGTCGCCGATGCGCTGCGCAAGATCGCCGCAACGAAAGCGACTTTCATCTCGCGCGGCGACCGGTCCGGCACATATGAAGCAGAACTGCGGTTGTGGAAGATCGCCGGCATCGACATCGCCGCAGCCAGGGGTGATTGGTACCGCGAAATTGGCCAAGGCATGGGGCCAGCGCTCAACATGGCCTCGTCGTCGAACGCCTATTTGTTGTCAGACCGCGGAACCTGGCTGTCATTCAAGAACAGGGGCGACCTGACGATACTCACCGAAGGAGACAAGCGCCTGTTCAACCAGTATGGCGTGATGCTGGTGAATCCGGCCAAGCATCCAAACGTGAAAGCCAGTGAGGGCCAGGCTTTCGTTGACTGGCTCATCTCGCCCATGGGTCAGAAGACCATCGCCGACTACAAGGTTGGCGGAGAGCAGCTATTTTTCCCCAACGCGCCCCACTAGGAGAAACGCTACGGTCGAGACGGCGACGCTCAGCGTCAACAGGATCAGTCCGAGCCCCAGCGCCAGTGACAGCTCTCCCTTGCTGGTTTCCAGCGCAATCGCCGTCGTCATCGTCCGCGTAAAGCCGCGGATGTTTCCGCCAACAATAATAATGGCGCCGACCTCGGCGATGGCCCGGCCGAAGGCCGCGAGAAATGCCGTCAGCAGCGACGCGCGGCCAAGGGCGAACAGCAAGGCGATGCTTCGGACCGCCGACAGGCCATCGGTGCGCGCGAGGTCACCGTACTCGGCCCACAATAAAGTGGATGGGCGGTGCACCAGCGCGACCACGATCGGCGCGGCGAGCAGCGTTTGCGCGATGATCATGGCTGTCGGAGTGAAAAGCAGACCGGCGGACCCGAGTGGCCCCGACCTGGATAGCAGGAGGTAAAGCGCCAGCCCCACGACGACCGGCGGAAGCCCGAGGAGCGCGTTAGTCAGTACGATGATCGCCTGCCGTCCGGGAACGCGGGTCATGGCGAGCCAGGCCCCGATGGGAGCGCCGACGAGCAGCGCAACGATGCTGGCCGTGAGGCTCACGCGCAACGACAGGCTGACGATGGCGACCAGTTCATGATCGAGGCTGGCCATCAGAGAGAACGCCGCAGCCAGGGATTCCGCAAAATCGTTCATTCGACGCTCAGAAGAAAATCAATTGAACACCGGCAGCAAGAAGGATGCCTGCCAATATGAACTTCGTAGTCGTTTGTCCCAGCCACCTTAGACCAACCAGTGTCCCCAAAACGGAGCCCGCCAAGGCGGCCATCGCGTAGAGACCAGTGTAGGAGTTCGGGAGCTGTCCGGCGAACAGGGCTCCAATCAGGCCAACGCCGGAGTTAGCCAATATAAAAGGGGACGATAGCGCAGCTGCCTGCCGCGGCGATGCCCAACCCAAGCCGATGAGCGTTGGCGCCAGGAAAACGCCGCCTCCAACGCCGGTAAGGCCGGATACCAGTCCTACGGTCGCGCCAACGGCGACCGCTCCCGAAAGCGGCGTATCGCTGTCCGAGAGGGGACCACGATGAAGGCTGATGGACATCGCCATTCCAGCGACAAGGAGCACAATCCCGGTCGAGGTCTTATACACGCGCTCGTCGAGTACGATGAATCCGCCGATCAACGCTGTTGGCAGTGAGGGCAGCAAAAATGATCGTAGTTTTTGCCAATCAAGCACTTTGTGACGATTGAAGACCCAGGTCGAATAAGCCGCGGCGACGACGTTGAGCGTGAGCGCTGTTGGGCGCATCTGCGACGGCGGGAATGCGGCGAACGCCATAAGCGCGAGAAACGCCGTCCCTCCCGCCTGGCCTACGGTCGCATAGAGCAATGAAATGAGGCCGAAGAAGATAGCCAGCAAAGACGAGTCATTTCCAGTTGTGAGAGAAGCCGTGGCTGTCACGATAATCTAGCCCAGGCCGGAGCCAAAATCACCGGCAAGAGGGTTGTCAATCAGAGGACGATGATGGGACACCCGTCGTGCGGGTGCACTGGCCGCGCGCAGGGTTCGTCCCGGCGCGTACCAACCAACCGCGGCTCGTTTGAAGGTTCGGTTTATCTCGTCATCATTCCCTTCATGGGCGCGCCGCTCTTTTCGCCGTCATGGGGCTGATGCTGCCGAGCCGGTTCGGACGTTGGCGTTTCGACCTCGTGGGCGACGGTTCCCTCGGGGTGCCGGTAAGGACCGGGATCGCGATAATCGTCGCGCGCCATGCCTTCGCGGATCTTCATCACCGTGAACATGCCGCCCATTTCGATGGGTCCGAACTGGCCGCTGCCTGTCATCATCGGCAGCGTGTTGTCCGGTGCGGGCATCTCCATATTGCCCATCGCCATTCCCGTATTGCCCATCACCATCGCATCCGGTGCAAGCTTTCTGACTGCATTTGCCAGCTCCTTCTTCGAGACGCCGATGAAATTGCGCATCTGATGTCCCATCGCGTTCATGGTGTGGTGCGCCTTGTGGCAGTGAAAGGCCCAGTCGCCGGGATTGTCGGCGACAACGTCGAACGCTCTGATAGCGCCGACGGGAACGTCGATCGTGACCTCCGGCCATTGCGCGCTCTCCGCCACCCATCCGCCGTCGGTGCAACTCACCGCGAAGCTGTGGCCGTGCAGATGGATCGGATGGTTGGTCATGGTGAGATTGCCCATGCGGACGCGGACCTTGTCGCCGAGGCGCACCGGTAGCGGATCGATGCCCGGAAACACCCGTGCATTCCACGTCCACATGTTGAACTCGGTCATCTCGTTGATGTTCGGCAACGAAGTGCCGGGATCGATGCGATAGGTGCTCATGATAAAAACGAAGTCGCGGTCGACGGGGCGGAACGAGGCGTCGCGCGGATGCACGATGAACATGCCCATCATTCCCATTGCCATCTGCACCATCTCGTCGGAATGCGGGTGATACATGAACGTTCCGCTCTTCCTCAGCTCGAACTCGTAGACGAACGTCTTGCCGGGCTCGATGTGCGGCTGGTTGAGGCCGCCAACGCCGTCCATGCCGTTCGGCACCAGCATGCCGTGCCAATGCACGGTGGTGTATTCGGGAAGTTTGTTGGTGACGAAGATACGCACTCTGTCGCCTTCGACCGCCTCCAGGGTCGGTCCCGGCGTTTGGCCGTTATAGCCCCAGAGATTGACCTTCATGCCCGGCGCGAATTCCCGCACCACCGGCTCGGCGACGAGATGGAATTCCTTCCAGTCGCCGTTCATGCGCCACGGCAGCGACCATCCGTTCAAGGTGACGACGGGACGGTAGTCCGGCCCGCTGCTCGGATGGAGCGGCGGCTGCATCACCGCATTATCCTTGACCGGCGCCTCCGGAATGGCGGCAGCCTGGACGCGACCGCTAACCGCGTTGGCACTGATCAGAGCGGCGGTTCCCAAAAGTCCTCGACGAGAAAACATGACGTTTCTCCTTAGTGATTGGCGTTCGGCACTTGTGCCATCGAGACCGCCTGACCGTCTCCGCCTGCGGCTGGTCCGCCGCCATTGATCGCAGTCACCAGGTCAGACTGCGCGATCCAAAATGCGCGGCTGGCATCGATGGCGGCGCGCGACGATGCCACGCGCTGGCGCGCCTCGGTCACCAGCGCGAAGACATCGACCTGCATGCTCGACAGCCGCAATTGCATCTCCTCGGTGATGGTCTGCCGCAGCGGCAGCACTTTGCGCTGATATTGGCTTGCGATGTCGTAAGCCGATCGGTAGGTCCGATAGGCTTCCCTGGCTTCGGAGCGGACGTTGATGGCTTTCTCGGTCAGACGATTATAAGCCCGACGATAGGTCTCTGTGGCCTGCCGGACGCGGACTTCGCCGCCGTCGAAAATCGGAATTTGAATCGCGATGTCGAAACCGCGCTCGCGAAACGCAGGCACGCCAGGCTCCGTGGTTCGCTTGTCGATTCCCGCGATGTCCACCAGTGTCACGAACCGTGTCGCCTCGGTCAGGTCGAGCGATTTGGCGAGCGCAACAAGGTCAAGCCGCGCGATCTGTAGGTCGATGCGGTGACCGACTGCGTCGGCTTCAATGGCGGTGGATGTCCGCAGGCGGACGGGCAGCGGGGGAAGATGCTCCGGCAGACGAAGCGCGGGCGAGATCTCGGAGAGGCCCAACAGCCGCGCCAGTTGCTCACGCGACCGCGACATCTCCTGGCGCGCGCTCGCGAGTTCAGCTGCGGTCTCGGCGTCGAAGACCTGCTCACGGGCCTGGTCGAGCTTGCTGATCGACCCGGTCTGCCCAAGTTTGTCCGCGAGCTGTGCCGCTGCTTCCGCGGTTGCCTTGGCGTCGGACAAAAGCGCAGTCAGCTCGCTTGCGGCTATCGCTCTGTAGTAGGCGCGCCGGACCTCAGCGGCGAGCCGAAGCGTTTCCAGCGAGGCCTTGAGCTGGGCCTGGTGGAACCGGTCACGTGCAATGTCGGAGCGAAACGGGAGCGTTGCGAGTGCCAGGATGTTGCCGGCGACCTGCCGCTCGGCCTCGCTCGCCGCATCGCCCGAGATACGCGAGATGGAAAGGACAGGATTTGGCGGCAGGCTTTCGCTGACGAGATCGGTCTCCGCCAGCGCCAATTCGTTGTAGGCCGCTTGCAAGCCCTTGTTGTTGAGCAGTGCGACCTGCACCGCCGCATCGGCCGTCAGCGAGCGTGACAGCAGGCGCCGGACAGCGCCATCGGCGTGGGCCGCGTCCTCAGCCGAGCGAACAAAGGCGACATCCTTGCCGATCGCAGATCCGGCGATGTCAGACACGACGGACATGCCGGCGTCGGGAGAAAACGGCGCGCAGCCGGACAGGCCGAGCGCTGCGACGATGATGGTCGCGGAAGTAAAACGCCTCGATCCGAAATACGCGTCGTGCGCCGTCCGAATGGCGGCGAGGCTCGCTGATAGTCGCGCAAACATGGGTTCTCCCCGATCCGATCAATGACAGGCGCGCGCAAAAATCCTGCGCGACGCCGGCTTTTCCAGTCGGGATCAGGCGATGGGGGGCCGGTAGAGCAGGGGAGGTGCTTCGCCCCTCAAAGGGCGAAAGATCGCTGAGACAAGCGCGGCCATCGGTCGCGAGGGCGTCGCGATGGCCGGCAGATCGGCCGGAACGGCCGACAGGCAGAGCATCGCGCAACACGGTCCCGGTGATGCTTTCCCATGATGGTGATGAGCGTGATTGTTGTCACCGTGCAACGCGCCGTGGTCGTGCGTTCCCGCGTTGGGAATGTGATGAGCCGTGGCGGAATCGGCGTCTGGTTGCATCAACGTTGCCATGCCGGTCTCGGCTTCCAGACAAGGCGGGGGATTGCCGACGGCAAGGGCTGCGGCCGGTGCGAGGACGCATAGCAAATAGACCAGAGCGAGCAAGCGTCCGGCACGAATGCGGATCGGATTTGTCAGCCGTGCAAGCATGGGATCCGTGGTCGACAGGCGGTGGCAGTGTAACTGCGGTTACACGTTAAGACAATCGAGCGCGGAAGTCAGCTCTTGCTAGCGCGGCGAATTTGAAGTTCCTACAGCTTCGCTGCGAGTTCGTCATAGGAACTTCAAATTCAAAAGCCGCCCTAGAAACAATAATTTGCTAGAGCTCCTTTGATTCCGAAGTTCGCATCAGAGGTTGCCGCGATGGCTTGCGAACTTCGAAATCGGAGCTCTGGTATTCAACTCGTCAATGATCGGACATTCCGGCCGGTCGTTGCCGTTGCAGCGCCGGGCGAGTTCCGCGATGGTGTTGCGGATCGCCGTCAGCTCTTTGAGCTTCCGATCCAGCTCCGCGACGTGCTTCAGCGCCAGGCGCTTGACATCGCGGCTGGCGCGGCCGTCGTTGCTGTAGAGTTTGAGCAGGCTCGCAACGTCCTTCAGTGAAAAGCCGAGCGCCCGCGCGCGTCTCACGAAGCTCAGTGTTTGCACGTCGGATTCGGAGTACCCGCGATAGCGGTTGCTGCTGCGCGCGGCGGGTTTGATGATTCCGGCCTCTTCGTAGAAGCGGATGGTCTTCGCAGGCACGCCGGCGCGAAGCGCGGCCTCGCCGATGGTCACCATGCCGAAATTCTTCATGACCACTCCTTCCCGGAACCGCTCGCCTGCGATGGCGGCTGGTACGCAAGGTCTCACCTTACAGTCAACTGGATAGTAAGGGTTCCGGTAACTGGAAGGTCAAGGACCAATCCCGCGGCGCTTCCCACCGACTGTCATTCCGGGATGGTCCGAAGGACCAGATCCGGAATCTCGAGATTCCGGGTTCACGCTTCGCGCGCCCCGGAATGACGCGGCCGCCCTATCTGGCCGACCGGATCTCGGTAACTGTTTTGGCGCCGTTGATCTCTTCAGCCTCGAAACGGACCTTGTCGCCGGCTTTCAGACCATTCAGCATTGCGCCATCACGCACCGCAAACACCATCGTCATCGCTTCCATGTGCAAGTTTGGAATTTCGCCGTGCTTGAGCGTGATCTTGGCCAGGGACGGATCGATCTTGACGACCACGCCGCTGACACTCGACGTCCTGGTCTGTGCGTGGGCCGCCGGGATGGCAATCAGCAGCGCCAGTCCAGCGGCAATCATCTCTCGTCTTTGCATTTCCACCTCATCTCAATCTGCGTTTGACGCAAGCTGTGTCATCGCAATCTGACGCAGGTTTGACCTTCCGCTTGCTGGAAGGTCAAGCCGTTTCGTCGTCATGCTGATGGCACTTGCAAATGATGCAGATCATGAAAAGTCCACGCCGCTTGCGGGCTTGACTCTCCAGTTGGCGGAACGTGCAGGCTCTCATC
>Ga0070741_10003495_pt1 | contig 38906 bp, 33 predicted proteins | sample Coa_R1_4_FD_66440 | JGI IMG/M metagenome (GOLD analysis project Ga0070741, IMG submission 66440) | Surface soil microbial communities from Centralia Pennsylvania, which are recovering from an underground coalmine fire - Coalmine... | ecosystem: Environmental > Terrestrial > Soil > Unclassified ...
ACGATCACTCCGACGTACAGCGCCACGCCGACGGCCGGGAAGGTGAGCGCGCTGATCACGTTCGAGCGCATTGCGCGTTTTGCCCAGGTGTGCACCGGGTTCCGGCTAGCGTGCAGCAGCAGCGTGCCCGGCTGGCCCACCACCAGCAGCGGCGGCGCGACCATGAGCAGCAACAGGTGCTGGACCATGTGATCCCAGAACAGCACATCGTCGTAGCTGCCGACGCCGCTCTCGGTGGCGACCACGATCGTGCCGATTCCGGCCAGGAACAGCGCCGTCCGCCACCACGGCCACGGCCGGACCGGGTGCTTGCGCCAGACCCGGTAAACCCCCCACAGGTAGAGTCCGGCCGCCACGACGGCGAATGCCGTCACGACCGGAGCGAACTGCCACAGCGTGAGGATCCGCGCCACGCTGATCGGGGGGAGGCCCATGTCTCATAACACTACTCGCGGTCGTAGATCGGCTGGACCTGGGCGAGGTCACCGCCGGACGAACACGGCGTGGACGGTGAGCGTGTCGTGCGCGGCTACCGTACCCAGGAAGTTCCAGGTGAGCCCGAACTCCGCATGGTTGATCCGGACTTCGGCGTCGAGCCGCACCTCGTCATCCTCGTGGACGACCGAGGTCGCTTCGAAGGTCAGCGGCCGGGTGCGGTCACGGACGGTCAGGGTGCCGGTGACGGTCGCGCCCTGGCCGGACGGCTCGGCGCCCGTCAGCGCGAAGACGATGTCCGGATATTTGCTGACATGGAGGAAGTCGGCCGAGCGCAGGTGCTTGTCGCGTCTGCCGATGTTCGTGTCGATGGACGCCGCGGCGACCGTGAGGGCGCCGCTCACCTCGCCTGCCTGCGTAATCGTGCCATGGCCCGCGACCTGCCGGAACACGCCGCTCGTCGGCATCAGGCCGCCCAGACTCCGGTTCTTCAGCGAGATGGTGGACCGTGCCGGGTCGAGGACCCAGTCACCCACCAGCGCCGCGCTGTCCAGCAGGTCCTTGGTTAGCTCCATGATCGCCGCCTTGTCACACTGAGGAGATGTGAGGTGTCTGTCCATACGACACGCGAGGATCAGGGGATGTGACCGATGTCCGAGGCCGACGTGGAGAGCTTCGAACGGAACCGGGCCCGCCTGCGGGCGGTTGCCTACCGGATGCTCGGCTCGTTCACCGAAGCCGACGACGCCGTCCAGGAGGCGTGGCTGCGGTTCAGCCAGACGGACGCCAGCGGCGTCGACAACCTCGGCGCGTGGCTGACCACGATCACCGCGCGGGTCTGCCTGAACGTGCTGCGCGCGCGGAACGCGCGGCGTGAGGAGCCGCTGCATGACGTGCACGTGCCCGACCCGGTGGTCAGCCGCGCGGACGGGACGAACCCGGAGGAGCAAGCGCTGCTGGCCGACTCGGTCGGACTCGCGCTCCAGGTCGTGCTCGACACGCTGACGCCGGCCGAACGGCTGGCGTTCGTCCTGCACGACATGTTCGGCCTGCCCTTCGACGACATCGCCCCCATGGTCGGGCGCACCCCGGCCACGACAAGGCAGCTCGCCAGCCGGGCCAGGCGCCGGGTGCGCGGCGCCGATGTGCAATCCCCCGACCCCGACCTCGGCCGCCAGCGGGAGGTTGTCGACGCCTTCTTCGCCGCGGCGCACCGCGGTGATTTCGACGCGCTCGTCGCGCTGCTCGACCCCGATGTCCTGCTCCGGTCCGACGGCGGAACGGCGCATCCGGAGTTTTCCGTGGCGATCCATGGCGCGGCGGAGGTCGCCCGCCGTACGCTCTCGGTCGCCTCCACGACCGGGATCAAGCATCCGGCCCTGGTCAACGGGGCCGCGGGCGTCGTTGTCACGCTGCACGGCACGCCGGTCGCGGTCATGGGCTTTACCGTCGTCCGCGGCAAGATCACCGAGATCAACGCGATCGTCGACCCCGAGCGTGTTGACCGCCTAGGCCTGGCCGTCCTCGACGACTGACGTCGGCATCGAACCGCGGAGCGGGAGGGATTCGAACCCCCGGGCCACGTGAGTGGCCGGCTGCTTTCAAGGCAGCTGCAATCAACCGGACTCTGCCACCGCTCCCAGCCGGTACGCCGACCGCAGGTTACTGACCGACGCCCGTACAGGCACTCTTCTATTAGATACTCGGCGCCGTCCGCCGCGAGTATGTACAGCCAATCGTATGCGTGGCGTGGCACGCGCTTAACCATGTAACCCGCGCCGGAGAGGCCTCCTGAGATTATTGCGGACACTTACCCTCCCAGTTTGGGGGGTAAGTGTCCGCAGTAATTCGAGACCGTGGCACAAATCCGCATTTATGCGGATTTGTGTTCGAGGGCTGCGGGTCAGGGCCGACGGGGGCGGCTAACGGCGGCGGGGCCAGGCGAAGCCGTCGCCGACGATGGCGGCGAGCGCCAGGTACGCCTCGGCGGTCTCGCTGGCCAGCAGGTCCAGTTCCACCTCCGCGCCCTCCTCCAGGTGCGCGTCGTACGGGATCCGCAGCACGGCCCGGCACCGGGCGGCGAAGTGCTGCTCCAGCCGGTCCAGGTCCACGGTGCTCTTGCTGCGCCGCCGGATCGCCGACAGCACGACCACGCCGTTGCGGACCAGGGCGCCGTATTCGTGCGCCTCAAGCCAGTCCAGTGTCGCGGACGCACTCCGCGCCCCGTCCACCGAAGGCGAGCTCACCAGCACTATCTGATCCGCGAGCCGCAGCACGCCCGCCATCGCCGAATGCAGCAGCCCCGTCCCGCAGTCGGTGATGCACACGGAGTAGAACTGCTCGAGCACCTGCGCCGCGTCGCAGTAGTCCCGCTCGTTGAACGCGGTGGACACGGCCGGGTCGCGGTCGGAGGCCAGCACCTCGAGCCGGCTGGTCGACTGGGAGGTGAAGGCCCGGACGTCGGCGTACCGGCTGATCTGCCCGCGCTCGTTCAGCAGGTCGCGGATCGTGGCGGCGGTCTCCAGCCGGACCTTGTCCGACAGCGTGCCGCGGTCCGGGTTCGCGTCCACCGCGATCACCCGGTCACCGCGGAACGAGGCAAGCGTCGCGCCGAGCCCGGCCACCGTGGTGGTCTTGCCGACGCCGCCCTTGAGGCTGAGCACGGCGACCCGGTGATGCCCGCCGCCCACCGGCGTCTTCACCCGGTTGACCAGGTCGCGGCGCCGCGCGTCGGCCGTCGACTCGCCGATCCGGAACAGCCCGCCGGAGGCACGGTAGACCACACGCCGCCAGCCGGAACCCGGCAGCGGCCGTTTTCCGTGCAGCAAGAACTCCGTGGTCAGCGTGTCCGAGGCCGGGACCGCCTGCGGATAGCCGACTTCGTCCGCGTAGCTCACCGGCCCGGCGTAGCCGAGCGGCACGGCATGTCCCGGCCGCTCGAACAAACCCGGCCCGGCCTGCTCCGGCACCGGCGCGTACCCCTCGCCGCTCGGGTACTCATATTCCGCGGGACCTGCCGCGGAAGGCGGCGCGGGTCGCCGGAACGGCATGAACCCCGCCGGGTACACCGATGAGAATGGGTTCGTGCCGTCGGCCGCGTCGCTGTCGTCGGCGTCATTCATCGTCAAGGCCCGCCCTCCTTGATGTCCGGTATACCTAAGAGCGTAAGAGCCTCCCTATACCCATAGCAACCAGTTGCTCTCGTTAGGTAGCCACAATGCATGCGATTGTCATCACCCATCCCGGTGGCCCCAACGTTCTCAGTTGGCAACAGGTCCCCGACCCGGTGCCCGGCCCGGACGAGGTCGTCATCGACGTCGCCGCCAGCGCCGTGAACCGCGCGGACCTGATGCAGCGCCAGGGTTTGTACCCGCCGCCGCCCGGCGCCCCGCCCTACCCAGGCCTCGAGTGCGCGGGGACGATCTCCGCCGTCGGCGAGAGCGTCACCGCCTGGCACGAGGGCGATGAGGTGTGCGCGCTGCTCGCCGGCGGCGGCTACGCGGAGCGGGTGGCGGTCTCCGAAGGCCAGGTGCTGCCCCGTCCGGCGAACCTCCCGCTTACCGCCGCCGCCGCGCTTCCCGAGGTCGCCTGCACGGTCTACTCGAACATCTTCCAGCTCGCCCACCTCACCGGTGGCGAGCTCATCCTCATCCACGGTGGCGGCAGCGGCATCGGAACGATGGCGATCCAGCTGGCGCGCGCGGCCGGTGCCCGGGTGGCGGTCACCGCCGGGTCCGCCGCGAAGCTCGCCAGGTGCCGCGAGCTCGGCGCCGAGATCACGATCAACTACAAGACCGAAGATTTCGCCGAGGTGCTGCGCGACCAGGCCGATGTGATCCTGGACATCATGGGCGCGAGCTACCTCCAGCGGAACCTGGACACGCTCGCGGCCAACGGCCGGCTGTCGATCGTCGGCCTGCAAGGCGGCGCCCGCACCGAGATCGACCTGCGCTCGCTGCACGGCAAGCGTGCGGCGATCTACGCGACCACCCTGCGCGCGCGTCCGCTCGACGAGAAGGCGCGGATCGTCGCCGCCGTCCGCGAGCACGTCTGGCCGCTGATCGAGACCGGGAAGGTCATGCCCGTGATCGACACGGAGGTGCCGATGCCCGAGGCGGCACGAGCCCACCAGCTCGTGGCGGACAGCGCCCACGTGGGGAAGGTCCTCCTAGTGGCGCAGCGCTAGCCTGCGGGGGGAACCATCCCCCCGCACCCCCCGGATAGGCTCTGCTAGCCCGTGGGGGGACGACCCCCACACCCCCCGGATAGGCTGAGGTAATGAGCGAATCGCAGGAGCACCCGCAGGTCCTGGTGCTGGGTCCGGACGGCATGGCGGTCGCCGGAGACGAGGCCCAGGAGGCCAGCGAACGACCGGTCACGGAGATGGTCGAGCAGCCGGCCAAGGTGATGCGCATCGGCAGCATGATCCGCCAGTTGCTCGAAGAGGTCCGGGCCGCTCCGCTGGACGAGAAGAGCCGGGCCCGGCTCAAGGAGATTCACACCAGCTCCATCAAGGAACTCGAGGACGGCCTCGCGCCCGAACTGGTCGCGGAGCTGGATCGCCTGTCGCTGCCGTTCGCCGAGGAGGGCACCCCGTCCGAGGCCGAGCTCCGCGTCGCCCAGGCGCAGCTGGTCGGCTGGCTGGAAGGGCTGTTCCACGGCATCCAGACGACGCTGTTCGCGCAGCAGATGGCCGCCCGCGCCCAGCTTGAGCAGATGCGCCGCGCGCTGCCGCCTGGCATGATCCCGCCAGACGAGCTACAGCAGCAGCGCCCCGGCTCAGGCCCTTATCTCTAAATTTCCCAGAACGACATCGGTGCGTCCTCCGGTCACGGCCTGCCGAACCGGAGGCGGCCGAGCCAGGCCGCTGCTTCGGCAAACTCGGCATCTGAGGTTCCGGGCCTGACCTGCGTCGTGCCGCCGTCGCAGCGCGCGTAGCTGCCGAGGAAGCGGACCCGCGCGCAGACCCGGCGCAGGCCCATCAGCGCCTCGCCGACGCGGGCGTCGTCCACATGCCCCTCGCAGTCGATGAAGAAGTAGTACTGGCCGAGCCGGTCGCCGGTGGGTCGCGACTGGATCGTGGTCAGGTTGATGCCGCGGACCGCGAACTCGGTGAGGATCTCCAGCAGCGCGCCGGGGTGATCGTCGGCGAGGAACGCGGCTATCGAGGTCCGGTCGGTGCCCGTGGGTGCGGGCAGCGGGCCCGTGGGAGCCACCAGCACAAACCTTGTCGCCGCATTGCTCCGGTCGTGCACGTCCGAAGCCAGCACGGCCAGACCGTACCGATCCGCCGCGAACGCACCGGCCAGCGCCGCGTCAAGCGTGCCGTCCGCCACCTGGCGAGCCGCCTCGGCGTTGGAGGCGGTGGTGATCCACTCGCTGTCCGGCAGGTTGGCGGCCAGCCAGCCGCGGCACTGCGGCATCGCCTGGGGGTGCCCGCCCACGGTCTTGACGTCGGCGAGTTCCGTGCCCGGCTTGGCGAGCAGCGCGAAGGCGATCGGGATCTGCGTCTCCCCGCGGATCACCAGGCCGTCTTCGGCGGCCAAGGCGTCCAGGGTGGCGGTCACGATGCCCTCGACCGAACTCTCGATGGGCACCACGGCACGGTCCGCCGTGCCGTCCCGGACCGCGGCCAGCGCGGCCTGAATGGTGGGGCAGGCCAGCGCCTCGGCGCCGGGCTCGATGGCGCGCAGCGCCGCCTCCGTGAATGTGCCCTCAGGTCCCAGATAGGCATACGGCATGCGTCTGAGCTTAGCCAGGGGGTCCGGGGGGCGGGCCCCCAGGTCAAGGACTGCCCTACCCGACCGGAAGCGACCTGCGGGTCTTGACCCGCGCGTCGCTGTCCACCAGCTGCTCGGTCGCGGGCAATCCGTGGCCGAGGCGCGCGGCGCGGACCGCCTGCTCCTCCTCGGGGGAGAGCGCCTGCGTCCCGGCACCACGCCGGATGATCTTGGCGTAGGTGCGGGTCTCCGACCTGCTGTTGATCGAGCTGAGCACTACGCCGTCGCCGACGGCGTTGAGCAGCGCCACCGAGAATGACAGCTGACCGGACATCTCGCTGAGCGCGTCGTAGCGGACCACCGCGAGGTCGCGCAGCGCGCGCGGGTCGACGGTGCCGCGGGACCCGACGCTACCGTCGATCAGCTCCGCGCATTCCTTCACCGCCCGTGTGGCGCGCCGGTGCGCGACCATCCCCGTCAGGATGCCGATCACTCCCGCCAGCGGACCCAGCACTGCGAACGCTACCGAAGTCACTCCACGCACTATACCTATTACCGATGGTGATCGCGATGAGCGCCGCGACGGTGGCGGTAATGATCGCCGGCGAGACCCCGTTGCGGAACGCCGGCTGGATCCAGTGCAGCCCGCGCGGCAGCGACACGTCCGCTGTCCTGGCCGGCAGGTACGCCAGCCCGAGCGCGGTGGTACGCGCCAGCATCAGCCAGTCCAATCCGGACGCCGGCACCAGCGCCAGGAACGCCCAGCCGAACGCGTCGTACCACGGCAGGACGTAGGGCCAGGCGAACAGCCACGCGACGACGAGGGCGAGCACCACCCACACGCCCGCCGGCGCCACGCCCGCCGACGCCACGCCCACCGGCGCCACGCCCACCGACACCCGGCGCCGCTCGGCGATCCGGCGCACCATGAGCACCGCCAGCACCAGCGCGAGCACAATGGCGCCGTACTTGACGAGGTCCCCCGCGGCGCCATGTCCGGCCGCGCCCTGGAGGACCGTCCTGATCGTCCGCCACGGCGACCCGATCGAGACCATGTCGCTGGCCCGCGACGTCACGGTGAGCATCGCCGATCCGCCGATCGCCACGGCCGCGCCCGCGACCACGGCGAATCCCGCGCACAGCGAACCCAGCAGGATGGCCACCACTGCTCGCTCGCGATCTCGGTGCTCGAGCACCAGGGCGACAGCCAGCCCCGCGACCACCAGCGCGGCGGACACCTTCACCGCGAACCCGAGCCCGGCCAGCGCACCAGCGAGCGCCGCGCGCCCGGGTGACCCCCAGCCGCGGGACAGCACCGCGACCGCCGCGACACAGAAGACGATCTGCTGCGTGTCGATATGCCCCCCGGCGATGAGCACCTGGAGCAGCAGCGGGTTGGCGGTCCACAGCAGCATCGCGCGCAGCCGCCGCTCCCGGCCGCCGCTCATCCGGTACAGCAGCAGCGCGGTGACGCCGAACGCCAGCAGGTTCGCGAGCCCGAGCACGAACACGGTCAGCCGGACCGACGTCCCGCCGATCAGCGACGCCAGCGCCTGGATGCCGCTGGCCAGCGGCCCGTAGACGGATGGCTGGCCGTACCAGTCCTGTACCGCGCGCGCCACCGGGTCGCCGTGCGCGGCCAGCTGAGCCGGGGTGGTCAGGTACGGGTTGTGCCCGGTCGCCACCATCCGCCCGTACGCGGCATAGCTGAGCGGATCCGACGACCCGAACGGCGGGACCAGCGTCAGCACGACCGCGGCCAGCATCCCCGCCAGCAGGACGGTGCGGGGGTGCACCGTCCAGCCATCGCGGACTGCCCGGAGCAGCAGGACCAGCCCGGCCGCCCCGGCTAGGACGCCGAGCGCGGTGAGGCCGACCGCGAGGTAGGCGGACAGGTGCAGGTCGAATGCCCACGGCGGCTGCCTCCGGGCACCGGACAGGACCGGTTCCATGACCGACGGCCCAGCGACTGCCACCGCGAACGTGCAGAGCAGGCTGAGCCCCGTGCCCGCGAGCCCGAGCCGCCCGGCGTTCATCTCCGTGTCGCGAGCGCCCAGGCGACGTCAGCGAGCTGGCGGGCCCGGTGCAGCTGGGCGCGCAGGTCGGTTCCGGTGGCCCGGTGCGCCAGGTCCACCTCGACCTCGGTTACCCGCATGCCCTTGCGCATCAGGTCGATGGTGAGGCCGGTCTCCACGCCGAAGCCCGGCGCCAGCGGCCGGGCCGCCTCGAACGCGGCCCTGGTCAGGCACCGCTGCCCGTTCAGCGGCTGGCGCGGGGTCCAGCCGGTCGCCCGGCGGATGCCGGCCCCGGACAAGCCGACGACCATGCCGTGGCCGCCTAGCTTGACGGTGGCGGTGAACACGGCGATCGTCATGTCCGCGGTCCCGGCCAGCACCGGCTCGGCCAGCGGTCCCGCCCGGCTGGCCGTATCGCCCAGGTCGGCATCCAGGAACAGCAGGTGCCGCGGCGTGTCCCGGTCCAGCAGCCGGATCGCCTCCGCGCCGGTTTCCATCGCCGCGCCCTTGCCGCGATTCCGGGTGTGTCGCATCACGGCGGCACCAGCCGCCCCGGCCCGGTCCGCGGTGGCATCCGTCGATCCGTCGTCCACAACCACGACAAGCCCGACCTTGGGCAGGCCGAGTGCCGCGGTGACGGTGGCCTGAATACGATCGGCCTCGTTCCGCGCGGGTATGACGACCGCGATCTCGCCCGCGTCTGGCATGGGGTAGATCGTATAAGTTCTGCGGCACCGCTGGCTTGGTGCGGTTAAGGTCCGCCTCGTCAACCAGGGTGAAAACCGAGTCGAGGCCGGTTACCTGAAGGATCTTGCGCACCGCTGGCTTCGGCGCCGCGATTTCCAGTTCGCCACCCCGCTCGCGCGCGCGGCGCAGGCAGGAGAGCAGCACATTCATCCCGGTCGAGTCGCAGAACTCGACGCCGGACATGTCAACCACCACCCTGGCGGGCTTGCCATCGGCGATCAGCGCCGCGAGCTCGCCATGCAGCCGCGGAGCGGTATAGAGGTCGATTTCTCCAGAAATGGTCACGATCGTGTGATCATCGTGAGATCGACTCGAGACATTAAGCTCCACGTGCGGAACCTTACCGTCTCAGGCGCTAAGAAGCCAGACCACTACGCTGAGTATGCAAATAGTTCATCGTTCGTTAGCTAGCGGCCGCCAGCAACTCGATGGCAGGATCTCGCGCCACCGGGCAGCACATGCTGCGCGGTCCGCCCCGGCCGCCGCACAATTCGCTGGCCGGCACCCGGATGACCTCGATGCCGTTGTCCTCGAGCCTGGCGTTGGTTGTCACGTTGCGCTCGTGGGAGACCACGACCCGCGGCCGCAGCGCGAGCAGGTTGCCGGCATCGTCCCACTGTCCCCGGTCGGCCACGCCGGTCTCGATGACATGCAGCCGGTCCAGCCCGATCGCGTCCGCCATCGCCCCGAGAAAGGCCTGCGGGTGCGATACCCGCAGGCCCTCGCCGCGCGGCGTGATGGCCCGCGCGGTCAGCGAGTAGGCGGTGGCCGGGTGCATGAGCACGGTGCCGCTGTCCACCATCGTGCAGATGGTGTCAAGGCGCGTCGCGGCGGTTCCCTGACTTCGGTCGGTGTCCATGGCGACGGCCAGCACGGTATGCGCGAGCCCGGCGTCGAAGACCTGCCTGGCCAGCCGCTCCACGCCGGCCGCGTGGCCGTGACAGCCGACCGCGATCACTCCGGGGGCGGCCAGCAGCACGTCGCCGGCGTCCAGCGGCTCTAGTTCGGGCTGGTAGAGCATTTTGGTTCCGGCGAACAGCGGGTGGTGTCCGTAGATCACCGCCGCCAGCTGCGCCTCACGGCGCCGCCCCGGCGTGTCCAGGCTGGCCACCGCCACCCGGTCACCGATCCAGGCACTGGAGTCGCGGGTGAACACCAGGTTCGCCAGCGGCTCGATGATGAAATCCCCGGGCGCGAGCAACTGGTAGACCGCGCCGTGCCCGGCGCGGAATTCAGCGACGGTAAGCCCGCAGATCAGCGCCGTGGTGAGCGCCTCGGGGCCGAGCCCGTCCAGGTGCCGGCGGACCTGCCCGGTCAGGTCGTCGCCCAGCATGACCGAGCTGAGCGCCGCCTCGATCGCGTCCCGCCGGGCCGGCGCGTATTCCAGCGCGTCCTGGAGCAATTCGGTCAGGTAGAGCACCTGGACGTCATGGTCGCGCAGCACCTGGGTGAACGCGTCGTGTTCCTGCCGCGCCCGGTCCGCCCACGGCATGCCAGCGAACAGCAGCCGCCCGCGGTCCCGCGGCGTGACCCGCCGCAATTCCGCACCAGGCCGATGCGCGATGACACTCCGTAGCCGGCCGATCTCGCTGTCCGCCCCGTGAAATCGTGACATTGCCCATCCCCCGCCAACTACACCGGGCCACCCCCGTAACCCGGGCGAAACGTGCTAGCCGGACCCCGTAGCCGCCGCGGGCACGCCGACCGCGGTCAGCTCCGGACAGGGAATCTCCGCCCACACGGTGGTTCCCTCGTCGTCACACCGAGTGCCCCAGTGCCGGGACAGCCTGGCCACGATCCGCAGACCACGGCCGCCGGTAGTGGACTGGCTCAGCTCACCAAGCTCGGGAAGGGTAAGGCCCCCGCCGTCCTTCACCGAGATCCGCACCGCTCCGGCGCTAAGGTGCCAGGCGACCCGGATGGTCGCTCCAGGTAGCGGGCGGGCGTGTCGCAACGCGTTGCTGAGTAGCTCGCTGATCACGACCGCCGCGTCGGCTACCGCCGATTCGTAGATACCCGCCGCTACCAGGTCAGACACCAGACGACGCCGGGCAACGCTGGCGCTAGAGGCGGCGAACGGGAGCTGTAGCACGCTCGACGTAGTCACCTCCCTGCTCAGCTAGCCTCACGGACCCGCTACGAGCGGAAATGCCCCGTGCACGTGCCCCGGAAACACGCGAAGCGGATAGATATCTGCACTAGCCCCGCCACGGGCACGGTCGCGGGCACGGTAACGTCTCTCCGTGAGCGTTGTGAGTTGCCCATGAAACAGCGAGCGCGGGACCAAGGCGGCCCGGGCACGCTGACTGATGACCTGGAACCCCCGGATATTTCGCCCGAGTCTGTCTCGGACGTTCCGCTGGCCGAGCTTGCCGCCGAATACAAGCTCCGGCCAAGTGCCGCGCGGCCGGGTGTATTCAAGTACGCCGCCCAGCTATGGGACCGGCGGCACTTCATCATGGGCTTCGCCACGGCCCGCAACGTCGCGATGTACACCGAAGCGCGGCTCGGCCAGCTCTGGCAGGTGCTCACCCCGCTGCTGAACGCCGCCGTTTACTACCTGATCTTCGGCAAGATCCTGGACACGAGCCGCGGCGTGCCGAACTTCATCGCGTTCCTGATCACCGGCATCTTCATCTGGAACTTCACCCAGCGCTCGTTCATCACGGCCTCCCGGGTGATGCCGGACAGCCTGCCGCTGATCCGGGCGCTGCCGTTCCCGCGCGCCTGCCTGCCGATCGGCTACGTGATCATCGAACTCCAGCAGCTCGTCATGTCGATGATCATCTTGATTGCCATCGTGCTCGGCACCCGCGAGCCGCTGACCTGGTACTGGCTGCTCGTCATCCCCGCGCTGGTGCTCCAGGGCGTGTTCAACGCAGGCATGGCCCTGTTCCTCGCCAGGCTCGGCGCCGGCGCGGACGACTTCGGCCAGCTGATGCCGTTCCTGGTCCGGACCTGGATGTACACCTCCGGCGTGATGTTCAGCATCGAGACGGTGTCCTCGCTGCGCAACCACCCGACGCTCACCTACCTGCTCCAGATCAACCCCGCGGCGGTCTATATCAGCCTGGCGCGCAACGCCATCCTCGCCTCGCAGCGGGCGGCGTGGCCGGGCAGCAAGCCGTACAACCCGAACCTGTGCCACGCGTTCCACGCGGCGTCCAAAGGCAAGGCGCTGCTCGACAGCGCGTACTGCCACGGCACGGTCTCGATGAACGGCCTGTGGCTGTGGGGAGCGGGCTGGGCGATTCTCGCCATGGTGGTCGGTTTCGTGTTCTTCTGGCAGGCGGAAACGAGGTACGGCCGTGGCTGAGGTCGGCAACCCCACGGTGGTCGTCGACGACCTGCACGTGGTGTACCGGGTCTACGGTGCTGGCGGCGACAAAGGCACCGCGGCGACCGCGCTGATGCGCGTGCTCAAGCGCCAGCGCCGCCCGTCGGTGCGCGAGGTGCACGCGATCCGCGGCGTCTCGTTCGTGGTCAATCACGGCGACGCGATCGGCATCATCGGCCGCAACGGGTCGGGCAAGTCGACCCTGCTCCAGGCGATCGCCGGCCTGCTGCCGCCGGAGCAGGGCTGCGTGTACACCAGCGGCCAGGCCGCGCTGCTCGGCGTCAACGCCGCGCTGCTCGACGATCTGACCGGCGAGCGCAACGTGGTGCTCGGCTGCCTGGCCATGGGCATGACCCCGCAGCAGGTCAAGGACCGGTTCCAGTCGATCGTGGACTTCTCCGGTGTCGGCAACTTCATCGACTATCCGATGCGGACCTACTCGACCGGCATGGCCCAGCGGCTGCGCTTCTCCATCGCGTCCGCGAAGAGCCACGAGATCCTGATGATCGACGAGGCGCTGGCCACAGGCGACGCGAACTTCCGGGCCAAAAGCCACGACCGGATCATGGAGTTGCGCGGCGAGGCCGGCACCGTGTTCCTGGTGGCGCACAACCTCGCCGAGATCGAGGCGAGCTGCAACCGCGTCATCTGGCTGGAGAAGGGCAAGATCATGATGCAGGGCACCGACGTGCCCGCGATCGTCGACGAGTACCTGAAAGCCACCGGCGGCGAACCCCGCAAACGCGACAACCCCCCCCAGCCCGACCGCACCGCCGACAACTAGCCCCCGCGCACCCGTCCGCCTCCCTCGCGCCCGCGCCGCCTTTCCTCGCGGGACATATCCGACATGTCCCGCTATCCGGCCGCATCACGCCGCGCTCCCATGTGAGAAAAAGTGCTTCATGTTGGGAAAGGCGCCAGATCTGGCGCCTTTTCTACCGCGAAGCCCTTTTCTAACACATAAGGATTCTCACACGCCTCACTAACCCCACGGGTAACACCACGCGCAGGTCCGAGCGCCGCTCGCCAGCTCCCACGTCCCGCGACCCACTCCCACCGAGGGGGCTGTGAGGTAGATGTGGCGCTTCGGGCACATGTGACTAGTGCGACCATGCGGGGACGCGCACGGTGGCGGGTGTCGCGCAGGCTCGGGGCGGCGCGGGAAGCGGAGGGCGGGGCGGCGCGCGCGGCGGGGGGGCAGCGCGGCGCACGGGCGTGGTTAGGCAGGGCGCGGGGGCGGGGTGCGCACGACAGGGGCGGCGCGCGTGGCGCAGGCTTAGGCGGGGCGGAGGCGGAGGCGGAGGGTGGTGCCGCCGGCGGGGCGGGGGCGGGCGGTTACTTCGCCGTGCTGGGCTTGCGCCAGGCGGCGCACGATGAACAGGCCGATGCCGACTCCGCCGAAGCGGCGGCGGTCGCCGGTCTCGCCTTGCACGAAGCGGTCGAAGATGCGCTCGAGGTCGGCGGTGGCGATGCCGATGCCTTCGTCGTCGACGGTGACCTCGATCCACGGGCCGTGCACGCGCGCCCGGATGTGCACGGTGCCGCCGTCCGGCGAGTATTTGATCGCGTTCTCCAGCAGCTGGCCGATGATGATGTCGGTCGCCATCGTGTCGCCGTGCGCCGCGGGCAGGTCCGCGGGGATGTCCGCGACCACCGTGTGCTTGTCGGACAGCGGCTGGAACGAGTTCGCCGCGCCGCGCAGCACGCCCGCGAGGTCGAACGGCCCGTTGCTTACGGGCAGCTGGTCCGCCCCGGCCCGCGCGCCGAGCAGCAGCTGCTCGACCAGCCGGCCGAGCGAGCCGGCCCGCTCGGCGATCGTCCGCACCGCGGCACGCCGGTCCTCGTCGGGCAGCTGATCCCAGCGGCTGGCCAGCGTGCTGGCGAAGCCTTGCACGACGGTGATCGGGGTACGCAGCTCATGGCTGGTCGTGGCCAGGAACAGGTCTTTGGCCTCCTCGAGCTCCTTGGCCGCGGTGATGTCGCGGAAGTCGATGACGAGCTCGCCCTCATCAGCGAGTGCGGTGCACAGGACGTCGAGCCACCTGCCGTTCGGCAGCTTGTGCGCGAGGGTTGCGCCCGGTTCTGGCAGCGGGAACGGAAGCTCCTTGCTGAGGACCTCGGACGCCGGGATGCCGGTGATCCGGTGCGCGGCCGGGTTCCACTCGCGGACCATCCCGCTGCTGTCGAGCACCGCGATGCCGTCCGCGCTGCCGTCGATCACCGCGCGCTCGTGCGCTCGCTGCCGGACCACTTCCTCGAACGCCATCGCGTTGGTCAGCGCCACCCCGGCGTGTCCGGCCAGCAGTTCGAGCAGCTCCAGCTCGACGTGGCTCAGCTTGCGCCGGGAGAACAGCGCGTACAGCGCACCGTACGGCTTGCCGGCGACGTGCGACAGGCTCAGCGCGATCGTGTGCAGGCCCGGCAGCGCGGACCAGATCAGGTCGTCGAAACCGCCCGACTCGGCGGTGGCCATCATCACCGTCTTACCGGACGCCATCAGCTCGCCGACCAGGCTCCGGGACAGCGTCGCCACCCGGCCGCGCAGCCGGGCCGGCAGGCCCGCGGTGCTCACCAGCCGGAGCATGTCGTCCTCGATCAGCACGAACCCGCCGGCGTCGGCCCCGGTCAGCTCGCGCAGCGAAGCCGCGATCCGGTCGAGCACGGACTCCAGGTCGAGCTGGGCGTTCATGTCGGCCACCACGTCGCCGAGCCGCCGGACCACCCTGGCCCGTTCGGCCATGTAGTGCCTGGCCACGTCGTCCTCGCCGACCTCGTGACAGACGTTCACCCAGCCGGTTACATCACCGGTCCCACCTCCAGCAGGCACGGTGATAAGCGCGCTGGTGTCGATCCGCACGTCGATCAGCGTGTTGTCCTTGCGGACCCGGCGGGTCGCGAACGAGATCTGCCCGCCGCCGCGCACCCGCTCGAGGACGGCGTTGTGCTCGGCCTTCAGCTCTTCGGGGATGATGTGCGGCTCGAAGCCCACGACCTCGGCGGACGTCCAGCCGAACATCCGCTCCGCGGCCGGATTCCACAGCATCACCGTGCGGTCCGTGCCGAACGCCACGATCGCGTCCGCCGCGCACTCTACGACGGTGCGCGCGGTTGCGTCGGCCAGGCTCGTCACATCAAACATCGTGCCACGTCAGGCTGTTCAACGGGCGAAGAGCACGCCAGGATTCAGCAGGCCTGCCGGGTCCAGGCCGGACTTAATGGCGCGCATCGCCGCGATCTCGGCGGGGGTCCGGGACAGGTGCAGCACCGCCGCCTTGGCCCGGCCGATGCCGTGCTCCGCCGATATCGTCCCGCCGTGCGCCGCCGCCAGCGCCAGCACGGCGTCATCGACCGCGTCGTCTTCCGGCGACGGGCCGAGCACGTTCACGTGCAGGTTGCCCGCCGCGATGTGGCCGAACACGATCGCCCTCGCGTCGAAACGGGCCACTACCTCGGAAAGCTCGGCGCGGAACCCGGCGAGCCGCGACACCGGCATCGCGACGTCGAGCTTGTGCGGGATGCCGGCCGCGCTGATCGATTCGGTGTGGCGTTCCCGGTAGGCCCACAATGCCGCCCGCGCCGGGCCATCCATCGCTACCGAGGCATCAGTTATCAGAGGAAGCTCCGAGAGTCGTTCGGAGAAATCTTCCGAGCCGGTGATGTCGACCAGCAGGTACGCGGGGTAGGCGGCGGCAAGCGGCGCGGGCAGGCCGGTGTGCGCCCGCACCAGCGCCAGGCCGGCCGCCTCGAAGTACTCGGCGGCGCGGATGCCCGGGACGAGCGCGCGGACCTCGGCCTGGAGCGCGGCAGCGGTCTCGATCGAGGGCAGGCCGGCCAGCAGCGTGAGCTGGACCGGCTCGGGCCGGTGCAGCCGGAGCCGCGCCGCGGTGACGATGCCCAGCGTGCCCTCGCTGCCGGCCAGCAGCTGGGCCAGTTCGTAGCCGGTGTTGTCGGACGCGATGCCGCCCAGCCGGCTGATCACGCTGCCGTCGGCGAGCACCGCCTCCACGCCGAGCAGCTGGGCGCGGGTGTGGCCGTACCTGATCGTCTGGATGCCGCCGGCGTTGGTGGCGATCGTGCCGCCGACCGTGGCCGAGTCGCGGGCCGCGAGGTCGACGCCGTACGTCAGCCCGGCCGCCGCGGCGTGTGCGCGCAGCGCGGCGATCGTGACCCCAGCTCCGGCCGTGACCTGCGAGGCCAGTGTGTCCACCGGGTCCAGACGGCGCAGCCGCCGCAGCGAGATCAGCACCGACTTCTCGTCCGCCGGGACTCCGCCACCGACCAGTCCGGTGTTTCCGCCCTGCGGGACCACCGGGATGTCGCGGCGGGCACAGGCCCGCACCACGGCGGCCACCTCGTCCGTGCTGCCGGGGCGAATCACGCAGCGGGCCTGGCCGCGGAACCGTCGCGTCCAGTCCGTCGTGTACCCGTCAGTCACATCGGGGTCGGTGAGCACGTGGTCCGAGCCCACGATCGCGCCCAGCTCCGCCAGCAAGTCCTCCATAGGCACTCACCCTAAGGCCCCATGCTGGCTTATAGTTCGTGCAAGGAATGTGAGTAAGGCGCGCCTTCCAGGGCATCCATGAGCGTATGGCTGTCAAGGAAACGCGCCAGCGCTAGGACGCGGACCTATGGACCAGGCAGAGCCGAGCCTGCCGCAGAAGCGGCCAAGGCGCCCTGAGCCCCAGTCATGGGAGCGGCGGGCCGACCCCGTGCCGCGCCAGCGTGGCGCCGACCCGGCCAACAGGCTTGATCATCCCGTTATCGTCGGTTACAACGGGTCACCGTCAAGCCGGAACGCGATGGCCTACGCGGCCGGGGTGGCCATGCGGCTGAACCGGCCGCTGCTGATCGTCTACGTGTGTTCGTCCGGGGTCTACTGCGAGCCGCTGACCGGCCAGGTCGTCGGCGTCCAGCGGGACACCGAGGCGCTGGAGCGCTGGCTGCTCGCCGAACTCGACCAGGTCACCGGCGGGCTCTGCGGCTGCGAGGGAACCGACGGTGCCGTGCTCGAGGTGCATGTGCGGACCCGGCGGGGCAGCCCGGCCAGGGAACTCGCCGCGGCGGCGGCCGAATTCAGCGCCGACGCGCTGGTGATCGGGGCTCCCGCGCACTTCTGGCACCGGATCGCGGGCTCGGTGCCCGGCTGGCTGGCCCGGCACGCCCGGTGCCCCGTGATCGTGGTCCCGTAAGCCGCGTCATAAAGCGTCATAAAGAAGTTCTGGTGGGCGAGGAGGGATTTGAACCCTCACATCCTTTCGGACACACGGACCTGAACCGTGCGCGTCTGCCGTTCCGCCACTCGCCCGGGGCGACGAGTTAGATTAGCACGACCACGAGCGCTCTTGCGCCCCGGATACCATCGGATGCGAGGAATTCGAAGGGAGGTGGCACGGTGGGAGTCCTGCAGCGATTCGAGCGACGGCTCGAGGGCATGGTCGAGGGCGCCTTCGCGCGCGCCTTCAAGTCCGAACTGCAGCCGGTCGAGGTGGCGAGCGCGATTCAGCGTGAGATGGACGACCGGGCAGCCATCGTCGCCCAGGGGCGGACCCTGGTACCGAACGACTTCGTGGTCGAGATCGCGGACACCGATCACGAGCGGCTCGAGGTGTACGCGGAGAGCCTGGGCGTCGAGCTGGCGAACCTCGCCAGGGACTATGCCAAAGAGCAGGGCTACTCGTTCGTCGGGCCCGTGCGCATGCGGTTCGAGGGCATCGGCGACCTGACCACCGGCACCTTCCGTATCCGGTCCGGCGTGATCCGCGGCTCCACGATCGAGGGCGGCGAGATCAGGCAGCCGGCCAGCGACCTGCCGCGGGTGCAGCCCCGCGGCTTCCCCGGCCAGCCCAGGCTCCTCGTCAGCGGCCCCGATCAGGGCGGTGAGCAGCGCACTTATGAGCTGCAGACGCCGGTCACCCTGCTCGGCCGCGGCACCGACTGCGATTTGCGCCTGGTCGACCCCGGCGTGTCGCGGCATCACGCGGAGCTTCGCGTCGAGAACGATCAGGTGGTGCTCGTGGACCGCGGCTCCACCAACGGTACGTTCGTCAACGGGCAGCCGGTCCGCCGCGTCGTACTGACCGACGGGACACATGTCACACTCGGCCGGACCACGCTAGTGTTCCGGCAAGACCCGACTGGAGCCGCCCCCGCGCGGAGCGGTAGCCGCAATCCCTACTAGCCCCCAGAGGGCGAGGACATCGCATCCGGATGAACGAGCTGACCCTCACCCTCATCAGGGTGGCCTTCTTGGCGGTGCTCTGGCTATTCGTCATCGCCGCCATCGGCGTGGTGCGCACCGACCTGCTTGGCGGGCCGGCCACCGCGCCGCGGCCACGGAGGGCACGGCAGGCTCCGGCACCCCGGCCGCCCAAGCCGGCGCGGTCCGGCCGGGGCACCCCACGGCTGCTGGTAGTGACCGCGGGAGCGCTCAAGGGCACCACGGTGGACCTGGCTCAGCAACAGATCACGCTGGGCCGGGCGAATGACGCCACGATCGTGCTGAACGACGACTACGCTTCAAGCCGACATGCCCGGATTTTCCCGCAGGACGGCCAATGGATCGTCGAGGATCTCGGCTCCACCAACGGCACATACCTGGACCGGCAGAAGGTGACACGGCCGACACCGGTGCCGCTCGGCGTGCCCATCCGTATCGGCAAGACGGTCCTGGAGCTGCGCAGATGACCTTGGCACTGCGCTACGCGGTACGTTCGGACGTCGGTCTCCTCCGCGAGGGGAACGAGGATTCGGCGTACGCGGGACCGCGCCTGCTCGCGGTCGCCGACGGCATGGGCGGCCACGCGGCCGGCGAGGTGGCCAGCGCGGTCACCATCGGCGCAATGTCCGAGCTTGACCGGCCCGGCGAAGGCGGCGCCAGCGGGGCCGGCGGCCAGAGCGGTCCGGGCGGTCCGGGCGGTCCGGGCGGGGACATGATGGCGGACCTGTCCAACGCGGTGGCCGCCGCGAACATGCGACTCCAGCAGATGATCACGGCGAATCCGGCGATCGAGGGCATGGGCACCACGCTGACCGCGGTGCTGTGGTCGAACGGGCACGCGGCGGTCTGTCACATCGGCGACTCCCGCGGCTACCTGCTCCGCCAGGGCGAGCTGTACCAGATCACGCACGATCACACGCTGGTCCAGTCGCTGGTCGACGAAGGCCGGATCACCGAGGACGACGTCTCCACCCACCCGCAGCGGTCGCTGCTGCTCCGTGCCCTGGACGGGCGGACGATAGCCGAGCCCGACCTGTCCGTGCACGAGGCGCAGCTTCGCGATCGCTACCTGCTCTGCTCGGACGGCCTGTCCGGCGTGGTGAGCGACGAGACGCTGCGCGACACGCTCGACGGCATCCCCGATCCCGAGGCGTGCACCAGGCAGCTGATTGACCTCGCCATCCGCGGCGGCGGCCCGGACAACATCACCTGCATCGTGGCCGACGTGATCGACGCCGCCGTCACCCGCCCGTCCACCGTCCCGGTGACGGCCGGCGCGGCCGCCAACGGGAGCGATCCGCGCGGCCAGACCCCGGGCACGAACCCGTTCGCGGCGCTGGCCAGCACCGGCCCCGAGGTCACCGGCATGCACCAGATGCCGAGACCAGCCGGGCACGGCACCGGGCCGAACCGCCAGCAGACCCGCACCGCGCCGCAGCCGGTGCTCACCGACGACGAACCGATCCCAGGCGGGACGGGCGTGACGGGCGGGACGGGCGTAAACGGCTCGGCTGGCCCGGAGGCAACAGCGCGCCGGGGCCACCGGGCGGTCAAGACCAAGGTGGCCGGCCGCAGGAAACGCTGGCCGATCGTCACCTCCGCGCTGGTGGTGCTCGTCGTGGCGCTCGGCGTCGGCGGCTACCTCGCCTACAGCTATACCCAGGACCAGTACTACGTCGCGGTGAACTCGGCCGGCCACGTGGTCATCTACCAGGGCGTCAACCAGTCCGTGATCGGCATCAGCCTGTCCCATCCGCATACTGACACCGGGATCGCGCTGAATCAGGTCTCCGCGCAGTTCCGCCAGGAGCTGGCCGGCAACCCCAGTGCCGCCAGCCTGTCCGGGGCGCAGGGGATCGTGCGCAACATCAGCAGCCAGGTAAACCAGTGCAACACCTATTACCACCAGCTGCAGACCTGGTTCACGGCCCAGAACAACTACCTGACCCAGCTGCACGCCGCCGAGAAGGCGCACCGGTCCACCAAAGACATCAAGCCGCCCAGTACTCCGGAGCCGACCCAGCCCGCGAACATCATCTGCCCGTCGTCGACCGAATACGGCGTCCCGGCGAGCACGATCCCGGCGGGACCGTGAGCAGTACCACCATGCCGACCCCCGCGGCAAGCCACGACGAGAACCTCGTCGCTGGCGGTAGGCGGCGTACCGAGCTGACCATGCTCTTGTTCGCCATCGGGATCGTCGCGTTCGCGTTCATCGAGGCGGGCTACGGCCTGTTCAACACGCTGCCCGCGACGATCTTCGAGTACCTGCTGGTGTTCATCGTGCTCGTCGCGGTGGCGCACCTGGCGATGCGCCGCTGGGCGCCGTTCGCGGACCCGTTGCTGCTCCCGCTCGGCGCGCTGCTGAACGGGCTCGGCCTGGTGATGATGTACCGGCTCGGGCAGGGCGCCGGGCACCGGATTGCCCCGTCCACCGTCGGCGTCCAGCTGCTCTACTCGGCGATCGGCATCGGCTGCCTGATCGCGGTGCTGGCGCTGATCAGGGAGCCGCGGGTGCTCCAGCGCTATACCTATACGCTCGGCGCGGTCGGCCTGGTGCTGATCGCGACGCCCGCGCTGCTGCCCGCCAGCATCAGCGAGGTCTCCGGTGCCAAGATCCAGATCGCGCTCGGCGGGTTCACCGTCCAGCCGGAGGAGTTCGCCAAGCTCGCGCTGGCGGTCAGCTTCGCCGGCTACCTGGTGGTCAAGCGGGACGTGCTGGCGCTGGCCGGCCGGCGGGCGCTCGGCATCGACCTGCCCCGCGCCCGTGACCTCGGGCCGATCGTGGTCGCCTGGGCGGTCAGCCTGCTGCTGCTGGTCTTCGAGAGCGACATCGGCACCAGCGCGGTGTTCATGGGCCTGTTCGTGGCGATGCTGTACATCGCCACGTCGCGCACGTCCTGGCTGCTGATCGGCTTCCTGATGTTCGTGGTCGGCGCGTTCCTGGCCAGCAAGCTGTTCGGCCACGTCGGTGAGCGGTTTGACATCTGGCTGCACCCGTACACGTCCGCGAACCTCACCGACCACTCCTTCCAGCTGGTGCAGGGTATGGAGGGCATGGGATACGGCGGCCTGCTCGGCAAGGGCCTGGGCGCCGGCATGCCGTACAAGACCCCGCTGGTGCAGAGCGACTTCATCTTCACCGCGTTCGGCGAGGAGATCGGGCTGGCCGGCGTGATGGCGATCCTGCTGGTCTACGGGCTGATCGTGCAGCGCGGCATGCGCACCGCGATCTCGGTCAAGGACCCGTTCTCCAAGCTGCTGGCTGGCGGCCTCTCGTTCATGCTGGCGCTCCAGGTGTTCGTCATCGTCGGCGGCGTGACCAGGCTGATCCCGCTGACCGGCATCACCACCCCGTTCCTGTCCCAGGGCGGGTCCTCGCTGGTTGCCAGCTGGATCATGATCGGGCTGCTGGCCCGGCTGTCCGACACCGCACGGAGGCCGCCGCCGCGGCCGATCCAGGAGGAGGGGCTGACCCAGGTGGTGACGCTGAAGTGAACCGCGCACTGAAGCGGCTGTCCATCGCGGTGCTGGTCATGTTCCTGCTGCTGCTCATCAACGTGAACTACCTCCAGGGCTTCCAGACCGCCAAGCTCGCCGGCCTGCCGGGCAATTCGCGTACGTTCTACGCCCAGTTCCAGTACCAGCGCGGCGACATCGAAACCGCGGACGGCGTCACGATCGCCAAGTCGGTGCTGAGCTCGGCCGCGGACTACGCGAAGTACGGCATCAAGTACCAGCGCACCTATCCGTCCGGCGAAGAGTACGCGCCGGTCACCGGCTACGACACGATCTTCGGGCACACCCCGACCGGGGAGACCGGCATCGAGTACTACGAGGACTCGGTGCTCAACGGCAACGACTCCTCGCTGACCGTCCGCAACTTCATCGACATGATCACCGGCAAGCCGCGCAAGGGCGCCAGCGTGATGGTGACGATCAACTCCAAGGCGCAGGACGCGGCCTACCAGGCGCTGGCGAGCAAGCTCAAGGGCACCGGCCACCATGGCGCGGTGGTCGCCCTCGACCCGGCCACCGGCAAGATCCTGGCCATGGCCAGCTACCCCAGCTACGACCCGGGCCTGCTCGCCGTGCACAGCGGTGACCAGCTCACGGCCAACGACAACAAGCTGCTGCACGACCCCGCCAATCCGCTGCTGAACCAGGCGATCGGCGCCACGTACGCACCCGGGTCGACGTTCAAGATCGTGACCAGCTCGGCGTTCTTCGGCAAGAACGCGGGCAACAACCCGCAGACGATGGTGTCCTCGCCCAACCAGCTGGTGCTGCCCCAGACCAACAACGTGCTGGTCAACGACGGCGGCGAGACGTGCGGCGACGGCAGCGGGACGACCACGCTGATCCAGGCCTTCCTCCAGTCCTGCAACACCACGTTCGGCAAGCTCGGCATGAGCGTGATCGGCGCCAACGCGCTGAACGCCACGGCCGGCGCGTTCGGCATGAACAGCTCGTCGCTGAACATCCCGATGCCGGTGGCGCAGAGCAATTACGTCATCCCGCCCAGCCTGGCGACTACCGCGTATTCCGCGATCGGCCAGTTCAGCGACACGGTCACCGCGATGCAGGAGGCCATGTTCGCCGCCGCGATCGCGAACCAGGGCAAGCTGATGAAGCCCTACCTGATCCAGCAGGTGATCGCCAGCGACCTCAGCACCCTCCGCAGCACCGCGCCTTCCTTGCTGAACCAGGCGGTCTCCCCCTCCGTTGCCAGTAACGTGGCGACGATGATGAACGCGGTGACGCAGAACCCGGGCGGCACCGCGGCGCAGTTCAACACGGCGGCGACCGGCGTGGACATCGCGGGCAAGACCGGAACCGCGCAGAACGGGGTGAACAACGGGAACACGAACGATGCCGTGTTCACTTCGTTCGCGCCGTTCGGCAACCCGAGGATAGCCGTCGGCGTCATAATCCAAGGCGGCGGCTACGGGGCCGTCGCGGCCGCGCCGATCGCTGTGCAGGTCATCAAGGCATACCTGGGGATACGGTGACCGACTACCTGCTCGCTGGCCGCTACCGGCTGACCGACCGCATCGCGGCCGGCGGCATGGGCGAGGTCTGGCGCGGGTTCGACCAGCTGCTCAACCGCCGGGTCGCGGTGAAGCTGCTGCCCACCGTCCGGGAGGGCGACGGGTCCTCGCTGGCCAGGTTCCGGGCCGAGGCGCGGTACGCGGCCAGCCTGTCCCACTCCGGTATCGCCCGGGTCTACGACTACGGCGAGTCCTCGGAGTTCGGCGGCGCGTACCTGGTGATGGAGCTGGTGGACGGGGATCCGCTGTCGGCCATCCTGGCCCGAAACGGCCGGCTGTCGCCGGACGCCACCCTGGACATCATCGGCCAGGCCGCCCTCGCACTCGATGCGGCGCACCAGGCGGGGATCGTGCACCGGGACATCAAGCCAGGCAACATCCTGATCGCCCCCGGCGGCACCGCGAAAATCACCGACTTCGGCATCGCGACAGCGGTGCGCGCGGCCCAGGCCTCGCACCTGACGCAGACCGGCATGGTGATGGGCACCGCCATGTACGTGTCGCCCGAGCAGGCCACCGGCGCCCCGGTGACCGCGTCCTCGGACATCTACTCGCTCGGCGTCGTCGCGTTCGAGTGTCTGGCCGGCTGGCCTCCGTTCAACGCCCGCGAGCCGCTGGCCATCGCCTACGCGCACAAGCACGAGCCGGTGCCACAGCTACCGCCGGACGTTCCGCCGCCGGTGGCCGACCTGGTGCGGGCGATGCTCGCGAAGACCCCGGACGGCCGCCCGGCGAGCGCGCGGGCCGTCGCCGACCGCGCCAACGTGCTGCGCGACACCCTGGCGATGGGCGGCCCGTCCGAGCCGCTTCCAGTGTCCGGCCAGTTCCCGCCGCCAGCGACCCGCGCCGATCTGCCCGCCGCCGTTACCGACGACATTTTCTCCGAACGACCTCTCCGTGCGACGAGCCAGATCCCTGAGCGCCAGCCGCCGCGGGGTCGGGACGCGGGTCAGCGCCGCTTGCTCGGCGCGGGCGTCACGGTGGCGGTGTGCGCGCTGGCCGCTGGGGTCAGCTTCTACCTCGCGGGCGGCATGGACAAGCCGGCCAGCAACACCGGGCACACGCAGCTTCAGGAGATGACCACCCCGGCCGATCCCGCGGTGGTGAGCAGCACTCCGGGACCGGGGAGCCCGACGCCGACTCAGCCCGGTCAGCTGCCGACCTCGCGGGGGGCCACGCCGACGAAGAAGCCGAAGCCGAAGAAGAGCACGCCGCCCACGAGGCCAGCGTCCACCCCGGCGTCGGTGCCGGCCAGCACGTCCGCGCCGGCCTCGGCGAGCGCCTCCGGGTCGGCGAGCGCCTCCGCGTCCGCAAGCTCCTCTCCGACCTCTCCGGCAACAAATGGATAACAATGCCCTCCTGGGCCCGACGATGTACGCGACAACGCAGGGTGGTTTGGCACAGTGCGAGACATGACACAGCCCCGGCTTCTCGGTGGCCGCTACGAACTCGACGGGGTCGTCGGGCGCGGTGGCATGGCCGAGGTGTACCGGGCACGCGATATCCGGCTTGACCGGATCGTCGCGATCAAGACGCTGCGCGCCGACCTCGCCAGGGACCAGACCTTCCAGGCTAGATTCCGCCGGGAAGCGCAGTCCGCGGCCTCGCTGAACCACCCGTCGATCGTCGCGGTCTACGACACCGGCGAGGACATGGCGACCGGCGTACCTGTGCCGTACATCGTCATGGAGTTCGTGGACGGCCGCACGGTGCGGGACCTGCTGATCGAGGGTCACCGGCTGCTGCCCGAGCGGTCCCTGGAGATCATCGACGGAGTGCTGCGAGCGCTGGAGTACAGCCACCAGGCCGGCATCGTGCACCGGGACATCAAGCCCGGCAACGTCATGGTGACGCGCAACGGCGACATCAAGGTCATGGACTTCGGCATCGCCAGGGCGATGAGCGACGCTCAGGCCACGATGACCCAGACCGCCCAGGTCATCGGCACGGCGCAGTACCTGTCGCCGGAGCAGGCCAGGGGCGATCGGGTGGACGCCCGCAGCGACCTGTACTCGGCCGGCTGCCTGCTGTACGAACTGCTCACCGGACGGCCGCCGTTCACCGGCGACTCCCCGGTCGCGATCGCCTACCAGCATGTGCGGGAGAACCCGATCCCGCCGTCGCGGATCGACCCGGACATCCCGCTGTGGGCGGACGCCATCGTGCTCAAGGCGATGGCGAAGAACCCGGCCGACCGCTACCAGAGCGCCGCCGAGATGCGCGCCGACCTCCAGCGCGCCGCGTCCGGCATGCCGATCGCGGCGCCGACCCGGGTGGACGTGTACGCCCCGCGCACCCGCATGATGGGCCAGGACTCGATGATGGCCGCGGGCGCGACCACCGCCATCCCGCCGGTCGACTACGACGACTACGAGGATCGCTATGGCGCCAGCGGGCGCCGAAGGGGAGGCGGCCGCCGGTGGATCCCGTGGGTGCTCGGCCTGGTGCTCGTCCTCGGCGTGGTCGGCGGCGCCGCCTATTACCTGCTCGGCTCCGGCAAGACCGGCACCTCCATCCCGCTGGTGCAGGGCATGCCCGTGGCGCAGGCCGAGGCGCAGCTCCGCGCGGCTCACCTGCGCTGGCAGGTCAACAACGAGCCCAGCTCGTCGGTGCAGTCCGGCAACGTGATCAGCACCAACCCGGCAGAAGGCACAAACGTGGCGACGAACACGCTGGTCACCCTCAACGTGTCCACGGGCCCGCAGAAGGTCACCGTACCTGGGGTGGTCGGCGAACAGAACACCCAGGCGGAAACCGACCTGCAGGCCAAGGGCTTCTCGGTCGTCCAGAAGACCGATAGCACGTCGACTCAGCCGTCCGGCACGGTCACCAGGCAGAGCCCGTCGGCCAATACGCAGGCAACGCAGGGGTCGACGGTGACGATCTACGTGTCCGGCTCGGTCCAGGTGCCGAACAATCTGGTCGGCACCTCGCAGGACGCCGCCACCCAGGCGCTGAAGGCCGACGGTTTCAAGGTGAACGTGAATACCGTGGCCGGCCCCGCGGGCACCAGTCCGGGAACCGTGTGGAACGTCAGCCCGCAGGGTGGCACCACCGTGGCCCCAGGCTCGACCGTCACGATCTTCGTTCAGCCGAACGCGTCGCCGAGCCCCCCCTCGCCATCGTCTCCGAACCCCACCGGCAGCGGGACGCTCGGCTCGCCCGGCATCTAACGAAGGTGGCGCGGAGGCGCTACTCTTGACTCCGTGCCAAAGTCTCGTGTTCGCCAGAAGGCGGTCTACACACCCCCGCCGCCCAAGACGGCGAGGCGGAAGGTCAGCGCCCCCTGGGTCGGCCCCGGTATCGTCGTCTGCCTCGTCGTCGGCCTAGCCTGGATCGTGGTGTACTACGCCACCCAGAACGGCATTCCCGGCATTTCCGCACTCGGCCCCTGGAACCTCGTGGTCGGCTTCGGCTTCATCATCGCGGGCGTGGTCCTGAGCACCCGCTGGCACTAGCCCCGCGCTAGCGTCCCCGGGCGCTAGCTTCTCCCGCGCCGTCGCGTCCGCCCCCGCGCTCACCCAGGTCCGCGTGCCCGCACACACCTCCCGCACCATCCGCACCATCCGTCGCGCCCGCTTACCTATGGACGCGTTCGTTGTGGGCTCGGAGAAGATTGCGGACACTTACCCCCCCGAACTGGGAGGGTAAGTGTCCGCGATAATCCGAGCCGTCTGCTCCCGTGCCCGGAAAGGGCTTTATGTTCGGTTTGGGGTACCTATTCCGGAAGCCTCAGCTGCATGATTCGCGCTCCCAGTCGCGTGGTTGTGGCAACCACGCGCATAGAACCGCCTGGTTGCCACAACCAGGTGATCGCGCTCCCCGGCAGACGGGACAGAAGTGACGAAAGGCGGTCGGCCCCGTGGTGTAGCGGGCACGAGCGGGGGCGCATAGCGAGCAAATGGGACACTCGCCTTCGCCGCCGGGGCCTCCTGTGCGCGGTTAAAGGCTCGTGAGCTGGTGGGTGCGGAGGACGACGGCGATCACGATCGCGGCGACGATCGCCAGCGTGGCGGCCGCCTGGTACGTGGACTGGTTCTTGCGCGGCGCGTACGCGTAGGCGGCGGTGATCAGGGCACCGGCCAGGAGCCCGCCGACGTGCGCCTGCCAGGCGATGCTGCCCCGCCAGACGAAACTGATCACGAGGTTGATGGCGATCACCGCGACGATGCCGCGGGCGTCGAACCTCAGTCGCCGCGACAGCACGAACAGCGCACCGAACAGGCCGAAGATTGCCCCGGAGGCACCCAGGGCCAGCTGGTTCTGCGGGGCGAGGTAGTAGTACGCGACCGACCCGCCGATCGCGCTGATCAGGTATACCCCGACAAAGCGCAGCCGCCCGAGCATCTGCTCAATCGGCGGCCCGACGAACGTCAGCGCCCACATGTTGAACAAGATGTCCATGAGGCCCAGCGAGTTGATGCTGCTGCCACCGGTGACGGCGGGAGGCAGGAAGGCCGAGGTGAGCAGCCGGTACCACTCGCCGGCCGCCACGCCGTGCCAGGCGCCGCCTCCCGGGTACAGCGCGTATCCCAGCATTGCCCAGTCGGTGCCCAGCGACGGCCTGGCCAGCTCGATGAGGAACAGCACGACGTTGATGCCGATGAGCGTGAACGTCACGACGGCGCCGCCGCCGAAGCCGGCGGGCTGGCGCCTGCTGCCGAACACGTTCTTCGCCGGCCGGACGCCCTGGTTGCTCTGCTGTACGCACTCAACGCACTGCTGACCCACCGAGGCCGATCGCATGCAGTCAGGGCACGCGTGCCGCCCGCAGCGAACGCAGGAGACGTATGTTTCCCGGCCGGGGTGACGGTAACAGGTCGGGACCTCGCCGGGAGTCGTCATCGGGCTAGCCGCGGGTGATCGTGACCGATTCGATCACGACGTCCTCTACCGGGCGGTCCTGGGCGCCGGTCTTCACATGACTGATCCGGTCCACCACGTCCGCGCCCTCGATGACCTCGCCGAAGATCGTGTGGCGGCCGTTCAGCCACGGCGTCGGCGCGGTCGTGATGAAGAACTGCGAACCGTTGGTGCCGGGCCCCGCGTTGGCCATTGCCAGCAGGTACGGGCGGCCGAACTGGAGGTCCGGGTGGATCTCGTCGGCGAACTTGTAACCAGGGCCGCCGGTGCCGGTGCCGAGCGGGTCCCCGCCCTGGATCATGAAGTCAGGAATGACCCGGTGGAAGATCGTGCCGTCGTACAGCTTTGCGGTACCGGACTGGCCAGTGGCCGGGTGGGTCCACTGCTTGCCGCCCTCGGCCAGCTCCACGAAATTGCGGACCGTCTTCGGCGCGTGGTCCGGGAACAGGCGGAGCACTACCCGTCCCTCGCTGGTCTGCAGCGTCGCGGTGAGCGTCTCAGTCATGCTGTGAATCTACCGCACGCGCCTCACCGCGGACTCCTGATGGTTGAACGGCGAATACCTGGGAAGTCTGTGAGAACGGGATCACGCTCGGGAGGTAAAGACAGTGGCCCTATTCAAGACCGGCTCTCTGGCCAGCCGGAAGAACCAGCTTGGCGACCGCGCACGCGGACTCGCGGAGCAGGCGATTCCGCAGGCCAAACACGCCGGAACCACGGCGGTCCATGGCGTCATGCAGGGGGTAGAGGGCGCAAGGGGATGGGCCGCGCCACGCATGCACAGCGCCGCCGACGCCGTAACGGAGTCGCTGGCGCCAAAGGTCTCGTCGGCACTGCACAGTGCGGCCAAGACCGTGGACACGGCCCCGCCGCCCAAGTCGGGGATCCGTAAACTGCTCGACTGGCGGTTGATGCTGGGCATCGGTGCCGCGATCGCGGCCGCTGGCGCCGCAGCCGTCACCATGCGGCGGTATCAGTCAGCCACGGCGGACGCCAAGGATGGCGCGGACTCGCTCTCGGATGAGAGCGGCGAAGCGCAGCGGTCCACGGGCTCACCGGCGGCCTCTGACAAGCTCAAGGCCGCCGCCGACAAGATCTCCGCCGCCGCGGACAAGGTCCGCGAGGCAGCCCACCGCTAAATTCCTCGCAACGAGCGCAAGCGGATGCCGCCGAGCGATCGCCGGCATCCGCTTCAGCTCGTTATGACCAGGTTCGTGGCCTGGAGCGAACCGGACAGCACGAACGGCTGGTCGGTGGTCACGTTCGTCATCGTGACCGGGACCGCCGGCGTCACCGTGTTCAGCACGTGGAGGAGCAGCGACACCACGCTCTGCGGGGTGAGGGTCAGCGGGATGCCGAGCAGGCTGCCGGACAGCTTGGTCGCGTAGAGCGTGACCCCGCCGCCGAACACCAGCGAGGAACTCTGCGTCACCGTCGTCTGGCCGTTCTCCGTGACCGTGGCGGTGACGTTGCCGGACAGCGTCATCGAGTTCAACGTGAACTTCATCATCGTCTGCGTCCCGCCTGCCACCGGCACCTTGGCCGTGCCCTGGTAGGCGAGCCCGTTCAGCGTCGCGGACCCCGCGGTGATCACCGAGCTGGCGACCGAGGCCGCGAGCCCCGAGGACGGAGCCGTCAGTGCCGGCGTGCCCGGGGAAGCCGTCGCTGATGGTGACGGCACGGGCGGAGCTGTGCTCGTCGCTGGGCTACTCGACGAGGGACCCGGGCCCACGCTCGTGGCCGGCGCGGGGCTCGGACCGGGCGATGACGGCAGGCAGATGATCCCGAGAATGCAGTCTCCCGGCTGGCCGGCGCCGCCCGCCGTGGCCTGGCCGGCGTGCCCGCCGAACCCGGTGAGCAGCGACCCGAGCAGCACGGCCGGCATCGCCGCGCTGGCCATCAGCCTTCCCGCGCCCGTACCCGTACCCGTGCCCGTGCCCGCGTCTTCGGCTTCTTCGGTGGTGTCCCGCATCGGCGGGTACTCGCGCGGCGTCCACCCGAAGGCCAGCGACCCGCCAGTGATGCCGAGCAGCATGCCGAGGAAAAACCCGCCGAGGTTAGAGGTGATGAACGACAGCATCGCGAGCACCACCCCGGCGACCGCGTAGAACGTGCGGTGGGCCGGGGTGAACCAGAGCAGCAGCCCGCAGGTGATCAGCAGTATCCCGATCAGTACGCCGAAGACCCCGCCGATGCCGATGTAGATCACCAGCTTGATCGCGCCGTGCAGGAGGATCCCGCTGAGCGGGATCAGCACCAGCACGCCGCCAGACAGGATCAGCAGCAGCCCGCCCCAGAACGGCCGCGTCCGGCGCCATTGCCGGTATCGCGCGCGGAAGCCCGTGGGCTGAGGTTGGGGCCGAGGTTGGGGCGCGAAAGGCTCGGCCCGCTCGGGCCCCGGTGACATGGCGTGGCGGAACAGGGCACGCACGCGCACGGCGGCGTACCCTACCCAGTCGCTGAACAGGACGCGGTTACGGCCAGCGGCCACGATTAGCAGCCGTTACTGTTGAAGCTCAGGCTCAAGCCGGGCAGCGTGAACGTGCCGGCCGTGGTGAGCCAGGTGTGCTGCCGCAGGTTGTCGATCGTGATCGTGTCCGCCTGTTCGCCGAACCCGCCCACGGCGCCAGTGTTGCCCGGATCTTCGGTGAGCGTGCTCGCGTCCTGGCCAATGGAGATGTTGTGGAACGTCGCGTTGCCGCTCTGCTGGTCGGCGTCGACCACCAGGTTGGCAGCGGACACGGACGTGCCACCGCCGCCGGCCCGCAGCACCAGCGTGAACGGTCCCACCTTCACGGCCTGGCACAGGTCGGTGAGCGACGCGTTCCTGATCGCGGACACCGCGACCGGATGCTGTGTGCCGTTGGCCTGGCTGACGATACCGCCGTACTGCTCGAAGCCGGTGCCGGTCAGCTGCGTCGCGGTCACCTCGAAAGCGGTGCCAGACACGGAAATCGACGCGGCGATGGACCCGGTCGCGGTGAGGCCGACCAGGATCGCGGTAATAGCGCCGGCCGGGATCATCAGCAGCGCGAAACGCCGCCATCGGACCTTGCCGGTTGCGGGTATGTTTTCAGATGACACTGGGGCGCTCCCCTGCGACACTACTGTCAGTTACGTTGGATGCGCGATACCGGCAAGTTACCACTCGGTAAGTTAGATGGTCAAGCAGTGACAGGAATCGGATGACCGAGAGAAAGCCCACGTGGTTGGGGGTCGCCGCCACAGTCGCCATCCTCTCCTCGATCCTGGTCATGCTCATAACAGCGCTCGGCGGCCCTAATGTGTCACTGCCGGCCGTGCACGGGGCCGCTCACCCGCCGTGGTCGCATCCGATGCACTTCACCGCGACGACCACGATCGTCCTCATGTGGGCGGCGCTGATCGTGGGGTGCGCCGGGGTCATCGCCGGACTCGCCGCGATCGGCCGCGGTTTCCGCATCCCGATCGGGGCCGTGCTCGGTTTCGCGTTTATCGCGGTGGCCGTGCTCACCGTGCTGCCGCCGGCCGGCTCCACCGATGCCATGTCGTATGCGGCCAACGGCCGGATGGCGGTCATCGGGCACAGCCCGTACGTGATGACGCCGCTCCAGCTGAAGGACATCGGCGACCCGATCGGCAAGCAGCTCGCCATCCCGTCCCTGTGGAACAGCACGGTGTCGGTCTACGGCCCGGTCGCCACCGCCGCGGAATGGGTCGCCGCCAAGCTCGGCGGCACGTCCCTCGCGCACATCACGTTCTGGCTGAAGCTGCTCGAGGCACTGTGCTTCGGCGTGGTGGCCTTCGTGCTGGACCGGATGCTGCGGAACGACCCGGCCAGGCGGCTCCGCGCCCACCTGCTGTGGACGGTGAACCCGCTGCTGCTGTGGGAAATCGTGGCCAGCGGGCACATCGACGGGCTGTCCGCGGTGTTCGGCCTGCTTGGCATCGTGGCGCTGCGCCGTGACCCGGGCACGATCAACGCCTTCGTCTCCGGCCTCATGATTGCGCTTGCCACGGGCGTCAAGGTGGAGTACGCGCTGTTCGGCCTCGCGGTCGCGTGGGCGTGCCGCCGGTCGGTCGTCGCGCTCGGCGCCGCCGCGGCCGGCTTCGCCGTGGTCACGCTGCCCGCCTACCTGCTGGCCGGGACCCCGGCAATCAAGGTCCTGTTCACCCGGGGCGGTGGCATCACGTCGGACACGATGTACCAGCTGTTCTGGCGGCCGGTGCTCGGCTATACGGCCTTCGACGTGCACCACGTGCCGCCGCACCTGGTGCTGATCTCCTACCTGCTGTTCGCCGCGGTCGCGGTCCTCGCGGTAATGCGCCTGCCCGACCGCGCGCCTGACTTTCCCGCGCTCACCCCCGCGCTCGGGCTGAGCCTGGCCTGGCTGTTCGTCACCGGCTTCCAGCGCCCCTGGTACGACGTGATGGCGCTCAGCCTGCTCGCGCTGTACGCCCTGCCTCCTGCGGGGGGCGACCCCCTGCACCCCCGCAAGTTCGCTGGGATGCTCGACTCGGTGGTGCTGATCCGGCTGCTGGCGGCGGGGACCGTGTACGTGGTCGCGATCGACAACCCGGCCGAACCGCACTGGCTGCACGACCTGTACCAGTTCAACCAGGCCTGGCTGGCCCCGGCGGTGCTGCTACTCGCCGCGATCGCGCTGGTCTGGATGTGCGTGAAAAGTTATCCACAGGAACGCGCTGTGGATAACGCGCACGACAATGTCGCAGGAAGCAAGCTGCCACTGGCAACGTAATGCACACACCTGTGGATGACGGTGTGGACAGCGCCGTGGACACGCTGTGTATATCAGAGCAGGTCAGCGGTCAGGTAGAGCCGGGGCCAGCGGCAGTCGATGAACTGCTCCAGATAGCCGGTGAGCCGTTCCTCGAAATCGTCGTCTTCGGAGATCGCGCCGACCGCGCGCTCGATGGCGGACGGCGCGTCGATGCCGAACGCGATCGTGCGCATCTCCCACACGTCCCGCTGCGCCGCGTCGTACCAGCGCTGCACGGTGCCGACCTGCCGGGCGCAGGTATCCCCCGTGATCGCCTGCCCGTACATCCGCTCCCACTCTGAGCTGCGTGGATGCGGACCCGCGCCGGGCGTCTTGCGGTCCAGCGTCTTGAGCGCGTCCAGCACCAGCGCCCACTTGTACGCGGGCGCTAGCCAGCGCGGCTCCTCCCGCTGGCACAGCCAGCTGCCGCGGGAAACCCTGGCCCGGATCGCCGTGCTCACGTGCGAGGCCAGGCCGATCGGACTGACCCGCCCCGTGATGACCCCGGTCCGCGTGCTCACCGCGCTATCCACCGCGTGCGAGATCGCGCAGTCCCGCAGCCGGGCCGGCATCATCTGCAGCAGGGAGAGCAGCGTGGTTTTCGGGATCGGCATGGGCCAGCCGGTCAGGTGCCCGAGCACGGACAGCTCCGCCCACAGCCGGATCGCCGGGTACTCGTCCAGCGCCCGTTGCGCGACCCGCATGTCCCGCAGCGTGCACGGCCGCCCGACGCACTCGGCACCGCACGTCATGCTGCGCGGCCGGACGATTGCGGCCGGCGTCGCGGTCTCCACCTCGGTGCTCGTCTCGCGCAGGGTGCCGTCCGGCAGCCTGGCCAGCAGCGACTGATCCATGCCGTCGGTGAAAACCGCCGCCTCACCGGGCCGGAGCGTGACGAGGTACCGGCTCTGCGCCGGGGTGAGGTTCATCGTCGCGCCGACGACGTCCCGGTCGTCGGCCGCCGGCAGCCGGTGCGCGACCTTCACCGCGGTGTTCTTGATCACGTCGGGAATCAGCCGGCCGGGAATCTGATCGGCGATGACCAGCCCTTCCCCGTAGGCGCGGATCTCGGCGAGCAGCCCGGCGAACATCTCCACGGCATGCTCCGAGGCGCCACCGACCTGGCCGGACTCCGGGCGCCGAAGCAGCCGGTGCGCTTCCTCGATCACCGTGATGTGTTTCAGCGCGGACGCCGGACCCGCCAGCCTCAGGTGCTCGAACAGCCTGATCAGGACGGTACCCATGAGGAACGCCTTGTCGCGGTCGTCACCAACGTCCTCGATCTCAAGCACTGAGTTCGTTATGAGGAGTTTTGCGAAATCGAGTTGATGGCCGCCTTCCAGGAAGCGGCCGGTCGTGCCCAGGCGCAGGCTGGCCAGGCGCACGCGGATGAAGCCCAGGACGTCGTCGGTGACGCGCTGGCTGTACCCGACCTCGTTGACCACGCGTTCGGCGGTGCGCTGCAGGTCGGTGAGGGTCGGGTAGCCAGGGTTGGCGTCGCCGGTGAGCGGCTCGCCGAGCGCGAGATCCCAGCCAGCGTCCTCATAAACCCTGGTCAGCGCCGCGCTGAGCACCTGCGGGAACGGCTCCTCGGCGCGGAACGAGGCGATGAACAGGGCCTTGACGAGATCCGCGTGGGTCTGCAGCGGAAAGCGATTGCCTTCCTCGTCCGGGGCGGGCTCAAGCGGATTCAGGCCGGCCGCGATCGCGTCCGATTCGCCCGGTCTGATCCGGATGACCTCCGCGGTTTCGCCGAGCCGTGCGGCCATCAGCCGGTACTCGGCCTTCGCTGGCTCGACCACCAGCCACGGGACGCCGTTCCGCGTGGCGGCCTCGAGCAGGGCGCGGATCGTCTGCGACTTGCCCGCGCCGGTCGCGCCGGTGACGAAGACGTGCCTGTTCAGTGAGTCTTTCGGAAGGTGGAGCGGGCCGGCCGGGCGCTGGTCACGGTCCAGGATCTCACCGAGCGCGATCGCCTCACGAGTACCGGCTGACTCCTGAGTCACGTCGAAATCCGGCTTGAGCGTCAGCCGGATACCCGGGATCTCCTTGCGCGGCGGCCGGGCCAGCGCGGCGACCAGGTCGCTGCTGGCAAGGAAGCCGTCTGTGGAAAGCTCCTGGAGGCTCACCGGCTTGGCCGGGGAGAGCGTGTAGGGCAGCCCGGTCAGGTCCGTGGCCGCGCAGACCAGGCCAGCTACCCGCGCCGCGGCCTCCGCGTCGGCCCCGCCGGCCACGATGCGCACCCGCCAGAAGCCTGTGGACAACCCCCTGTGGATTTCCTCGTGCCGCCGGCTGAGGCGCCGCGCGGCGAGCGCGCGCTCCGGGAACCGCTGCGAGTCGCCGCTGGCCAGCTGCACCCTGTGGGCGATATCTTCGGTCTCCCGCTGAAGTTCGGTCGTCGTCAGCGCCTCGATGAAAACCATGTAACCGAACGGCCGTGGCCACACCCCAAGGAGGCATTCTTCGAGGGTCGGTGGCTTTTGCGGCGTGCGGGATCTGTCCCGGGTTTCCGCTTCGCCGAGCCCGTCCGTAATCGCGTCGATGGCGCGCCACGCCGGGAGCTGCTGCATGAGGCTGGCGAGCTTGCCGGGTTCGAGCGGCTGGGCGCGGGCGTTGGCGGGCAGGGTGAGCAGCGTCTCGTCTTCGGTCGCCGTGCCCACGATCGCGTCGCCGGCAGCAAGCAGTTGCACCGGGCCGCCCTCGCAGTGCCGGATCCAGCCAAAGGCGATCGGCTGCGTGCTTCCGGCAGGCTCGGTCGTGGCGGTGGAGTCCGTCGCCGGCGCGAACGTATTCGCGGCAATCGCATAGTAAGCCGCGACGAGCGCGGCCACCCGCTGCGTCCCGCCGTCGTCGGTGATGTCGTCCCGGGCTTCCGATGGCTCCCGGCGCGGGATTTCGGTGATCCGGTAAGCGCCAAGCGCGCTGAGCGCGTCCCACCCTAAGGTCATGGCTCGGTACCCCACTTCTCCCGAAACCGCTGAATCAACGCCGCCGCCTCCTCCTCAGATACCTGGCGGAGTTCCTCGGCGGCGTCACCTCGTTTCCACTCTGACACCAAGCTGTCCCGTTGCCACGTCAGGTCATGCCGCAGCATCTCGTCTTCGATACCGCCGTCCGTGAGCCGACGGCGGCGTGCAAGGCCGACTGGATTTCTTCGTCCGTCCTCCCCCAGCGAGACGGCGAAGTAGGTAACCTGCTCACCCACGATTGTCGTGACTACCTTTCGCGTAGTACGTGATATCCAATGCCCCCGGCGGCACCGGGACCGCTGTGACCACTTGCCTCTGCTCGTGTTCCAAATGCGCACGCTCCAGTGGCGAGGCCCTGCCATCACAAAGCCGCTCGTAGATATCGTGTGTCTTCTGCTTAGCCTCCCAGCTCTCGGCCGTGTGGAACTGGACCTCGAACTGCACGTCGTACGTGGGACTGGTCCAGCGGGTGTTGACGCCTCGATAGTCATCCGTGTCCCAGGAGGGCTTCCTCACCCGCAGGTCGTACCCTTGATCGCTGAGCTTCTGACTTATCTCGGCCACGCCTGCGGTGTAGTGCTCGTCCGGCAGTAGGTATGTGTACCGAATCCCGTCGTGGATGGCCGACGCGAGGTCGCGCGGATCCTGATCTGGGAAGCGGGTAACCATCTTGGCTAGCTTCTCTTTGAAGCGGTCGGGGGACTTGAGGGCGAACTTCTCGGTGTCGGGAACGAGGGAGCCGTGCTCCAGCTCGGCTTCGATTCGCCGCATAACGGGGGTGATACCCGTTTCTGCGTAGTTTCCTTCAAGATCGCGACCTTCGGCTTGGCGGCGGGCCGTGATGGCCGCGTCGGCGATGCGGTTCGCTTCTGGTCCGAGCTCGTACCCTTTCCACCGCCAGCCACCGTCAGCCGTCCGTTCGGGGCCGTCGGGATGAGCGCGCTGCTCGCTGACATCATGCGCCCGCAGGTCGTCGTAGCATGCGGAACGGTCACGCTCTTCCGCTGCGACGTCCCGCCGTGCCGAACCGACCTGGGAATCCCCGGCCTCCGCTCCGCGCACGACGTAGTCGGCGGCGTAATCATCGTGTGGACCGTCCACCGCCATCCGTGCTCCCGACCGCGAGCGCCGTGAAACCTCAACAGGCAAGGTGTTGACGGCTACCAATAGAGATACTGTAAACACGCTAGGTCGCCTAGCGGAAGCGCAGCTGGCTCATCCGGCACTCCCCGGCCCACTTGCCACGCGAGGTCTGATCAAGTTTCAGGCGTGCGCGGCGCCGCGCAGTCCCGTTAGGAATCGGACACAAGCCACATTTCCGGTGGGTCTTCGAGCGAGTCCGGTGGGTCTTCGAGCGAGCTGAATTATTGCGGACACTTACCCCCCCGATGTGGGAGGGTAAGTGTCCGCAATAATTTCGGACCCACTTCTGAATGTTGGGCTACCACCGAACGTAACGTACATAGCAGACATTGCGGGCATCTTGCATACGAGCGCGCGCGACACGTCGGGGCGACCACGCGCACCAAGGGAACGCGGCAGTGCATAGCCGGGCAAAACCGGCCACATACCTCCTGCATCGATGCTTGCGCTTGGAGGCGTCGCTGCGGACGGCCCGGAGAGGCCAGGCTCCCGCCGAACCCAATGACCGCTTGCTGAAGAACTAGTACAAATGGTGCATTTCCGGCGAAGCCGGACGGATTAGCATTGCTGTGACGTGACTTCTGAGGAGTGTTATCCGGGATGGCAAAACGATATGGTTGGCAATGCCGCATCGGGGGCGGCCTGACATTGACTTGGAGTTAACGATGAGCATTTCGATTCAGGAAGCGGATCTCGAATCTAGCCTGGCAGATCTCCGCGGCGTCCCGCTCGCCGAGATCGACGGCAACGCGCTCACCGGTACCGGCCGGATCCTGTCGCCGGACGACATTTCCTCATTTAATTCATCCATCTAGCGGAATCCGGTCCGATGGCCGGCGGCATCGTCCCGTTCCGGCAGTTCGTGCTCAAGGTCTGCAGCCGCTGCGACCTGGCATGTGACCACTGCTATGTCTACGAGCACGCCGATCAGAGCTGGCGCGCCAAGCCAAAGATGATCTCGGATGAGATCGTCGCCACGGCGGCCGACCGGATCGCGAGCCATGCGCGCCAGCACACGCTGCCGGAGGTCCGGATAATCCTCCATGGCGGCGAGCCGCTGCTCGCTGGCAAAAGCAGGCTTGCCTGGATATGCGCGCGGCTCCGCGAGGTAATCGAGCCGGTATGCCGGCTCGATCTCCGGATACACACCAACGGCGTGCTGCTCGACGAACAGTTCTGCGAACTGTTCGCGCAACACCGCGCGATGATCGGGATCTCCCTGGACGGCGACCGGGCCGCCAACGATTTGCACCGCAGGTACGCCGACGGGCGCAGCAGCTACACCCAGGTGATAGCCGCGATCGAACTACTGCGGACCGAGCGTTTCCGGCCGCTGTTCGCCGGCCTGCTGTGCACCATAGACGTACGCAACGACCCGCTCGCCACCTATGCCGCCCTGGCCGCGCTGCAGCCGCCGCATATCGACTTCCTCCTCCCGCACGCCACCTGGGAACAGCCGCCGCCCGCCGCGGCGCCCGGGCGTACCCCGTACGCCGACTGGCTGACCAAGATTTACGACAGGTGGGCGGGGGACCCGCGGCGGATACCGGTGCGCCTGTTCGACTCGGTGATCGCCACGACTCGCGGGGGGCACAGCACCACCGAGTCGCTCGGCCTTGCCCCGGTCGACCTGGCGGTCATTGAGACCG
>Ga0070741_10003496_pt1 | contig 38903 bp, 39 predicted proteins | sample Coa_R1_4_FD_66440 | JGI IMG/M metagenome (GOLD analysis project Ga0070741, IMG submission 66440) | Surface soil microbial communities from Centralia Pennsylvania, which are recovering from an underground coalmine fire - Coalmine... | ecosystem: Environmental > Terrestrial > Soil > Unclassified ...
ACCCACGACTACGAGGACGCCGCTGCGCTCGCCTCCCGGGTCGGCGTCGTCGTCGACGGCCGAATCGTGCAGACCGGCACGCCGGCGGAGCTCATCGCCGCCCCCGCGACGCCCTTCGTCGCCGACTTCGTCGGCGCCAACCTCCTGCTGGGAAACGCATCCGCGGGCGCGGGCGGGCTCACCGAAGTGACGCTCGACGACGGCACGCGCATCGTCTCCAGCGACCGCGGGAGCGGCCGCGTCGGCGTCGTGGTCTACCCGTGGGAGGTCGCCGTAGCGCGCGCCCTTCCCGACGACTCGACGCTGAACCACGTCCGCGGGCCGATCGCGAGCCTCGTGCCGGTCGGCAACCGCCTGCGCGTGCGGGTCGGCCCCTTGACGGCGGAGATCACCGCGGCGTCGGGAGACCGGCTCGAGCTGCGGGAGGGCGAGCCCGCGGTCGCGAGCTTCAAGGCGACCGGAACGAGGCTCGTTCCGCTGGGCTAGAACGAGTAGTAGTCGACGTACAGGCCCTTCCTCGTCGACCCGCGGTGGTAGACGGTCGCGCCGTCCACGCGGAAGTCGTCGAAGAGGGCGGTGCTCGTGTACTCGTCGTCCGGGGCGGAGAAGCTGTCGAGCAGGCCGCTGCCGGAGAGGACGAGCACCTCGTACTCGGTCTTCGCGCTGCTCGCCACCCTGAGCGCCACGATCGCCTCGATGCCGCCGAACGACTCGGCGTCCGCGACGCTGACGTGGTCGGGGCTCGACATGCGCCAGGTGAGCTGCTTGCCGCTCGTCGTCGTGAGCTTGATCGTGTTCCCGGAGAGGACCTGGATGCGGCTCTGGTTCGGCGACGGCCGATAGGGCGTAGGCGCACCGGTCGTCGCGCGGCCGGACGTCATCGACGGCTTCCACGGGCCGCCGAGCGTCTGGGCGACGTAGGCCGTCTTGCCGGTCACACGGACGACCGGGTTCGAGCCGGCGGTGCTCACCGTCGCGAGCGGCGCGCCTCCGTGAGAGGAGAAGCTGCGCAGGATCGGCTTGCTGTGGGCCGAGTCCGTCGGCTCGACGACGTAGATCGTCCCCGACGAGTCGACGGCGAGGGACGAGTCGACGGCTCTGAAGACGGCGCCGGCCTTGCCGCTGACGACGAGCGGGATCACACGCGGGGAGCCTCCCTGCGGATAGAGGAGGACTCGGCCGTTGTGCTGGTCGAGAATGCAGACGACGTCGTTCAGGGCGTCGAACGAGGAGCCTCCGGTCGGCCCCGCCTCCGCCTTGACCAGGCCGACCTGCCCTGGTCCCTTGCCCCACTTCGCGTCCACGACCCGCCCGTCCGGCGAGCGGAAGTGCCCGAACACGTGCTTGGGCAGCCGGATCGCGATCGGCCCGGCAGTCCGGGCCGCGGTCGCCTGGCCGACGAGCGCCGCGACTGCCGCGAGAACCACTCCGGCCGCGAGAACGCGCTTCACTCGCACACTGTCTCGCGCCGAAGCGCACGAGTCAAGGTTCCCCCGTCCGGGGGATCCCCGGACCGGCCTCCCGCGACCAAGGTGAGACCGTGCCCGTCTCGCTGCAACGGCTCGACGACTGGGGCGCCGCTTACCAGGTGCGGCCCGTCGTGATCGATCTCGGCTCCAGGCGCCAGACGATCTCGCCCGTCGAGGCTCAGCTCCTGCTCGGCGAGCTGGGACGGCTTCCGCGGGCGAGGCACCAGGCGGCGGAACAGACCGCGGTCGAGCTCATGCACGGCCTCGCCGCCGGATGCGCCTTCTCGCCGGACGACGAGGGTCGCCGCTGCCTGCTCCGCGCGGTCGAGGGCGTTCGCGCGCGCCGCGGCCTCCCGCACGGGCTCGTGCAGCTCCGTGAGCTGCTCGTGCGCTCGGCCCGCTCCGTCATCTAGAGTCCCTTCACCGGGGTGCCCCGCCGGGCGGGGCTGAGATCACACCCGTCGAACCTGATCCGGCTCGTACCGGCGAAGGGAGGCGCACACTGAGCTCGCAGACACCGTCCTGGGGAATCGAGCCCGTTCCCGAGGGGCTGCGGGTGTTCTCGTTCTTCGACTCGTTCCTGCTCTGGGGGAACCTGTCGGTCTCGCTGCTCGTGATCGTGATCGGCGCGCTGCTCGTCCCCGCGCTCTCGCTGCGGGATGCGCTGCTCGCGATCCTCGTCGGCGCGATCGCCGGAAACCTGCTGCTCGCCCTGGCGGCAATGATCGGCGCCGACGGCCGCGTTCCCGGGATGGTGCTGCTGCGAGCGCCGCTCGGCCGGCAGGGCTCATACGGCCCGACGGCGCTGAACGTCGCGCAGAACGTCGGCTGGTCGACGTTCGAGCTGATCGTGATCGCGACGGCCGCGGCTGCGCTCTCGAAGCACCTTTTCCACTGGGAGGGCAAGTGGTTCTGGACGCTCGTGTTCGGCGCGCTCTCGTGGGGGCTCGGGATGCTCGGGCCGATCGGGTTCGTCCGCCGCTACCTGCGGAAGATCGCCTCCTGGGCGCTCCTGTTCTCGATGGCGTACCTGACCTACTGGGCGATCTCGAAGTCGAACCTGCATGCGTTCTGGGCGGCGAAGGGCAAGGGCGGATTCCCGACCTTCGGCGAGGCGGTCGACCTCGTGATCGGCAGCGTCGTCTCGTGGACGCCGCTCGCGGCCGACTACACGCGCTTCTCCCGCGACCGCAAGCGGGCCGCCTGGGGCGCCGGCCTCGGCTACTTCTTCCCGACGATCTGGTGCATCGGCCTCGGGATCCTGATCGTGCTGGCGCGCGGCGTGGCGGACGCCCAGTCGCTGCCGACGGCGGTCGCAGCCGCAGGCGGCGTCGCCCTCGTCGCGCTGGCGGCGATCACGATCGACGAGAGCGAGAAGGCGTTCGCCGACATCTACTCCACCGCCGTCTCGATCCAGAACTTCCTGCCGCGCGTCTCGCAGCGGCTCTTGATCACGCTCGTGAGCGTCGCCGCCACAGGGCTCGCCCTTGCCCTGAACCTCGGGAACTACCAGGACTTCCTCTATCTGCTCGGCTCGTTCTTCGTCCCGCTCTTCGGCGTGCTCCTCGCCGACTGGCTCGTCGCCGGCGCGCACTACTCGGCGGCGGAGATCTTCGACGGGCCTGCCTACCGGGTCGAGCAGATCGCCGCCTGGCTCGTTGGCTTCGGGCTCTACCAGTGGCTGTCGCCGGTCGGGCCGCACTGGTGGACGAGCCTCGTCTCGCACACGCACCCCGGCTACGTGAGCTTCACTGCGTCCCTGCCGGCGTTCGGAGCGTCGTTCGGACTCGCCGGGCTGGGGGCTCTGGTCGTGCGCAGGCCGTGGACGCGAGAAGCGCTCGCCGCCGACTAGCGGCGCGAGCAGTCGTCTAACTTCTCGGCATGGCGCGCAGGCGCACGCTGATCTTCGTCGCCGCCCTCGCGGGCCTGGTCGCGCTCGTCGCCGTGGCCAGCCGCGGGCACTCTCCGACCGGCGGCAGCTCGACCCACGGCGTCGACTGGCGGTTCATCTGGGAGTTCGTACTGGTCGGCTTCTTCGCGCTCGCGATCATCAGCTTTCCGCTCGCCGCCTACACGGTCTACTCGACGCGCTCGGACGACCCGACACGCTCGTCGAAGCGCCGCCAGCGATCGGTCATCCGCGTGGCGATCTTCCTCGCACTGCTGCTGCTCTTCAGCCTCGCGCTCTACATCCGTAACCGTGACCTCAAGAACCACCACCAGAACCCGAAGATCAACCTGCCCGGCCTCGGAGGGAAGAACGGCACTCCCAAGCACCCGAAAGCGATCCCGTTCGACTGGGCGCCTGCGATCATCATCCTCTCGATCGCCGTCGTCGCCGCCGTCGTCGTCGCGTACCTGATGTTCCGGAACCCGCCCCGGCGGCCGCCGACCAAGGCCGAGATCGCGAACAAGCTGTCGACGCTCCTCGACGAGTCGCTCGACGACCTCCGCGCCGAGCGCGACCCCCGCAAGGCGGTGATCGCGACCTACGCGCGGATGGAGCGGGTTCTCGCCGGCTTCGGCTTCCCGCGCGCGGACGCGGAGGCGCCGCGCGAGTTCCTCGGCCGCGTCTTACGCGACCTGCTCGAGGCGAGCGCGGACGCCGTCTCCAGGCTGACGGCGCTCTTCGAGCGCGCCAAGTTCTCGCAACACTCGATCGACCCCGGGATGAAGAGCGAGGCGATCGACGCGCTCGTCGAGATGCGCGACGAGTTACGCGCGGCGGTGCCGACGTGAGGCGCCGGCGCCCGAGACCGTCGGCCGTCTTCGCGCTGGTCGTGGCCTCGGCCGGTCTCGGCGTGGGCATCTCCGTGCGGCCGGGCGACGCCTCGCTCGCCGTCGAGGCGTACGTGCTCTTCCTCGGCGCGCTCGGCCTGGTTGCGCTCACCAAGGCGACGTCGAACACGTTCGAGCCCGCGGCCGCCTCGCGCGTGCGTGTCCCGCAGAGCCGCTCCCAGCGGGCGGACTCGAGGCCCGCCGAGCTCGTGCGCATCGAGCGGGAGCTGGAGATGGCGACGCAGAGCGCGTTCGACACGTACTTCCGGCTCCGGCCGATCCTGCGCGAGCTCGCCTCGACGCGGCTCGCGCTGAGCGCCGTCGACCTCGACGCGCCCGGCGGCCGGGCGGAGGCGCTGCTCGGCCCCGAGGCCTGGGCGCTCGTCCGCGCGGACGCCGTCCGGCCGTCCGACCACTACGCTCCCGGCGTGCCTCTGGCGGTCGTCACCCGCGCGATCGACGCCGTGGAGGCCCTGCCGTGAACGGCGAGCTGTCGCTACCGGAGGTGAGCCAGACCTCCGCGCGGATCCTGGACGAGATCGAGCGGGCCGTCGTCGGCAAGCGGAGCGCCCTGGAGCTCGTCCTGCTCGGGCTCCTCGCCGACGGCCACGTACTGCTCGAGGACTACCCCGGCCTGGCCAAGACCCTGATCGCGCGCTCGTTCGCGCAGGTCGCGAGCATGGAGTTCCGGCGCATCCAGTTCACGCCCGACCTGATGCCGGCCGACGTGACCGGCTCCTCGATCTTCGACCAGCGCGTCTCGGACTTCGAGTTCCGCCCCGGGCCGATCTTCACCAACCTCCTCCTCGCCGACGAGATCAACCGGGCTCCACCGAAGACGCAGGCGGCGCTGCTCGAGGCGATGCAGGAACGGCAGGTGACGATCGAGGGGATCACTCGGCCGCTCGCACGGCCGTTCCTCGTCCTCGCCACGCAGAACCCGATCGAGTACGAGGGGACGTATCCGCTGCCGGAGGCGCAGCTCGACCGGTTCCTGCTCCGCACCGGTGTCGGCTATCCGACCCGCGAGGACGAGTGGGGAGTGCTCGAGGCACGGATCGAGCGGCGCGAGGACGACGTGGAGCTCGAGCCGGTCGTCGACGCCGCCACGCTCGTCGCCATGCAGCAGGCGATCGAGCGCGTCCACGTCGCCGAGAGCATCGGGTACTACGTCGTCGACGTCGTCGCCGCAACCCGTACGAGCCCGAGCGTCCAGGTCGGCGCCAGCCCGCGCGGCTCGCTCGCCGTGATGAAGCTCGCCCGCTGCAAGGCGGTCCTCGACGGCCGCGACTTCGTCACGCCCGAGGACGTGAAGGCCGTCGCCGTGCCCGCTCTCGCGCACCGGCTGACGCTCCGCCCGGAGCTCTGGGTGCAGCGCGTGCGGGCCGAGGACATCGTCGCCGAGCGACTCGAGACTGTCCCCACGCCGCGGGCGGAGGACGTGTCGCGCCCGGTGAGATGAGACGCACGGCGGCGCCGAAGCTCGGGGCGTACGCCGGCCTCACCGCCTTCGGCCTCCTCGCTGCGCTCGTCCTCGGTCAGCCGCTCGTCGTCGCGCTCGCCGCGCCCTTCGCGATCGTGCTCGTCGGCGGCCTGCTGTTTGCGGAGGAGCCGCGGCTCGAGGCGGTCGTCCGGGTCGACCGCGAGCGAGTCCTGGAGGGCGACGAGGTCGTGCTCGAGCTCAAGCTGTGGTCGCCCCGCGAGCTGCCGCGGCTCGACGTGCTCGTCCGGATCCCGGACGGGCTCACCGTCGAGGAGGGCCGCAACCCGGTGTCCACCCGGATCGACCCGAACGAGACGCGCAAGCTGCAGCTGAAGCTGCGCGCGACGCGCTGGGGCGGCTACCTGCTCGGCGGGGCCGTTCTGCGCGCCCAGGACCACGCAGGGCTCTTCCGCTACGACCTCACCCTTCCCCGCGACCTCAAGCTCCGCGTCTTCCCGCGCGAGGAACAGCTCCGCTCCCTATTGCGCCCGCGCGAGACGCAGCCGTACGTCGGAGACGAGGTCTCGCGGCGGCGCGGCGACGGGATCGAGTTCGCCGACATCCGCCCGTTCGCCTTCGGCGACGCCGTGACGCGGATCAACTGGCGCGCCACGGCCCGGCGCGGAGAGCTGTGGGTGAACGACCGCCACCCGGAGCGGAACACCGACGTGGTCATCTTCCTCGACGCGTTCACGGAGGCACGGCGGCACGAGACGGGGACCCTCGACCACGCGGTGCGAGCCGCAGCCTCGCTGGCGCGGGAGTACATCAACGCGCGCGACCGCGTCGGCCTGATCGGGTTCGGGGGCTCGCTGCGCTGGCTGCTTCCGGGGACGGGCTACGTCCAGCTGTACCGCATCTGCGAGGCGCTGATCGACACGCAGATCCTGCTCACCTACGCATGGAGGGACATCATCGCGGTGCCCTCGCGTGTGCTCCCGCCGCACGCGGTGATCGTCGCCCTGACGCCGCTGCTCGACGAGCGAAGCATCAACGCGCTGCTCGACCTGCGCGCGCGAGGATTCGACCTGGCCGTGGTCGAGACTTCGCCGGTGCCGTTCGTCGAGTCGGGAACGACGCAGGTCGAGGAGCTTGCGTTCCGGATCTGGGAGCTGCGCCGCGAGTCGCTGCGGCAGCGGCTCCGGCAAAGCGGCGTCGCGGTCAGCGAATGGCGAGCCGGGACGCCGCTCGCAGTGCCGATCGAGGAGGTGGGAGCATTCAGGCGCTACGCCCGAGCTGGCCGTGGCTGAGCCGCGTCGTCGGGTCGCTGGCCTGCGCGGCGGCCGTGGCCGCGTACCCGGCGGTGGCCGCGTCGCGATTCCCGTGGCTGCACGCCGGCATCGCGATCGCCGCCTTCGCCGGGCTGGCCGCCGGGCTCGTCCTGCGTCGCAGCATGCTCATCGTCTGGGCGCTCGCGCTCCTCGGCGCGAACTACGCCGTCTGGCTCGCCCTCGGCACGCACGCGCTCGATCAGCGGATCCCGGTCGTCGGCGCCGGGCTCCTGCTGACGGCCGAGCTGGCGTTCGACTCGCTCGAGCCCGAGGTCGGCCGGGTCGAGCCGGCCACGTTCCTCGCCCGGACGATCGTGCTCGTGATCGTCGTGCTCGGAGCGGTCGGAGCCGGCGCGATCGTGCTCGCCGTCGCATCCATCCCGCTGAGCGGCGGCGTGGTCGTGACGGCCGTGGGGGCGGTCGCGGCCGTGCTCGTCCTCGCGATGATCACCCGACTGGCCGCAGACCGGCGCTGAGCACGGTCGCCGTCATCGGCAACGTCTCGCGCGACCGCGTCGCCGGCAAGGCGCGCGTCGGCGGCGGGCCGTTCTACGCGGGCCGGGCGCTGCGGGCGCTCGGGCGCCGCGGCGTCCTGCTGACGAAATGCGCCGAGGCGGACCGGCGCGAGCTGCTGACGCCGCTCGTCTGTCTCGGCCTGCCGGTTCTCTGGCGCGGGTCGGCGTCGACGGCCACCTTCCAGATCGACTACGACGGTGAGGAGCGGCACATGACCGTGGACGGGCTCGGCCCCGAGTGGACGCCCGAGGACATGCGGGACTGGGTCGGCCGCGGGCTCGACGGGGCGGGCTGGGTGCAGGTCGCGGCACTGCGCCGGGGCGAGTTCTCCGCACCGGCGCTGGCCGAGCTCGCCCGCGGGCGGCGCGTGCTCCTGGACGGACAGGGGCTCGTCCGGCCCGCAGCCGCCGGACCGCTGGAGCAGGACGCCGACTACGACGCGGCAGTGCTCGAGCACGTTTCCGTGCTGAAGCTGTCCGAGTCGGAGGCGGAGCTGCTCGCGGGGGGAGTCGAGGAGCAAGCGCTGCGCGGGCTCGGCGTGCCGGAGGTCGTCGTCACGCTCGGCTCGCGAGGCGCGCTGGTGCTCGACCGCACCGGTGTCGAACACGTGCCCGGCCGCCCGGTCGACCCGTCGCGCGACCCCACGGGCGCGGGGGACGCGTTCGGCGCCGCCTACATCGCCGCGCGCGCAGACGGCAACGGCCCGGCCGGCGCGGCGCGGCGAGCGGCCGGTCTCGTCGCCGACCTGCTCGCCGGCAGGTTCCGGTGAGAGCCTCCGTCCTGACGGAGGACGGCGTCTACCTCGTCGACCTCGACGACGGCTCGGTGCTCGGCCCGGCCGCGGGCGCCGACTTCGACGCGGCGCCCGAGCCGCCGTCTCGGCCCGCGCTGCCGCGGCTGGTCGCGGTCTCCGGCGCGGGCTCGACGGTGGCCGCGGTCGTCGACACGCGCCCGCCGCTCGTCGTCTCCCACGACGCCGGGCGTACCTGGCGTGAGTCGGGCCGCGGTCTCCCTCCGGGCCGCGCCGTCGCGGTCTCGGCGGAGAACCCGGACCACATGCTCTACGCGGCGGCCGACCGGCTGTACGTCTCCGAGGACGGCGGCCGCTTCTGGCGCTCGCTCGACGCGGAATTGCCCGAGATCCAGGCCGTCGCCTGGGCGGACTAGAGCTGGAATTCGCCGCGCGCGACGATCACCGCGCTGCCGCCGACCTCGACGCGCTCGATCTTCTCCGGCGTGCCGTCCACGCGGGCGTAGAGCTTCGACGGCCGGTCGATCTCGACGCCCTGCGTGATCTCGATCTCCTCGCCCGGCGGCACGAGGCCGTGGCGGACGACGTGCACGCAGAGCGGCCCGGCGGCAGAGCCGGTCGCGGGATCCTCGTCTACACCGCCGCCCGGAGCGAACATCCGTGTCTTCCAGGTCGTGCCCGAGCCGGCGATCGTGCTGACGCAGAGGAACGGCCCGTTTGCGGCCAGCCGCTTGAAGTCCGGCGTCAACGCCGCGACGTCGCCGGGCGACGGGAGACAGACGTAGACGTGCCGCAGCCCGTTGTCGTAGAGCTCGACCGGCAGCTCGGAGCGCTCGACGCCGAGCGCATCGAACAGGCTCTCCTGCTCGCCGAACGGCTCGACCTTCGGGATGGGCTGGGTCATCCGGCCGAAGACGATGCGCGCTCCCTCGCGCTCGAGCGTGACCGGCACGGTGCCGACTCCCGTCTCGAGCTTGATCTCGCCGAGCTGCAGCGGCGCTCCCAGCACGAATGCGGTGCCGAGGGTCGGGTGGCCCGCGAAGGGCACCTCGGCGGCCGGCGTGAAGATCCGCATCTTCGCGTGGCCGTCGTTCTCGGCCGGGTAGACGAAGACCGTCTCGGAGAACTTCATCTCCCGGGCGAGCGGCTGCAACGCTTCTTCCGGCAGCCCGCGCGCGTCCGTGAACACGGCGAGCTGGTTGCCTTGGAGCGGCGTGTCGGTGAAGACGTCGGCGACGACGTAGCGGTACGTGGCCATGGCGGCAGCCTACTTCCGGCCCGCCGGGCCAATCCGGAGCGTTTGGCTACGGAGAAGAGGTCTCGTACTGCGGCAGTATCGAGACCGCGACCGACGCCGCCTGGTTGAACGGGATCGGGTCGAGGCCGCCGGCGATCTTGAAGAACGACCGAGTGCCGGGCAGGAGCTTGAAGTTCGCGCCGCCCTGCCCTCCGCCGAGCACGTTGCCGTTCGCGTCGAAGACGACGCACGACATCTGCCCGCTGTCCATCGTCAGCGACGGGTTCACGTTGATGATGTCGCCCTCGACCGAGCCCAGCCACGCGGGATCGAACGGGCTCGGCACCAGGTGCACGTTGTCGAGCGCCGGCGAGAAGCTCTTCGCCGAGGCCGCCTTCCCGCCCGGGTTGATCACGACTTCGAGCGCCGCGATCGTCGGTGCGCCGTTGAAGCTGATCTCGCCGCCGAGGTTGTACTGGGAACCGGCGTTGATGATCGCGATCTGCGAGCTGGCGCTCCCGATCAGGTGCTTGTCGGGGAGCTCGAAGTTCACGAGCACCTGGACGTTCAGCGCGTTGCCGTTCGGGGACGTGTTCTGCAGGACGAGGCCGTAGCTGACGTTCTCGCCGCTGCCCTGGATCCGTGAGGAGAAGCCCTTCTTGAGCACGACGACGCGCGGCGGAACCAACCCGCCGACGACGATGATCGACTTCGTCGCCCTGCCGGCGCCCGAGCAGGCAACGCTCAGCTTGGCCTGCCCGGCCGCCGCGAACTGCGGCACCTGCCACTGCCAGACGACCTTCCCGCTCACCACCTGCGACGGGGGCATGTCGTTCTGCTTCTCGCCGTTGGCGAAGCGCACGCTCAGCTTGCAGCCGTAGCTCTTCGACTTCACGCTGACGACGGCAATCTTGCCCTGAAGGGCGCGGCCTGGTGCCGTGATCTTGAGCGGCGTGGCCTTGGCGGCGACTGTGCCCGCGGTCAGGCCCGTCGCGACGATGGCGACGGCGAGGATCAGAGCCCTTCTCGGCGCGGTCCTGGGCGAGAAACGACGCATCCCGATGGTGATCGTCGGGGCGGGCGCGCCGCCGTTCACCCGATCGAGGGAGCGCCGCTCGGTCTTTACCCGGCTTGCTCGGCGTCGGCCGGCCAGCTCAGGTCGGCCCCGGGAATCGGGTCGCCGTGCGGATCGTGCGTGGGGAAGCCGAGGGACTCGTCGATTCGCGCCTCGAGCTCCTCGGAGAGCGCGTGCTCGAGCCGATCGGCCTCGGCGTGCACCTCGTCGACGGGGATCCCGAGCGTCTCGGAGAGGTACTGCTCGAGGAGCCGGTGGTGCCGGATCACCTCGATCGCCGCCTTCTCCCCGGCGGACGTGAGCACGACCCCGCGGTAGCGCTCGTGCCGGAGCAGCTTCAGCGCGGCCAGCTTCTTGAGCATCGCAGTCGCGGACGGCGGGGAGACGCCGACGCGCTCGGCAAGCGCCGAAGTGGTCGCCTTCCCCTGCTCGGACTGGAGCTTGTAGATCTCCTTGAGATAGTCCTCGGCCGTCTGGCTGAGCGGCGCCGTCGTCACGCTCGCAAGTTTAGGCGCATCTAAACTCGAGCCGTCTTTATCCTGGGCCGGTGCGGCTGTTTCTGGTGCGACACGCGGAGGCGGAGCCCGGCGAGCCGGACGTGCTACGCAAGCTCACGGCGCACGGGCGCAGACAGGCGCGCGAGCTGGGTGCACGCCTGGCCGCGGAAGGCGCGGGCGGCGCGGCCGTCGTGACGAGCCCGCTGCTGCGCGCCCGCGAGACTGCCGAGGAGATCGCGCGCGCACTCGGTACGACGCCCGCGCCCGACGAGCGCCTCGCGCCCGGCGCAACCGCCGAGACCGTCCGGGAAGCCGCCGACGAGCAGAGCGCCGACAAGGTCGTCGCCGTCGGCCACCAACCCGACTGCAGCCGGATCGCCGCCGATCTCGCGGGCGGCCCCGAGCCGGCGTTCCCCACCGCCGGCGTCGTCGTGATCGACCTACCCGCCGGCTAGGTCGCGCTCGGCTTGCGCGTACCAGTCGATCATCCACTGGACGAGCTCGGTGCCGAAGTCGAGCGTCTTCTTCGGATAGACGTACCCGTGCTGCGCCTCCGGCCCGCGCGCCTCGATCGCGCGGAAGAGCCCGAGAACCTCCTCGAAGCTCTCCCGCCGGCGCCGCAGGTTCGCCAGCACCTCGTCGGGCGCGAGCAGGTCGCCGAAGAACAGCTTCAGGAGCGCCTCGTCGCGCATGTCGAACAGGTCGCCGGGCCCGGTCAGCCACTCGTGGAGCGTCTTCTCCCCGGCCGGCGTCAGGTCGTACAGCGTCCGCTTGCGGCTGCTGCCCGGGTCCGGCCGCGACTCGACGAGGCCCGCCCCCTCGAGCCGCCGCAGCTCCGGATAGATCTGCCCGTAGCTCGCGTTCCAGAAGAATCGCGTGGTCACCTCGATCGTCTGCTTGATGTCGTAGCCCGTCCGCGCGCCGAGGCGGATCAGCCCCAGGATCACCCTTGCTGTCGGACTCAGATTTGACATATCTGCCAGATATACTATAACGTCTCTACCAGATAGATGCCACCTGCAGTCATCGTCACCGACCTGCGCAAGTCCTACGGCCAGCTCGAAGCTGTCAGGGGCGTCAGCTTCGAGATCGAGCAGGGCGAGGTCTTCGGCCTGCTCGGACCGAACGGCGCCGGCAAGACGACCACCGTCGAGGTGCTCGAGGGCTACCGCGAGCGGGACGGCGGCACGGTGTCGGTGCTCGGCGTCGACCCCCAGGATGCGGGCGCAGACTGGCGCGAGCGGATCGGCATCGTGCTCCAGTCCTCGGCGATGTACGCGAATCTCACCGTCGCCGAGCACGTCGCGCTCTTCGCCGGCTACTTCAGCCGGCCGCGCAACGTCGGCGAGGTGATCGAGCTCGTCGGGCTCGCCGAGAAGCGAGACGCCCGCGTGAAGTCGCTGTCGGGCGGCCAGCAGCGCCGCCTCGACCTGGCCCTTGGGCTGATCGGCGATCCCGAGATCCTCTTCCTGGACGAGCCGACGACCGGCTTCGACCCGGCCGCCCGGCGGGCGGCGTGGGACATGATCCGCTCGCTGCGCGAGCTCGGCAAGACCGTCCTTCTGACGACGCACTACCTCGACGAGGCCGAGCAGCTCTCCGACCGCGTCGCCGTCCTCCGCGAGGGCCGGATCGTCGCGATCGGCAAGCCGACGGAGCTCACCGGCGGGCGCGTCGCGACCGAGATCCGCTACCGGCTGAACGGCCGCGAGGTGCTCGTCGAGACGCACGAGCCGACAAGGCTGTTGCACGAGCTCACCGGCGAGGCCCTCGCGCGCGGCGCCGAGCTCGACGGCCTGCAGGTCCGCCGCCCCACGCTCGAGGAGATCTACCTCGAGCTCACCGCCGGTGAGGGCGAATGAGGCTCTTCGCGCACCAGCTCCGCAACGAGCAGCGGCTCTACTGGCGCAGCCACGAGCTCGCGTTCTTCACCTTCCTCTTCCCCGTCCTGATCTTCGTCCTGCTCGGCTCCGTGTACGGCAAGGACAAGATCACGAAGGAGCACCTCAAGGGCTCGCACTACCTGCTCGCCGGGATGCTCGGCTACGGCCTCGCGTCGACCGCCTTCGCCGGGCTCGCGATCATCGTCGTCATCCGCCGCGAGTCGGCGATCGTCAAGCGGCTGCGCGGGACGCCGCTCCCGGCCTGGGCGTACATCGCCGCCACGCTCGTCTCAGCCGTGATCGTCTTCGCTATCGAGGTCGTCGTCCTCCTCGTGCTCGCGAGGGTGCTCTTCGGCGTCCCGTTCCCGACGCGCGTCTTCTCGCTGATCCTCGCGCTCGCGCTCGGCACGCTGGCCTTCGCATCCATGGGCCTCGGGCTGACGACGGCCATCCGGTCTGCGGAAGGCTCGTCGGCGGTCGTCAACGCGGTCTACCTCCCGATGGCGTTCATCTCCGGCTCGTTCTGGTCGCCGCACGCGTATCCGCGGTTCCTGGAGGTGATCGCGGACGTGCTGCCCCTCACCTACTTCATCCGCCTGATGCGGGACATCGTCCTCAAGCACATGGAGATCTGGAACGAGGGCACCGCGGTCGGCGTGGTCGCAGCCTGGGGGGCGGTCGGGCTCTTCTTCGCAGTTCGCAAGTTCCGCTGGGAGCCTCGAGACGCATAGGACGCGGCGGGAAGGGGAACAGATGTCGTGGTGGGCGTCGAGATCCCAGTCCCGATCGCGTTCGCGTCGACGGATTTCGAGCCGCCGCATCTCGAGATCCGGATCAACTTCGGCATATTCGCCGGCCGCGAGGCCACGCCGGCCGAACTCGACGAGCTGGGCCGAGCGGTGATCGCCGAGGTCGGTCACGTGACGCTCGTGTCCGAGCACCGGCACGAGCTCGGCGGGCAGACCGAGACGTCGCTGCACCAGGTGCGGATGGACGTGCCGCGGACGGTGATGCCGGACGACGCGGTCGAGGCCGAATGGACGCGGGACCGGCTGGTCAAGCTTGCCGAGCGGTGGGCGCGGAGCTGCATCGACTCGCGCCACGCCGAGGTAATCGAGCTCTTCCCGGGCGGGCGAGACGAGCCCGAGCGGCCGGCCGCGATCTAGCCTCGGGCCGGTGTCTTCGGCGCTCGGCCGCGGCCCGCTCTGGCGGCCTTGAGCGCGAAGCGGGTCATCGCGGACGGCATCCGCTGCGCACGGGCGACCACGGAGTCGAGCGCCTCGGCGAACCACTCCACGTCTTCTTCGGACAGGACAAGGGGCGGCAGCGCGCGCACGACGTTCATCGAGTGCCCGGCCACCTGGATCAGCACGCGGTGGTCCGAGAACAGCGGCACGACGACGAGCTGGGAGAAGATCCCCGGCTGGAGACGCTCGAGCATGCGCCAGGTCGTCGACCGGCCGGGCTCGCCGAACTCGATCCCCCAGAACAGGCCCATGCCGCGCACGTCCCGCACCACCGGGTAGCGCTCGACGAGCGGCTGCGTGCGCTCGAGCAGTAGCTCCCCCATCCGCGCCGACTGCTCGACCAGCCCCGCGGACTCGAGCTCGTGCAGCGTCGCGAGGCCGGCCACCATGCCGAGGTCGTTCGGCTGGAAGGTCGAGCCGTGGCTGAGCGAGTGCTCCATCGAGTCGAACACCGCGTCGAAGACCTTCGGCGAAAACAGCGTCGCCCCGACCGGCACGAAGCCGCCCGACAGCGCCTTCGACACGGTCATCACGTCCGGCTCGAGCCCCCAGTGCTCGCACGCGAACATCCGCCCGGTTCGCCCGAACCCGGTCGCCACCTCGTCGACGCAGAAGAGCGTCCCGTAGCGTCGGCAGAGCGCCTGCGCGCCCTCGAGATAGCCCGGCTCCGGCAGCCGCACGCCGTGTCCGACGATCGGCTCCGTGATGAACATCGCCACGTCCTCCGAGCGCAGCTCCGCCTCGAGTGCGTCGAGGTCGTTGAACGGCACCGACGAGAACCCAGGCAGCAGCGGGCCGAAACGAGCTGTGAATGCGGGGCCGCCGTTCGCAGACAACGCTCCGAGGGTCAGGCCGTGGAAGCCGTGCTCGACTGAGACGACCCGCGAGCGCCTCGTCGCCGTGCGCCCGATCTTGATCGCCGCCTCGACGGACTCCGTCCCGGAGCTGGTGAACAGGACCCGGCCGAGGCTCGCGGGGGCCAGCGCGAGCAGCGCCTCCGCGAGCGCGCCCGCCGGCTGCGTGATCCCGAGCGCCACGCGGCCCGGGAGCTCGAGGTCGAGCGCCTCGTGCAGCGCCGCGCGCACGCGCTCGTTGTTGCGCCCGACGTTGTAGAGCCCGAAGCCGCCGAGCATGTCCAGGAAGCGATTGCCGTCCGTGTCGTAGAGGTACGCACCTTCCCCGCGCTCCCAGTGCACGTCGAAGCCGATCGTCCGCAGCATGCGCAGGAACTGCGGGTTGATCGTGCGGCCGTGGAGCTCCAGCTCGTGGCCGGCGCCCTCGTCGACGAGCTTGCGGATGCTGAACGGCATGGCTTCAGAGCGTAATCGAAGGGGGAAAAGGCGAACTCGCTTGTCAGCCACAGCACCGTTCACAACAATGAGGGCGGGAGAGCAGGCGCGCCGCCGCCTTGGCGTCGCCCGGGAAGGAAAATTGCCATGACAAGAGCGCGAAAGCGGTTCGCCGAGGGGGAACAGTCGTGAGCGGCCGAGGCCCGCACCCCCTCGCGACGGTCGTGGTCACGAGCTACAACTACGGCCGGTTCTTGGCCGAGGCCATCGACAGCGCGCTCGATCAGACCTACGCGGCGACAGAGGTGATCGTCGTCGACGACGGCTCGACCGACGACTCGCGGGACGTCATCGAAGGATACGGGGGGAGGATCACGGCAATCCTCAAGGAGAACGGCGGCCAGGGGTCATCGTTCAACGTGGGGTTCGCGGCAAGCCAAGGGAGTCCAGTCTTGTTCCTGGACTCGGACGACATTCTTGCCCCGACAGCTGTCGACCGGGCAGCCGCCGCGTTCCAGGACCAGCGGGTGGTGCACGTGCACTCGCCACTCTGGGAGATCGACGAGGCCGGCAAGCGATCGTCCGTTCTGATCCCCGACCAGACGCTGTCCGACGGCGATCTTCGCGATCTCGCGATCGAGACGGGACCCTGCGCCTGTGTTAGTGCGCCCACGACTGGAAACGCCTGGTCACGTCGGTTTCTCGAGCAGATTCTGCCGATGCCCGAACGCGAATACATCACTTCTCCGGATGCCTACCTGCGAACGCTGTCGCCGCTATTCGGGAGGATCGTTCGGCTCGACGAGCCTCTCGGCTCGGTGCGACTTCACGGCGCGAATGTCTACAACTGCAAGCCCGCCAGTGAGCGGGTGCAACATGACCGCGCGCTCTACGACAGGCGATGCGAGCTGCTCAGCGAGTATCTCGCCCGCCAGGGGGTCATCCGCGATCCTTCGGTCTGGAAACAGGGAAACGAGGATTACGAGTGGCTTTGTCGGTTTGGTCTCGCAGTGAAAGAGGTGAAGAGCGTCGTGCCCGAAGGCGCGACGTTTGTTCTCGTCGACGACCAGTGGTGGGGCGACAACTGGGGAAACAGCGAGATCGTGGCCGGCCGACGACAACTTCCGTTCCTCGAGCGCAACGGCGAGTACTGGGGGAACCCGTCGGACAGCTCGACGGCCATCGCCGAACTCGAACGGCTACGGGCCTCGGGCGCAAGTCACGTCGTGTTCGCGTGGCCGGCGTTTTGGTGGCTGGATCACTACGCAGGCTTCGCAGGCTGGCTCAGGGATAACTTCTCCTGCGTACTCGACAACGAACGTGTACTTGCGTTCGACCTCGCAGCCCCTAGCTGATTTCGACGCTTCCGCGTCCTCAGCGCCAGCCGTCGACGGCCGCGAGCCAGCGGCCGTCGGGAAGTTGCTGCGCGTCGAGATGGTGCATGCCCCGGGCGTTCCAGCCCTGGCCACTACCGGCGAGCGTCGGCCCCGGCAGCTCGCGCTCCACGTACCGCGTCGGCGTCAGCTCCGTCACCTCGAACGCCCGAACGAGCTTGCCGTACTCGCGGGAGCAGTCCTGCGCGAAGCGGACCACACGCTCGCCGTCGACAAGCGGCCGCCCCGCCGGGCGCGACCGTGACGGGTCACCCGAAACGACCGGACTGGCTGGATGCTCGCGCCAGGGACCGCGGAGCTCTTCGGCCGAATAGATCCGCAGGGTGTCGTGCTGCGGGCTCGTCTCGGCATAGAGCCACCAGCGACCACTCCAGCAGAACGGCGACGCATCGACGACGTACTCCGCCTCGAGCAGCGTCGTCTCGAGCGTCCAACGCCAGGGGAACGGATCCGCACGGTAGAGCCGCACAGCGCCGGCCTGGAAGCCCTCTGGCACCATCCAGCGCTCGCCGGCGTGCTCCACCACGTATGGATAGGACAGGTGGAACTCCTCCGCGAGCACGATGCGGTCGTAGCACCAATCCAGCCCGCCCCGGCTCGTCGCGTGCCCGATCTCGCCCTTGTTTTCGCGCCAGTTCCAGACCTCGAAGAACATGTGCCATCCGTCCGCGGCCCGGAGGAGGAACGGATCGGCGACGAAGGAAGCGACGATGTCGGTGACGTCGTCGCGCGTCAACGCAGGATGCAGCGGTGGCGCGGGTTCGAGCGGCGAAGTAACCTCGCACACGCCGACGGAGAACACTGCCTGCTGAGTGGGGTCGGCGATGTAAACGCCCGATGCGTCGACGATGAGGCCGGCGCTCTCGAGAGCCGACCACTGATCTGGAGGCGGCGCGGCCGCAACACGCCGGTACGCGCCGGCAGCCGCCGGCTCTAGCCAGACTGGCAGAGTGTCGACAGAGAGTCGCTGCGCGAGGGTCCAGAGTTGCTCCACGTCCGCCGGACGCTCGGGGACGGGAGTCACTTGCGAAGCACGAACGCCTGTGTCGGCACGGCGCCGGTCCATCATCAGACGAGCGCGACGACGCCTTCGACCACCGAGCGGAGCCGTGCGCCGATCCGTTCCCACTCGTACCTTTGCGCGTGCTGCCGCGCGTTCGCGCCCAGCTCGTCGCGTCTGGGAAGGTCCCGGCTGAGAGCCACAACACTCTGCACAATGTCCTCGACACCGTCGGCGACGACGAGGTCGCGTCCCGGCACAAACGTGAGGCCTTCACAGCCGATCGACGTCGAGACGATCGCCTTTCCGGACGCGGCAGCCTCGAGGACCTTCAATCGCGTCCCGCCACCCGATCGCAACGGAACGACGACCTGTTCCGCGCGGCCGAAGTAAGGTCGTACGTCAGGGACGCGGCCGTGCACAAAGACCGAATCCGACGCAAGGGCGAGCACTTCTTCGGCCGGATTGGCGCCAACCACGTCGAGCCGCACGTCCGGTAGTTCAGTCCTGATCGCAGGCAGTACGGCTTCGGCGAACCAGCGAACTGCTTCGACGTTGGGCATGTAATCCATCGTTCCCGTAAAGACAAGTGATCGCGGTACGGGCTCGACCTTCGTCGGCGCGAAGAAGCTCATATCGACGCCGTTCTCTACAACATGCACATGCTCAGCGGCCAGCAGCCGGCGCGCGCGACGCGCATCGACCTCCGAGCACACGAGGCAGAGGCGAGCACGGCTTACGGCACTCTGCTCGAACACAGCCGTTCTCGCATCGTCGGCATTCGCGCTGTAGACGTTGTGTAGGTCGAGCACGACTGGCAGCGAAGCCGGCAGAGCTCCGAGAAAGCGAGCCATGTCCGTCTCCTCGACGAGCACGACATCGAACTGTTCAAGGTCGAGTCGGTCCAGCTCCTGCTCCATCGCGGGCGAGTCGAGCACGCTGGCGAACCACGGCTCGGGACCCGACTCGAGCAACTCGATCGCCCCGGCATCGCCGCCGGCCATTGCTGCATAGGCAGCAGGTTCGCGCCACGGCACTTCGACCAGGTTGACCGGGAAATCGGGCGCCTCCAGGAAAGTGTCACCGTAGGAGAAACCGGCGAGGGTCACGTCGTGCGCCGCGGCAAGCGCCCGGACGAACTGATATGTCCGCATGCGACCGCCGCCGACCGGCGGGAACGGAATGTTCATCGTTAAGACGAGAATCCGCATTACGACCCCACCTCGCGGTACACACCGACGATTCGATCCGCGACGGCCGGCCAGTCGTAATCGAGAGCCCGCTCGCGGCTGCAAACGGCCATCGCAGCGAGTCGCGGCGCGTCTGTGGCAAGCTCGAGCACTGCCTCGGCCATCGCGTCCGCTTCACCGGCAGGCGTGACCACCGCGCAACTCTCGTCGACATAGTCGCGGACGCCGCCGACGTCCGTGGTCACGATCGGCAGCCCGCATGCGAGTGCTTCGAGTAGGGCGTTGTTCGCCGTGCAGTCGGTCAGCGGCAGCACGAACAGCGAGGCCCGCCTGTAGAGGGCGAGCAGTTCGTCATCGGAGACTCCGGACCGAGCCTGTACGCCGTCGAGCCGTTCCAGCCGTTCGGCGTTTCCTGGATCCGTGACGACGGTGAAGACAATCTCCGGCTCCGCCGCTCGCACCCGCTCGACGACGCCGGCCAGCACCTCGAAATCCCGGAGCCACTGCCCGACGAAGAGGCATTCGAACCGTCGTCCGTTCGCATGCGTTGCCGGCGTGTAGACGGTCGTGTCGATGCCGTGCGGGACGACGAAAACCCTGTCCTCTCCGAGCATCGACGAGAAGTAGTCGGCCTGGTTCGACGCGACTGCGACAACCGCATCGAGTTGGCGAAGCACCTTCCGCGGCGGCGCAACCTTCTCGAAGAGCGCCGGCGGCTGGTGGTAGCTGCACACGAGACGCGCGCCGCGGCGACGGAGCAGCGGGGCGATCGAGCCGAGAAAGCGATAGTCGTTCTCGCCGTACAGCGCGTGGCACAGCTCCCCGCGATGCGAGAGCAGACGGCGGGCGGCAGCCCCCTCGAGAGCTACCGACCAGGCGCTGTACCACTCCATCGACGCCTGTGAAGCAACCCACTCCATCGCCCACATCGGGACGAACCGGGGGATGTCTCCGGGAAGATTGTCGACGTCGATCCGCTGCTGCAGATGGCGGAGGATCTGGTCGTAGCCCGAGCGCCCGGCGTGGTGCGGGATCTTGTTGTAGATGATGTTGACCCTCATCGCAGCTCTGCTTCGGCCTGCTTCGCGCGTGACCGCTCGATCGCCCGCTCGTAGGAGCCGAGGATCCGGTCGACGCAGCGCTCGATGGAGAAGACGCTCTCGGCCCGCAACCGCGCCGCCTTGCCCATATGCTGCCGCAGGTCGTCGTCGCCGAGGATCCTGTCCAGCGCTCCGGCGACCGCTTCCGCGTCCACGGGCGGCACGAGCAGGCCTGTCTCTCCCTCGACGACCGCCTCGGGCGTCCCGCCTGCGGTGCTCCCGATGACCGGCACGCCACACGCCATCGCCTCGCAGAAGACCGTGGCGACGCCGCCCTCGTACAGCGCGGGCGAGCAGAAGACGTCCGCCTGACGGTAGAGCTCGGGCAAGCGCTCGCGCCCGACGAACCCGGTCAGCTCGACGTTCGCATCCGCGCCGGCGTCGCGCGCGCGCTCTGCCAGGTCCGCGGAGAGCCCTTCCTCGGGTCCGGCGATCCGGAGCAGGATGTCCGGGTACCGCGGCCGGAGCCGGAGCACCGCGTCGAGGACCGTCTCGACGCCCTTGCTGGCGGCGAGATTCCCCACGAAGAGCACGGTCGGACGCCCGCCGTGACGCCTGCCGTTCTCGGCCGGACGGAACGCCTCCGCGTCCACAGACGTGTAGACGACGTCGATGGCCTCGCGATCGACGCCGTAGCGCTGCGCGACGAAGTCGGCGATGTTCGCACTGCAGGCCGTGAGGCCGTCGGCGAGCCTGATCGCCGTCGACTCCATGAACGTGCCGACGTCGAGGAACGCGCCCGGTTCGGGCCAGCCCATGTGCTCGGCGAGAAGACCGAGCGGGGCGTGCAGTTGGACAACGACCGGAGCCCAGTTCCCCGGAGACCGGTCGAGGAGGTAGGCGAATCCCTCGGCCCCGTAGTCCGGGAAGTCGATGACGTCGGGGCCGACCGTCTCCATCAGCCGATTCAGCTCCGGCAGCAGGTTCCACGTGTAGCCGAGCCAGTAGGCAGCGTCGCCGTATACGGGAAACTCGCGTCCTCGCTCGTCGCCCGGGCTCGGGATGCGGTAGACCGTGATTCCGGCGTCCGTGACGCGAACCGAGAGATGGCCGTCGTTCGAACAAGACAACACATGGACCTCGTGCCCGAGCTCCGCGAACGCGTGCGCCTTGTTCCACGTCTGCGTTCCGATGCCCCCGCGGGCGGTCTCGGGCGGGTAGTGCTGCGCGACGAGCAGGATCTTCACGAGGTCGGCTCCAGCAGGCCGAGCTCGACGCCGGTCCGGTGCAGCTTCATCAGGTAGCGGTGGTACTTGTCGCCCTCGAGCCACTCACGGTTGCGAATGCTGAAGAAGAAGAGCGCAAGGCGAGCCACCTCGAGTCGCTTCGCAAAGTCGGCGGGCGGGTCGCCGTCTGGCCATCGTGCGCGCACGTACGCCAGCTCGCAACCACCCCAGTAGCGGCTCGAGAGGCCGTCCGTGAGGCATGCCAGGTCGAGCTCTCCAGCATCGACGCTCGCCTCCTCCCAGTCGATCACGAGGACGGCGCCGTTGCGGAACAGGATGTTGTGTCCGTAGAAGTCTCCGTGCGAGACGGTCCTGTCGACAGCGAGAAGATCCGGAGCGAGCTCCTCGAAACGCGCGGCAAGCGGAGCGAGCCACGGCGGCGCATCGCCGGATCGCTCGGCGGCGCTGACGCCCTCGCGAGCCAGGTCGACGTAGTACTCGGGCGGGATGTCCCTGAGGCATGGTTGCGGCTCGCAGGCCGTGTGCATTTGGCCGAGCCAGCGTGCGGCCGCCGTCATCGACGCGAAGTCGTCGATGCGGTCGAGGGACGGAAGCTCGCCGAGGTGCTCGAGCACGAGCCACGCTCGGCCGGTCTCGTCGACGTGCGTCCCGATCAGTCGCGGCGCCTCGATGCCGGACGGCTCGACCACATCCCGGTACACCATCGCCTCGTAGGTCGCCGTCGAGCGGCCATTCTCGTACTTGCAGAAGAGCTCGACGGTCGCGTCGCCTGCACGGCACGACACGATCTCGCTCGGCGACCTACCGACCTCGGGATTGCACCGCCGCTCCACGATCGTCACGGACGAGCCCAGGATCGAGGCCAGGCCATCAGTCAGAGAAGCGGTGTCTGGGAGCGGCGCGCTCATCGACCGTCCGCCTGACGCCGCGTCGGGTAGAGCCCATACGTCCGCACACCGGTGATGCGAGTCGCGAGCTCGCGCTTGAACTCCTGGTCGCCGGTCCCGAAGTCGAACGTGTGGGCGCCCTCGTCGATTGCGCCGAGGATGAGGTGCCGTAGAAGCAGCTTCCCGGGCGAGCGTTTCGCGAGCGCCGGATCGAAGGAGCAGACACCGAAGAAATAGCGGCCGGCATAGGAATGGCCGTAGTGGAACGCGATCGGCCGCCCGTCCCAGTCGATCCGGACGAAGCGCAGCCGGCCGGTCTTGCCGGCGCAGACGGCGAGCTGCTCGAAGAGGCGCCGTGCCTTCGGCTTGAAGAACCGGCTCGGGTTCGACTCGTCCGAGTGCCGCGCCGTGTGCTGCTCGAAGAACGCCGGCAGGTGAGGCAGGATCTCGTCGCCCTCACTCAGGTGCTGTACCTGCAGGTCGCCGCCCCGAGCGAAGAAGCGCTCGAGCTTGAGCACGCTCTTCCGGTTCGCGAACGCGACCGCCGCCGCACGGTCCGTGACGAGGTCGAGCTCGGGCGCGAGCATGTCGTCCTCGATGTGGCAGGACAGGCCGAGCCGCGGCGCCGCCTCCCTGAGCGCGCGCCCGGTCGGGGAGCGGTCGGAGACGAAGTAGAGCTCGAAGCCGACGAACTCCGACACGCACTCGCGCGCGCAGCCCAGGAGCGCCTCGAGGACCACCGGGTCGGAGACGTCGCCGACGAAGTCGAGATAGTCGAACTCGAAGCATGTGCCGGCGAAGGTGACCATTCCGTAATCGACGTAGAACGGCGCGATGGCGACAACCTCGCCGTCGCGTTCTGCCGCGAGAAGCAGCGGCTCGCCCCGCCCGAGCGACTCCCACCAGGCTCGCTGGAACTCCCAGGTCATGTGCCCGACCGGGACCGCGCTCCGCTCGACAAGCCGGTTCCACTGCGCCGGCGAGAGACCCGGAGCGTCCGGATCGAGCACGCGAACCTCGACACGCGCGGCCGTCGCCCTAGCCATCGTCTCTCCGCGGATAGAGGCCGTACGCCTGCACGAGCGGGAAGTCGGTGGCGTACCGGAGCTTGTGCGGCTGTTCGCCGATGCCCATGTCGAAGATCTCCGCGCCTTCCTCGATCGCCGCCAGGAGCAGATTCCTGAACAGGACGTGGCCGGGCGAGCGGCGCGCGAGGTCGATGTCCCACGAGCGGATGCCGACGAGGTAGCGACCGTCGTAGCACGTGCCGTGGTGAAAGGCGATCGGCCGGCCGTCCCAGTCGATCCGCGTGAACCGCAGCCACCCTGCCCCCGCTGCGAGCTCGGTCAGCCTGGTCACGAATGCCCGCCGCCTCGCGTCGAGAAACATGCTCGGCTCGGCCATGTCCGCCCGACGACCGACGTGCTGCTCGAAGAACTCCTCGAGCTGGGACAGGATCTCTTCGCCGTCGCTGAAATGGCGCACTTCCAGAGAGCCGTGGTTTCGCAGGTAGCGCTCGCGGCCGACGGCGTCGGACTTGTTCGCGAGCTCCCGGGCGAGGTCCGGCTTGCCGACGAGGTCGATCATCGGCGCGGGCAGCTCCCAGTCGTCGTAGAAGCGGAGGCCGAGGCGCTCGGCAGCAGTCGCGAGACGAGCCGCCGTCCTCGTCGCCTGCGGCAGGAAGTCCAGCTGGAAGCCGCTGCAGCCGGGCACCTCCGCCCACAACGCCTGCACCAGGGCGTCGAGGACGTCCGGGTCCGATACGTCGCCGACGAAGTCGAGGTAGTCGGCCTCGTGCCTGCCGCCGACGAAGTAGATCGTCGATCCGTCGGCGAAGCACGGCGCGACCGCGACGACTTCGCCGTCGCGTTCTGCGACGGCGAGCAGGAGCCGGCCGCGGCCGAGCGTCTCCCACCAGGCACACTGGAACTCCCACGTCTGATAGCACGTCGGCAGCGGGCAACGCTCCGCCAGCGCGTTCCACTCGCCGCGACCGAAGGACGGGTCGTCGTAACCCGTGAGCAGCCGGGTGGTGACTGCGTCGACACCGGTCATGGCCATCAGCGCAGCGCCTCCTCGAGCAGCGAGGAGAGCACCTTCTCCGAGTCGAAGTATTCCTCCGCGATCGCCCGCGCCGCCTGCGAGTGCCGTCGCGGGTCGCGGGCGACCGCTTCGATCGCCGCTCCGGCCTCGTCGAGCGTCGCGAACGAGAGGACGCCCTCACCGGTCGGAATCGCGGCACCGAAACCCGTGTCCTGCACGACGGCGGGCACACCCAGCGCGAGATAGCAGGCGCTCCGGCAGGAGAACCACCCGCTGCGGCTGGCGACATAGGCGTTCTTCGCGACGCTCCACTCGCCGAGCGAGTCGCGCAGATAGTCGAGGTACGTCCACGGGTCGCCCGAGACCTCGTATGCGTCCCGGAGTTGCCAGCCGTGTGCCCGCAGCCGATCCGCCGGAGGGGATCCCGCCAGCGCCAGCTCGAGGGTCACGGGACTCCGAGCGGGCAGGTCGATGAATCGCTCGAACTCGACGCCCTTGCCGCCGTACTCGACACCGTCGACGACGCTGCTTCCCTCCGTCGACTCCCAGGACGCCACTGTGGTGAACACCGGACGGTAAGGCGATCCGTTTCGTCCTACGAACGCGTCGAGAACGATCGGTTGCCGTGTAGGGACCCACTCGACGACGTCGGCCGGGACAAGGCAGTCGGGGGCGCCGATGTTCTCCGCGAACGTGAAGAAGACGTCGTGCCGGCGCAGGGTCTCCACCGGGTTCATCGCCGCCTGGGTGAAGATCGGGTCGCTGTCGACGAATGCGACGCGCTTCGCGGAGAAGTACTCCTCCTGCAGCCAGCACGACGCCGAGATGTGGATGAAGAGGTCCGCGTCGCGACAGAACGCAGCAACCTCCGGCCAGGGACGGCCGTAGTCGCGTCCGCCGCCGTCCCGGTAGAACCAGCTGGTGGCAAGCTTCGGCTCGAGCCGCCCGAGCGCGGCCGCAAAACGCGCCGCGTTGCGGCTGCCGTCCTCGACGAAGGTTTCAGCCTCCGGGTCGTAGCACCAGTGGCCCGTGTCCTCGAGGTAGAGCACGTCGTGGCCGAGCCGAGCCAGCCCGACCGGGTACTGGACGTAGTCCCAGAAGACGCCGCCGAAGGGATAGGTGACGGCCAAGCCGCTGACCGCGATGCGCAATCGCTCGCTCATGCCGCCAGCTGTCCCCCCAGGTCGGTGTCGGGCCCCATGGCGATCCGCGTGATCCGGTAGCGATCCGGCGGCGGCACCGCCGAAGGGCCGCCGTCGTACAGGAAGGCGGCCCGGTATCCCGCTCGGCGGAACGCCTCCGCGAGCGAGTCGGGGCCGGGGTCCCCGTATGGATAGGCAAAGAGGTCGACGGCGGTTCCGAGCCTCGACTCGAGCGCCGTCTTCGACCGTTCGAGCTCCGCGACCCGCTCCGCGAGCGGCAGGGTCGAGAATCCGCGGTGTGTGGCGCCGTGCGACTGCACCGACACGCCCACCTGCTGGAGGCGCGCAAGCTCGTCCCAGTCGCAGAGCGCTTCGTCCGGCTCCCCGCCGTCCGCCTCCCAGGCGTTGCTGCGACCTACGTGGTCGGTCGGAACGAACAGCACCGCGGGATAGCCGAGCCGCTCGAGGCACGCGAGCGCGGCGCCGCTGAACGACCGGTAACCGTCGTCAAAGGTGATCAGCACCGCCCGCGGAGGCAGCGTCTCCGGGTGCTCGAGGCCGCGCACGACGCTCGCCTGATCGACGACTTCCCATCCGTCTCCCGTGAGAAGCCGAAGCTGCTCGACGAAGGTTTCCTCCGGGACGGAGAACCACGTCTCCCACGAGCCCGGCGGAGGCGGACCCACTCGGTGGTAGCCGAGGATCGACACGACCGGCTGACCCGTCATGCGAGCGCGAGCTCGAGCACGCGTCGCAGGACTACCCGCGCATCGAAGTGCTCTTCGACCAGGGCACGGGCCAGCCTGCCCTGACGTTCGGGTTCTGCGGTTGCGCGATCCAGGCAGTCGACTGCCTCCTCAAAAGTCCGGAAGCGCAACAGCCCTTCACGATCGGGGAGCACCGCGCTCGTGCCCGTGTGCTGGACAACCGCGGGCTTGCCGCTCGCAAGGTAGGAAAGCGTCCGGCTGCCGATCCAGGCGTTCTCGAGCTTCACGCAGGAGGGCTTGACGCACGTGAACTCCCCTAGCGACGCGGTGACGTAGCGATGGAAGTCCCAGGGCGTCGACGCCACGTCGGCGGGATTCCGGAGACGCCAGCCGCTGCCCTCGAGCATTGCCCTGTCCTCCTCGTTTTCGCCGACGTCGATGGCGAGTTCCAGCGGCGCAGCCGTGTGCCGCGGCAGGTCGACGAAAGGCGCGAATCCGCTTCGCTTGTCATTTCGGTAGCCGCCGTTCCCGTCCTCGATCCACTCCCGCTCGTCCTCCCAGTGGGTGACGGTGGTGAATGCGGCGTTCTCGGCGGGCCGCTCGGGTTGCCACCAGTCGAGCGCGACCGGCCGTGAGACGTGCTGCCAGGGAAGGCCGGCATCCGGGAATCGCGCCTCCGCGCGGCCTACGGTCTCGCCGACCGTGAGATACACGTCATGCCGGGGGATGCGGATCCAGCCCTTGCCGAGCCAGATCTGCAGCAGCCCGGGATCGATGTCGACCAGGACAGTCCTTCGAAACGCACCGACGACCTCGCCGGTCAGGTCGTAGCGGAGGTTGAGGAGCAGATCTGTGCCGGCGGCAGCGGCCTCGAGGTCGCTGCAGCCGACCTCGCCGGCGTCGACCGGCTCGCCGGTCGCGGGACAGAGCGCCACCGAATCGGCGAGCCCGTACGGCTCCAGGTTCCCCCTCAGCTGCCCGACCGCCTCCCGCAGGTGGTCGGTCTGCCAGCCGTACGGCACCTCCTCGAGCCAGACGACGTCGCAGCCGACGGATCTCAGCCCGAGAGCCCAGTTCAGGTACTCCCAGAGGTGACCTCCGCCTTCCGGGTAGCCGATCGTGTTGGCTGCAAGGCAGACCCGGCTCACGAGACCTCCGGCAGGGCGAGCAGCTTCCCGGACGGCTTCCGAGGCTCCCCGACCTGGATGCGGTGGAACTCGGCATAGAGACCGTCGCGAAGCAGCAACTCGGGATGCGAGCCCTCCTCGACGATCCGGCCGCCGTCGACGACGACGATCTTCGTGGCTCGCCGGATCGTCGACAGGCGATGCGCGATCATGAACGTCGTCCGGCCGGCCACCAGCCGGTCGAACGCGTCGAGGATGACCGCCTCCGTCCTCGCGTCGATCGACGACGTCGGCTCGTCCAGGATGAGGACGGGCGCGTTCATGATGAACGCGCGGGCGATCGAGATGCGCTGCCGCTCGCCGCCGGACATTCGCATTCCGCGCTGCCCGACCTCGGTGTCGTACCCTTCGGGGAGCCTGGAGATGAAGTCGTGTGCGTTCGCCGCCTTGGCGGCGGCGACGATCTCGTCTTCCGTCGCGTCGGGCTTGCCGTAGGCGATGTTCTCCTTGATCGAGGCGCTGAAGAGCAGCGGCTCCTGGATCACGAGCGCGATGTTGTCGCGGAGGGTCTGCAAGGGCAGGTCGCGCAGGTCCTTTCCGTCCAGCAGCACGCGTCCGTGGTCGGGGTCGTAGAAGCGCATGACCAGGCTGGCGAGCGTCGTCTTGCCGGCCCCTGTCGGCCCGACCACGGCGACGACCTCACCGGGCAGGGCACGGAAGCTGACGTCGTGCAGGACCTCCTCCCCCTCATGGTAGGAGAAGGAGACGTTGTCGAACTCGATCGCGCCGACGATCGTCGGAGGCGCGACGGCGTCCGGCTTCTCCGTCACCTCAGGCTCCTCGTCGAGCACCTCCATGATTCGCTCGCCGCTCGCGAGCGACATCTGCATGTTGCCCATGGTGTCGCCCATGTCGGAGATCGGCGTGTACAGCTTGTCGACGTAGGTCATCACCACGGTCAGCTCGCCGATCGTGAGCAGGCCCTGGTGGACGTGGATGGCCGCGATCAGCAGGATGACTGCCCTGTTCAGGTTGCCGACGAGGCCGAGCGCGACGTCGAGGATCTCCTGCTGGATGGTGAGGCGCATGCGCGCGCCGACAGCCTGGGAGCTCGTCGTCTCGTACCGGTCCTGCTCGCGTTTCTCCTGGCCGAAGGCCTTCACCACGCGCAGGCTCGTGATCACCTCCTGGGCAATCGTGCCCGCCGCCGCCTCCATTGCCCTGATCGCCTTGGAGCTCCGTCTGAAACGGCGGGCGAATCGATTGACGGTCCCCAACGTGATCGGCGCGGACGCGAGCGCGATCAGCGTCAGCTGCCAGTCGAGCCTGAGGATGATCACGAGCATCATCACGAAGGTGACGAACGCCGTCAGCAGGTGGCGGACGTTCGTCCAGACGAGCGCCGCGATGATCGGAGAGTCCTCCTGGATCCGGTAGAGCGTGTCGCCGACCGGAGTCCGGTCGTGGTAGCGAAACGACAGCCGCTGGATGTGATGGAAGAGGTCGCAGCGGAACCGCAGCTGCATGTGCCAGTTGACCTTCATCTTCAGGTAGCCGTTGAAGACGTCGTAGGCATTGCGGAACAGGGTCAGCGCGACGCCGATGAAGACGGCGAAGGCGATGATCGGGACTGCATGGCCCGAGTGCAGGCCCGGGACCCAAGCGAGCCAGCCCGGAAGCTTCTTTCCGCTCAGGCCGTTGTCGATCAGGATCGCCATCGGCCAGGGGCTGAGCAGCGAGAGGAAACTGCCGAAGAAGCTGAGGCCGAAGACGAGGGTCGCGATGCCCTTGTACGGCTTGATGTACGGGAACAGGCGGCGATAGATGTCGAGCCGCATGTACGTGTTCAGCCGGTCGTTGACGAAGCCCTTCACGTTCATCACTCGGTCCCCCAGTAGCCGACCGCGTCGACCGCGGTTGCGAAGCGCAGCTTGAACGGAAGCGGGCCGAGGCCGAAGTCGAAAACGTCGGCGTGTTCGTCGAGCGCGCGCCTGATCAGGCTGCCGAGGAGCACCTCGCCGGGCGATCGCCGCGCGAGCGCGACGTCGAAGCTCGGCCGCCACCAGTGGAACCGGCCGCCGTAGCAGAACCCGAAGTGGAAGGCGACCGGTCGCCCTTCCCAGACGACGCGGGTGAACCGGAGCCAGCCGCTCTCGGACGCGAGGCCCGTCAGCCGGCGGATGAACTCGCGGTCTCGCTCCTCCTCGAAGCGGCTCGGATACTCGGTCGCCGCCCAGCGCTCGACGTGCTGATCGAAGAACGCGTCGAGCCCGGCCGCGATCTCGGCTCCGTCCGCCACGTGCTCGAAGACGAGCTCGCCCTCGCGCCGGAGCGCGCGCTCGTGCCGCACGAGGCTCTTCTTCCGGAGCACATCCGCGGCGTCCGGCCGGCGAAGGTCCTGGGTCGGGATCAGGTCGTCCGCAAGCTCCCACGTGGCCAGCCCCAGGCGATCGGCGGCCGCATTCAGCTGTGCCAGCCGGTCGGCGCCGGGCAGCATCGCGAGGTTGAAGTCCGCACCGTCCGGAGCGGAGTCGCGAGCGGCGGCGAGCAGCGCTTCCAGAACCTCCGGATCGTCCGCGTCGCCGATGACGTCGAGCCACTCCGCCTCGCCCTGCCCGAGGAGGGAGATCGACCACTCGTCGGCATGGAACGGTGCGAGCGCGACGACTTCCCCGTCCCGTTCCGCGGCGACCAGCAGCAGCAGCCGGTCGTCGCCGAAGCTCTCCCACCAGGCCCGCTGGAACTCCCAGGTCAGGAACACGACGTTCGTCGGGCCGCGTCCGAGCAGCCCGTTCCAACGCTCGCGAGGGAACGCCGGGTCGTCGAACCCACTCAGCAGGCGCGTCGTGACGGCAGTCCGGGCGCTCGTCGTCATCAGTCGGTTGCGGGCACCGTGGATTGATCCGTCAGTTGGTGTCTGCTCTCGCCGATCCATCGCGAGGCGGGCGCGGCCGGAGCAGGAGCGTCCTGCGCCTCGTCGCTGTCAGGGCCCTCCTGCCGGCGCTCGAAGGCCATGAGGATGACGGCGGTCGTGGCCGCGAGCTCCTGGAAGATCCGGACCACAAGCACGACGGTGAACGCGCCGAAGATCGGCTCTACCGTGCGGGAGTTGTCGAGCGCCGCCGCGGCCGTCAGCGCAGCCGCGCCCAGAACCGACACCCAGCCGAGAGTCGACACAACAGGCCAGACGCGGAAGCGCGCCAGCTGCTTCCCGCCGCCGTGCTCCTCGACCGCCATCCGCACGCGCGCCCGGCCGAGCAGGCCGCCCGGGACCTCGAGCTCGAAGCGGTCGAAGGGGCCGCCGCGCCGGGCCGGGTGCCCGCTCGCCCGCAGTTGCGCCTCCAGGGCGGACAATCGGTCCGCCGGCGAGCGCCACTGCTCGCTCCAGACCGAGACCGTGCGCGCTCCCGGAAGCGCAAACAGGATGCGGCCTCGCCGCCAGGGAGTCAGGCCGTGCCTCATGCGCCCCCAGAAGCGCGCGACGGGCTGGAGCACGTACAGGAGGGCCGTCAGCAGGTGGAGGTGGAAGCGTGGCCGGCTGAACGACGCGTGTGCCGCGCCGACGCAGGCCTGCACGACCATCGCGCCCGTGGCGAGGATCAGAAGCGGGACGGCGAGGAGGAGCGGCTGCCAGAGGAGCCCGAGCAGCGAGACAGCCGCGAGCAGCATCAAGAGCAGGCACCACTCCGGCATCAGCGGCAGAACGCGCCATCTCGACGGGATCGACTCCGCCGTCTGGAAGAGGCCGCCGCCCCAGGTGCCGTAACGGATCCGCTTGCGGCGGCGGACCAGGAACGACGCCAGCCCGTTGCCGTAGATCCGGCCGCCCCAGGTGACGTGGCCGGTCGCGTTGTACTTCTCGGGCCACTTCCGCTCGAGCAGGGCCTCGGCCTTGCCGTAGCCCTTCTGCTGGCGCCAGTAGCCGCGCACGGAGTTGCGGCGGCGGTGCCAGACGACGGCGGCGGGGCTGAAGCCGAGCGTCCATCCCTGCTCCTGGAGCCGCCAGCAGATGTCGACGTCGTCGCCGGCCGCGTGGAACTGCGGATCGAAGCCGCCGACCGCCTCGAGGGCTGCGCGGCGGAAGACCATGTTGCATCCCGGGATGTGCTCGGCCTCCCGGTCGGAGAGGAGCACGTGGATTGGCCCGCCGGGGGCGTTCGCGACGCACTCCGCGACAGGCCCGTCCGGCGGCGGGATGTTCGGGCCGCCGACGGCGGCGTTACCGGGCCGCGCGAACGCCTCGGCGACATAGTGCAGCCAGTGAGGATCGGGGAAAGCGTCCCCGTCGATGTACGCGACAAGCTCGCCGCGGGCCGCGCTGAGGCCGACGTTCCGGGCGTGCGCGAGTCCCTGGTTCGCGATGCTGATCAGCCGCACGCCGTGGCTGCGGGCGATCTCGGCGGTGTGGTCAGTCGAGCCGTCGTCGACGACGATCGTCTCGTAGTCGGGGTACTCGAGCCGCGCGAGGCCCTCGAGGCATTCGGACAGCGTCTCCGCGGCGTTGTAGCAGCAGACGACGACCGAGACCGACGGCGTCGAGTGGGGCTCCCGGAACGGGACGCGCTCGTAGGCGCGGCTGACGGCTGCGAGCGCGGGTTTCGGCCGACGCTCGCGGTCGAGAAGGCCGAAGTCCCAGTCGTCGATCTCGAAGCCGCCGCGATACCACTCGTCCGTCCAGCTGAAGGCGAAGACGCCGGCGCAGCCTTCCGCGAAGATCGAGCGGATCTGCTCTTCGAGCATTCCGGCCTGGGCGTCCTCGCCATTCCGCCGGCTGTCGAGCCCGACCTCCGCCATCACGATCGGCCGGTCGCCGACAAGGTTGTGCAGCCGGGCGAGGTACGCCTCGAAGCTCTCGCGTTCCTCGATGTAGACGTTGAAGCACGCGAAGTCGAGGAACGGGAGCTCGAGGTACTCGGTGGAGGGGTAGTTGACGTACGTGACGAGAGCGTCGGGATCCTCGTCCTTGGCAGCGTCGTACAAGCGGGCCAGGAACGCCTCGATCGCCTTCCGGCCGTGCCAGCGGACGATCGGCGCCGGGATCTCGTTGCCGATCGCATAGCAGAGGACGGCGGGATGGCCGTCGCAGGCGCGAACTCCCTCGCGCACCCTCCGCTCGATCGAGTCGGCCCTACCGGGATCGTCCAGGAAGGCGACGTGCTGCTCCCACGGCAGTCCGACCATCACCCGCAGGGCGTGCTCGAGCGCGAGATCGAGCAACCAACGGGGCGGCACCGTGTACGTCCGCACCGCGTTCATGCCCGCGGCCGCCATGCCCGCGAAGTCCGAATCGACGACGCGAGGCTCCGGATAGTCCTCCCCGGCCGAATTCGGCCGGAAGGTGCCGTACGTCGCACCGCGGACGTACAACTTCTCTTCGCCCGCGTAGATGAATTTTCCGCGAATCTCTACGGATCGTGAAGCGCCCGCCGAGCCGTCCGATGCGTCCCAGAGTACGTCGGATCTCGGCGGAGTATTTTCCGCCCGGATCATGTGCTCTCCCCTCCCCAGAGGACGTGTGCGGGCGGCACTTCCGCACAACCCACTCGCAACTAAGTTGTGAACGTGTCGTTAATCACTACCACGGGGTCGGACGAGAATCAAGCACTCGTCTTCACTTACGTGGGGTACCGCAAACGGTTTGCTGCTCCTGACCGCAATACTGTCCGGGTGAAGTCGCCTGACGGCTGGAGCGAGGCGGAAGGCGCGCTTCAGCGTGAATTCCGGTTCGCGAACTTTACCGACGCGCTCGCGTTCGTCAACCGTGTCGGGGAACTCGCCGAGGCGGAGAACCACCATCCGGACATCGAGCTCGGCTGGGGACGCGTGGTGCTCCGCTGGCGGAGCCACTCAGCGGACGCGATCACCGATCGTGACCGGGAGCTCGCGCGCCGCTCGGCGGAGCTCGAGCACGCCCCATAGCGGCCTCGCGAAGAAATTCGTGACGGCCGTAACCTGTACAGGGGCCGTGACTCGACCTATATCTCGTGAAGCGGCGCCCGCGCGGGCGGCGGCACCCGTCCGCGCGCGGCGTCGCCACTCTTGCAGATCTCGCGCCCTAACCCGGCAGGCAACACGTCAGCAGCCGTAGCAGTTGTCGGGATGGTTCAAGAGGATTCCCGACGAGACCACGTTCACTGTGGCCGGGGCCGGATTCCCGTAGTTGTAGACGCCTCCGCCGGCATAGGTCGCGACGTTCCCGACGACGAAGGAACGGCTCGTCAGGTTGAGCGTCGCCGAGCCGTACTCGGCGTCGTTGGAGATCCCTCCGCCGAGCTCGGCCTGGTTGCCGTTCAGCGACCCGGGGGCGGGCCCCACTCTCGTGCCCACAAGCGTCACCGTCACGTCGCCCTCGAACGTGGCCGTGGAGATGCCGCCGCCCTGACCGTGCCTGGCCAGATTGCCGTTCACGAGGGAGGACGTGAGCGTCACGTCGGTCGCGTCGGCTTCGCCGAAGGTGGCGATGCCGCCTCCGTTCCGCTGCGTCGTGTTGTACGAGACCGTCGATCCGGTCAGGGCCAGCGAGGCGCCGTTGCCTCCCAGGAGCCCGATGCCGCCTCCGTTCAGGACGGCGGTGTTCCGGGTCACCGTCGTGTTCGTGAGCGTGGCCGTGCCGTCGCTCAGGAACATGCCGCCGCCGCCGAAGCCGGAGTTCCCGGTCTGCTGGTTCCGGCTGACGACCGAGTTGGTCAGGGTGACGGTGGAGCCGGAGTTGGTCTCGATCCCGCCGCCCTCCCCGCTGGCGGTGTTCAAGCTCACTGTGGTGCTCGAGAGCGTGATCGTGCCCGGGTAGACCATCGCAATCGCTCCGCCGCCGCCGGCGATGTTCCCGGTGAAGGCCGAGCCGTCCGCGGTGACGACGTCCCCGGTGCCGAACGCGAGAATGCCGCCCCCCTGGGTGCTCGCCGCGTTGTTTCCGCTCAGTGTCGACGTGGTCAGGCCGACCGAGCTCCCGTCGCCCTCGATCCCGATCCCCGCGCCTCCGCGCGCCGTGTTGCTGCTCACCGTCGAGCCGGTCAGCGTGAGGCTCTGGGAGTCGTCGACCATGTCGACGCCGCCTCCGAAATCGAGCGGGTTCGCGGCGTTGCCGCTGACCGTCGAGCTCGTGAGGCTCACCGACGTCCCCGACCCGACCATGCGGATGCCGCCTCCGCCGGACAGGGATTTGCCGTTCGTGATCGTCAGGGACGCGACGGTCACGGACACACCGCCTGACACGGTCAGCGTCGTGCCGCCCGCATTCCCGTTCAGCGCCGCACCTGCCGTCACGCCCTGCAGCGTCAGGTTCTTCGCCACCGTGAACTGGCCCGTGCAGGTGCCGTGGATGTAGAGGGTGTCGCCGGACGAGGCGGCCGTGAAGATCGCCGTCTGCAGGTTGTCGCCGCCGTAAGGCGGACAGTAGACGTTCGCCACCGCGGCGCCGGCAGGTGCGGCCCACACGAGCCAGGATGCGCTCGCGAGCACAGCGGCGAGCACGCTCGCGCGTAGCAGTGACCTCGGGCGCCTCGAGCCGGGAATCCTCATCGCCTACCCCCTTAGCGTTTGCTGACCGAGCGAGCGGAGTATGCCCGCTCTCGCGGAAGGCGACAAGCGACGCTAGCCCGGAAGGCAGCAGCCGGCCATGCAGATGTCGTGGCTCGCGCCGTAGCGGCCGAGCGACCGGCGCGGCACGTCGTCGTCCAGCCGCTCCTGGATCAGCTCACGGATCATCGAGACGAACGCCGGATGCGTCCCGGCCGTCTGGGCGCGCGCGAAGCCGATCCCGGCCTCCTCGGCGGTCTCGCGCGCCTCGACGTCGAGGTCGAACAGGATCTCCATGTGGTCCGAGACGAAGCCGATCGGCGAGACGACCACGTCCCGGACACCCTCTCCGGCCAGTGCGCGGATCCGCTCGCACACGTCCGGCTCGAGCCACGGCACGTGGGGCGGCCCGCTCCGGCTCTGGTAGACGATCTCGTGCTCGGGGGCGCCGACGCGCTCGGCCACGAGTCGCGCCGCCTCGGCGAGCTGCGTCTCGTAGCGCGCCCGTGAGGCCATCGCCTGCGGGATCGAGTGGGCCGTGAAGAGCACGTGCGCGCCCGGGCGGACGCGCCCGAGCGCTGCGGTGACGTGGTCGGCGTTCGCCTCGACGAAACCGGGATGGTTGTAGAAGGCCCGCGTGCGCAGCACCTCCGGCGCGTCCGGCCCCACGTCGGCCTGCGCGTCGACGATGTTCTCGCGGTATTGCCTGCAGCTCGAGTACGAGCTGAAGCCGGTCGTGAAGAAGGCGAGCGCGCGCTCGACGCCGTCGTCCCGCATCCGGCCGAGCGTGTCGCGGAGGAACGGGTGCCAGTTGCGGTTGCCGAGGTAGATCGGCAGCTCGATCCCGTGCGCGTCGAGCTCCGGCCCGAGCGCCGCGATCAGAGCGCGGTTCTGCGCGTTGATCGGGCTCGCACCGTCGAACCGCTCGTAGTGGTGCGCGACCTCCTCGAGCCGCTCGCGGGGCACGTTGCGCCCGCGCGTCACGTTCTCGAGGAACGGCATCACGTCGTCCATCCCCTCCGGCCCGCCGAACGCGACCACGAGGACGGCGTCGAAGAACGTGTCCGGAAATGCGCCCTTGGCGCCGTCGGCCGGCGGTTTCTTCGTGCTCGTCTCGGACACCAGCGCCAAGCTAGCCAACAAAGCTGTCCGTCATCGACGAGTCAGATCGCAGCGGCGGCGAAGGCGGCCGCGTTCAAGCTTGGTGTGCCGCCGCGAGCCGAAGGGCCGGATTGGCCCCAAGGCTTTCGCGGCGGAGGCCGGAGAGGGCCGCAGCGGCGGCGAACCTGAGCGTGGTTCCTGCGGCCCCCCTTCCTCTCCGGCCATTCGGTCGGCGCCGTAGCGCCGTGTCGAAAGGGGGCAGTGCGTGTCCCCTCAGAGAGAAAGACCCCTCGGCCACGAGAAACTTGCACGGCTTTACAATCGCGGCATGACACCGATCACCGGCTCGGTCGAGATCAACCGGACGCCGCAGGACGTCTTCGACTACGTGGACGACCTGAGCCGCCATCCCGAGTGGCAGATCGGCCTCGTCAGCGTCGAGGTCGAGGGCGACGGGCCGACCGGGAAGGGCACGCGGGCCCGCGAGACGCGAAAGGTGCCAGGCGGGAAGCAGACGTACGAGTACGAGATCACGGAGCACGACCCGCCGCGAGCCGCCGGCTTCCAGGTGCTGACGGGGCCGGTGCGCCCGCACGGGCGACTGGCGCTGACCCCGCTCGACGACGGGAAGCGCACGCGCGTCGAGTTCACGATCGAGTTCAAGGGCCACGGTCTCGGGAAGCTGCTGCTCGCGCTGGTCAACCGCGACGCGCGGAAGACCGTGCCCCAGGACCTGCAGCTGCTCAAGCAGCGGCTGGAATCCAGCTAGCTCGCTCGCCCGGGGGATGGGCGGACGGAGATCCGCCGCCGACTCTCGGGAGAGCATGGGGAACGAGCAGCCGCACCGTCCTCGGCCGAATCGACGCCGCCCGCGCGGGCAGGCGCCCGACGGCACGCCGGTCGTCCGGCTCGACATCTACGCGTCTTCGGAGGGCGCCCGTGCGCAGCAACAGCAGCCGCAGCAGGCGCCCGAGCCGCCCGACACGTCCGAGCTCGACCGCCGCCGGGCCGAGCTCGAGCGCAACGAGGCCTCGCTCGCGACGCGTGCGCGCGCGCTCGACCAGCGCGAGCAGGCGCTCGCCGAGCGGGAGAAGGAGCTGACCGAGGCGCACCACGCCGAGATCGACATGGCCGACCTCGAGCGGCACCGGCGCAGACTGGCCGCGCAGGAGGAAGCCCTGACCGAGCGCACGCACGAGGTCCGCCGGCTCGAGCAGAAGCTCGAGGAGCGGGAGGCGAAGCTCGACGAGCGCGAAGCGCACATCCGGCTCGAGCTCGACCTCAAGGAGGACGAGCTCGAAGGCCGCGAGCAGGCGGTCGCCGACCAGGAAGAGCGGCTCGTCCGCAAGGAGCGCGAGCTGACGACCTACGTCGGCCAGCTTCAGGGCCGGCTGACCGTCGCGAAGTAGCGGCTAGAGCTCGACGACCTCGTCGCCGACGGAGATCGTTCCGTCGCTGAGGATGTCCGCGTTGATCCCGGCGCGGTGGACGAGCTCCTTGACGATTCCCGGCCTCGTCATCCGCTCGAGGTGCGAGCACGGCTCACAGAGCTCGACGCCGTAGCACTCGACCTCGCCGACGCGGAAACGCTTGCCGACCAGGTCGTTCAGGCGCACGCCGCGGGTCGTGAGCTGGCGGCGCGTCGCGCCCGGCGGCAGCCCGACGTCCTCGACGTTCTCTTCCTCGACGAGCGTCAGCGCGCGGCCCGGCTTGGCGCCGTCCGGAAAGAAGTACCGGTCTCCCTCGAGGCCCTTTCCCGCCGACGCGCGCACGGAGTCGACCTCCCAGAGCTCTGGGTCGTGCGCTTCGCCGAGGTGGATGGCGACGACGGTCAAGGGGACGGAATGGTGCCTGGAGCTGCGGACGTCGCGCTTGAGTCGTCTGCGAGCGGGTCACTACGCTTTCGGGATGGAGCGGTCGAGCCCGAACCTGACGCTGGCGGTGCTCTCGGGGGCCGGAGTCGCCTACGCCGTCCTGAGCTCCGCGGTCATTCCCGCGCTGCCCACCATCCAGCACAGCCTGCACGCGTCGGAGACCGGCATCACCTGGCTTCTCACCGGCTACCTGCTGTCCGCCTCCGTCGGCACCGCGATCCTCGGGCGGCTCGGGGACATGTACGGGAAGGAGCACGTGCTGGTCTGGACGCTCGTGATCCTGGCCGGCGGCACCCTGCTCGGCGCGCTCTCGCACTCGCTCGCAGTCTTGATCGCGGCGCGCGTCATCCAGGGCGTCGCCGGCGGCATCTTCCCGCTCGCGTTCGGGATCGTCCGCGACGAGTTTCCCCGCGAGCGAGTCGCAGGCTCGATCGGCTTCCTTTCCGCCGTGCTCGGGATCGGCGCGGGCATCGGCATCGTCGCCGGTGGGCTCATCGTCGAGCACCTCAGCTGGCAGTGGCTCTTCTGGATGCCGCTCGTCGTCATCGTCGGCGCCGCGATCGGCACCTGGCGGTTCGTTCCCGAGTCGCCCGTCCGCGTGCCGGGCCGCGTCAACTGGACGGCGTCGACACTGATGACCATCGGGATGACGACGGTGCTGCTCGCCGTCACCGAGACGACGACCTGGGGCTGGGGGTCGGCGCGGACGCTCGGGCTGCTCGCCGGCGGCTTCGTCGTCTGCGCAGCCTGGGTCTGGGTCGAGACCCGAAGCCGCGAGCCGCTGATCGACATGGCGATGATGCGCATCCGCGGCGTCTGGACGACGAACCTCACCGCCTTCCTGCTCGGCGCCGGAATGTACGCGTCGTTCATCGTCTTCCCGCAGTTCGCGCAGCTTCCGAAGAGCACCGGCTTCGGGTTCGGATCGTCGGTCGTGCAGTCCGGGCTCTACCTGCTTCCCTCGACGCTCGGCATGGTCGTGGTCGGATTCTCGGCCGGCTGGATCGCGCGGCGGTTCGGCTCCAAACCCGCCGTCGTCGTGGGCTCGGCCGTGACCGCGGGCTCGTTCGCGCTGATCACCTTCGCGCACGGCCAGCCCTACGACATGCTGATCTCGACGGGACTGCTCGGGATCGG
>Ga0070741_10003497_pt1 | contig 38900 bp, 27 predicted proteins | sample Coa_R1_4_FD_66440 | JGI IMG/M metagenome (GOLD analysis project Ga0070741, IMG submission 66440) | Surface soil microbial communities from Centralia Pennsylvania, which are recovering from an underground coalmine fire - Coalmine... | ecosystem: Environmental > Terrestrial > Soil > Unclassified ...
CGTTGTAACCGTAATGCGGAAAATGCGCGTGCATTCCGTCGCTCGGCTTGCTGGAGTGACCGTGACCGATGCCGTCCGGCAGGATGATGTAGTACTTGGTCGCATCCAGCAATTGCCCCGGTCCGTAGAGTTGTCCGGCGAATCCTTGACTGAGGAATTGTGTCCCCGCTCCGCCGGTCCCGTGCATTATCAATACAGCGTTGCGAACAATACCAGATCCATCCTTGATCGGAGTGCCGATAGTCCGGTAATGAATATTCAGTTTCTGCAGCACCTCGCCGTCTTCGAAATGAAAATCGTTAATGACGAAATCGCCTTCGACTGGCGCGGGATAATTCTGACCAAACGAAACGATTGAAAAGGCCGCAAAGAGAAAAGCCAGAAACGCTAATCGTTTTATCATTGCAAGTCCAAGCTCCCTGATTGATGAAAGTTGTCGCTTGTAATAACTGGATTGGAGCCGAAAAGATACAGCGATTGACTACATTATGCAATTGCTTGAATGACTGGTTCTTTGTTGCAAAGTTATAGCAAGTTACGGACAATAATAGCCAGTTCTGCTTTTGCTCGTCAGAACATCGAGTGTGATCCGCGCTTGCACCGTCAAGGTTAGGATTATTTATATGAACGGTTCCGTAAAGCTTAACACCAGGGTTCGGTTTGCCTTCTTTTGGATTTTCGTTCTCGCAGCTCTTAGCCTTTCGTCAGCGGAGACTGTTAAGACCAGCGACTCAACTCAGGATAAACCGACGGCCGGCCCATCAGATGTCATAAAGGACTTTCCAGCCCTGAAATGGGAAATGGGTTTCAAAGACGTAGTTGCTGTTATCACCAAATCAGGCGCATCACCGGCAACATTCAATAACAATGAAATTGCGTGGGACGGAAAGTTCTCTGGTACTGCCGGACGGGCAACTGTACGGACAAACGAGTCGGGCATTAGTCAAATGGGTGTTCTGCTTTATTGCGCAGAAAAGCAGGATAAAGTCTTTGCCGATCTGCAAAGGGCGCTTTCGGAAAAATACGGAGACATTGCCAGCGAAAGCGACACCTCTTTGGACCTGTCAAAGCTTTGGAAACCTGGCAAACAAATAGTTGTGGAACTACGCAAGGTAAAAGATCCTGACAGTCCGGTCATCACCCTTCAGTGGGTTCACGAATGACCAAACGGCTACGGAATTGATGGTTTACTGATGACCGATCACGCCGATATTGGCGACCGTCGCGCCTTTTTTCATTGAAGGAACTGCGCACACGTACAGGACAACTCCCGCCGAAGGAGCGTGGGCCTCGTAAATCACTTTTCCCACATAATCGGTTACGTAACCGATCTTCATTCCTTGTTCGACGTAGGTTCCCCGTTTCACTGAAGGATAGAATATGCCGGTCTGCTCGCTGGAAACGGTTAAGACCTTTGCTATCCAGACCGGGTGTTCGACCATTGTAACGGGACCGGGCAGCATCTTCAGATATCGCATAACGCCAAGGCAACCATTTGCCAGGGCGTCCACGTCTTCGGCCTCGACTGTTCCTGCGTGACCCGCTTCCGCTGTGATTGAAGGTTTGCCGCGAGTCGATGCAGTATTTTCCAGAAATCGCGACGCCTTTGGATCTTTTGGCCGATCCGCCGAGATAATAATGTGATTGAGACCAAAGGCCAAAACCATCTGTTTCGAAAAATCGTCCTGTTTTTGGTTTCCCGTGACGGTCCAGTAACTGTAAGGACGCAAGCTTTCGTCCAAATCACCGCCGTGCAGATCGATTAAATGATCGCATCGCTCGACGACTTCTTTCGTGATCATATACGAGGCGCGATCCGTCTGTGTTCCTTCCAGATTTCCCGGATAGAAGCCGTTCATGCTTTTGTTATCGATGGGATTGACGTGTGGCCGTTTTTCTTCAAATGAATTAGTATTGATCAGCGGAACGATTATCACGATTCCCGATATATCATCGGGATTGAGCGTTTGAATCAGTTTCTCGAGAGAGATAATTGATGCGTACTCAGTTCCGTGTGCTCCGGAAACCAGTGCGAGCACCGGGCCCGGTTTCGCTCCGTTTACGACTACGACCGGTATGTGAAGAGCAGGATCGACTCCCGCGGGAACTTCGATCGTCCCCGAGACTTTCTCTCCTCGGAACGCGGTGGCCGTGCCGACGGTGAAGCTCGGTCTCTCCTGCGCGCAAACTCCGAGAGAAAGCAAAACGACAAATGATAACACCGAAAGTGCTGCAAATATCCGGATCATACGAAGCTCCTGAAAACGACAAGGACTACAGAAATGGGCGATTAATATAATGCGAAACTGGTTCGGTGGAAAGGACAACTAAGACTTCGACATCATTTCAGCGGCCTGGACTGAAGTAATGACCGGTACGACTTCGAAATCGACAAGATCACTCCATTGTGCGATCCACTGTTCGAGGAGGTGGCGGTCTTCGCATTCCATGATTTGATAGCATTTTTTCAAGTCGGTAGTTACCCAGCTTGATATGTAGTTCAATCCCTCTGGCGCGAGACGGCCTTTGTCGTTGAAACGATCATAAACCGGTCGAGCGTCTCCGTTTTTGAAGGTTTCAATAACCATAAAAAGCATAAACAAACATCAACTTCTTAGATTCCGCCCAGATTTTCTAAATCAGCAAGGTCTTGAAACCTGCCAGAGGCTTTCTTGTTCTTTTTCAGGCTCTCAATATCTATAAAGTCTATTTCCAGGTTATCGATTGTCACCTTAAGCCTGCGTTCATAACAATCATTGAAATCAACGCCTGACAGTGAACCGATTATATCAATTCGATTTGGCGGGTAACCGAGTTGTACAACTTGACCGGGAGTAAGAAAATCTTTCTCCTGTAGACCAAGTGCTCCGAATCCGAACTGTACAATCGATTTTATGAGTCGCTTAGCATTTTCTGGATCGTGTTCGACCCAGATATCAATATCCTTCGTATAACGTGGGTAACCATGGATCGCTACCGCGTAACCGCCGACAATCAGATAGCGAACGTCATTATCTTTTAACGATTCGATAAACTCTCTGAAGTCTTGGCTCAACATTATATTTCCAAATATTATATTCGCGTCTAATTTGCTCTAATGCTTCCAGGCGCTCCTGACAGGAACGGGTTTGCCAATAAGCGAAATCGGTTTTAACATCATCAATAGGTAGCTTGGTTACAACTTTGGCGATTTCCCGGGTTCTTTCCATATAATCCCCTGCTCTTGCTTCTATTATACCCTATTGTTTAGATATAAAGCTGTGGTCACCTAATGATTTCACTCGATTCTCTAAATCTCGAGTAATACCGGCCGCGTCCACATCTTCGTGATAATGTACTGGTTCCCCAAAGAAAACCGATATTCGTCCTGGAGTTGTAAAGTGTTTCCTGCGGCTTTTCAAATCTGCCAATCCTTTGATCCTTATTGGAACTATGGTGGCATCTAAATCCTTTGCCAATATTCCAATCCCACTTTTGAAGGGATTCATTTGATCATGGTCGGCACGGATGCCTTCGGGAAATACAAGAACGTTATAACCACGATCCATAGCTTCTCCAGCGTAGGCAAAACTCTTCCTGAAGCCCCCTGCTTTTGGCAGCGAAAAGACATTGAAGAACGTAACTACCAGCACATATACGACTTGCCAAAGGACGCGTGAGAAAAATCCCGTTTCGGGCGACGGACGAAGCCAGCCGCGAAGCATCTCTCCGTCCATTGCAATTGCAAGCCGATGACTGAATCGCAAAGGCAGAGCGAAGAGAATCAGTCCCTGATCGACTCGCGCGATATGATTCGAAACAAACAGTACGGGTCCTTTTACATTTCGAAGATTTTCTCTACCGCGAATTTTCGGCCAGCCCAGTATCGCTGTCGGCAGAAATATCAGCAGATAGAGAGCTAACGGCCGAATCCAGGTCGCGGGAAAACCCAGAGCCCATTTTGGATATGGATAATATTTTGTTTCGTCGCTTTGACTTTCGCGAATTAGCCTCTCAACGTCCCCGAAAGTTGTTGCTGCCGTAAAGGCAGAGTCATCAAGTTCGATCTGATAACGATCTTCCAGTGCGCTCAGCAGTTCAACGCGACCAATGGAATCCAGTTTCAAATCAGTTGTCAGGTTTGCCGATGGTGAAAGCTCACCATTGATCTCGCCACCGACTTTACCTATCACTTCGGCCAGGACTTGATCCTGACAATTCCCCGGTGTCAGTGATGCTGGCTTTGACTGAATCCTCCTTGCCAATTCTCGCTTAACCACTTTCAGGGTAGCCGTTCTCGGGAAATCAGGTTCTGGCCAAACATGCCACCGGCGAATTTGTTGATGTGGAGCCAGGATATCGTTCGAACTTTTAATCGCTTGTTCAATTTCCGACGTTTCATTGCGAGGGATAATCACCGCCAGCGGTTCCGGTCCCTTCGGTCCATCGACTCCGATCACCGATGCGTCTCGAATTTCCGGTTGCTTCAACAGGGCAGCTTCGAGGTCTTCCGGATACACATTCAGTCCTGCCGCAGTAACGATAACGTCTTTCTGCCGTCCGCGGAAAAACAGATTTCCTTTTTCGTCTCGTTCCGCAATATCGCCGGTATGAAGCCAGTCACCATTCGATTGCGCCGCTTGCTCGGATGCGTTCCAGTACCCCCGGGAAATGTTGTCCCCGCGAACCGTCACCTCCCCGGTATCGGACAGCCGCACCTCCTGGCCAGGCAGTACTTTGCCGATTGACCCCCGACTCTTTCCAAACGGATGGTTTACGCTTATCAACGACGCGGTCTCTGTCATGCCGTAGCCCTGAATCACGGCAAATCCCAGATGATCCCAGAATGTTTCGATCTCTGTGGGAAGCGTTGCTCCTCCGCTGACAAACCCGAAGAACTTCAATCCAAACTGGCGATGAATCCGGCGAAACCTCCACCAGCGTTTCAGTGGATTCCATGATTCAGACGCCTCAAGCTCGCGCTCAAATTTCTCGGTCTGATTGCGGGACGCGTAATCCCGTTTGATCTTTTCTCGCAACGTTTCCAGTACTCGTGGCACCGCAACTATTACAGAGACGTGGTTTCTCTTTGTTGTTTCGATTATCTCTGAGGGATTCAGCGATTCCTGCAGCACAATCTCGCCACCAAGCAGCACAGGAATAAAGATTCCCATGATCTGGCCAAAGACGTGACTGAACGGAACCAGATTCAGAAACCTGACGGGATGTACGAATCGCTCCCATTTACGATACTTTGCGATCTCGTTTTCGATTGGGTTCAGATTCGCAAGGACATTATGATGAGAAAGACATACGCCCTTGGGTTCGGACGTCGTTCCTGAGGTAAATACTATCTCGATCAAGTCATCGCTTTGGATGTTCGAAGGTTTGAACGGCTCGCCAGATCTTTTGTTCGCGCTTTCGATGAAATGTGCGAGCTCGACGCAGTTTTGAAAGTCGAAGCCCGACTTCAGTCCGTTTCCTGTTACTATCAGTTTGGGCCTGACTTGCGCGTTAACGCTTCTGATAAAATCAGGGGTACTCTGTACATCCATCGGAACCAGAATAGCTCCGCGCAACATACAGCCATAGAATGTTGCAAGCCATTCCGGACCGTTCTGACTCCACAGAATAATCCGGTCTCCCTTGTTGATGTCTCTTTGTTCCAGCTCGCGAGAGATTCGATAGGCCAACGTTGACAGGTCTTTATACGACCACTGAGTGAATCTGACTCCAACTTTGCGCACGACTGCGGTGGCATCACCAAACGCAATGCAATCATCCAGAAAACTCAGTAGAGTCTCACGCTTCATTTGAATAATCCATGACCACGCCTCGTCAACATCAATTGTAAAACCGTGACAAAACAGTTGGACCTGACTGTGACACTTTCGATTCTGACACTTTTCAGTAGCGGGAAAATTTTTTCCCAGAAACGGGCACCTCCGCGAAACTAATTCCGGTTGCGGATCCGCTTAACCCCTTGATAGTAAAGGGTTAAACGGGAGCTCAGCAGTGGCACGGTTGTTGGTCAGACTATGCCGGACCCTTGCGGCGAAAATCAGGAAATGTTAACGCGTACGGAGGACTGATAATGGAAACGTTATTTCAGGATCTTAAATTCACGTTACGAATGCTGATAAAAAGACCGGGTTTTACAGTGGTTGCCTTAATTACTCTGGCGCTCGGCATCGGGGCGAATACCTCGATATTCAGCGTGGTAAACACGGTCCTGTTGCAGCCTCTCCCGTATGATCATCCTGAAAGAATAATGCAGGTATCGGAAGCGAACCTGAGAACCGGCGAGAAAGATGGGTCCATTTCTCCCTACAACTTTACCGATTGGCAACAACTGAACAAAAGTTTCGAGTGCATGTCGGCTTATAAAGGCTCGAATTTGAGTTTGACAGGCGGCGATTTGGCGGAGCGTTTAGTCGCTTATTCAGTTTCGGCGGATTTCTTTAGAGTGCTCGGGTCCAGCGCTGCCATCGGCCGAACATTTACTGCGGATGAGGATAACCCTGGAAATAATCACGAGGTAGTTCTGAGTTACGGTCTATGGCAACGACGTTTTGGCTCGGATGAAAAGATCGTCGGACAATCGATCATAGTCAACACGGAGAAATACACTGTCATCGGAGTCATGCCCCGTGATTTTCAATTTCCCAATAGCGCTGAAATGTGGATCCCATTGGCTCTCGATCTCAGCAAAGAAACTCGGGGAAACCATTACCTGTCGATGGTCGGTCGATTGAAGCCTGGAGTCACCGTTAGTCAGGGACAGACAGATTTAAGTAACGTAGCGAAACAATTGTCAGAGGAACATCCCAATAATAACAAATACACCGGCGTTTACATAATCGGCCTGCATGATCAGATGGTAAAGAACATCCGACCAGCGTTGATAATCCTGTTTGCCGCGGTGGGATTAGTATTAATGATCGCTTGCGCTAATGTCGCAAATTTATTGCTGAGCCGAACGGCGTCCAGGAAAAAAGAGATTGCGGTCAGAACGGCGCTTGGAGCCAGTCGCTGGAGATTGATCAGACAGCTTCTTACCGAGAGCATGGTTTTATCCCTTACCGGTGGCGGACTGGGCTTATTATTATCGTTGTGGGCAACATCGCTGCTGACAAGGATCACTCCCGGCAATATACCCCGGATAAATCAGATAGGTATTGATCATTACGTTTTAGGGTTCACTTTCGCTGCCGCTGTTCTGAGCGGGATAGTATTCGGTCTTGCGCCCGCCATACAGGCGTCGACAACGAACCTGCAGGAGACTCTTAAGGAGTCAGGGCGCAGCTCGGCCGTCGGATTTCGCCGGCAATGGCTGCGGAATATGCTGGTTGTCTCAGAGATTGCTGTCGCATTGGTCCTGCTGATTGGCGCCGGTCTCTTAATAAAGAGTTTCTTGAAGCTATCTAATATCAATCCGGGCTTTAGGCCTGAAGGCGTCCTGACGATGCAGTTCACGATGTCTCAGCCAAGGTACAACGATAGCAATCAGCGAGTGGCCTTCGCTAAAGACATATTACAGCGCCTGTCTGTCTTGCCAGGAGTGCGATCTGTCGGGGCGACAAACGAACTGCCGTTCCAGGGCTCAATTACAACAACATCTTTCGTAATTGTGGGACGACCCGAAGACCCCGACGAGAGCCTCAGCGCGCATGATCAGCGTTTGATGCCCGGTTATTTCAAAACGATGGGTATTCCGCTTTTGCTTGGGCGCGAGTTTAATGAAAGCGATGGCGCGGACTCGCACCCGGTTGCGATCATAAATCAAAAAATGGCGCAACGTTATTTTCCCAATGAGAGTCCTTTGGGACGTCATATTGCATTTGCTGGCGTGCCCGTCGAAAAGGGCGGACGAGAGATTGTCGGAGTCGTTGGAGATATGAAATTCGAGAGTCTTGAAGCCGAGGAGCCTCTGGAAATATACGCGCCCTACACCCAGAACCCAAACACTTACGCTAATCATTTAGTCGCTGTCTGCCTGGCGGATGATCCGCAGAGGCTTGCTCCGATGATTCGGGACGTATTTAAGGCGGCGGATCCCAATCAACCTGTATTCAACGTCCGTACAATGGAGGATAGATTAACCGGGTCGATTAAACCTCAAAGGTTCACGATGATGTTACTCGGCATTTTTGCTTCGATTGCCCTGATACTCGCGGTAGTCGGAATCTATGGCGTGATGGCCTATTCCGTATCGCAACGAACACACGAGATTGGAATCAGAATGGCGCTTGGGGCTCAGGCAAGCAAAGTTCTGGCACTTGTCATCGGACAGGGAATGAGCCTGGTTCTGATAGGTGTGGGATTGGGGTTGATAGGAGCACTAGGCCTGCATTCCGTTATGACCACGTTACTGTTCGGCGTCAGCAGCACTGATCCACAAACGGTCTTTGGAGTATCTGCAATCCTTAGTCTCGTCGCATTATTGGCAGTCTTTGTACCAGCCCGGAGGGCAACCAAAGTCGACCCGATGATCGCGCTTCGATATGAGTAGAGCCTTATTTCGCGGGTTTTGACTGATCGATTTCGAATGTCACGATCATATTCGCGAAATCGACGGACAGTTTTGACAGGTTGCGTAAAAACTGCTGGCCTAACGCCGCGCCGAACTGAACTCCGGTCCTCTTGCTTACATCGTCCAGCTTCTGGGATATATCGACATTCGGTGAAGCGATTTCCTGGCCGCCGAAATTCAGAACCATGCTCTTAACGTAATTTGCATCGCCGCTTTTCACTATCTCTTCGGGTTTGAAGTTATTGTTCGCGAAATCGGCGGAGACGGTTGAATTAACCTGCCCTGTGGCAAGCAGCACCGATATGTTGGTATCCCCTATTGAAGCAGGTAACACAATCTTCCCGTTAATCAACTGGAATGGCAACCGAAGAGAAACCTTTGGCGCTGCGCCATTTAACTTAGGAGCAATCAGTCTTTGTGAAGAGTCCGCAAACGACGGAGGCGAGATCGTGAGCGTGTGATTCTGATAATCGAAAGTAACTACTGACGAACGCAGCCACGTCAGTCCTATGGCGCCGTCAATACCGGTTAGCTTCTTGTCTAAATCCTGTTCCAGCATGACACGATTCGCGGAAAGGACAGGGATATTGGTGACAGTTAAATCACCGACTCGAAGATTGCCCGAAATGCCGATTCCCAGGTCAGCGCCGTGCTCGGCAATATGAGTAGTGAACTTCGTTGCTTTTATCTTTGAAATCGAGTCTGAATCGTAATAGACGAAGTTCTGAATTGTCATATCAACCAGGAGCTTCACCGTAATGCCATTTGCTACCGCAGTGATAACGGGGACGTTCTGTGAAAAATCGAATGGAATTGAAATCGTCGAAGGTCCTGAGACTGCGAATGGGGTGGCCTGCCCTAGACTACGAAGCGGGGGTATAGCGAAAACATCCAGGCCCGACAGAAGATTTTCAGGATAACCTGTCTGTTTGAACGAAAGAAACTTTTCATAAGCGTCAGCCGCTTCGGAACAGCGGCCTTCATTTTGAAAAACGACTCCCATCCAATAATAGGCACGCGCGGTTTGCGGCGCGGCGGCAATGGCATCGCGCAGGTAGGAAAGAGCTTCACTGTTTTCGCCACGGCTCAGCTTCATTACCGCCAAACCGACCAGGGCTCGCGCGTTTTGCTGATCCAGACTTAACGCTCTCAAATAATGCAGTCCCGCATCATTTAAATCGCCTCCGCGAAACAGCGCGTCGGCATAGATCGCAGTTGCGTCCGCCGAAGTCGATCGTATCCGCATCGCCTTCATTGCGGTATCTCTGGCGCCTTTCCAATCGTCCAGTTTCAGCAAAGTCTCTGCCAGTCCGGTTCCTGCCTCGAGTGAGGTCCCGCTCATAAAAGCCAGCTCAAATTGCTCTTTCGCTTTTTTATAGTCTCCTTTACTGAAGGCTTCTTCTGCGATTTGCAGCGGCGATGGAGCATCCTGCTTTGCCTGCGATCCCAGCGTAAACAAAAGACTGATTAGAGTAAGGCCAGTTAACAACGCGCGGCTGTATTTCGGTTTCACGGCGCTCCTATCGGAAATAAGTTTATCTGCTTGGCAGAGAATTTTATCTATGCAGGAATTCTAGCGGAAATAACGCGGTTTGCTACCGTTTCCGAGCTCACAGCTCTTCAATACGTTTTCGGACTGTTTGGTTTGCGCTTAAATACGGTCTAATGGCCAACGTAACAAAACTGCTGGACCTGCTGAAACAGTTGAGTGCAGTATTGATCGCCCGGCGCTCGCTTCTGGCACTGCTGCTTTAACCACGTAGAACTGTCGAGAATTGAGGTAGGTTTTGGAACGCTGGCGCAGAAGTTTGGTGTCGATTTACTGTTATCGAGGCAGCTTCTTAAAAAGACTCCATTCGAGATTGCGGAGCCAAAGCTGTTGTCTTCTTTCTCCTTCTCAAAAGCCTTATCAACACAGCCATCATTGTCGGTTGTTCTGCCGTATTTCTTTCCCTCGTCCATAGCCTTCTGAGGGCCTTCGACAAATTGCTTGCTTAATTGATCCTTGTGGCTGACAAACCAGTAAGCAGCCAGAGCGACACAAACGATGACGATCAAGACGACACTCACAACTATACCGATGACGACTTTTGCAACAGGAGACATACAAATCCTCGCTTTCAACGTTCCTGGATAGTCTTAACTCTGCATCATAACCCAGTACGATAAGAATCGGGAAATCGTTTACTGAAAACAGAAAATGACAAGCAGCGATTTCCGAAACCATAGTATGATCGTGGGCAGTTTAGATTTAGCAAGGATCGATTTATGTTCAAAAAGGTTCTGATTCTCTCCGCTTCGGCCGGTGCTGGACATCTTCGCGCAGCCGAAGCTATTGAGCACGCATTCATTGAATCGAACGCGGCCGAGGAAGTTCGCAACGTCGATACCCTGCAATTCACAAATAAAGTTTTTAGGAACCTTTATTCCAAAGCGTACATCGATGCGGTGAACAAAGCGCCGGACTTTCTCGGGTGGCTTTACGATCACATGGATAAACCGTGGAAGAACGAACGGCGGCGGCTGGCATTAGATAAATTAAATACCCGGCCGTTTGTAAAAATGTTGAAAGAATATCAGCCGGACATCACCGTCTGCACACATTTCCTGCCAGCGGAGATTATCTCGTGGCTTTCAGCAAAAGAAAACCTTAACTGTCCGCAGGCAATTGTAGTCACCGATTTCGATGTTCACGCATTCTGGTTAGTCCGTCATTATTTGCACTACTTCGTCGCTTTGGACGAGACTCGCTGCCATATGGAAAAACTTGGAATTTTACCGGACAAAATCACTGTTTCCGGGATTCCAATAGATACGGTTTTTGCCAGACCGAAAGATAGGGTGCAGATGCGCTCCAGGCACGGACTGAAGCCCGACCTGACAACAATCCTGTTGTCCGCCGGAGGTCTCGGTGTAGGTCCGATTGAGCCGCTGATCAAAACGTTATTGGAACTGCGCCATCCCGCCCAGATCATCGCCATCTGCGGTCGCAACGAAGAACTAAAAACGAACCTGGATAAGATGAAGCCATCAGAAAATGTCGGTTTAAAGATCGTGGGCTTTACGAAAGAGATGGATGAGCTGATGGCGGCTTCGGACATTCTGCTGGGCAAACCAGGCGGACTTACCACGTGCGAAGCTCTCGCGCGGGGTTTAGTGTTCGTGATAGTCAATCCAATACCCGGCCAGGAAGAACGCAACTCGGATCATTTGCTTGAAGAAGGCGTGGCGATTCGCTGCAACAATCTTCCTACGCTCGCATACAAGATCGACAGATTGCTTGATGATAAGGATCGCTTCGCAAACATGCAGGCGCAAGCGAAGCGGCTGGCGCGACCTCGCGCAGCGTTTGATGTGGTGAACACATTGCTCACGCTCCAGCGCAAAAGTTCATCAGATGTGTAAGATTGCTGAACGTGGTAATATGGTTTAGAAGAAGTTGATTTATGTCTATAACATTAAACATTCCGGCAGAGATCGAGCGCCAGTTGCAAGCGGAATGGGGAAACCTGTCGCGCCGCGCATTGGAAGCGTTAGCTATCGAAGGATACCGCTCAGAGGCGCTAAGTGTCGGCCAGATAGCGGAAATGCTGAATCTGTCTATTTTGGAAGCGGAATCTTTCCTGAAAGAGCGCGGAGTTGATCTTCTCTACAGTGATGAAGATCTTCGTCAGGATATAGTCGCTAATGATCGAGTTCTGCCGGGATGATTGTCGTCTCTGATACTACTCCCCTGAATTATCTAATTCTAATCGATCAGGCTGACATTTTGCGTCGTCTGTATAAGCGGGTGATTATCCCATTGGCGGTCCATAACGAACTGAAAAATCCCAGAACCCCTCAAAAAGTACGAAATTGGACGAAGCATCAACCAGAATGGTTGGAGATGCGAACAGTTCAGGCACTCAATCTATCCTTGGGATTGGGAGCTGGTGAACGAGAGACCATAGCACTCGGATTGGAATTAAAGGCAGATCTGCTTCTAATGGATGATATCAAGGCAAGGCGCGCGGCTCTCGAGTATGGACAGAACGTTACCGGTACCTTAGGCGTCTTGGCTGTCGCAACAAAAAAAGGATGATCGATGATTTACCCACCGTGATTGATAAACTGAGGAAAACCAGTTTCCGAGCATCAGAAAAGCTCTTGCAACAATTTCTGGATTCCCAGAAAACCGATGGGCAGAAGTAGATTATCAATTATTGAATTACTCCAGCGGCCGGCGGTAAGCTCACCTTGCCTCACTGTTAAATAACCTGTTAAAGTACCCGTCGAAATATTTGACTCTTTCAGAAACAGGAGATATCGGATGTTCGCTGTCATTATGGCTGGTGGGTCAGGCACAAGGTTCTGGCCGGCAAGCCGCGAACGTCTCCCTAAACAATTTCTGAACATAACCAGCGCGAATTCTCTGCTGGAAGATACCGCCAACCGAATCAGCCCCTTAGTCAACAAAGAGGATATCTATGTAGTCGTCGGCAAAAACCACGCGAAGTTGACTGATAATCTTATCGGTGGAATGGGCGTACATATACTGACAGAGCCGATAGGTCGCAACACTGCCGCGGCAATCGGTCTTGCCGCTGTTCATATTGCCAGGCTCGACGAAAACGCGCCCATGTTTGTGCTGCCATCCGACCATTTCATTGCGGACACGGATGGTTTTATAAAAGTTTTAAGGGCAGCAGCGGAAGCTGCGAAATCCGGTTCAATCGTCACTTTGGGAATTACGCCAACCCGTCCAGAGACCGGCTACGGGTATATAGAATCAGGCAAGGCCGAGGGTGAGGCACTGTCGACTCCGTTTTTCGCGGTGAATCGATTTGTTGAAAAGCCCGATCTGGAGACCGCACTCAAATATCTGGCCAGCGGCAATTACTTTTGGAATAGCGGCATCTTTATTTTTACGCCAAAGACGATCCTCGCGGAAATTGAACGAAGCTTGCCGAATTTGTACGCCGGACTTCATACAATCGCCAAGGCCATTGGCAAAGACAGTTACGATCGAGTGCTTGAAAGCGTTTATTCCGACTTGGAATCGGTTTCCATCGATTATGGAGTGATGGAGCGAGCTAAAGCACCAATAAACGTATTCAAAGCCGATTTTGGCTGGAGCGATGTCGGAAGCTGGCAGGCTCTATATGAACTGAGACGAGAAGAATACGACGACCAGCAGAATTTGTTGCTCGCGGACGCCCTCGCTATCGATTCAAAGAACAACCTGGTTTATTCAAACAAGGAGCGCCTGATTGCATTGCTCGGTGTTGAGGGGCTGGTCATAGTTGATACGCCCGATGGACTATTAATAGCGGATATGAATCGCTCGCAGGATGTGAAGAAATTTCCTGAGATGTTAAAACGCGCCGGGCGAAGCGGACTGTATTGAGGAGGCAATTATGAACCCGCAGATCTTTCGCGAATATGACATTCGCGGAGTTGTCGACCGCGATCTGACTGACGATGCCGTTTACGATCTGGCGCGAGCGCTTGGAACTTATTTTCGAAACAACAGCGCTCGCAGAATCAGCCTTGGTCGGGACGCGCGTGAAAGCTCTCCGCGATTTCGCGATTTGATGATTCGCGGACTGAACGAAACCGGGTGCGACGTTCTGGATGTCGGAATGGTGCCGACTCCTGTCCTCTATTTCACAATGTTCACACAATTGGTCGAAGGCGGCGTGATGATCACCGGCAGTCACAACCCGGCCGACAATAATGGTTTCAAAATCTGCCTGGGCAAAGGCACCATCTTTGGCGACGATATTCGTCAGATCCGAGATATTGCTGAATCAGGAAAATTCGCCAGCGGCGCCGGCTCTGCGGAAGAACGTGATGTGATACCGGAATACAGCAGTTACATTGCGTCAAATGTGAAGCTCGGTTCCCGACCGCTGAAAGTCATTGTCGACAGTGGCAACGGAATGGGAGGTTATGTCGCCGTTCCGATCTATCGCCAATTAGGCTGCGATGTCATTGATCTGTTCACTGAACCGGACAGCCGTTTCCCGAATCACCATCCCGATCCGACGGTAGTCGAGAACATGAGATTCGCCGTTGACGCAGTGAAAGAGCACAAAGCCGATCTGGCAATAGCATTTGATGGTGATGCCGACAGGATTGGTGTTGTCGACGAGCATGGCCGAATAATCTGGGGCGATCAACTGATGATCATTTATGCTCGGTCGATTCTAAAGAAAAACCCGGGCGCAACGTTTATTGCTGAGGTCAAATGCTCTCAAACTCTCTTCGATGACATTAAAAAACACGGCGGGAAGCCGATTATGTGGAAGGTCGGGCATTCGTTAATCAAAGCCAAAATGAAAGAAACGGGAGCGGCGCTCGCGGGTGAAATGAGCGGTCATCAATTTTTCGCCGATCGGTATTTTGGATATGATGACGCACCTTATGCAGGCGCACGGCTGCTGGAGATTTTGTCGAATACGGATCAACCGCTATCCGCGCTTCTCAGTGATCTTCCTCCGACAGTGAATACTCCGGAAATCAGAGTTGATTGTCCTGACGACAAAAAGTTCGACGTGGTTAAGCAACTGACCGACGAATTTCGCAAAACAAATGAAGTCATAGACATCGATGGTGCGCGCATTCTTTTTGAACATGGATGGGGATTGATTCGTTCATCTAATACACAGCCTGTTCTGGTGCTTAGATTCGAGGCTGACAACCAGCAGCATCTCGACGAGATGCGGCAATTGGTTGAATCAAGGCTGAGCGGGCTGATAGCATAGCTCTCGCTGAGGGCTATCGGAAATTCGCATGCCAAAGAATTGTCCAAATTGTCACACGCAAAACATCGACGGAGCCCGGTTTTGCCGACAATGTGGAACTGTATTGCAGGAAACCCGGCCTGACTTCAAAACGCAAGTGGACACGTCGCCCATTCGCGAAATGTTCCCTCCAATTTCGACACCTGACATTTCGCCGTTACCGGATTACGGTCCGATTTTTCAGCAGCCTTACACCCCGGTTCCGACTGCGCCACTGGCAGGATTCTGGATTAGATTCCTGGCATATTTTCTCGATGGCATCATTCCATCAGTGCTATTGGCTATTGGATATGCTTTCCTTGTGGGATCTGGAATGAACAATGAGGGACCTAGTTTCGAAGGATCAATGGCATTTCTGGGGTGCGCGCTTGGGGCACTGATCTTTGTTCTATTCAACACCTATTTACAGGGCAAAAATGGAGCCACGATCGGGAAAAGTATGGCGGGGCTGAGGTGTCTGGGGAACGACGGGTTGCCGCTGGGATTCGGCAAATCATTTCTAAGAGAATTGGTTAAACACCTGATAGCGCAATCGTGCGTTATCTTCCTGTTTATTGATAATCTGTGGATGCTCAGTGATCCTGAAAAACAAACGCTCCACGACAAGGTCGCCAATAGCCATGTATACAAGATATAATCTGAATCGTTAAAAGCATGGCATCCTCGCAACCTTCCAAGTCAGTACCTCAAATTAACAACTTTGCGTTTCTGGATCGATCGGGAACCTTTGTTGTTGCGGGTTTCGCTCTGCTGGCTGCTGCGATTTCTCTCTGGTATTTCTATTCTCACGGTTGGGCGAATATCTATGGTGATGGAATTTCGCGGCTGAACGGAACCCGCAAACTGCTTGACTGGGATTATCCCGATTTGTGGTCACGGTATTTACAAATCGGAACCCCTTGGTTGCCGCTGCCGTATTTCGTGATGGCCCCATTTGTCTCGATTGAGCGATTGTGGCGCACCGGTCTCGCTGGCAGTATTGTTTCCGGTATCTCTTTCATCATTACCGCAATAATTGTTTATAAGCATTCCGGTCTCATCTATCGGTCTGAACGAAACCGATATCTTTTTGGGCTGGTTTCCACGCTGGTTTTTGTTCTTAATCCCAGCATGCTTTACATGCAGACGACACCAATGACCGAGTCGCTTTTTATCTGCACTCTTGCCAGTTCAATCTATTTCTTACAGAAATGGGCATTCAATTATCAGCTAAAGACGTTGCTGGCATCGGCCGTTTGTCTAGGTTTAGCAGAGCTGACCCGATACGAAGCCTGGTCGCTTGCACCTTTTGCGGGGCTGGTCGTCTTGCTGCTATCTAACCGCGTGGGTTGGCGCAAGGCAATTGACGGCGCGATTTGGGGATCGATTGTCGCAGCAGTATGGATCTACTGGTTCTGGCATAACTGGGCGATTTCAGGGAATGCGCTCGAGTTTTACAACGGTTATTATTCGGCCAAAATGATCTACGCGCGGCAGAATGTCCATCCGATTACGACTCATAGTCTGTTGTGGACATCGATTGAGGGCCTTGGCGCGGTATTGTCTTGCGCCGGGGTCGTCGCGACGATTCTCAGCATTACTGGACTAGGCAGTTTCCTGGTACACAATCGTCGAAAACTGATTTCATATCTACCGACTTTCCTTTACCTGTTTCCTCTACTCTTTCATCTTTATAGTCTCTACACCGGCAATATCAGAGTTCAGGTGTTTCTCGGACTTGAAAACGTTCGCTACGGACTGCCTTACCTTGTACCGATAGCTCTATTTATCCCTGCTGTTGCATACGTCTATTCCCGCAGGGAAATAATTCCCTTGATGGCAACCGCGGGATTGATTCTGATCGGTTACATCGGAATCTGGGCTGACGGAATTCATTCGATCAAGGTATTTCAGGAACCGTACGCGTCGAACTACATCAATCCTGAATGGCAGGCGCGGTATGGGGTCGCGGATTATATAGCCAAACATTTACCGCAAGGGCGAACACTCCTGGATGTTCAAGCGGAAGGCATAGTGGCACCATCCGGTCTTCGGTTCCGCGACCTGGATTATTACCTTAACGAGCAATGGAAACCTGACAGCTTTTCAGCGCTGACAAACGATAAGCAAATGATAGTCGTTCAGGATCGTTCGAATTTGGCCGCTGCTTTGCGCGACCCTCAAGTCAACCAATTATTTCAACAGGTCTACAGTGCTGGTCGAGAGACCTCTTTCAGTGTCTGGCAAAGAAAACCAGGCAATTAACCAAGCCGCCTTTTCCGAACATTAATTCCGCGATTCGTGACATTTATGTGAATTTTTTGTTGCATAGAATTTACCGAAGATCGAATCATCTGTTAACCCGGACTGTGATAGATTACGTTTTCGTTTTGCAGTCCAAAGATTTTTATCTTTTGTCTCTAACAATACCGGAAAAGCCTTACCGCCGGTAATTAAACGGTTCACGAACTGCGGGCTCTGTTTTCGTGAACCAGGTGCTCTATGCAAATCGCTTTTGATTTGAAGGCGATTGTTTAGTCAGAGCAATCAATTACTCCCTGTTTTTGCCCTAACAGCAGTCGATTACCGGAGGTGAAGCGTGTCAGCTTTTTCATTCCTGGATCGCGAGCACACAGTAGCAGGACCCGGATTCACGCGTTGGCTGGTGCCGCCCGCAGCTTTGGCTGTTCATCTGGCGATTGGTCAGGCCTATGCCTTCAGCGTATTCAACAAACCTCTCAGCCAGATGATCGGCATCACGAAATCACTGGACGGCGTCGATTGGAAAATCTCGGACCTTGGCTGGATCTTCAGCACGGCAATCGTTGTCCTGGGACTGTCGGCCGCTATATTCGGCAAATGGGTTGAACGGTCAGGTCCGCGCAAAACGATGCTTGTCGCGGCGTGCTGTTTCGGCGCGGGGTTTATGATTGCCGGCTTTGGCGCCAGCATTCATTCGCTGCTGGTAATCATCTTTGGATACGGCGTTGTCGGTGGAATCGGTCTGGGTCTTGGTTACATTTCACCTGTTTCGACGTTGATCAAATGGTTTCCCGATCGACCTGGAATGGCGACAGGTATGGCCATAATGGGATTCGGCGGCGGAGCGCTGATCGGCTCGCCCCTGGCAACAAATCTGATGGCCAAATTCGCAACACCGCAATCTACCGGCGTTGTTCCGACCTTTTATGCAATGGGCGCCATATATTTTGTGTTCATGTTGATGGGTCCGCTGGTCGTTCGGGTGCCGCCGCCAGACTGGAAGCCCGAAGGGTTCGTGCCACCGGTGAAATCTGAAAAACTGGTAACCACCGGCCAGGTGGTCGCGGACGAGGCCATCAAGACTCCGCAATTCTGGCTCTTATGGTTAGTCCTGTTTCTAAATGTGACCGCTGGCATTGGGGTTCTCGGACAGGCGTCATTAATGCTGCAGGAAATTTTCTCAGGCAGACTGACGACTGGAATCACCGACCAGAAAGCAGCGCTGGCCGCGGTGACGGCGGCGGGCGCGGGATTTACGGCTTTGCTGAGTCTGTTCAATATTGCTGGCAGATTTTTCTGGTCATCGCTTTCGGATTTCCTGGGGCGCAAAAATGTTTACATGATCTATTTTGCGCTGGGAGCTTTGACTTACGCATTGATCCCGACGCTGGGTAAATCGGGAAACATCATTCTGTTTGTGCTGACGTTCGGGGTGATTCTGAGCATGTATGGCGGTGGTTTCGCAACCATTCCTGCTTATCTTCGCGATCTGTTTGGAACGATCCAGGTCGGAGCAATTCATGGTCGCCTGCTGACGGCGTGGTCGGCAGCCGGAATAGCCGGCCCTTCGCTGGTGAACTACATTCGCGAATATCAGATCAATCACGGAGTCGCAAAGGCAGATTCATATAATTTCACGATGTACGTAATGGCCGGTTTGCTGGTGATCGGTTTTATCTGCAACTTCCTGGTTAGCCCTGTCGAGCAGAAGCACTATCAAAAATCGGAAGGGAAAATGGCATGAGCAAAGATCGAATAAGCGGAAACACCATTATCATGCTTGTAATCGCCTGGTTGTGGGTCGGCATTCCTCTGGTTTGGGGAATCTATCAGACGTACCTGAAATCCGTGGCGCTATTCAAATAAGAGAATTCACCACAGAGTCACAGAGACACGGAGGTAAGAATCAGATATTAAAATCCTTCCTGTCTTTCTCTGTGCCTCTGTGGTGAAACTCTTCATTTACGCTCGAACGCCGCCGTCGGCATGCTCGTAATCAAATCTCGTTGATTGTTCTTTGGCAAGCTCGATAGTGATAATCACGAATTTTGATGTAGGAGTATTACTCTTTTCCGCCACGCTTCCTATCGGAACCAAAACATTCGTTTCTGGAAAATAAGTCGCCGCGCATCGACGTGGAATGTCATAGGGAACGACCATGAAATGGTGAGCGTGACGCTGCCCATCTTCGTAATGACTGGTCAGATCGACGATGTCGCCCTCTTTCAAATTCATTTCGCGCAGGTCTTCTCTATTGAGGAAAATAACTCGACGTCCGTTATGAATCCCGCGATAACGATCATCAAGACCATAAATCGTCGTGTTGAATTGATCGTGGCTGCGCACGCTCATCATAATAAACTGGCCAGGTAAAAGTTTATGGCGGGGTATGTCGTGAACTGTAAAATTTGCCCTGTCGTTTGCAGTTTTGAAAACTCCGTCCCGAGCCGCGTTCGGCAAATAAAAACCACCAGGTTGACGAACGCGTTTATTATAGTTTTCAAATCCGGGTACAACCCGTTCAATCGATTCGCGGATCCGGTCATAGTTTGCAATCATCGACTTCCAGTCGATGGTCGTTCGGTTGCCAAGCGTCGCTATCGCAAGATTTGCCAGTATCCACGGTTCGCTTCGAAGCTCTTCAGAGGCAGGCTGCAAAATACCTCTGGACATTTGAATCACTCCCATCGAGTTCTCAGTTGTGACGAACTGATCGCCTTCTGATTGCACATCGACTTCGGTTCTGCCCAGGCACGGAAGTATCAGAGCCTGTTCGCCGGTGATTAAATGTGCGCGATTGAGCTTCGTAGAAACGTGAACGGTCAACTGACATCGGCGCAGCGCTTCAGCCGTGTAATCGGTATCCGGAGTCGCGGAAAGAAAGTTTCCGCCCAACGCGAAAAAGACTTTTCCTTTTCCTTCGTGCATCGCCTTGATCGCATTGACCGTATCGTAACCGTGACGACGTGGCGGCTCGAAATCGAATTCTTTCGCCAGGGCATCCAGAAGCGCGGGTTTTGGTTTTTCCCATATACCGACGGTTCGATCTCCCTGCACATTAGAATGTCCCCGCACCGGGCAAAGCCCTGAACCCGGCTTGCCAATCTGTCCCAGCATCAAATGCAGGTTAACAATCTCCTGAATTGTACCCACGGCATTTTTGTGCTGAGTCAATCCCATTGCCCAGCAGGTAATCAAACGATCCGTACTCAACATGATCTCAGTCGCCTGTCGAATCTGTTCGCGCGCGATGCCACTCTCTTCAACAATCACATTCCAATCGGCCTCGCGAAGGGCGCTGATAAATGCATCAAAACCCGCGGTCTTATCCTTGATGAAGCTATGATTCAGAACCTGTCCGGGACGCTTGCTCTCTTCTTCCAGCACCTGTTTCATTATGCCTTTCATAAGAGCAGCGTCGCCGTTGATTCGCACCTGCAGGAAAAGATCGCTGAGTGAAGTCCCCTTGCCAAGAATGCCGCTTACTTCCTGCGGATGTTTGAACCTCATCAAACCGGCTTCGGGCAACGGATTCGCGCTGATTATTTTGCAGCCGCCTCGTTTAGCTTTCTCCAGGGCCGTGAGCATGCGAGGGTGATTGGTGCCGGGGTTTTGGCCGACAAGGAAAAGCACCCCGGCCGTTTCGACATCTTCCAGCTTAACGGTTCCCTTGCCGATGCCAATTGTTTCATTCAAGGCAGAGCCGCTGGATTCGTGGCACATATTGGAGCAATCCGGCAGATTGTTCGTGCCGAATTGACGAACGAAGAGCTGATATAAAAACGCAGCTTCGTTGCTGGCGCGACCGGATGTATAAAAGATCGCTTCATCCGGTGACGAGAGCGCATTCAGTTCTCCTGCAATCAGAGCAAAAGCTTCTGTCCAGCCTATCGGTTCATAGTGGGTGGCGTTGTGGCGAAGCACCATCGGATTTGTGATACGGCCCTGTTTCCCAAGCCAGTAATCGGATTTCTGCGCAAGGTCAGCGATGCTCCATTGGCCGAAAAACTCTGGCGTAACGCGCGAGAGTGTGGCTTCGTCGGCAATAGCCTTGGCGCCATTTTCGCAGAACTCTGCTGTATGGCGCTCACCGTCTGGATCCGGCCAGGCGCAACTGGAGCAGTCGTAACCGTCCTTCTGATTCAATTTTAATAACGTCTTCGCGCTGCGCAACACGCCCATCTCGCCGATGGCGTGTTTCATCGAGGCAATGATGGCAGGCACACCCCCAGCGTAATTTTGGGGAGCAGTAATTTTTATCTCAGTAATCTCATCGAGAGAAAACTTCGGCTCCAGTGGTTCCTCTGAGCGCACTCGTTGCGCCACTGCGCCATGTTGTTCCCGTTTTTCCTCCACAGTGCCCAGCCTTAATGATGATGTTCGAGAATCGTTGCGTGGACCGTTGCGAAAATCATGGTAACGCGATTTTACGGCAGGCGTCTACGTTTTTGGCAACTATAGTGTTCTGATAGCGATGTAGCCGTACAAGATAGTGAAGAAGGCGAATAAAACAGTGAGACCGCAATATCCCAGTTTCAACCACCAGGCGCTCAGGTGCTCCTTAACATCAAATATGGCCTGGAGCCCGAGACGAATGCCCCAGAAAACCGCGATGTATGCGCAGACGCCGCGGGCAAGACCGCTGCCACTGGCAAGTTCCTTAGCGTTGAAAAGACTGATCAGGCTGAATGCGATAATAGACAGTACAACATAGCCGCCGTATACCCAATACATTTGGCGATGCAATCGAGAAAGAACAGCAAGCTCAGTCTTCCACTTTAATTGAAATGGCACCAGCGACGAGGCGATCAGAATGAATAGCTGTCCCGCTCCGGCGATATAGATCAATGTGACCAAACTTAATTTCACCGTTGCCTCCGGCTGCTAATTTTTGAGCGCGCCAAGTGCCTGCAGAAACGGAATAATTATGTTTCTAATGAACGGCGGATGGAATAATCCGTACGCCGGCAGAATCAGCGCCGCCATGGTAAAGAGCCAGCCGCGCCAGCCTCGCATTAATCCTATCGTCCGGCCGAAAGACGAGCGCTCAATAAAGATCGCCAACGATTGCGCGACGAAGAATATCGTTGGCCCACCATAGCCTCCGCGAGCGGGCACTGAGATTACAAGATCGTGAACCAATCCGCTGAATATGAAGCCCGCGATAATTGCCCATTTCGGGCCGATACTGGAACTCAACGGTTTGAAAAGAAAGCGGTGAGTCAAATCACGAAATGCCGTGTTCCATCGTCGACCCCAGAACTCGCTGACGCTGGTGGACAGCAATGGCGATTTCATTAATGGCCGCGCGTCGATTCCTACCGATCGCCACACGCAACTGAGCAAATGAAGCGAACCCAAATGAAGAATAAAAATCAATCCAATCATTCCGAGCCAGCCACGCAGGATGACCTGATCGACTGAAACGCGTGGTGCGATGATCCACAACGTAAAAACGCCAATGATGATCTTGATAAACGCCGACAACCATTCACGCGCAGAGGGACGGGCATCTTTAGGCAATCGTTGCGCGCTGAGAAACGCCTTTGCATCGAGTCCCGGCCAGGCCAAAAGATACCCTGCATGTTGCCACCATTTTGCATCGGGCGCAGGAGTGCGCCGCCAGGTCAGCCATTTGCAGCCTGCAAAAATTACAAACGCCAGCAGCCACATAAAAGCCCAGCGTGGCCACGTGCCGGGCGTAAGGATCAATACTGCCGCGGGAAACACAATTAACGGCGCCCAGCCTTGATAGGCAGGAATCGCTCGTTTCGCTGTTTGTAGCTTGGCTGCCACTACCATGTGTTACGTAATTGAGATCCGAAGCGGCCTTAAAAAACTCTTCAAAGAACATATCGGCACGATGACAAAAATAAAGGCCTGCCCTTTCGAGCAGGCCGGCAGTTTAACTGTGAACCAAAAAAAACCTAGTTGCCCTTCTTCGCGATGGCTGCGGCTCCGTTTTCAGCAGTGAGCTGACCACCCATCCGCTCCTTGAACAGATTCAATAACAACAGCTGTCCGATGCCGCCGGAATCGCCATTACCACCGGATGCCATCACATCCGGAGTGATACGTATCCCGCCAGAGCCGATCACTTTTAAGGTCTCGATCAAAGCAACCCCTTGTGGACCAAGAGCCGCAACTTGCTCGTGATAGGCAACACCCTGGGCTTCACCCATCAGGCGGACCTTTTCAGCCTCAGCCTTACCGGTTGCCAGAATGTAATGCGCCTCACCATCTGCCTGGTTCTTACGCTGCTCTGATTGCTTAGCGGCGATTTCGACACCCACTGTCGCGTGCATCAGGTCTTTCTGATTGTCGGCGTGGGCCTTTGTTCTCTCCAGTTGGATGCGCTTCTCTTCGGCTTCGCGCTGTGCGTCGAACATGCCCTGTTTCTGTTCAGCCAGGATCTTCTCTGTCTGCGTCTTCATCAGTTCTTCCGGAAGGTGAATATGACAGATCAGAACATTCACGACATCGACATGATATTTGAGCAGATGCGCCCTTACCTTGGCTTCAGCTCGTTCCTGTTCCTCGTGACGGTTTTGCAGATACGCCATCGCCGATGACTCCGACGCCTGGTTACGGAAAATCGAGTCAATCAGCGGGTGCATCACATTTTGAACCAATCGGTCTATCGAGCCGATTTTGGCAACCATGAACGGCGCGTCTTCCGGTTTCACGCGAAAGACTACGCGAACTTCGAGCTGCATCGTAAAGCCGTCCTTGGAAATCACCTCGAATGGGTTAAACGTGTTCGCGGTATCTTCAGTTGTCCATTCGACCGTCTGGTTTGTTGTGGGTAATACGATGGGACTTACAGCCAGAGTGTTGACGTAATAGCGTCCCGGACCCACGACCGTCTCCTGTATGCCGCGATAGCCGTCAGGTACCACGTATGCCTCGTGGGCTCCTTCATCAAGGCGTCGATCAGCCGGGTCGCCAGCCATCAACTCCTCTTTAATCTCTTCCATGTTTCGAGAGTCGTCCAGTTTGTCCAGTTTGGCGACGATCGTAGCGACTTGCTCTTTTTCCTCGCGCTCCATTCTTTCCCGGACTTTGTCCGCCATCCGTTTGCGCACATCTTCGGATGGATCTTTGCCGACGTTCGAAACAATTACCGCGACCTCGCCGGGCTTTACTTCCTTGGCGCTTTCCGGGATTACCTTAAAGAGCAAAGGATTGATGTAGTAAGTGCCAGGCAGCAGGATATCCTTTTGCGGCCCGCGCTGTCCGTTCCGGCCTATGAATTCGTGTCCATCCTGAAAGTTATCATGCCCTTCGACAGGCTCGGCCACGTAATTCTTTGGATTGAGCGGCGCGCCGTCCAGCGCTTCAACCAGTCCAATCTGATTCTCACTGATGACCGTCGCATTCCAAAGTTTGATCGTGAAAAGCCCTGGTTTCATAATCCGCTTGTCTTCCAGAGAGACCGAATCCGTCAGAATCCTGTATGTGCCCGGCGTCAGGATATCGACCTGCGGTCCCTTTTGTCCGCCGGAGGCAATAAACTGCTCAGCGTTCTGAAAATCCAGGTGGCCTTCGATTGCCTTAGCAAGCAGTCTGCCCGAGTCCAGCGGAGCGCCGCCAGCAGCGGTAACGATTCCCACTTGACCCTGTGGAATAACAGTCGTCTTGGCTACAGAAACCCTGAACAGATAGGGGTGAATCGGCCACAGTCCCGGCGGCAGCGCGCGTAACTGGATGCCTTTCACACCGCCGCGTTTGATAAACGCGATCGGATCCTGAAAATTATTATGAGCGTTTTGCGCGCGATCCGGCGCGAACATCAGCCCCGGAGGCATCGGCTCGCCGTCTACTGCTTCGATAATGCCGAGCTCGTCAGAGCCGACCTCGATAAGCGGCACTTTTTTAACAACACGTTCGAACGGGTATCGAATAAAGTGAAGCCCTGGTTTCAGCACATCGGCCTGAATTCCAACTTCTCCTTCGGTTGCCACGACTCGACCCGGAGGCATCTTTGCCCCGACGTAACGCCGTTCCTTGATCGCGATTTCGCGCGCACCGACGTTGACCAGAACGCGGCTCAATATGATGAGCAATACAATCAGGGCGATGAACCCAAGGAAAAGGAACGGAAGAATAGTTTCCAAACTGGAATTGTTCATAATTGTCCTCGATTTAATATCGGACTGTTAGAGATGCTTTTCAGTTTCTCATTAGAAGATGAGAGAGCACTTCTGAATAGAGCGATTAATGATCTCTCAATTGACAGCTCGACGATCTGCCGCGCTTAACTCGCGACGAGCTTCGGCAAGCTTGCGTTTCAACATAAACCCTGCGCCAGAGCTTCGCGCTTCCGCCGACAGTAACCAGTACTCGGCTTCAATAAGCGAGCGAAGCTCGTCCGCCGTCATCCTGAACGCATCATTGCGCCAGAACAACAGCGCCATTTCCACAGCCTCTTCATACGAATCAGCATCGTCCGAAAGAGCAGCGACACGCAGCATATCGGCAGTCAATCGGCGGCTGGGGGCGGATTGCCAGATTTCAATCAGGCTCTGCGCCAGATTTCTGTTCGAGCGCAGCCCGTCATTCTCAATGACGTAAGAGGCTAGAGATTTCAATTGCTCAGGCGATTCGGAAGCCCAGTCCGCCAGGGCATCCAGCACGTTATAATAAAGATTACGATCTCCCTTTTCATTTGCCTCGACCAGCGCAGTCATATCGCCTGAGCGTGCACGCGCAATTAGATCGCCAGGTCTTTCCGCTTCTTGTTCCTGCTTGTTCTTCAGCGGGCGTACACGCGCTTCAGATTTTTCCTCCACCGAAAAAAGTCCGCCGTGTCGCGCGGGAGTTATCTGGCTATCATTGGCTTTATTGGATAAGGTTCGCTGCCACTGATAAATCGCAAGTGCGACAATCGCGAGGAGGAGAATTGGTATAATGAAATAGGCGCTCATCTTTACGCCCTACGCTCGTCGCGGTTGATTTTCGACCTACTGCATTGCCGCGTTTCCGTGAGCGTATGCATTATAGTATACGAAATGCCGCGCAGGAAGTTCCGTCCACCGGTTTCGGTTTCGTTTGCAGGATTCGGAATTCGGCGAGTGACAGTCCGCTTGTAAGCCGTTCAACGGCTATGACTTCGGAGGGATCCATTCTTCTCCACGGCGGATTGCGTTTACGAATAAATATACAAGTCGTGCCGGTACGGGAATTCGATACTTGCTGCCGTCTTTTGGTCCTTGCCAGCAAGTTGATTGACAGTCTCCGGTAACGGCTGAATGAAGATTTGCTGGCGAAGCTGGTTCTGCGCTAACTTCACGACATAAGAATGCCGGGTGTGTCTCTAACCCTTTGAAACAGCTTCATAAAACTCATAATTGGTGGAACGCTCACTAATGTACGTTCCGTAACAACCGATAAGGGACGTGGGGTGGCAACTTGTGTAAGTTTCGGTTGCCTGACAAGCGGACACAAAACCGTTCGCAAAAATGGGGACAAAAACTACGAACAAGGAGGTTGTTTATGCGGCTTTTCTCGCGAAAAGGACAACCCAAACAGCAAGATAGTGAAGTTCTGTCCTCAAAACCGGTAAGAACAGTTACACCTGGAACAATTAACGTAAGCAATCCAGAGCTCCGAGAGAAAATCAATTATCATGGCTTAACCGAGAAGGATTTGGGTGTCATCAAATCCTGGCAGCCGACGTGCGAGAAATTCGTTGAGCCAATGATCGTGGAGTTCTATCGGCATGTAAGCGGGACGCCGAAAACACTTGGCATTCTTAATAAATATACAACCGTCGAAAAGCAAAGGCCACGCATAACCGAATACCTGCGTACGATGTTGAACGGACGTGTCGATGACGAGTACATTTCGTACCGAACGACGGTCGCGGTTGCACACGACAATATAAATCTGGATATGAACTGGTACATAGCGATGTACGAGATCATCAAACGCTTTATGTATGACGCGGTAAAAACAGCCGGAGCTTCGATGGATGAGTTGGAAGAATTTAGCGGAGCCTTTGGCCGACTGGTTCATCTGGATATGGCCCTTTGCTCCACTGCCGCCAGCGAATCACGGGCAAAACTGTTTGATGAGGCCACGCGGGTATTCGATCGAGTCGCAAAACAGGATCTGACCGCCAGAATTCAGGGAAATTTCAAAGGGGAATATGCAGCCCTCAAAAACAGCCTGAATGTTGCCCTGGACCAACTATCATCCGTGCTTCAACAGGTTTCCATCGCCGCGGGAGAATTTACTTCGGCAGCCTACCAAATTAACGAGAGCAGTCAGAGCCTTGCCACAGGATCATCGCAGCAGGCGGCCTCGGTCGAGGAAATGTCAAGCGGATCGCAGGAAATGGTTTCAATTGCCAGGAAAAACGCCGACAACGCCAGAGAAGCCAGGCGATTGACAGAGTCGGCGAACGAATGGACAACACGCGGGTTCGAAAGCATGCAAAAGCTGTCGGACGCCATCGACAAGATTAAATCGTCAGCAAAATCGACCGCAAAAATCGTCAAGACAATCGACGAAATCGCGTTTCAAACAAACCTGCTGGCCTTGAATGCCGCGGTCGAGGCTGCGCGCGCCGGCGATGCCGGTAAAGGCTTTGCGGTTGTGGCCGAAGAAGTACGAAATCTTGCAATCCGTAGCGCCGAAGCTGCCAAAAACACCGCCAGCCTGATCGAACAATCGGTAAAGAACGCCGAAAGCGGCGGCGGTGTAAACGAAGAGGTATTACACGACCTTTCCGAGATTAACAAACAGGTAGCCAAAGTTAGAGACGTTATGTCAGAAATTGAAGGCTCATCCGAGCAGCAGAAACATGGCGCGGATCAGATAAGCAAGGCGATAGACCGGGTAAGCATGGTGACTCAACAAACGGCTGCGGCTGCCGAGGAATCTTCCAGCGCGGCTCAGGAATTGAGCAGCCAGGCGGACGAACTGCACGGTTTGGTTGCGGAGTTCAAATTGGCTTCGAATCTCCAAAGACCGGTTGTAACAACCGCAGGATCATCTAACGGCTTTAAGGGAATTTCCTCGGATAAAATACACTAATCGAATTCACGATCGTGGCGGACCTGCATGGTCCGCCACAGGGTTCATTAAGCTCAAGGGGCAGTCGTGCTTGACATGGTCGTTGCTAGCGTCTCGTGTACTTTCAGCATCAACACTTCAGGCGTGAAGGGCTTCTGGACAAAAGGAACTTTCGCTTCCAGCACGCCCAGATGAACTATCGCATCATCGGTATATCCCGACATATACAACACTTTTATATTGCCATCGATTGTCATCAGCTGCTGGTATAATTCACGGCCACTTAAGCCAGGCATGATGACGTCTGTTATCACAAGGCGAATCTTACCCTGGTGTTCTCGATAAAGACTGATCGCTTTTTCAGGGTGATTTGCTTCCAGAACCGTAAATCCGTTTGCGTTCAGGATACGGCTGGCCAGTTTGCGCACGGAATCATCATCTTCCACCACCAGGATGGAACCCGACCCTTTCACTGGTTGACTCGCAACGGCATTGTTGTCTTTCGTCGCGGATTCGACCGTGCACGGCAGATGGATTTTAAACGTTGTGCCTTTTCCGACTTCGCTGTAAACCCGGACTTGGCCTCCGCTCTGTTTGACGATTCCGTAAACTGTGGCCAAACCGAGACCGGTTCCTTTGCCTTGCTCCTTGGTTGTGAAAAACGGCTCAAATATGTGATCAAGCGTTTCCTTATCCATGCCACAACCGGTATCGCTGACGGCCAGCATTACGTGACGACCCGAATGCGCGCTTGATTGTCCTTCGGCGTAGCTTTCGTCCAGGTCGACATTATGCGTCTCTATTATCAGTTTGCCACCGTACGGCATGGCATCCCGCGCATTAACTGCCAGGTTCATTAGAATCTGTTCGATCTGGCCAGGGTCAGCTTTGATCAATTCCAGTGACGGATGCGGGCCGATTATCAGTTCGATATCTTCGCCGATCAGTCGTCGAAGCATTTTCTCAAGATCAGTTATGATTCGGTTAAGATTGATTATTTTTGGCTGAAGTACCTGTCTGCGACTGAAAGCAAGCAACTGCCTGGTAAGATCCGCGGCTCGCCTGCCAGCCTTTGAAATCTCTTCAATCTCTGCGCGCGCGGCGGCGTTTGACTTGAATTTCAGCATCAGCAGATCGCTGTAACCGATGATCGCCGTCAAAAGATTATTAAAGTCGTGCGCCACGCCGCCGGTGAGTCGTCCGATGGCCGCCAGACGATCCGACTGAGCAGATTTTTGTTCGAATTGCCTTTGCTTGGTAACATCCTGAAAAATTGCCAGGATGCTGGCAACTTGCCCGTCGCCAGCCTTTGTGAAAGCCCCCTCTGTCCACAGAATCCTTTCGTCGCCGCCGTCAGCCAGCGTTTTCACCTCAAGCTGGTACCTGGTGCCTGATGTAACGCAACTGTCAAAGGCGGACTTTAACCTGCCGCGATCCTGCTCTACCAGTTTTTCCATAACTTCGTCGACGGATATCTCTTCTCGACTGGCGGAAAACCCCAGCAAATTGGACAATTGAGAGGACGCACGGGCAACCAGACCGGGCAACACAAATCTGGCTGAAGCAATTCCTGCGATTCGCTGGGCCTCGTCCAGTTCCTGCTCGCGCTGGAACAACGCGCGCTCGACGGAGATTCTCCCGTCAATCTGTTTTAGAACCTGGAACGACGCGCCGGCCAAAATTAAAACTACCAAACTGGTCAGAAGAATTATGATGATGGCATTACGTCGCCATATACCAAGCGGATTCGTTAAATTCACCGAAACAGCAACCACGATCGGCGGTTGACGTAAGGATTGCCAGGCGTTGATATATTCAGGTCCGTCATTATCGACTCGTGAAATTAACGGGCCGCTGTCGTCGCGCTTGATGTTTTCATAGAATAATGGCGCGTTTCCTGGAGATGATTCTGTTGCGCCTGCAACCGAAGGATGTCGAAACAGCACCATTCCAGTCGAATGAATCACCCATATTATTCCGCCCTGATCGACACCGATCGTCTTGTAAAAATCGCGAAACATCTCTGGTATAAGGGTGGCCACAACCACGCCTTTAAATACGCCATTCGAATCGGTCAAACGACGACCTAATGGAATGATTATTTGATGATGGAACGGACTCAGGAAAGGCGTGTCCGCCAGAAGATCGGCGTTCGGATTGGACGACAATTCTTTAAAGAGAAAATCATCGTGTCGAGACTGACCTATCAGGGCAGGCACAGTGGAATGCCGAATAATCCCGTTTTCGTCCGTCACGGTCAGCGATCCAATGTACGACATACCCGCAACTGCGGCCTGAAGTATTGGAAGCCATGCCTCAGCCCGCGCGGTAGGACCGCCGACTCTCGCGCCGTGAATTGCCAGTTGTTTCAGCGACGTGTCGGCTGCAACAACCGAGCTGTCCATATGATCCGCCAGTATTCGTGTTAGCTCAGTGGTCCGTATCTGCGTGTTGTTGATTACATCGCGCCGTTTTACATACAGGTTCAAGGACTGGAGCGATATAAGAATTATGATAAGAGCCGCGGGCAGCCAGATTACAAGTTTTCGCAAACGCTGGTATGCAGTCGACTCTCTTAACTCATCTGCCAATATAGAACTCCCCATTCAAGGTTTGAGAACCAAGAAGATAAACAAATTGATCGGTCCTAAGCACTTAGACCGGATTGGCGTCTAGTCTTGTGGCGGAAACGTCGGCGAATAATACGACACCGTCGGAAGCCTTTGACTGGCCCAGGCTCATGATACCCAATATTGGATTACCTGAACAGGAAAATTCAAAATAATGAGTGAGGCTCGCGGATTTCGGCTTTGAACAACGGAGCCAGCGAAATCGCGCTACCGCCATACGGGCCGCTTACCGGATAGGCGATAGATAATGGGGGCGATCTAGCTCCGCAACTCTGCTCGATTTGTTAACACACAGTCGAGCTCTGTTTTTCGTCTTGGCCAAAACCCGCGAGCGGCAATCTATTAGGCAATGGTTGTGCCTGATGCGGCCACGAATCATCAGGGGGGCCATCATATTGATTTCACTAGATTTGATTTGCGAGCGAGTTCAGTCCCGAGGTGTTAAGTCAGTTAACATCATTAGTTACTCTGCAAGAAAATTATTGCAGCGACTATAGTAATGTTCCTGGGAATTTTCTCGCAGCAGGGGCCGGCCTGATGTTATCGTTCAACTGTTCGCTCCGTCTTTAAGATCATTGTTGCTCCTTATTAATCGATGTCCTCGCAATGGGCTCTTTCGCGATGGAAAACCGAAATAAAAGCAGACACTTTTTGGCCCCTGCGCGCAGCTACCAAAGTAGTAGCGAAATAGTTTCGTAATTTTCTGATATCAAGTTGGAAGGGTATATCAAAACCGGCCGCTTTCCGGAACCGGCCAGAAAATTAACAGCAAGTTTACGTCTCGATGGCCGTTCACTCATAGAGCGGCATGGAGGAGGTTACGAAGCCTAGCAGTATATACATCAGGGAACGAATGACGCAAGTTACTCTTATAGCTATCGTTCCTTTAATTGCATTTGACAGGAGTAACTCAGGGAAGTCAGACACGCACCTTTGTTTATAGCAGTCTCTCGCGGCTCACCTCGGCAACAAATCCAGAAAGCCACACGATTAATTATACTTATGATAATAACGGAAATTTGACGAGCAAATCCGATCAACGGCCGGCTATCAGCGGCAATGTAACTGCCAGTATGACGTACGATCAATTGAATCGTGTCAAAACCAAGACTTACAATGACGGTAAGACACCAAACATTTATTATTATTATGATGCTCAGACATTGCCGAGCGGCGCACCCACATACACCCACGGAGCGTCGTACGGACGCCTGCTTGCGGTGACCTATGGCACATCATCTTCGTCGGCCGAAGGCAACTATTATGGTTATGATCTGCTTGGCGAGGTTGTTACCAAAGTCCAGCGCACCAACAGTACGAACTACACGATTTCGGCTTCATACAATAAAGCCGGCGAAGTTACCAGCGATACATACCCGTCACCATCCAGCAGGGTTGTGAACAAAGATTATGATGATGCCGGAAGAATTACGAAGATACACGGGCCAAGTAACAGTCCGTATTACGCCGGCAGCTCAACAAGCACGATACAATACATGCCAAATGGAGCCTTGCAGCAACAGACCCTCGGCAACGGATTGATCCATTCGATCATTTATAACAGCCGTATGCAGCCCACATACATAGAACTCGGCACAAGCGGAGCCTTAACTTCCGCCCTGGAACTGGGCTACACCTACGGAACAACAAGTGCAAACAACGGCAATGTAACAGCGGCTACGATTTCCGCCGGCTCGCAGACGATCAATCAGGATTTTACCTACGATTCGCTGAATCGCCTGACTATGGCTGAGGAGACCAATGGAAGCCACATTGTGTGGCAGCAAAACTTTGGCTATGACAGATACGGCAACCGTTCCAAATTAACGGCCTCCAGCACAGGCACATCGGAATCTCTGGCGGTCGGAAGCGTGTCTATCGGTGGTGAGCTGCAGTGCTCTGAAGATACACTTTTCGGCTGTTCAGGATCAGATTCGGCAGATAGCGGATATATTACGATCCAAATAAACAGCTACGAGACGACCGCCTATTACGACGGCAGCACAAATAACACAAGTCATCTGTTGGCCGTTGCTTTGGCGAATAACCTCAATAGCGACGATTACTCGCCGGTAACTGCCACAGTTTTTGGCTCAACACTCAATCTAACCGCCAGGGGTGTGGATGATGTCAACAACGGCAACTATGATGTTTCATTGATTGTGGCCTATGACGACAGTGACTTTGATGATCCATCATTTACCGCGGCTGCATCGGATTCGACTTTAACCGGTGGGACCGACGCGATTTCACCGACATCAGGACAGTTGCCGGATAATAATTTCTCTGCGACTGACAATCGGGTAATCGAACACACCTTTGATGCGACCGGGAATGTTATCTATGATGGTCGACATCACTATTTTTACGATGCAGAGAACCGGTTAGTGCTTGGAGACTATGTGGCTGGAGCAAGTCTTTATTCCAGTGTGACAAATCGACCGACCCCGACTCATCCGCAACCGGCACCAGTGAATCTGGGATTCGCTTACCATTACGATGGAGAAGGACGTCGAATTTCGACAAGCCAAACGAATAGGTATATGGTGTACGGAATCGGTGGGGAGCTGTTAATGGAATGCGATATGACGAGCGGCAGTCTAAAGAAGGAGTATATATATGGTGTGAACGGTTTACTGGCTACCGTTGACTCGACAAACGGGACGCTCTTTTTGACAGCTGATCATTTGGGATCGATAAGGATGATTACAAATTCGAGCGGAGCGGTTTACAGCAAGCACGATTACATGCCGTTCGGGGAAGAGATACTGATCGGACCAGGAACGTATCCTTACAACATCAGGTCAACGTCAATGCAGTATCTGAGTTTCCCGCAGGACGACTCTGCAAGACAGCAGTTTACTAGCAAAGAGAGAGATGCTGAAACTGGTCTGGATTACTTCGAGGCCAGGTACTATTCGAACAGCCAAGGAAGGTTCACTTCATCGGACCCGCTTTACATTGAAATGAAGAGGTTGAGCGATCCACAGCAACTGAATCTCTATGCCTACACCCGCAACAATCCGTTGAAATTTACGGATCCAACCGGACTTGATATTTCGGTCGATGGCGCGAGAGCGGATGACTATTATAAGCGCCTTCAACAGGACGCCTCATTTAAAATATCAAATGAAAAAGGCAAAGTGATTATTGTCGACGCGAAAGGAAATAAATTAAGCAATAAGGATTTAAAAGCATTAGGCAAGACATTGAGTGGCGGAGATAAAGAAATCTTCAACGCAATAACGGACACAAAACATCATGTAACAATTCACGCAATAGATGGCGCAACAGACTCGTCGATTTTGTTCGGCAATTCAGATCATCATGGAACGCACACTATCGCGTTTGGCCAAGCCGAGCTTTTGGATCAACCTCAAAATGCCGGAGGAGTTACATCAGCGCAATTGGTGGGACATGAAACCCTTGAAGGCTATTATGAATCTACAGGGATGAGCCATGACGATGCACACGTGCGTGTTAACCCCATGTTTCCTGGATTTAATGAATTTCCAAAATTTGATACATCAGTGATTCAAGGAGGGACTTTGGTAATCGGCATGATAGGCAACACCGCAATCGCTGGGACCAAAATAACTGAGAATTACCGTTACATTGGACACCCCTATTCCGAAGGCGGATTTTGATAAAGGGAAAGGCAAACCCTATACGGGTTATCCCACCAGTGTGGAGAAGAAACCATGAGAAGATCTCTACGAGTTTGTTCCACGGTCCTAATGTTCACGGTTATTGCCTCTGGAATTGTCTTTAAGGGCAAAACAACGATTAGCGCCAGGATAATCGCTTATCGTCCGAGCGACACGGTTATGCAGGGAGGTCCTGGGGCTGATGTTCCAAACCAAGAAGCATTTCTAATGAGGATAGAGTCTATTAAACAGGGCCAGGTGCCCACAATAATCAAGGTCGAGTATCGGCACTATGACCATACCGATATTACAGATGAGTTATTGCAAAACGCGCCACTGCTAAGGTTAAAGGTGACACGAAACGCTAGCTGCGATCAAACCTACGACCAGTTTGTTTCGACAGCGCCAGTGATACGGGAGAAAGACTCACAAAAACCCGTGCTAGGTGGGATTGCCTATGTTGATAAATTCAAAGACATCAAGCCTTCCGCTCACTACTTGCTAAAGTGTTACACGCTACAGAAGGGAGACTTCGAGGTTGTAGACAAATGACAACGGCAGGGTTAATACACAGATCAATAGAGAGGGCGGCAATCGGGCTGCTCTTTTCTGTTATCACACCAAGAAAATCTAGCTATCAGGAAACCACAAAGCACCCACCGAGCGGCGAAAGTACGCGGTGATCTGCGCCATCAAGCAACCTACTGAGCGTCGAGAACGTCGCGTCGGTGAGCGCATAGGCAGTACCAAGGTTGCGCGATCGGGGGGCGGGATGCTGCGCATCCGAATAGTGTAAGACACGTCATCCCCGCTTTGGGGAGCATTCTGTATCTGCGGGGCACGCAAAGTAGTGCCACACTTGTCTCTGTCACGCAAGTTCTTTGTTTTCCGAGAGTAAAACTGTGACGCTTAAGTATCATAATGAATTCACCGGCCTTTAGGTGTAACACCAAAACTGGAGGTCAGGTTTCAGAGATTGGTGATCGGTGGAAGAGGTTCTTAAGCGAATCCTGATCCGCGAACACTAACCGCGGAGTGAGTTTGGCCAAGTGATGTCACAGCCGTCACAGCAACGCAACTTCTTTATTGTCTATAGGTAGCGCTGTGACACCTGTCGTAATAGTGAACTTAAACTGCAGAATTCGGCCATTCGCTGTCACACCAAAAACAGTGACTAGTAGTCAGGGATCAGTGGTCGGGGAAGAAGGTTCCAGACCGAATCCTCCCACCGAACCCCCAAGTTCGGCCAACTGCTGTCACGCCTGTCACAACGGCTTAAGTTCTTTAAAATCTGTGAATAAAACTGTGACACCTGAGCGTCGCAGCGGAATTTGTGGCAACGGATATAACACCAAAACGGTGGTCAGGGATCGAGGGTCGGAGAAGAGGGTTCTAGTCTGGCTCATCGCCATTAATCGCAGAGTTTGGCCAAGTGATGTCACATCTGTCACAGCAACGCAAGCTCTTTGTTGTGTATAAGTAACACTGTGACACCTGCTGTGACAGTGAACTTAAACGAAGAATTTGGCCATTTGATGTCACGTTAAGACACGGACACCGGGTGAGACAGTTCTCAGCCGACCTCCGACCACTGACCCCCGACCCCTGACCCCCCGCTACTTTCTCAGCGCAAGAATTCGAACCTCGTTCGTTCTGAACTGTCGGTGGTCGAATCGGCTCATCTGCTTTTTAATCCGTGGGTTGCCAATCAGCGGTTTTTGCTAGATAATGCCCATTTCGCCCAAATACGACTTAAGGATTTGATCTGCTCATGAGTGAAGTAGAACAGCCCGAAAATCTTCAACCTGAAGCTAAAGAGACCGAGGCTTCCGTCCCTGAGCACGCCTCTGCGTCCGAACCCGCAGAACACGATGCTCACCACGACGCGCATAATGGCTCGCAGGAGACGACACCGGTTACGGCTGAGAGCGCATCGGAAAGCCACGTGGCGGACGAGCCTGCCAGCGCCAGCGATACCGCTGCGACAGAGTCGCCTGTTGAAACAGAGTCTCAGCAATCAACGGCAACTGAAACTGCGGCGGCAGAGCCGGCGTCGGAATCAGTTCAGGAAACATCGGCTCAGGAAGATGCAGCGCCAGCAGAACCGACGGCTGTTTCTCACGAAACCGGAGGTCACGATGAGCACGAGCACGATTCTGTCTTTGCGTCTGATTCCAGCATAGCCCACGCCAAGGCTGGCGAAGCCGAATCAACTGATGCCTCAGCGGGCGAGCACGCTAAAGAGCACGAAGCGCCGATTACTCTTCCGCCAGAGGTTCGCGCCGAGTTGATGGCCAAAACCCTTGGAAGATTGCTGGAAGAGACTCAGCGAAAATCGACTTACGTAACCAATCTGATTTCGCTTCTGGAAGAGGGAGCGACTGCGCCGTTCATTGCTCGTTATCGCAAAGAATTGACCGGCAGCATGGATGAACCGGTCATCCGCGAGCTGAGAGATCGTTGGGAAACTTTGTTCGAGCTCGAACTTCGCAAACAGGCCGTTCTGATGACGATTGGTGCGCTGGGCAAATTGACGCCCGAGCTTGAACAACGAATCCGCGAATCAAACAGTCGAACTGAACTGGATGATATCTACCTTCCGTTCAGACCGAAGCGCAAGAACAGGGCTACAGTGGCGCATTCTCGCGGGCTCGAACCTCTGGCAAAGAGGATTTTTGAGACTCGTGGTGATTGCGAACCGTTGCACGAGCTTGGGATAAACTATCTGAACCCGCGTCGAGGTGTTAACACGATACAGCAAGCCCTGGCCGGAGCCGCGCACATCATCGCGGAATGGATCGCTGAAGATACCGCAAATCGTCGTTTCCTTAGAGATCAGTTTGCCAAATCCGGAAAGCTGGTAGCGAAAGCGACGAAAGGCAAAGAGACGGAACGGAGCAAGTACGAATCGTTCTATAACTTCAGCGAGGCGATCAAGGAAGTTCCTTCTCACAGATTTCTGGCCATAAGGCGTGGAGAGAAAGAGAAGTTCCTGAACGTTGCTTTGGAGATAGATCGCGGCGAAGTGCTGCGTTATCTGAACGAGAAGTATGTTGCCGCTCCCTACTCACCACCAAGCGAGAGCAGTACTGCGGCATTGTTGGGAGCGGAAACAGATGAGGTGGAGCCAGCCACAGAAGCGACGGCAGATTCAAACTCAGCGCAGCCGACCGAGTTAGCAGCCGAACCGACCACAGTTAACCCGCAAATCACGGATGCCGTGGAAACAGTTCCTGAAGCTGCGACAGCCAGCGCGGCGCCAGAGGCGATATCTGAAGAAGGCTCTCAGTCCGAAAACGCTGAGCCTTCAACACAATCAACAGAGGAGCACCCCACGGGTGAAAGCTCGGTTGAAGAAGCAGTGACTGAAGTTGCTGGTTCCCACACCGGGACTGAAGCAGCTCCGACCGAAACGGCATCGACAGAGGCGCAACCCGAACAGCCTGAAACTTCTGCTGAACTGGCTGCGGATACCCAGGCGGCAGTGAAGTCACAACCAAAGAAACCGCAATCGCTGCATCCGGCCAGCAGCGAAGTTAATGCGGCCGAGTTTTTGCGAGTTGTCATCAATGATGCTTTTGATCGATTGCTGTTTCCCGCGATTGAAAACGAGCTGCGCAACGAAATCAAGCGTCGCGCGGATGCGGATGCCATCGATGTTTTTGCGAAGAATTTAAGCGAGCTTTTGCTGGCGCCGCCGGCCGGCGCGGTCCGCGTTCTTGGAATAAATCCTGGGTTGCGCACGGGCTGCAAAGTCGCCGTCGTCACCGAAACAGGAAAGTTCATATTCCACGGCAGCATTTATCCACACGCTCCGCAGAAACAGTGGGATGAGGCGAAGACGGAGCTCCGTGCGTGGATCGGGCAATACCAGGTCTCGACTATTGCTATTGGAAATGGAACAGCTTCAAGAGAAACGCTGCAACTCGCGCGTGAGGTCGCCCACGAAATGCAAGGCGTGAAGGTGGCTCTGGTGAACGAAGCCGGGGTGAGCGTTTACTCAACATCGAGACCGGCTCGCGAAGAGTTTCCCGAAGTTGAAGCTGCGGTACGCGGCGCGATCAGC
>Ga0070741_10003498_pt1 | contig 38896 bp, 33 predicted proteins | sample Coa_R1_4_FD_66440 | JGI IMG/M metagenome (GOLD analysis project Ga0070741, IMG submission 66440) | Surface soil microbial communities from Centralia Pennsylvania, which are recovering from an underground coalmine fire - Coalmine... | ecosystem: Environmental > Terrestrial > Soil > Unclassified ...
GGCGGCGGCCGCGGTCCTGGCGGCGGTGGCCGTCCGGGTGGTGGCGGCGGCTTCGGCGGCGCGCGGCCCGGTGGCGGCGGCCCGGGGGCAGGCGGTCCCGGAGCCGGCGGTGGTGCCCGTCCCGGTGGCGGCGGCGGTCGTGGCCGCAGCGGCACCCAGGGTGCCTTCGGCCGTCCCGGCGGCAAGCCGACTCGCGGTCGCAGGTCAAGGAAGCAGAAGCGCCAAGAGTTCGACAACATGCAGGCCCCGACGATCGGCGGCGTGCAGGTTCCGCGCGGCAGCGGCCAGGTCATCCGCCTCAGCCGGGGGGCAAGCCTCTCCGACTTCGCGGACAAGATCGGCGCCAACCCGGCGAGCCTGGTCCAGGTGATGTTCCACCTCGGCGAGATGGTGACCGCCACCCAGAGCGTCAACGACGAGACGCTCCAGCTGCTCGGTGCCGAACTCAACTACAACGTCCAGGTCGTCTCGCCGGAGGAGGAGGACCGCGAGCTGCTCGAGTCCTTCGACATCGAGTTCGGCGAGGACGAGGGCGAGGAGAAAGACCTCAGGGCCCGGCCGCCGGTCGTCACCGTCATGGGTCACGTCGACCACGGCAAGACCAAGCTGCTCGACGCCATCCGGCACACGAACCTGGTGGCGCGCGAGGCCGGCGGCATCACCCAGCACATCGGCGCCTACCAGGTCAGCACCGAAGTGGATGGGGAACCCAGGAAGATCACGTTCATCGACACCCCGGGTCACGAGGCGTTCACCGCCATGCGTGCCCGCGGTGCCGAGACCACCGACCTGGTGGTGCTCGTGGTCGCCGCCGACGATGGCGTGAAGCCGCAGACCACTGAGGCGCTGAACCACGCGCAAGCCGCGAACGTCCCCATAGTGGTCGCCGTGAACAAGGTGGACAAGGAGGGCGCAGACCCGCAGCGGGTTCGTGCCCAGCTCACCGAGTACGGCCTGGTCGCCGAAGAATTCGGTGGTCAGACCCAGTTCGTCGACGTGTCCGCCACCAAGCGCACCGGCATCGAGAGCCTGCTCGAGGCGGTCATCCTGACCGCGGACGCCGAGCTGGACCTGCGGGCCAACCCGGACCAGGACGCCCAGGGTGTCGCGATCGAGGCGCACCTGGACAAGGGCCGCGGCCCGGTGGCCACCGTGCTGGTGCAGCGCGGCACGCTGCACGTCGGCGACTCGATCGTCTGCGGTGAGGCGTTCGGCCGGGTGCGGGCGATGCTCGACGAGAACGGCGACCCGCTGCCGGAGGCACCGCCATCGCGGCCGGTGCAGGTGCTCGGCCTGACCGCCGTTCCGGACGCGGGCGACAACTTCCTGGTGGTCAGCGACGACCGGATGGCCAGGCAGATCGCCGAGCGTCGCGAGGCGCGCGAGCGCACCGCTCAGTTCGCCCAGCGCGGCCGCAGGGTCACGCTCGAGGACCTGGACAGTGCGCTGAAGGCCGGGGAACGCGAAGAGCTGCTGCTGATCATCAAGGGTGACGTGTCCGGCTCGGTGGAAGCCCTGGAGGACGCGCTGCTCAAGATCGACGTCGGCGAGGAGGTAAGCCTCCGGGTGATCGGCCGCGGCGTCGGCGCGATCACGCAGGACGACGTCAACCTTGCGATCGCGTCCGACGCGGTGATCATCGGCTTCAACGTCCGGCCGGCCGGCCGGGCCGGTGAGCTGGCCCAGCGCGAGGGCGTCGACATCCGCTACTACTCGATCATCTACCAGGCGATCGAGGAGGTCGAGGCGGCGCTCAAGGGCATGCTCAAGCCCGAGTTCGAGGAGGCGCAGCTCGGCACCGCGGAGGTCCGCGAGGTCTTCCGGGTGCCGCGGGTCGGCAACATCGCCGGCTGCATCGTCCGCACCGGAACGATCACCCGCAACAGCAAGGCGCGGCTGATCAGGGACGGCGTGGTGATCTCCGACAACCTCACGGTCGACTCGCTCAAGCGCTTCAAGGACGACGCGACCGAGGTCCGCGAGGGCTACGAGTGCGGTATCGGCATCGGCTACAACGACATCAAGATCGCCGACACGATCGAGACGTTCGAGATGCGGGAGAAGCCCCGGGTCTAAGCCAGCATGGTCGTAGCAGCCCTCACACTCGACGTGCTGCTGGGCGACGTGCGTTCGCTGAAACAAAAGCGCGCCGTCGTCCGGCCGCTCGTCGCAGAGCTTCGCCGGCGCTTTCCCGGCGTGGCGGTGGCCGAGACCGGTCACCTTGACCTGCACCGCAGGGCGGAGATAGGGGTGGCGGCGGTCTCCGCGACCGCCGCAAACGCGATGCAGGTGATCACCGAGTGCGAACGGGTAATCGCGGGCCACCCCGAGATCGAGCTGCTCTCCGCGCGGCAGTGCCTATTCAAACCGGGGGACGAGCTTTGAACCGAGGAGGAGCCAAGAAATGTCCGCCTTTGAGGCGCGCAAGCGCAAGCTCGCCGACCGGATCATCCAGATCGTCGCCGAAATGCTGGAGCGGCGGATCAAGGACCCGCGGCTCGGCTTCGTCACGATTACCGAAGCCCGGCTGACCGGCGACCTGCGCGAGGCGACCGTCTACTACACGGTGCTCGGTGACGAGCAGGAACGCGCGGCGACCGCTGCGGCGCTGGTCAGCGCTACCGGGGTGATCAGGTCCGAGGTCGGCAAGCAGACCGGGCTCAAGCACACCCCGTCGCTCACGTTCGTCGCCGACGCGCTGCCGGAGGACGCCAAGCGGCTGGAGGGCCTGGTCGACCAAGTCAGGCAGGCCGACGCGGCGCTGGCCCGCAACCGGGAAGGCGCCCAGTACGCCGGCGACCCCGACCCCTACCGCAAGCCAGCGGAGCCTGATGGCGACGACGAAGACGACTAACGGCCTGGTCATCGTCGACAAGCCGGCCGGCCTCACGTCGCACGACGTGGTCGCCCGGGTCCGCCGGCTGGCCGGCACCAGGAAGGTCGGCCACGCCGGCACCCTGGATCCGATGGCCACCGGAGTCCTGGTCATCGGCGTGGAGAAGGCCACCCGCCTGCTCGGCTTCCTGACGCTGACCGAGAAGGAGTACCGGACCACGATCCGGCTCGGCCAGTCCACCAGCACCGACGACGCCGAAGGCGAGGCTCTGCCAGCTCAGCCACTCGTGGATCCGCGATCGGTCTCCGAGGGCGCGCTCCGTGCTGCCGTCAGGTCACTGACCGGCGAGATCCTGCAGGTCCCGCCCAAGGTCAGCGCCATCAAGGTGAACGGCCAGCGCGCCTACAAGCTGACCAGGGCCGGCCAGGCCCCGGAGCTGGCAGCTCGCCCGGTGACCGTGCACGAGTTCACGATCACCGCCGTCGACGGCCTCGACGTGACCGCCACGATCCGCTGCTCCAGCGGCACCTACATCCGCTCGCTGGCCCGCGACCTCGGCATACTGCTCGGCACCGGCGGCCATCTGACCGCGCTCCGCCGTACCCGGGTAGGCCCGTACGGCGAGGCTGAGGCTCGTTCCCTGGATTTTCTGGCCGAACGACTGGAGGTTCAACCTCTGGAAACCGCGGCGGCCGCGAGCTTCCCCCGCCGCGACCTGACTCCGGACGAGGCCCGTATCCTGTCTCACGGTGGCCGCGTGACGGGCACGGGCACCCCGGGACCGGTGGCCGCGTTCGGCCCGGACGGCGCGCTGATCGCGTTGATCGAGGATGCGCGCCCGCTTGTGGTATTCGCCTGAGGAGGAGCACATTGTTCCGGTGGACTGGCCTGGCGGAAGTGCCGCGGGACTGGGGGCGGTGCGTCGTCACGATCGGCGTGTTCGACGGTGTCCACCGCGGTCACCAGCGTCTCATCGGCCGGGCCGCCCAGGTAGCCGCGGAGCGTGGCCTGCCGCTCGCGGTGGTCACGTTCGATCCGCACCCGGACGCCGTGGTGCGGCCGGGTCCGCCGCCGCCCGAGCTCACCACGTCACGTCGCCTCGCGGAACTGCTCGCGGATATGGGGGTGGCAGCCCTGGTCGTTCTGCCGTTTGATGTGAATTTTTCCAAGCTCAGCCCGGACGAGTTCGTCCAAGCGGTGCTGTCCGAGCGGCTACACGCGGCGGCGGTCGTGGTCGGGGAGAACTTCCGGTTCGGGCACAAGGCGGCCGGCGACGTGGGCCTGCTCGGGCAGCTTGGCGAGAAGTACGACTTCACCGCCGAAGGCGTGCCGTTGCTCGCCACGATCAACTCCAGCTACATCAGGGAGCGGCTCGCTGCCGGGGACGTGCGGGCGGCCGCGGCGGCGCTCGGCCGGCCGCACCGGGTGGAGGGCGTCGTGGTGCGCGGCCACCAGCGGGGCCGCGCGCTCGGCTTTCCGACCGCGAACCTGGAGAGCGCGCCGCACACCGCGATCCCGGCCGACGGCGTGTACGCCGGGTGGCTGCTGGCCCTCGGCATGGACGGCGCCGAACAGGAGCGGTGGCCGGCCGCGATCTCGGTCGGCACGAACCCGACGTTCGGCGCGGGCGACCGGACCGTGGAGGCGTACGCGCTGGACCGCGACGACCTGGACCTGTACGGCGTGCACGCCGCGATCGAGTTCACCGAGCGGCTGCGCGGCACCGAGCGGTTCGACAGCGTCGAGGACCTGATCACCCAGATGCACGCCGACGTCGCCCAAGCCCGGGCGCTCACCAGCTTAACCGCGTTGTAACATTCAGCCCGTACGTTACGCAGCGTGGACCTGGGTGACCGGCTGAGGGACGGGCGTGCGCTGCTGCCGTTGCGGGCGTTCTTGGGATTTACCTTCTGCTTCGCCGGGCTGCAGAAGCTGGCAAATCCGGACTTTTTCACCGCGGGGAGCCCGATCTCGATCCAGGCGCAGCTCGCGGGCGCGACGCGGCGCAGCCCCATCCACGGGCTGATCGGGCCGCTGACCCACGTCGCGATCCCGCTTGGCCTGCTGATCGCGTTCGCGGAGCTGGCGATCGGGGTGGGCACACTGCTCGGCCTGTGGCAGCGGATCGCCGCGGCCGGCGGCATCGTGCTGTCGCTGCTGCTGTTCCTGACCGTGAGCTTCCACTCGACCCCCTTTTACACCGGTGCGGACATCGTGTTCGCGTTCGCCTGGACACCGCTCGCGCTGGCCGGCGCCGGCTCGGTGCTGTCCGCGGACGCGGCGCTCGCGGCGCGCGTCACCCGGCCGTCCCGGCGGACCAGCGCACAGAGGGTCGGCCGTCGCGAGGTCGTGACCGGTGCGGTCGCGCTGGCCACCCTGTTCCTCGGCGGCGTCGTGGCCGGATTGGGCAGGATCGCTGGGCGCGGCGGGAGGCCGGCGGCCAGCGGTACCGAGCTGTCGCCGTCGGCCCCGGCGTCGACCGCGAGCCCTGGCGCGACTCACGCCGCCAGCGGCGGCGGGCATCCGCCCGGCTTCCCGATCGGGCCCGCCAACGCGGTCCCGGTGGGCGGCGCGGCGGGGTTCTCCGACCCGAGCACCAGCGAACCGTCGATCGCGCTCCAGCCGAAGCCCGGCGTGTTCCTGGCTTTCGACGCGGTCTGCCCGCACGCGGGCTGTACCGTGCAGTACGACCAGTCCGCGAAGCTGCTCGTGTGCCCCTGCCACGGGTCGCAGTTCAATGCCAGCACCGGCGCCGTCCAGCTCGGGCCGGCCGCCACCGGGCTGGCCCCGCTCAAGATCGCCAAGGGCGAGGACGGCCAGCTTTACGTCAGTTAGTCCCGGCGCAGCCAAGGAGTTGGTGCGCGCACCGCGGCGGTTTACCGTGGCGGCGTGCGCGTGTACGAGATGATTGTCGAAGAGCGTCTGCACATGGTGGACATGCTCTCCGGGCTGACGGCCGAACAGCTGAGGACGCAGAGCCTGTGCGACGCGTGGACGGTGCGTTCGGTGGCGGCGCACCTGGGCTCATATATCAGGTTCGGGCAGCTGAAGATCTATACCTGCGCCATCGCCGGGCTTGGCGATATCGGGCCGGCCAGCGAACGGCTGACGCGCTACTACGCGCGCGGCACCGACGAGGAGATCATCGGCCGGCTCGCGCGCGGGGTCCGGTCCCGGGTGACCGTGCCGCGGTCGGGGTACGACCCGGTGCTGACCGACATCGTGCTGCACGACCTCGACATCCGGATCCCGCTGGGCATTCCGCGGACGATTCCGCTGCCGCACCTGCTGGTCGCGTTCAACCACATCGCGCGCGAGTCGAGTCCCGGCTTCGCGGTGGGGTCCCGGCTGGCGGGGCTGCGCTTCGAGGCGACCGACACCGGATGGACCGCGGGCGCGGGCGCCGAGGTGCACGGGACCGCGGAAGACCTCGTCCTCGCCATGAGCGGCCGCGCGGTGGCCCTGGACCGGCTGGCCGGGGACGGCGCCGGCCTGCTGCGCTCCCGGGTCCTGGCCGGCGGTCCCGTCCCGGTCGGGCCGCGCATGGCCAAGGTGCTGCGGCTGCTCGTCTCGCCGGCCGCCCGTAAGGCCAAGGACGCCGAGGAGCCCGCGGCCGGGTGACCCGGCGCCGGGTAACCCGGCCAGCAGCGACTCGAGTGAGGCGTGCAGCGGCGCCATGCGGTCCGCCGCGGCCTTTCTGGCCTGCGCCAGCGACCGGCCGTCGAGCTGCTCGGTGATCTCGATGTAGCACTTGATCTTGGGCTCGGTGCCGCTCGGCCGCAGCACGACGCGCGCGTTGTCCAGCCGGAAGATCAGCACGTCCGACGGCGGCAGGCCGCCCCCGCCGTGCACCAGGTCGGTCAGGCTGGTCACCGGCGCGCCGCCGATGGCCGCCGGCGGCGCGGCGCGCAGCCGGGCCATCACCGGTGCGGGATCGGTGGTGCGCAGGGTGACCTGCGCGGTGAGGTGCACGCCGTACGCGGTCTCCAGCTCGTCGTAAAAAGCGGCGACCGAACGGCCAGCGGCTTTTGCCTCGCTGGCCAGCCGCAGCATCGCGAGGCCGGCGCTCATCCCGTCCTTGTCGTGCACGACGTCGCCGACGGCGTAGCCGAGGGCTTCCTCGTAGCCGAACACGAACCGGGTGCCCGGCGGCGCGCTGCCGGCCGCGCGGGCGATCCACTTGAAGCCGGTCAGCGTTTCCGCGTACCGCACGCCGGCGGCTTGCGCGATCCGGCCCAGCATGGTGGATGAGACGATCGTGGTCGCGGCCAGCCGCGGCTGCGGCAGATCCGCGGTCCACCGGAGCTGCGCGGCGCCGAGCAGCGCGCCCAGCTGGTCGCCGGTAAGCGTCCGCCAGCCGTCCGGTCCGGGTAGTGCTACAGCCAGCCGGTCGCCGTCCGGGTCGTTGGCGATCACCAGGTCCGCGCCGAGGCTTTGCGCATCGGCGAGTGCGAGGTCGAGCGCGCCGGGCTCCTCCGGATTGGGGAACGCCACGGTCGGGAAGTCCGGGTCCGGCTCGGCCTGCGCGGCGACGACGTGCGGTGCCGGGTATCCGGCCCGTTCGATGGCGCGCAGCATGAGCGCGCCGGCCACGCCGTGCATCGGCGTGTAGACGACCGTCAGGTGCGCGGTGCTGGTGTGTGTCACGATCGCATCGAGGTAAGCCGTGGCGATTTCGTCGCCGTGCCTGGTGATCAGCGGACTGCCCGCGTCCGCGACGGGTATCTCCGACAGCTTGCCGAGCGCGGCGATGCGCGCCTCGATCTCGCGGTCCGCGGGCGGGATGACCTGCGCGCCGTCGCTGAGATAGAGCTTGTAGCCGTTGTCGGCCGCCGGGTTGTGGCTGGCCGTGACCATGATCCCGGCGGCCGCCGCCAGGTGCCGGACGGCGAACGCGAGCAGGGGAGTGGGGCACGGCAGCGGCAGGACGTGCACCCCGATGCCGGCGGCGGCGAGCACCCGGGCGACCTCGTCGGCGAATTCCGCGGACCGGTGCCGCGCGTCGCAGCCCACCACGACCCCGGCATGTGCGTCCCTTCGCGGGATGCCCGCTCCGGCCGCCTCCGGCGAGGGCGGCGCCAGCAGCCACCCGGCCACCGCCGCGGTCGCGGCCCGCACCACCGCGCGGTTCATCCGGTTAGGCCCCGCCGCGACGACCCCGCGCAGCCCGGCCGTCCCGAACGTCAGCCGCCCCGCGAACCGATCCCGCAGCTCAGCGACCCGATCCCGCGCCTCGCCCACACCCCCCGCACCGCTCGCGTCGAGCAGCTCCCGCAGCTCCGCCCGGTCTGCCGGATCCGGATCGTCCGCGATCCACGCCTCGACAGCCTCCCGCAGGCCGACCTCCCGCCGCTCAGCCTCAGCAGCCACCTAGCTCACTCCCTCCCCGCAGGTATCGCTTCCGTCCGCTCTCCGTCGCGGGCCAGATTATTGCGGACACTTACCCCCCCAGATCGGGGGGGTAAGTGTCCGCAATAATTCCAGCGATCCCGAAGCTGTCCGTTTTGCAGTGAAATGCACCGGGCGGGCCGGGCGGAGTGGGTGCAGGGCGAGGCGGGCGTGGGCCGAGGCCGGGCGAGCGGGCGGGGCGTGGGTCATGACTTGATGTAGGGGGTGCCTTCGGCTTTGGGGCCGCGCACCTTGCCGACCAGGCCGGCCAGCACGATGATCGTCACCGCGTACGGCGTGATCAGCAGCAGGTTGGACTGGATCGGCGTGTTCAGCGAGGACATGATCTGCTCGAGCTGGGTGCAGAAGCCGAACAGCAGCGCCGCCGAGATCGCGCCGAACGGCGAGTACCGGCCGAAGATCATGGCGGCCAGCGCGATGTACCCCTTACCGGACGACATGCCGATGCCGAACTGGCCGACCGAACCGATGGTCAGGTAGGCGCCGCCGATTCCGGCGAGCACGCCGGCCGCGATCACGTTCCGGTACCGCATCGCGATGACCCGGATGCCGACAGTGTCGGCGGCGACCGGGTGCTCGCCGATCGCCCGGGTGCGCAGGCCCCAGCGGGTCTGGAACAGGCCCACCTGGACGGCGGCCAAGGCGATGTAGGTCAGGTACAAGAAGATCGTCGAGTCGAAGAACACCGGTCCGAGAATCGGGATGTCGCCGAGCAACGGGATCTTGATCGCGTTGAACGTCGGCGGGTTGTTGAGCGTGTTCGTGTACGGCGTCATCACCGCGTTGAACAGGTAGCCCGTGAGACCGAGGATCAGCGTGTTCAGCACCACGCCGATGATGATCTGGTCGACCGCGTAACCGATCGCGAACACCGCGAGCAGCGCACCGACCAGGCAGCCGGCCGCGGCGCCGCAGATCAGCCCCACCCACAGGTTCCCGGTCACGGTGGCCACCAGCGCCGCGGTGAACGCGCCGAGCAGCAACTGGCCCTCGATGCCGATGTTGACCACGCCGGACCGCGAGCAGATCACGCCGGTCAGCGCGCCTAGCATGATCGGGATCGACTGGTTGAACGTGCCGGACAGCAGGTTCACCACGTTGAACGCCGTGGTCACCCCGGCGTCGGCCCAGCACAGCAGCGCGACGACGAACAAGAACACGACGACCGCGATGGCTATCCGCTTGAGCACCTTGCCCAGCGGCACGACCGCGGCGACGACAGCGATGGCCAGGGTGATCCCGCCGCACACGAAGCAGGTGACCCTGGCAGGCAGGCTCAGGTTCGGCACGGTGACCTTGGCGAACGTCTCAGAGAACGCGAACGTCGCGTCGCCGTGGTGGGCGTATCCGCCGAGCACCAGGATGTCCAGAAGCCCGAAGAACAGGAACGTGGCAGGCGCCAGCCAGCGCCGGAACGAGCTGACCGACGGCTCGGTGATCAGGACCGGAAGCTCGCGTTCGGCCGAAATCGTCATGCGTTCCACCCCTTGGACAGCACCTGGCCGACGCCGGCCGCTTTGGCTGCTCGTAGCCGGAAGATGGCCCGCACCAGCGGCGGCGCGGCGACGAACATCACGATGAGAGCCTGGAGAATCTGCACGATCTGCACCGGCGTGCCGGTCGCGATCTGCATGTTCGGTGCGCCGGCGTGCAGGGCGCCGAACAGCAGCGCGGCGAGCACGACGCCACCGGGCCGGCCGCGGCCGAGCAGCGCGACGGTGATCGCGTCGATGCCGTAGGTCCCGTAGCTCTGCGGGTTGAGCTGGAAGTCGGTGCCCTGGATGACCGTGGCGGCGGCCAGCCCGGCCAGCCCGCCGGCGAGCAGCATGACCAGCGCCCAGTTGCGTTCCACGTTGACGCCGGCCACCCGGGCCGCGTTCGGGTTCTTGCCGATCGCGCGGAACTCGAACCCGTTGGTTGTCCTGGTGAGCAGCCACCACACTCCGAAAGCGCAGGCCAGCGCGATCAGGAAGCCCGGGTTGACCCGTAGCGAAGGGCCGAACAGGTGCGGCAGGCGGGCATTGCTGTCGACCGCCGGCGTGATCGGGTTCACCCCCGCGGCCTGGAGCAGGTACTGGAACGACAGCAGGTACGCAAGGAAGTACTGCATGACGTAGTTGAGCATGATCGTGACGATCACCTCGTGCGCCCCGGTCTTGGCCTTGAGGTAGCCCACCGCCCAGCCGATCGCGGCGCCGCCGGCGAACCCGCCGAGCACGCACACGATCGCGTGGATGACCGGGGGCATGCTAACGCCGAACCCGAGGTAGGTGGCGACGATGGCGCCGCCGATGAACTGGCTCTGGCCGCCGATGTTGAACAGGCCGGCCTGGTAGGGCAGGGCCACCGCGAGGCCGACCAGCAGCAGCGGCGTGGCCTGGACGCAGGTCTCCGATATCGGGCCGAACACCGCGCCCAGGTACCCGTTGTGAATCGCGGTCGAGATCGAGGACTGCTGGAACAGCGCGGCCACCGTGTGCGGGTTGAAGATCGCGCCCTGGAACAGCCCGACGTAGGCGCCGATCGCCACGTCCCACGCCATGTTGATCGCGTGCCACGGGTCGCTGAAGAACTTCCCCCACGCGTCGAGCACGGGCTTGTTGGTGAACGCGTTCAGCAGCCCGCCGATCACCATCGCGGTGACGATGGCCAAGATCGTGACCGTGACGGAGTTGCCCTCCACGATCGAGTCCAGGATGATCTTGCCGCGGCCGCGCGGGTCCTGTTCGCCGTCGGTGACCGCCGGAGCCTCGGGGGCCGGGGTCGGGGCGGCGGCCGCTTGCTCGCTCATTCTGACCCTCCCGTCGCCGGCGCCGCCGCTTCCTCGTCGGTCGCGCCGGCCATCAGCTTGCCGAGTTCCTCGACCGGAACGCTCGGCGGCCGGAAGCCGGTGATCCGGCCCTCGTACATCACCGCGATCCGGTCGGCGAGCGCGTAGATCTCGTCCAGCTCGGAGGACACGATGAGCACCGCGACGCCGCGGTCGCGCTGGGCGACGATCCGCTTGTGCACGAACTCGATCGAGCCGACGTCCAGCCCGCGGGTGGGCTGGCTGGCGATGAGCAGCTTGTGCTCACGGCCGACCTCACGGGCCAGGATCACCTTCTGCTGATTGCCGCCGGACAGCGTGCCGACCGGGGTCTGCGCCGACTGGGTGCGGACGTCGAACTCCTTGATCCGGTCGGCGGCGTTGGCCTCGATGACGCCCAGGTTCAAATTGACGCCGGAGGCGTACGGCTTGCGGTCGTACACGTCCAGGATCATGTTCTCCGCCACGGTGAAGTCGCCGACCAGGCCGTCTTCCTGCCGGTCTTCGGGGATGTAGGCGATCCCGGCGCGCAGGTGCTGGCGGGGCGTGGCGTGCGTCAGGTCGCGGCCGCCGAGCGAGACGTGGCCCGCCGCGATGGGGCGCAGGCCCATCAGCGCCTCGCACAGCTCGGTCTGCCCGTTGCCCTGGACGCCGGCCACGCCGAGGATCTCCCCGGCCCGGACCGAGAAACTGAGGTCGTTGTTCCATACCCGGCCGTCAGCGTCGGTGACGGTCAGTCCCTCGACCTCGAGTACCGCGTCGCCAGGCTTGGCCACGTCCTTGCTGACCACCAGCTGCACGTCCCGGCCGACCATCATGGCGGCCAGCTGGTCCTCGGTCGCGGTCGGCGCGGCCTGCCCGACGACCGCGCCGCGGCGCAGCACGGTGATCGTGTCCGCGATCGCCTGGACTTCCTTGAGCTTGTGGGAGATGAAGATGATGGACGTGCCGCCGTCCTTCAGCTGCTTGACGATGCGGAACAGGTCCTCGGTCTCGGCCGGGGTGAGCACGGCGGTGGGCTCGTCAAGGATCAGCACCTTCGCTTGGCGGACCAGCGCCTTGACGATCTCGACCCGCTGCTGGATGCCGACCGGGAGGTTCTCCACGGTCGCGTCGGGATCGAGCTCGAGCCCGTAGCGGCGGGACAGCTCGCGCACGTCCTCGCGGGTCTTGCGCCGGTCCAGCAGGCCGGTCGGCGCGGTTTCCTCGATGCCGAGCGTGACGTTCTCGGCGACCGTGAACACCGGCACGAGCATGAAGTGCTGATGCACCATGCCGATGCCGGCGTTGATCGCGTCCTTCGGCGAGTGGAACTGGACGGCCTTGCCGTCCAGCAGGATCTCGCCCTCGTCCGGCTGGAGCAGGCCGTAGAGGACGTTCATCAGGGTCGACTTGCCCGCGCCGTTCTCACCGAGCAGGGCGTGCACCTGACCAGGGGTTACCGTCAGATTGATGCGGTCATTGGCCACCAGCGGACCGAACCGCTTGGTGATCCCCGTCAGCTCGAGTTCCACGTCCGCCATTCTCCAGTACGGCGCCGCCGGGCGTGGCTGGCCACACCCGACGGCGCATTCGGACTTTTCCGAAACCCTACGCGGGGCTCTTCGTGGCGATCTTGATGCTGCCGTTCTCGATGCCGGTCGTGATCGTCTGCAGTTCGGACTGCAGGCTGGCCGGGACCTGACTCTGGAAGTCGTGGAACGGAGCCAGTGCCACGCCGCCGTTCTGCAGGGTGCCGATGTAGTTGCCGCCCTTGAACGTGCCGTTCGCGGAGTTGGTCACCGCGGTCTTCACCGCGGCCTGGATGCCCTTGGTGACGCTGGTGATGAAGTACTTGCAGTACTGCGCCGCGCTGACGCAGCCGTCGGTGTCCACCCAGAACATGTTCACCTTGTTGCTGCCGGCCTGCTGGTCGGCCTGCTGGACCGCCTTCGCCGCGCCGAGGCCGACGTTGCCGGCGACCGGGAAGATGATGTCCGCGCCCTCGCTGATGAACGTCTGGGTGAGGTTCGCACCCTTGGTCTGGTCGGTGAAGTCGCCGGTGAACGAGCCCTTCTGGTTTGTCTCGTTCCAGCCGATCACCTGGACATGCTTGCCGTGCTTGAGGTTGTAGTACTGCACGCCGTCGTAGAAGCCGTCCATGTAAATCGTCACGGTGGGCAGCTCCTGGCCGCCGAACGTGGCGACCTTGCCGGTCTTGCTCATGCCGGCCGCGAGGTAACCGCCGAGGAAGGCGTCCTGCGAGGTGTCGAACAGCAGGGCGTTGACGTTGGCGATCGGCGGGTCGTACGCGTTGTCCACGATCGCCAGGTGCTGGGTCGGGTGCGCCTGGGCGGCGCTCTGCGTCGCCTGCGCCATCAGGAAGCCGACCGTGACGATGATGCCGCACTTGCGGTTGATGAACGCGTTGATGTTCGGCACGTAGTCGCTCTGCGTGGTGGACTGCAGGTACGTCACCTTGATGTTCGAGTCGGCCGCGCTGGCCTCCTGCATGCCCTGCCAGGCCGAGGCGTTGAACGACTTGTCGTCGATGCCGCCCGTGTCGGTGACCATGCAGGCCAGGTAGCTGCTGCCGGACGCCGAGGCGGTGCTTGACGAGGTGGTCGCTCCGCCCGAGCCCGAGCTGGAAGGGGCCGAGCTGCTGCTGCTGCCGCACGCGGCGACAACCAGCGTCGCTGACACGGCCAGCGCCGCCGTGGCCCATGCGCTGTGTTTCACGTTACCTCCACTGGGCAGGCGGCACTGCGCCGCCTGCCTGGATCCATCCTGAGTTGTCCCGCAGGCTATGCCCGGCCGTGCCGCCTGGGAAGGGGACACGCAGGCGTCCGCCCTGCTCGTTGCCGAATCGGAACCCGACCATGATGGCAGTCCTGGCCTGGCAGACAGACACCAGGGGGTTTCCACCGGTGGTGTTGGCGATTCCTACAGGCCAGCCTCGCGGAACTGAACATAAGCCACATTTCTGGCGGAGCCAGGGCTGACGCCGAACGTACCGAATATAAGCAGGCATTGCGGGCAACGCCGAGCTAGCCCGAGACGGCCTGGACCTGGCTGGCGTCGGCGGCGTCCGTGGTCGCCGCGGCGGCGGCGGCCTGGCGGGACGCCCGTCCCTGGCCGTCCTGCGCGCCCGGCACGCCGGGGAAGTCCAGGACGACCAGGAGGCCGCCGCCGGGCGCCGGCTCCAGCGCGGCATGGCCGCCGTTGGACGTGGTGAGCCGGTGCACGATGGCCAGGCCGAGCCCGGTGCCGCCCACGCTCTTGGAGGTGAACCGCAGGAACGCGCGCTCGCGGTCTTCCTCGCTCATGCCCGGACCGTTATCGGTGACCGTGATCCGTACGCCGTCCGCCGTGTCCGCGGCGTGGATCTTGATCTTGTCGCCGGCGCTCAGCGCGTCCAGGGCGTTGGCGATCAGGTTGTCCAGGATCTGCTCCAGGTGCCCCTCCCCGAGCCAGCCCACGACCTTCGCGCCGGTCGCGGTCAGGTCGATGCCGCGGTCCTCGGCGACCGGAAGCCAGGCGGCGACCCGCTCGTGCGCGACCTCGGCGATGTCGATGGCCCGCGGCTGCGGCAGCACGTTCTCCGCGCGTGCCACCGCGAGCAGGCCGTCGACCATCCGGGACAGCCGGGCCACCTCGTCCTGGGCGCCGGCCAGCTCGGCGGCCATCTCCGGGTCGGTGTCCGCGGCGTCGGCGTGCAGCAGGTCCAGCCGCAGCCGCAGCGCGGCAAGCGGCGTGCGGAGCTGATGCGACACGTCGGCGACGACGGCACGGCTGCCGTGCACCAGCGACTCCAGTCGGCCCGCCATCGTGTTGAACGTGCTGGCGAGACGGCGCAGCTCCGGCGGCCCGCCGGGCTTCGCGCGGATCGTCAGGTTGCCGTCCGCGAGCTTACGGGCCGCCGCGTCCAGGCCGGCCAGCGGCTTGCTCACCCACTGGGCCAGCCAGACCGCGAGCAGGGTCGCACCGAGGATGGCCGCGACCCCGATCGCCCCGAGGATCAGCCACAACGTCCGGATCTCGGCGTTCAGCGGGGCGGCTGACCGGGCCAGGATCACGACGCCCACCACCGGGCCCTCACCGTGGTCGTAGACCGCGGTGGCCGCGGCCGCCCATGAGCCGTTGAGCTGGGTGATCGTCTGGGCATTCGAGGCGGTCCTTGAGTGCGTGTTCAGCGTCTTGACCTCGGCCGCCATCGCGCCCCAGTCGCCCGGTGGCATGCCGGTCCGGAACTCCCGGTTCGAACCGTGGGGGTGGACCGGGATGACCATCAGCCCGTCGCCCACCATCCGCACCTGCTGGAGGATCTTCAGCACCGAGGGGTTCGGGCTGCCCGACAGCGGGGCCTGCTCGATCGCGGCATAGGTCCGCGCGGTCTCCGCGGTGTCATCGAGGAACGATTCCCTGTCGTGTCCGGTCGAGTTGATGGCCAGCGGCACCATTGCGGCGACGACGACCGCGACGATGAGCGCCAGCAGCGCGACCACGAGCCGCCGGGTCATGCCGGGTCCTTCGGGTCGGCGAGGCGGAAGCCGTGCCCGTAGACGGTCTCGATCAGCCCGGGCCGGCCAAGCTTGCGGCGCAGCGCGGCCATGTGCACGTCGAGCACCTTCGTCGGGCCGTACCAGTGCTCGTCCCAGGCGCGCTCCAGGATTTCCTGGCGGCTCACCGTCCGGCCGGGATCGCTGGCCAGGCATTCGAGTATCGCGAATTCCTTCGGCGTCAGCTGCACGTTGGCGCCGTCCACGGTCACCTTGCGGGTCCGCATGTCCACGGTGAGCACGCCGTGCTGCATCTGGTTGCTGGCCTGCTGATGGTGGGTGCTGCTGCGCCGCTGGACCGCCCGGATCCGCGCCAGCAGTTCGCTCAGCCCGAACGGCTTGATCAGGTAGTCGTCGGCGCCCTCGTCCAGGGCGAGGACCCGGTCCGACTCCTCGCCGCGCGCGGTCACCACGATGATCGCGGCGTCGCAGGACTGCCGGAGCCGCCGGCAGACCTCCACCCCGTCGATGTCGGGCAGCCCGAGGTCCAGGAGCACCACGTCGGGCACTGGCCAGTCGAGCGCCGCCATCCCCGTGGTGACACTGCCCGTTTCATAGCCGGCCCGGGTCAGGCCGCGTACCAGCATGGTGGCTATGCCGGGGTCGTCCTCGACGACCAGCACCCGGCCAAGTCGTGCGCTCACAGTGTCCACGCTAGGGACGAAACCGCTGCTTGCCGAATCAGGCACATATCTTAACTAAACCTGAACTGCTTGCATGGTGAGTCCTTGCAACTCAGGGGGCATGCTGTAGATACAACTTCCTAAGCTCTTGAGGCTCTCGGAGTTCTCGAGGCGACGCCCCTCCGGGTGCGAGCGGAGTGGCGGTGGCCTCGAGGCGGGAGCGGGACCTGATCGGGTCCGCGTGGCAGAGGCAACCCTGCAGCCCCTCCCACGCGGACCCACTCATTTAAATGCATCCTCCCGCGTCCTCGGCGCGCCGCGCGGCCCCGCCCATCGGATTGTGGCCGCTGGGACTGGTGCGTGCCATGTGCCTGAAGGGACCCCGAGCGCTGCAGCCCGCGGCGTATCGATGTGGTAATCCGCCCCGTCGTGGTAAATTGACCCCTGTTTTCGAGAGTCAGGCTACCACGAAGGGGTAAACCGACACGTTGTTCAGATGATGCGCAACGGCGGTGAGCCCAGCGGTAAGTCGCACGGTAACCACCACGATCGTCTGTCAAGCGCGAAGCCGGACCTTGGCCGCGGCAGCCAGGGCGGCGCGTGCGACGATGTGGGCCATGGTGATCGACTGGAACCAGCTGAAGGCCGCCGCTACCAGCGTGGCGGAAAATGCCTACGCGCCCTATTCGGGACTCCGGGTCGGCGCGGCGGGGCTGACCGAGGATGGCCGCGTGGTCACCGGCTGCAACGTCGAGAACGCTTCCTACGGCCTCACCCTGTGCGCCGAATGCGGCCTGGTCAGCGCCCTCCACAGCACCGCGCCAGGGCAACGGCTGCACGCGGTCGCGATCGTGGCCGGCGACGGCGAGCCGCTGCTGCCGTGCGGCCGCTGCCGCCAGGTACTCATGGAGGCCGGCGGTCCGCACCTGCTCGTGGACACCCCGCAGGGCACGGCCGAGCTCCACGCCCTGCTGCCGGCCGCGTTCACCACCACCGACCTCGACCAGCGACGGGAGAACAAGTGACCGACGCCGTCTCCCTGATCCAGCGCAAGCGCGACGGCGGCACGCTCGCCGACGCCGAAATCCGCTGGCTGTTCACCGCGTACGCGGCCAACGAGGTCGCCGACGAGCAGATGTCCGCGCTGCTCATGGCGATCTTCTTCCAAGGGCTCGACCAGCAAGAGCTCCGCACCTGGACCGCCGCGATGATCGACTCCGGCGATCGTCTCGACCTCAGCCAGGTGACCAGGCCGACCGTCGACAAGCACTCGACCGGCGGCGTCGGCGACAAGGTAAGCCTGATTCTTGCCCCGCTGGTCGCCGCCTGCGGCGCCGCCGTTCCGCAGCTATCTGGCCGGGGCCTAGGCCACACCGGCGGCACGCTGGACAAGCTCGACGCGATCCCCGGCTTCACCTCCAGCCTCAGCCCCGAGCAGACCATCGCGGTCATGCGGCAGGCGGGCGCGGTCATCGCCGCGGCCGGTTCGGGCCTGGCGCCGGCGGACCGCCGCCTCTACGCGCTGCGCGACGTCACCGGCACGGTCGAGTCGATCCCGCTGATCGCCAGCTCGATCATGTCCAAGAAGATCGCGGAGGGCACCGAGTCCCTGGTCCTTGACGTCAAGGTCGGCACGGGCGCGTTCATGAAGAGCTACGACCAGGCCAAGCAGCTCGCGCAGACGATGGTCACCCTCGGCCGCGAGCACGGCGTGCGGACCGCCGCGCTGCTGACCAGGATGGACCAGCCGCTCGGCAACGCGGTCGGCAACGCGGTCGAGGTCGAGGAGTCCGTCCAGGCGCTGCAAGGCCACGGCCCTGAGGACCTGATGCGGGTCACCTACGCCCTCGCCGAGCAGATGCTCTCGCTGGCCGGCATCCGAGGCGAAGACCCACGAGAGAAGATCGCCAGCGGCCAAGCCTACGAGGCCTACCGCACGATGATCCGCGCCCAGGGCGGCGACCCCGACGCCCCCCTCCCGAAGGCCCCGCACACGAAGGTCGTCACCGCGGCGACGACGGGCTGGCTCGCGAACCTCGACGCGCTGAAAGTAGGCGTCGCCGCCTGGCGCCTCGGCGCGGGCCGGGCGCGCAAGGAGGACCCGGTCAGCGCCGCCGCGGGCGTCATGTGCCTGGCCAAACCCGGCGACAGACTCGAAAAAGGCCAGCCCGTCCTCGAACTGCGCGCCGACGACGAGCGCCGGTTCGCGGGCGCCGAACAGGCGCTCGGCACAGCGATCGTCATCCAAGCGGACCAGCCCCCGCCGCCACCGGACCCCGTCATCGAGCGAATCGAGGGCTGATTCTCAAATGCTGACATATGCCGACATTGAGGCGGCCCCGAAGGTCCTGCTGCACGACCACCTGGACGGCGGCCTCCGGCCGCAGACGGTCCTCGAGCTGGCCCGCGAGACCGGCTACGACGACCTCCCCGCGGATAATGCCGAGGACCTCGCGCAGCGCCTCACCGAGGGCGCGAGCCGCGGTCACCTGGAGATCTACCTCGACGCGTTCCGGCACACGGTCGGCGTGATGCAGACCCGGGAGGCACTCACTCGCGTCGCCGCCGAATGCGCCGAAGACCTGGCCGACGACGGCGTGGTCTACGCCGAGGTCCGCTTCGCGCCCGAACTGCACACCCAGCGGGGCCTCACCCTCGACGAGGTCACCGAGGCCGTCCTCGACGGCTTCCGCGCGGGCAGCCAGGGCCGCGACATCACCGTGTATGCCCTGCTCACGGCCATGCGCACGGCGGCCAGGTCGCTGGAGATCGCCGAGCTGGCGGTCCGCCACCGCGATCGCGGCGTGGTGGGCTTCGACATCGCCGGCGCCGAGGCGGGCTGGCCGCCGAGCCGTCACCTGGACGCGTTCCAGTATGTGAACCGCGAGAATTTCCACATCACGATTCACGCCGGAGAGGCATTCGGCCTGCCGTCGATCTGGGAAGCGGTCCAGTGGTGCGGCGCGGAGCGTCTCGGCCATGGCGTGCGTATTGTCGACGACATCGAGATCGGCCACGATGGCGCGGTAAAGCTGGGACGGCTCGCCGCCTACATTAGGGACCGCCGCATCCCGCTGGAAATGTGTCCAACGTCCAATGTGCAGACCGGCGCGGCCCCCTCGATCGCCCTGCACCCGCTGCGGCTGCTGCGGCAGCTTTCATTCCGGGTGACGGTCAACACGGACAACCGGTTGATGAGCCAGGTCACGCTCAGCTCGGAATTCCACCGGCTTGTCCAGGAATTCGGCTATGGCTGGTCCGATCTGGAGTGGCTCACGGTGAACGCGATGAAAAGCGCGTTCGCGGGTTTCGACGAGCGGCTGCACCTGATCAACACCGTCATCAAGCCCGGCTTCGCGATCGCCCGCGCGAAATCAGACTCCATTTTCTCCTAACGGCAAACGCTGCTTCCTCCAGAATAGAACTCGTGCGCCGTTGGGATCCGGAGCGAATCGGGCCGTACGCCATCGTCGGCCGTCTTGGCGCGGGCGCGATGGGGCAGGTGTATCTCGGCCGGTCGATGGCCGGGCGGCTGGTCGCGGTGAAGACGATCCGGCCCGAGCTTGCCGACGAGGAGGGTTTCCGCACCCGGTTCGCGCACGAGGTGGCCGCGGCCCGGAGGGTCAGCGGCGTGTTCACCGCGGCGCTGGTTGAGGCGGACGCCGACGCGGACCGGCCGTGGCTGGCCACCGCGTACGTGCCGGCCCCGTCGCTGCGCCGGCTGGTGGCGGCGGTCGGGCCGCTGCCGCCCGCGGCGGTGCGCTGGCTCGCGGCCGGCTGCGCGGAGGCGCTCCAGTCCATTCACGACGTCGGCCTGGTGCACATGGACCTGAAGCCGTCGAACGTGCTGGTCGCCGCCGACGGGCCGCGGGTGATCGACTTCGGCGTGGCACGGGCCGCCGCGCGGATCGGCTTCGCCGCCGGACGCGGCGCGGGCACCCCCGGATACATGGCACCTGAGCAGGCACGGGACATCACGCAGGCGTCGGCGGCCAGCGACGTGTTCTCGCTGGGCGCCACGCTGCTGTACGCGGCAGCCGGGCATCCGCCGTACGAGGGGGAGACGACGGCGGACGTGCTGGTCCGGCTCGCCACCGAGCCGCCCGACCTGTCCGGCCTGCCGGACGAGCTCAGTGCGCTGATCACCGGCTGCCTGGACCGCCTGCCGCGGTACCGTCCGTCGTGCGCGGCGCTGCTCGCCCAGCTCGGGCCGTTCGCCGAGCCCAGGTCCTACCTGCCAGAGGCGGCCCGTGCGCTGATCGAGGAGTACCAGTACAGCGGGCCCGTGCTCATGCCGTCGCCCGGCGCCCAGCCGTCTGCCGAAGGGCAGACCGGCCCCGGCGAGCTCACCGACGCCGAGCGCACCGACGAGTCGTATCCGGCGTTGCCGGCCCGTGCCCGGCCGGAGTTTCCCCCGCCGTCGCTGCGGTCGGTGAGCCACGGCTGGCGCCGGTCGCTGCACGACAGAGCCTCCGCCGGCTCGCGCAGGACCCGCCTGCTCGCCGGGGCGGCCGCCGCGCTCGTCCTGGTCGCCGGCGGCGTCATCCTCGGCCTCTCACTGTCCGGCTCGGGGTCCCCGAAGGCGTCACCGCCGGCGTCCCCGGTGGCGGCCGCGCGCGGGACGAGTACTCCCACGCCGTCCCCGACCCCGTCGTTGAACGCGCTGCCGCCGGGGCCGGGTCCCGGGTTCCCGCAGCCTCCGCCGGTCGGCCCGCAGTGCGGCAAGACCCATCCCGCCGGCACCACCCCCGCGCTGTGCGTCGACCAGACCAGCGGCGACCGGAACGTGGTGTTCACGGTGCGGTTGAGCGGCTTCCGGCCGGGCAGCCGGGTGGTCCTGACGCTGATCTACTGGCCGCCCCCGCCGCAATCCGGACCGCCTAAGCCGACGCGTACCCTCCGTACGTTCCGCATCGGCGCGAACACCTCGGTCAAGCTGGGCCCGTATCAATACGGGCTGTACCAGCTCGTGGCATCCAGCGTGCCGGGCAGCAACAGGCCGCAGGCGGTCTTCATCGTCGCGCCGTCAGGCTTCGGCCCACCATAGGTCTTCCTGGCGCGAGCACCAGGCGGGGTCGGCGAGCCGGTCCAGGTCGGTGCTGGTCACGATGCCATGCTCGATCAGCACCCGGACCGCGACCTCGTCCGACACCCGCACGTCCGGCGGGATCAGGCCGCGATCGGTGATCTTGCGGCGGAGCACCTTCAGGTGCTCGGCGACCCGCGCGGCCAGCCGGTCACGGTACTCCTGATCCGCCTCGAACCGGTCCAGTTCGTGGTACGCGCCAGTGGCCTCGAGCGCGGCGCGGGCGATCTCCGGCGTGCGCGGCAACGGGGTCGTCGCGCTCGGGTCGACCAGCCAGGGCCGGCACCACATGAGCGCGACCAGGAAGATCTTGGTCATCGGGTCCAGGTAGAGCGGCAGCAGCGTGCCGTCGCCCTCCTGGTGCAGGTCGAGTTCCTTGCCGTCCCCGAGCAAGCCGGGGGTGCCGGGGACCAGCACGGTCAGCGGCTGCGCGTCGTCCAGCATCGCACGGGAGCCCACCAGCGCGGTGCCGCGGCGGACGAACCAGCCGCCGGACGGCTCGTCGTGGCTCTCCAGCCTGGGCAGCCTGATCCGGTACCCGTCGCCCTCGACGTAGAGGGCGTGGGTGTGGCTGATGTTGGCGATCCAGGCACCCGACGGCAGCACGGTCACCAGCCCGGCCCGGCGGGACAGGCCTCGTCCCGCGGAGACGACGAGGTCCACGCCGGGGCCGCGGCCGAACACCAGCCGCTTGTTCTCGGTTACCCGCACGGTCTGCCCAGCTGCCGTGCTGACGTGCGCGGTCACGCGGTCAGTCTAGGCCGGGCCGCTGCGGCCGGATATACCCCGGATCCGGGGATGGCCAGACCGCACGGTATCGCGATTAGCTACGACATGCAGGGCGCTGGATCCCGCGGCGGCGGGACATGCGGCCGGGCGAGGGGGGGCTGTCCAAGGTTGGATGTCCCGGAAGGGCCGACCGGTAAGACAATCCGCCGCCGGGATCCAGCGCCCTGCTTAGTCTCGGCCCCAGCATCGGCGCTACGTGGCATCTCGGGGTCGTCGGAGATGAAGTTGCGGATGTCCGGTTTCGCATAGCTGTTCATCAAGCGTTGCAGGCTGTGCATCCGAGCTGAGGCCCGCCATCCGGGAGCGTCGAGAGCAGGTCATGATCGCGAAGGGTTTTACCCTCGAAACGGGGGCAAAAGGCTTCGCGATCAACACCCAGCACTGCTTGGCGAATAGCTACGGGGCGAGATGTGACGGCGGCAGCGTCCACTCAAATGGAGCCGAACAGCCGGTCCCCGGCGTCGCCGAGGCCGGGGACGATGTAGCCCTTGTCGTTGAGCCGCTCGTCGACGGACGCGGTCACCACGCGCACCGTGCACGGCCCGTCATCGGCGAACGTCTCCTCCACGTGCCGGATGCCCTCAGGCGCGGCGAGCAGGCAGATCGCGGTGACCGCCGTGGCGCCCCGCTCGGCGAGCATGGCGATCACCGTGGCGAGCGTGCCGCCGGTGGCCAGCATCGGGTCGAGCACGAACGCTTCGCGTCCGGTAAGGTCGGCCGGCAGCCGGTTCGCGTACGTGGACGCGACCAGCGATTCCTCGTCCCTGACCAGCCCGACGAAACCGACGTGCGCCATCGGCAACAGCCGGATCATGCCGTCGAGCATGCCGATGCCGGCCCGGAGCACGGGCACGACCAGCGGCAGCGGCCGGGCCAGTTTGACGCCCGCGGCGGTGCCCACCGGGGTGGTCACCGAGACCGGCTGGACCCGCATCTCGCGGGTCGCCTCGTAGGCGAGCAGCGTCACCAGTTCCGCGGTCAGGCTGCGGAAGGTCGCGGTGTCGCTGGTCTCGTCCCGCAACGCGGTGAGCTTGTGAGTGACCAGCGGATGGTCAACGACGAGCGTACGCATGACAAGCAGTGTGGCAGGTGATCCCCGCCGCCAGCCACCCGCCACCCCAACCGCCCCGCCCGCCCGTCACACCGTCGCCCGGTCGATCCACCAGGCCTCAGCCACCCCAACCGCCCCATCAGGCCCCAGGCTCGGAGCGGCGAGCGGCTGCTACCGCTCGGCCCGCCCCTGTCGGGTGATTTGTCCCGGTATGCGAGCGCTCCCGTGTAAGAAAAGTGCTCCATGTTAAGAAAGGCGCCGGATCTGGCACCTTTTCGACACAAAGCACTTTATTACATGAAAAGCTTGCGCATCGCGTCACATCGGTGCCACCTGCATCTCTGGACGCAACCGGAACAAAGCGTCGGCGAGAGACGCGAGTAACATCGGCAACTTGCGTCGCATCGGCCGCGTGGCGAGGACGGTTAGGCGCGGGCGGAGCGGGACCGAGCGCGGGCGAGGTCCTTTTCGACGCGGCGGGCGGTCGCCAGCAACGGCTGGAGCAGATCCTCAACGATGCTCTCCAGGCTGCGGCGGCCGGCGTGCGTGGATACGTTCACGGCGGCGATGACCTGGCCGTCGGCGTCGCGGATGGGGGCGGCGACCGAACGCAGGCCCTCTTCCAGCTCCTGATCGACCAGCGCCCAGCCCTGCGCGCGGATCTTGCGCAGCTCACGGCGCAGCGTGTTCGGGCTGGTGATGGTGTGGCCGGTGAGACCGCGCAGGCTCGTGTCGCGGAGGTACTCGTCGAGCCGTTCCTCGGGCTGGGCGGCGAGCATGACCCGGCCCATCGAGGTGGCGTAGGCGGGGAACCGGGTCCCCACGCTGATCGTCACCGTCATGATCCGCTTGGTGGGCACGCGGGCGATGTAGATCACCTCGTCGCCGTCCAGCTCGGAGACCGAGGACGACTCGTGCACCTGCTCCACCAGCTGCTCCAGGTGCGGCATCGCGACCTCGGGCAGGGTCAGGCTGGACAGGTAGGCGTAGCCGAGCTCGAGAACCTTGGGCCGCAGCGCGAACCGGCTTCCGTCGCTGCGCATGTAGCCGAGCTGGACAAGGGTACGCAGGAACCGGCGCGCGGCGGCGCGGCTCAGCCCCGTGCTCGTCGCCACCTCGCTGAGCGTGAGTGCCGGGTGGTCGGCGTCGAACGCGCGGATCACCGACAGGCCGCGCTCAAGTGACTGCACATAGTCGCCATCGCGTGCCTGCTCCCCGGCGGGCGGATCCTCACTCACTGCCTGTTCCTCCTGGCTGGTCGTTGTCATCATAGACCGGGCCACTTGCGTTCGCTTTATGAACTATCGTTCGGTTTACGGACGTTTCGGCTGAAGGAGTGCCGGGCATGGACGACATGGTGTGGTCATGACGACTCGTACTCGCACCCAGGTCGGCATCGTCGGCGCCGGCCCGGCCGGCCTGCTGTTGTCCCATCTGCTGGCGCTGCACAGCATAGATTCGGTGGTGGTCGAGAACCGCAGCCGGGCATACTGCGAGGCGCGGCAGCGCGCGGGGCTGCTCGAGGCCGGCACCGTCGAACTGCTCCGCGCGGTCGGCCTGGGGCGCCGGATGGACGCCGAAGGCCTCGAGCACGGCGGCATCTACCTCCAGTTCGCCGGTGAGCGGCACCACCTCGACTTCCGCGACCTGACCGGCGGCAGGTGGGTGACGATCTACGCCCAGACGGAGATCGTCAAGGACCTGATCGCGGCCCGGCTCGCGGCGGACGCGGCGCTCGAATTCGAGGTCTCCGGTACCGAGGTGGCGGATCTGGACAGCGACACGCCGGTGCTCCGCTACACCGATGCGGCCGGCGAGCGGCACGAGGTGACCTGTGACGCGATCGCCGGCTGCGACGGCTTCCACGGCATCTGCCGAGACTCGATGCCGGACGGCCTGATCACCGTGCGCGAGCGCGGCTACCCGTATTCCTGGCTCGGCATCCTGGCGACGGTCCCGCCGTCCACCGACGAGCTCATCTACTCCCGGCACGAGGACGGGTTCGCCCTGCACACGATGCGGACCCCGCACGTCAGCAGGCTATACCTGCAGGTTCCCGCGGAGGAGCAGATCGAGGCGTGGCCGGACGACCGGATCTGGGCCGAACTTCAGCACCGGCTCGGCCTGCCCGGCTGGGATCTGAAGGAGGGCCCGATCACCGAGAAGGCCATCTCGCCGATGCGCAGCTTCGTCGCCTCGCCGATGCGGTACCGGCGGCTGTTCCTGGCCGGCGACGCGGCCCACATCGTGCCGCCGACCGGCGCGAAGGGGCTCAACCTGGCGATCGCGGACGTGGCCGTGCTGGCTCGTGCCCTGACCACGCTGCTGGCTGACGGCAGCTCCGAACTGGCGGACGCCTACTCCGACAGCTCACTGACCCGGGTGTGGCGGGCGACGCACTTCTCCTGGTGGATGACGTCGATGCTGCACGTCGACCCGGACCAGGACGACTTCGGCGCCGAACTACAGCTTTCCCAGCTGCGCTACGTCGTCAGCTCCCGCGCCGCCGCCACGACGCTCGCCGAGAACTACACCGGCTACTACCCGATCGATTGGCCCGGGTAAAGTCAGCCGGTCTCCAGGTGATGCCGTGGCCGGAGCGCGCGTGCCAGCAGGGCGGACAGCGCGGCGGACACGCCGGTCTCGGTCAGCGACAGTTTGGTGCCCTTGCCCAGCAGGTTCAGTGCCCACAGCCGATGGCGGAGGTTGTACAGCTCGGTGCGCACCCCGCTGCTCAGACCGCGCCGGGCATCGCCGCCCCAGCCCTCGGCGGAGTGCAGCTCGGTGAGCGCGGCGGTCAGCTCCTCGTAGCTGGCCGGGCCGCTGGTCAGCACCGTCAGCAGCGCCGCCTCGCGCACTGCCACGGCGAACTCGGGCCGCGGGCCGTCGTCGGTGCCGATGAGGGCGGCGGTGCCGATGTGCCAGCGGGCCGCAGGGTCGGCCGCCATCAGCTTGCCGGTCCGGGTGAGGACCAGGCTGGACTTGCTGCGGCGCAACGCGCCCATCTCGCTCTGCGCCATGCCGCGCAGCGTGTGCAGCGGATACACGTCCAGCTCGGTCCGGGTGGCGCCGGTCAGCTGACTGCGCCAGCCGAAGGCATCCACCGCGTCGCTGACCAGCGCCGGGGCGATGTAGTGGCGGCTGGTCAGCCGCAGGCCGTCGGTTGCCTGCTCCAGCAGCCAGCGCAGCGTGGGCAACGGCCTGGCGGGTACGGCGGGCGGCTCGAGCAGCCGGGGGATGAGCCCGCGGGCCAGCCGGGAGCGCTCACCGGAGCGGCCTCGTGCCCAGGCGTCGATCCGCTCCGCGCTGATCCGGCTCAGCCAGGTATCCGCCTCATCCTCGGCAGCCTCGCTGTCCCGCGGGTCCGCGACGCTGGCCGCAGGCTCGCCCGCCGCCGGCGTCGCGGTGAGCCACCTGTTGACTAGGTCGATCCGCTTGATCCGCCAGCTGCGCGCACCTGGCCGCAGTTCGCCGGCCGCGAAGGCGAGCTCGAGGGCCGCCGCGCACGCGTCGTAGGCGGCCCGTTCCTGCGGGCCCATGACCGACCCCCAGGCGAGCAGCTCGGTGTCGGGCGGCGCCGCGTTGGAGGTCTCGATGGCCTCGGTATAAGCGGCTATCCCTTCTTCGTGACCATCCGCGTACGATGTGATGATCTTCTCGGTCCCGGCGGAGGCGCACACCCCCGCGTAGCGGTCCAGGCCAGCCAGCAGCAGTACCCGGCCAAGCGCCCGGGCAACGCCCACCTGGGCGTCGGTGGTCATCGGCCACTTCACTGGCAGCGCATACCACAGGAATTCCTGCAGCCGCAGCAGCGAGATCGTGCCGAGGCCCTCGTCACCAGCCAGCCAGGCCAGCGCGGCCCTCGCGTCCCCGGCGGCCGCCGGGTCCTCGCGAGCAAGCGTCGCCAGCGCCTGGGTCTGGGTCATCATGCAGGCCAGTCTGCCGTAGCCCGGCCGTCGAGACTAGTGCACGTGCGTGTTGTTAACTACCTGAAATATGTCGATAACAGACAGCGACTGATCGGCCCGCGGGCCGGCCAGCGGGCGCGACAGGCCATCATGGACGGGTGGGTGGAATCTACGACGAGCCTGAGTTCTATGCGATCGCCTGCGCCTACCGGGACGTGCGTGGCGACGTGGCGGCGCTGCTGCGCTGGTGGGAACGGCACCGCGGCGACGGGTATCCCGCGGCGCCACGGTCGGTCCTTGAGCTGGCGGCCGGGCCGGCCGAACACGCCAGGCTGCTCGCCAGCCGTGGTCTGTCGGCGACCACGCTCGACGTCAACCCCGTCATGTGCGCATGGGCGAGGGACCGGGCCGCCGAGGCGGGCGTCGAGCTGACCGTGACCGAGGCGGACATGCGTGACTTCACCCTGGGTAGCCAGTTCGATCTGGCGATCACGATGCTGAACTCGCTGTGCCACCTGACCGCGCTGGACGACATGGTGGCCCACCTGATGTCGCTGGCCCGGCACGTCGCACCGGGCGGCCTCTATATCGCCGAACTCGCACACCCGGCGGACTGGCTGACACCGCACCCGCGGACCAGCAGCGAGTGGGTCACCGAGGTCGACGGCGGCAGCGCGACCGTCCGCTGGGGCGGACCTGGCGACCTGATCGATCCGGTGACCCAGGTGGTCAGGGAGCATGTCGCGGTTACCTACCGGACGGCGGACGGCTCCGCGCGCACCGTCACCGACGTGGTGCCGAACCGGTTCTGGACGGCCACCGAGCTTGACGCGGCGATCCGGCTAGCCGGCGGTTTCGAGACCGTCGCCAGGTACGGCGACTTCGACGAGGACCTCGCCCTCGACGCGCCCGGCGCGTGGCGCCTCATCCTCGTGCTGCGTCGAACGGCGGCTGCGCCGCGGGGTCGGATTGCGGCCGCGCCGCTGGGCCGAACCGCGGCCGGTGACGGCGACTAGCACCCCGGCCAGCATCAATGCCACGCCGAGCAACTGGCTCAGCGACGGTCGTTCGGACAGGATCAGGTAGCCGAGGGCCACCGAGCCGGCCGGCTGGACGAGCAGCAGCGTGCCGATCATCCAGGCGGGCAGCCTGGGCATCGACATGGTGATCAGCAGCCAGCCGGCCACCTGCGAGGTGAGCGCGAGCAGGACAAGCCAGCCGATGGCCGGCCAGACTGGGCCGGGCCCGAACCGCAGGTCGCCCATTGCGAGACCGAGCACCGCCGACCCCGCGGCGGCGCCGAGCGTCGCCTCATACAGAGTCGCGACCGGCGACGGATTGCCGCTGCCCGAGGTCGCCTGGCGCAGCGTGAGGATGTAGCACGCGTAGAGCGCGGCCACCCCGGCACCCTCGGCGACGCCGAGGGCCGGGTGCGCTCCGTAGGCGTGCGCGCCGGTCAGGCCGCCGACGAGCACCAGCCCGCCCAGCATCACCGGCGAGGCGAGCAGCAGCGAGCGATGCGGCCGCTCCCCGAGCAGCGCCCAGGCGATCACGGCGATGATCAGCACTTGGACGCTCGGCACGACGGTGCCGAGCCCGGCGCCGATCGCCGCGATCGAGTGGCTCCACAGAACCAGGTCCGCGGCCAGGAACACCCCGGACAGCCGGGCCAGCCACCGGGCGCGCGGGGCCAGCGGCAAGAGCCCGCCGCGGCGGCGCTCCAGCAGGAGCAGAGCGCCGAGCACCGGCAGCGCGAACAGGCAGCGGCCGACCGCGGTGATGCTCGCCGAGGTCCCCGCCAGCCGCATGACCACCGCCGAACTGGAGATGAAAGCCACGCCCGCCAGCGCTGGCCCGACGGCCCGCCCCGTTCCCTCCACGCGCAACGCTCCCGTCATGACCAAAGTATGATTACGCTAATGACGTTAGCCCGCCGTCCGGTCAGGAGTCAATGTGCTTTTCGCTCATGACACCGTCGCCGCCCTGCTGCTCGCCGCGGATCTGGTCAACACCACGGACCTGACCGACCCCGACGCGCTCGAGGTCTTCCTCGACAAGCACCAGCTCACGCCCCGTCCGGCGCCGACGGCGGGGGATCTCGAGGCGGTCAACGGGCTCCGGCCGCGGCTGCGCGCGGTCTGGGAGGCGGACGGGATCGTCCACCTCGCGGAACTGGTCAACGACCTGCTCCGGGATTCCGGTGCCCGGCCCTGGCTGGTCGATCACGGCGGCGGCTTCGGCTGGCACCTGCACGTCACCGGCGCCGAGGCCACGCTGGAGCACCGGCTGGCCGCACAGGCGGCGTTCGCGTTCGCCGACCTGGCCCGGATGCGGGAGGAGAACAGGCTGCGACGCTGCGAGGCACCCGGCTGCGAGGCGGTGTTCGCCGACCTGTCGAAGAACCGGTCCCGCCGGTACTGCGACACCGGCAACTGCGGCAACCGGCAGCACGTGGCCGCCTACCGGGAGCGTCGCGCCGCGCGGCGGATGTTATCGGGCGCGTCGGGCAGCCCGTGGCGCAGGTACCTGTCGAGGATCGTCTCCACGACCTGGCTGAGCGAGTGTCCCTCGCGCGCCGCGGTCCGGTGCGCCGCCGACCGCAGTGCGTGGTCGATCTTGATCGTCAGGTGCGGGCGGTGCGCGCCCTTGCTGGGCGAACGCCGCCGCGGGAACGGCGGCGGCGGCGCGCAATCGGCGGCCCGGTCACGCAGTTCGGCCGGCACGCGCTGGCGGATTCGCGCCTGGATTGCCTGCCGGCTGACGCCGAGCGCCTCGGCCAGCACCGGCAGCGGCCAGCCGTCCGCGTGCAGCGCGGACAGCGTGGCCGACAGCACACCGCTGCGCCCGGCCACCCGCAGCTCCCGCAGCCGCACGGCCGTCGCCGCGGGCAGCACCGGCGGGTTCGGCGGGGCGAACGGGACGGACAGGGCGGACGGGGCCGACGGCACCGGTACAAGCGCCGGGTCGGCATCGCCGCCGGGACGCTGGACGTACTGGCGCAGTCCGCTGGTGATCACCTCGGACATCGTGCGGCCTTCGGCGGTCAGCCGGGACCGGAGCCGCTGCCGCTGGTCCACGTCGAGCCGGAAGGTCAGCAACAGCAGCCGGGGACCCGGCGCTCCCTCGGTCATCCCGCCGCGACGCGCGGCGGCACGGCCTCCGAACGTCGGAGAACCGCGTACTCGGCCGCCGCGACCAGGTCCAGGTATCGCGCGGTCTCGGCCGCGCGGCGGCGACGGCTCCAGCCCAGCAGCCTGCCCATGATCGCGCTGACCTCGTCGGCCGCCGAAGCGCCGGAGTCGGCCGACTCGATGAACAGCCGGACCCGCCGCACCAGCACGTCCTCCACGTGCAGCGCGCCCTCCTGGGTCACCGCGTACGCCACCTCGGCGCGCAGGTACGGATGCCCGGGCGCCAGCACCGTGCCCAGCGCCGGCGACGACCGGACCAGGTCGAGCACGTCCGCGGCCATCGACCCGTACCGGGCGATCAGGTGCTCCACCGTCTCCCGCGGCACGCCGTAGTCCTCCGCCAGCCGGCCCGCCGCGGCCCGCACCGCCGCCAGCCCGTCGGCCCCGAGCAGCGGAGTCTGGTCCGTCACCGACTCCGGCACGTCGGCCGACGGCCCGAGAACCGCGTCGACCACGTCGCGCGCCATGATCCGGTACGTGGTGAACTTGCCGCCCGCGATGCTGGCAAGGCCGGGTACCGGGACGTCGACCACGTGCTCGCGGGACAGCTTGGTCGTGGGCTTGCCCGGGTTCGTGGCGACCAGCGGCCGCAGGCCCGCGTACACCGCGATCACGTCGGCGCGGGTGAGCGGCTTGGCCAGCACCCGGTTGGCCGCGCTGAGGATGTAGTCGACGTCCGCCTCGTCGGGGACGGGTTCGGCCCGGTCACCGGACCAGTCGGTGTCCGTCGTCCCGACGATCCACCGCGACCCCCACGGGATGAAGAACAGCACGGACTTCTCGGTCTTCAGGATCATCCCGGTGTCCGCGCGCACCGCTTCCCGCGGCACCACGATGTGCACGCCCTTGGACATCCGAACCTGGTAACCGGCGGACACCCCGGCCAGCTCGTGGACCAGGTCGGTCCACACCCCGGCGCAGATCGCCACCCGGGCCGCGGACACGGGGAACTCCCGCCCGGTCTCCTCGTCGCGCACCACCGCCCCGCCGACCACGCCGCCGTCCTGCGGCACCGACACGGCGCTGACCCGGGTCGCGATCACCGCGCCGTGCGCCGCCGCGGTGCGCGCCACGGTCAGCGTGTACCTGGCGTCATCCACCTGCGCGTCGTAGTAGCGCATCGCGCCGGCCAGCCGCCCCGGCGCCAGTGCGGGAGCGATCTTCAGCGCCCCCTTCGCGGTCAGGTGCTTGTGGAACGGGACCGGCCGCCTGGTGCCCTCCATCGCGTCGTACAGCGCCAGGCCCGCACCGACGTAAGGCCGTTCCACCACCTTCTTATAAAGCGGATACAGGAACGACACCGGTTTCACGAGATGGGGCGCGAGCTTGGACACCAGCAGGTCGCGCTCGTGCAGTGCTTCGTACACCAGCTTGAAGTCGCGCTGCTCCAGGTATCGCAGCCCGCCGTGGATGAGCTTGCTCGACCGGCTCGACGTCCCCGACGCGAGGTCCCGTGCCTCGATGAGAGCGACCCGCAACCCGCGGCTGGCGGCGTCAAGCGCGGCCCCGGTGCCGGTGATGCCGCCGCCGATTACCAGCAGGTCGAAGCGTTGTGATGCCAGTTTTTCGAGCGTGATGCCGCGTGCGCGGGCGTCCAGGACAGCCGAGGATGGCATTCGGTTCCCCCGTCAGGTAGCAACCAGTCCGTTCTGCTATGTATGTACATCGTCAATCTTAAGCGGAAGTGTCCGATGCCGGAACGTGACGTGATCGCCACCACAAGGTTTCGCGCGGCCGGGGGTGCGGAACTGATACGACGGGGGCACAGATGCACGAAGTAGAGCTGAGGCGGCGCCCGATTGGGGCTCTTTCGAGCGTTCTGCCGGATTCGCAGGCCGCTGCGCTGGAGGCCGCCGTCCACCGGGCCGCGCGGGCCCTCGACGGCCGCGTCGTGTGGCAGGTGAGTTCGGTCGCGACCGGCGGCGGCATCGCGGAAATGCTGCATGGCCTGCTCGGTTATTTCCTCGACGCCGGCGTGCGCATGCGCTGGCTGGTCATCGACGCCGACGAGCGGTTCTTCGTCATCACCAAGCGGCTGCACAACGCCATTCACGGCGTGCCGGGAAAGTTCACCGAAGCCGATCACCGGCATTACCAGGAAATCCTCAGCTGCAACGCACTCGCTATCAATCCCGGCGATATCGTTATGTTGCACGATCCGCAGACCGCGGGCCTGGCTTGCCAGCTGCGCCCTTCCGGCGTGCGAGTCGCATGGCGATCCCATATCGGCCGCGACACGCCAAACGACGTTTCGATCTCGGCCTGGGAATTCCTTCGGCGCTACATTGACGAGGCCGACGCATTCGTATTCTCGCGTGCGCTGTTCGCCCCGCCCTGGATCGACCGGCGAAAGCTGGCGATAATTCCGCCGTCAATCGACCCGCTGTCCGCCAAGAACCGTCCGCTGCACGACCCCGCCGCCATCCTCGCCCGCGCCGGGCTGCCCACCGCGCCGCGCCTGGTCGTGCAAGTCAGCCGCTGGGACCGGCTCAAGGACATGCCCGGCGTGATGACCGGCTTCCGCCTGGCGGACCTGCCCGCGGATGTACACCTGGTGCTGGCCGGCCCAGCCGTCCGTGGCGTCGCCGACGACCCGGAAGGCGCCGAGGTGTTCGCCCAGTGTCACGCGATTCGCGCGAAACTCCTGGCGGACATCAGGTCGCGCATTCACCTGGTCAGCATTCCGATGGACGACGCCGGCCACAACGCGACGATCGTCAACGCGCTCCAGCGCCACGCCACAATCCTCGTGCAGAAAAGCCTGGCCGAGGGATTCGGGCTGACGGTGGCTGAGGGAATGTGGAAAACCAAACCCGTCATCGCCAGTGCTGTCGGCGGAATTCAAGACCAGATCATGGCGGAACGAACCGGCCTGCTTCTGTCCGATCCCGCCGACCCGGCCGAGTTCGCGGCGGCCCTGCGGCGCCTGCTGGCCGACGACGTGCTTGCCCGCCGCCTGGGCGAGGCCGCGCACGCCCGCGTGCTGCACCGCTACCTCGACGACCGCCAGCTGATCCAGACCGCTACCCTCCTGGAATCCCTGGCCGGCCCCCAGCCCGGGCCAGTCCAGCCCGAACCCGTCCTGACCCAGAACCTACCCCGCGCCCGAACCCCCAGCATGACCGAATCCCTCACCGCAACCGAAGCCTCCCCAGCATGACCGATTCCCCCAGCCTGACCGAAGCCTCCCCAACATGACCGATTCCCCCAGCCTGACCGAAGCCTCCCCAACATGACCGATTCCCCCAGCCTGACCGAAGCCTCGCCCGCGTGTCCACGTACCCGCGCTCCGCCCGCCGGACATTTCACCCATTCCGGGCGCATCATCGGGCCCTCAGATCATTGCGGACACTTACCCCCCCGATCTGGGGGGGGGTAAGTGTCCGCGATAATTGGCGGATCGCCAGTTAGCGGGGCTGGCGGCCTTCTTCTTGCCAGGGGTCGTAGGTGACCTCGAGTGCTTCCTGGGCCGGGCGTTCCGCCTCGGGGACGTGCTCGAGGTTGAGCCGGATGCGCGTCCAGCTGTAGCTCCTGCCGCGCATCGAGTCGGTGAGCACGTCCGCGGGCTGGATATGCGGCCACACCTCGGGGTGCCGGGCCTTCCACCGCTCCAGACCCTCCATCGCCTCGGCCTTGGTGGCCGCGCGGGCGATCTCGATCAGCGGCTTGGTGGACTTGCGGCGCCCGGTCGCGCCGTACGATTCGCCGGGCGGCGGCGGTGCCACCTCCGGGGCGCGGCGCTTGGAGGGCTGCACGCGCGGGGCCTCGCCGGTCTGCTTCTCGTAGTGCGGCGGCCACGGCGCGTCGGGAACGCCTGCCGCCTCGTCCCTGGCGGCCAGCTCGAGCAGGCCGTCGAGCGGGCCCGGCGCGTCGTCCATCCCGGCCCACGGGTCGCCGATCGACGCGTACCGCTCGGGCACGGTCCTGATCGTATAGTCGGCCGGATTGCACGTCGGGACCTCGTCCCAGGTCAGCGGTGCGGACACCCGGGCGTCGGGCACCGGCCGGATCGAGTACGCGGACGCGACCGTGCGGTCCTTGGCGTTCTGGTTGTAGTCGACGAAGACGCCGTGCCGCTCCTCCTTCCACCACTTCGACGTGGCGATGTCGGGCGCTCGCCGCTCGATCTCGCGGGCGACGGCCACCGCGGCGCGCCTGACGTCGGTGAACCCCCACTCCGGGTGGATGCGCGCGTAGATGTGCATACCGCGGGAACCGGATGTCTTCGGCCAGCCGGTCAGGCCGAAGTCGCGCAGCACGTCGCGCGCGACCATGGCCACGTCCCGGATCTGCGGCCATTCCACTCCGGGCACCGGGTCCAGGTCGACGCGCAGCTCGTCTGGGTGGTCCAGATCCGAGTCCCGAACCGGGTGCGGGTTCAGGTCGATGCAGCCCAGGTTCACCACCCAGGCCAGCCCGGCGGGCTCGCGCAGCACGACCTCGTCGGCGGTGCGGCCGGACGGGAAGCGGAGCTCGGCGGTCTCGATCCAGTCCGGGCGCTTCTCCGGCGCGCGCTTCTGGAAGAACGGCTCGCCTTCGGCGCCGTTCACGAACCGCTTGAGGGCCATCGGCCGGTTGCGCACGCCGCCGAGCGCGCCGTCCGCGACGGACAGGTAGAACTGGACCAGGTCCAGCTTTGTCAGCCCGGCCTTCGGGAAGTAGACCTTGCCGGGATTGCTGACCGCGACCTCCCGGCCACCCACCTCCAGGACCGTCTTCGGGCTAGCCACGGTCGGCTCCGAGGACTTCCGCCAGGTCGTAGCTGACCGGTTCTTCCAGCTGCTCGTAGGTGCACGACCGCGGGGTCCGGTCCTCCCGCCAGCGGACGAACTGGGCGGTGTGCCGGAACCGCGGGCCCTCCATGTGGTCGTAGCGGACCTCGACCACGCGCTCGGGCCGCAGCGGGATGAACGCCAGGTCTTTGTCGGCGTTCCACCGGCTGTTCATGCCCTTGCGCGGGGTCCGCTCGCCCGCCTCGTGTTCGGCCCAGTTCCACGGGTGGTCCTCGAACGTGGTGACCAAGGCCTGCATCTCCTGGAACAGCTCGCGGCGCCGCTCCATCGGGAATGCGCCGATCACGCCGACGTTGGCCAGCTTGCCGTCCTTGTTGTACAGGCCGAGCAGCAGCGAACCGATGGCGTCGTTTCCGGTCTTGTGCACCCGGTATCCGGCCACCACGCAATCCGCGGTGCGATCGTGCTTGATCTTGAACATGACCCGCTTGTCCGGCTGGTACGTGCTGGCCGGCGACTTCGCGATCAGCCCGTCCAGGCCGGCGCCCTCGAACTGGCTGAACCAGCCAGTGGCAACCTCGCGGTCGCTGGTCGCCCGGGTGAGGTGGATCGGCGCTTTCACCCCGGCCAGCGCGGCCTCCAGCGCGGCGCGGCGCTCCCGGAACGGCCGGTCCATGTAGTCCACGTCGCCGAGGGCGAGCAGGTCGAACGCGACGAAGTGGGCCGGCGTCTGGACGGACAGCATGTTCACCCGGCTCGCCGCCGGATGGATGCGCTGCTGGAGCGCCTCGAAGTCGAGCTGCCGGCCCGCGCCGTCCGGGACCACGATCTCCCCGTCGATCACGCACCGCTCCGGCAGCTGCTCCGCGAAGGTCGCGACCAGCTCGGGAAAGTAGCGCGTCATCGGCCGTTCGTTGCGGCTGCCGATCTCGATCTCGTCGCCGTCACGGAAGATGATCGACCGGAAGCCGTCCCACTTCGGCTCGAAGACGTAATCCCCGACCGGGATCGTCGCGACAGGCTTGGCCAGCATCGGCGCCACCGGCGGGTTGACGGGAAGTCTCATGCCCCCATGCCTCCTCGGTCGTGATTAATGCCCGCTACTAGTGACGATCATGCCGTACCGGATTCATCGGCGCACATGCTGGCGAGCAGGAGGCTGACCTGGGCGCGCAGCTCGGCCGGAGATGGAACGGCGCCCCCGCCGGCGCCGGCCAGTGCGTAGAACGCCGTCCCCTCAAGCCAGGCGATCAGCGTCCAGGCGTCGCGGTCGGACGCGGCCGACCCGGCGAGGCCGAGCAAGCGGGCGACCTGGCCGCGGAACGCGCCGCCCAGCTCGTCGTACGCGGCACGCAGTTCCGGTCGCCTGGTCGCCTCGAACGCCAGCTCAAAGCGGGCAAGCAGGCGCCGCCTGATCGCCGCGTCGGTGATCATCCGGTGCAGCATCCCGGCGAGCAGGCTGGCCAGGGCGGAAACGGTGAGCGGCGGGGCCACGGCGGTCGTGGCGGCCCGGGCGGCGCTGACTGCCTCGGCGGCCTCGCCGGCCTGGACCGCGCCCTCGGCGGCGTCGAGCTCGGCGATCCGGCGCAGGGTGATCGCCAGCAGCGCCGCCCTGGTTCTCGCGTAGTTCGACGTGGTGCCTGGCGGCAGGCGGCCGGCCGCGTCGACCGCCCGGTGTGTCAGGCCGCGCGTGCCCGCGGCCGCGAGCACCGCGATCGCGGCGTCACCGACCTCATCGATCCTGCTCACCGCCTCAGCTTACTATTGCTGTAGTGAGCTACTACGGATGTAGTGTTTGGACGGGCCTGATGATTTCGTCGGCGACCCACTGCATGGAGGGCGCCCCGACGGGGGCCAGGACGAGGTGCCGCGCGCCCGCGTCGATCAGTTCGGCGAGCAGTTCGCGGGCGCCGGCCGGGCCGGGAAACCGCGGTGAACTGCCCTGGGCCGGTTCTTGCGGGGTGAAGAAGACCTGGACGGAGCGGGTGATCTCGGCCGGGTCGCGGCCGATCGCCGCGCAGTGGTCATCGAGGACGGCGCTCTTGCGGCGGAAGTCGGCCGCGGTGAACGTGGGGCTGGCCCAGATGTCGGCGTGCCGCGCGACCACCCGCAGCGCGGATCGTTCGCCGCCGGCGCCGATCATGATCGGCGGACCCGGGCGCTGGACGGGCTTGGGCTCGCAGATGGCCCCGCGGAGGCGATAGCACTGGCCGTCGAAGTCGAAGGGCTTGTCCTCGGCCCAGAGCTTCCTGACCAGATCGCATGTCTCGCTGAGCGCGGTCAGCGCCTCGACGGGGGTGACCACGTCGATGCCGAAGGCGTCGTACTCGCGATGCACCATTTCCCGGTAGGCGGGGTCGTTCAGTGCGCTGCCGCCCGCGCCGATCCCGAACACCAGCCGCCCGCCCGCGATGATGTCGACCGTTGCCGCCATCTTGGCTAGCACGGCGGGCGGACGGATCCGGTTGCTGGTCACGATCACGCCCAGCCGCAGCCGGCTGGTCTGGGCCGCGAGCCCGGCGAGCAGCGTCCATGCCTCCAGCGCCGCGCCGGTCACCTCGCCCCGCAGCGGAACAAGGTGATCCCACAGCCAGGCGTGCTCGAACTCCGGCACCGCCTCGGCTTCGCGCCAGGTCCGAAGGATCTGGTCGTACGTCAGGCCAGCCTGGCTGGTCTTGATGCCGAAGCTCACCCGGTCCATGGCGTCCTCCCGTGGCGATAATAAGCAGTCCAACTGAAAGTCAGTATAACTGACGATCAGCCTATCCGTAGGCTGGACCCGTGTCCACGACCGACCATCTCGGGTACCTGCTCAAGCACGTACACGAGCGGTTCTTCCAGCTCACCGCCGCCGCGCTCGCGCCCAGCGGGATCAGCGGCAGGGAGGCCGCCGTGCTCCGCGAAATCGACACCCCGCAGCCGCTGGCCCAGGGAGAGCTCGCCCGCCTGATGGGCATCGACCGGACCACCATGGTCGCGCTGATCGACGACCTTCAGGACAGAGATCTCGTCCGGCGGCGCCAGGACCCGGACGACCGCCGGAAGAACGTCGTGGAACTGACCGAGACTGGGCGGGCCATCACCAGGCAGGCACTTCAGGCCGCAAAGCGGGCGGAGGAGGAGTTCCTCAGCCCGCTCTCCGCCGCGGAGGCGGCACGGCTCAAGCAGGCCCTTCGCGCGCTTCTCGACGGGCCGGCCTAAGCCTGCGCGGTCCAGTCTTCGCTGTGCCGCCAAAGCTCCGTGGCCAGTTCCGGTGTCGCTGCGTTGCTGGGCCGGCGTTTCGCGCATTTGTCGTAGAAGAGCCCGCTGTCCGCCGCCACATCCGGCGACGCCGCGCAGTACACGGACGTGCGCGCGCCGTCCTCGGTGGACAGCATGCGGCGCTTCATCAGCGACCGGGCCGGAGCCGGCACCCGCCGCCAGATGTCGGAGGCCACCACACCGGGGTGCAGCGCGTACGTGGTGAGCCCGGTCCCGGCCTGGCGGCGCGCGAGTTCCTGCGCGAACAGCACGTTGCACAGCTTGGATACCGCGTACTGATGCATGCCGGTTATACCGCGCCCGCGCCGCCGCAGCTCACCGAAGTCGATGCCTTTCGCCGCGTAGTGCGAGTCGCTGGACACGACCACAACCCGGGACGGCGCGCTGGCCCGCAGCCGGTCCAGCAGCGCCATGGTGAGCGCGAAGTGGCCCAGGTGGTTGACGCCGAAGGCCAGCTCGAAGCCCTGTTTCGTCACCCCCTGTCGCCCGGCCAGCCCCGCGTTGTTGACGAGCACGTGCAACGGCTCGTCGAGCGTCAGGAACGCTTCCGCGCACCCGCGCACCGAGTCCAGGTCGGCGAGGTCGAGCAACAGATATGACACGGCCTTGCTGCCCGTCGCCGACTTGATCGCCGCGACCGCGTTCTCCGCCTTCTCCGCGGT